>SXGR01497435.1_pt1 | contig 14726 bp, 11 predicted proteins | sample 3174711 | NCBI WGS metagenome assembly SXGR01 (sample SAMN11356860, study PRJNA531348) | freshwater metagenome | isolation source: freshwater sample F1-60 | place: China: Fuxian Lake, Yuxi | collected 2017-12-25
AACACGGCGCGAACGGCGGAGCGCGGACGGCTCCCGTGAAAATCGGGGAGACAGTCGCCCAAGCGGCGTTTTTCTTGTCTCCAGCCGCTCCGACAAGCCTTGGCCTCGTCGTAACGTGGGAGTTTTGAAAGAGCGTCAATTGGTTTTCAGTTTTCCTGAAGTAAACGCCGATGCGGTTCTCCAGATCAATTTTCAGCGAACGTTGCGGATTCCCGACGACGGGAAGGACTACCCGCTGCCGCCGGGACTGGGTTCATTTCCTCTGCAGCACATCGATGACTTTGCGGACAAGGTGCCCGCCAGCTGGCTTGGGCGTGGCGGCGTGCTCTTGCCGATGTATCAATCCGAGGCACTTTGGCTAAGCTTTGACTGCCGTTACGTTCAGGACCGGCAAACGAGATATCCATTGGCGGTGAAGGTCGCCACCGGAAAGATCAACGCCGTAACGGGTGAACCCTGGTCCAAAGGCCTGAAAAGGAATCCCCAGAACTACTTGGCAGTCCCCGAGCAGCCATGGCTGGATGGCTATTGCGTTGAGAAAGGGATCATCCGTCAGTTCGTGGCAATGCCTCTGGGGCTCGGCTACACGGCGGAAGAACAGATCACGGGTGAAGCGGAGTTTGGCGGAATCCAGATCGAGGTCTTCCCGATGCGGAAAGAGGTGTTTGAACGGCGGTTTCAGCAAAAGCCTTCTCTGATGGACACTATGTTCTACTCCATTGGAGCAAGTCCCAGAAAGACTCTTTGCAGCGCGATCGGCTTGGCCCCAGGCGGCCGGATGCGACAGGAGATACTCGAAGACCCGTTCTCGATCCATGACTGGGACACGACGCAAGGAAGCCGGTGCTTCGTTCATTTGCTGAACTCGGCGACTTGGAAGCAGATCACGGGGCAGAACCCGCCGGAAAAGCCGCTGACGGCAGAGAACTATACCATGAGTGGACTGCCTTGGTTCGATTACTATGACGCCGACGCGAAGGCATTGCAGGGGTCGGATATTCTCGCCGGTGTCCAGAGCGTGACTGCCAAGGCAAGTGCGAAGCGGGAGAACATTTTTTCCGACAACCAAAGCATTGCAATTCCGAATATCGTGAAACTGCAGCCAAAACTGCGGCAGCACCAGGTGCGGGCGGCGGACTTCACCTGATGTACTTGAAGGCGGAGGCATCCACTGGAGCGGGTTCGGCTGACTATGCCAGCGCAGCGCGGTTTCGGCGAAACAAAACCTCCCAGGCGCATTCTCGATGCCGGTTGCCCACCAGGTTTTACTTCACTTCACCCCGGATTTCGGTTCGTTGGCGAGGTAACGCTTCCTGAGTTCGTCGGCGATTTTGCGGATACGCTCCACCAGCGCCTGCGGTCGCACCACCGTGGCGTGCGTGCCCCAGCCAAGGATCCAACGCTCCATCTCCTCCAGGTTGTTGAGCCGCATCCGCAGGCGGGAAGATCCGTTGCGCAACTCGATGAGTTTCTGGCTGGCGTGCCACCAGCGCCCGCGAAGCAGGTCCGTCGCCCACGCATCGAACTCGATCACCACCTCGTAATCGTCGCCGCCCTTGAAGACGCCAAAACTGCCGCGCAGGTATTCGTTGGGATCAAACTTCTTCGGCAGGGTGAATCGCTCGCTGGTCAGTTCGGGTTGCGAAAGCCGGGTCAGGACAAAGGTCCGCATGGCCTCCCGCTTGAGGTCGAAGGCGAAGAGATACCAGTGATTCTCGATGCAGGCCAGGTGGTAGGGATGCACATGCCGCCGCTGCGCCTTGGGAGCGCCCAGGTTCTTGTAGTGGAACTTGACCGCCCGATGCTCCTGCAATCCCCGAGTGAGAATCTGGAACGTTTCCAGGTCGGTATCCTCGGGGGCGAAGGGGCGGAAGGAGAGGACGTCGTCGAGGCCGCTCAGGCTAAGCCGCGCGCTTTGATCCAGTTGACCGCTTAGTTTCTGAAACGCGCTCTGCAACGGCTTCTCAAAAGGGGTGCCTTGGTATTGCGCAATGGCCTTGTGGGCCACCAGCAGGGCGAAGACCTCGGCCTCGGACATGGCAAGAGACGGAAATTGATCGACCGGTTCCGAGTAATAGAAGCCATAGCGCCGGCTGTCATACTCGATGGGCAGTTTCAGGCGGCACTTCATGAAATCCACGTCCCGCTTGAGCGTGCGCGTGGACACCTCGAATTCGCGCGCCAGCGAACCGCAATTCGGAAATTTCCCATCCTTGATCAGCTGATGCAACCGCATCATGCGTTCCCAGGGCGGTCGGCTGAACACTTGTTTCTGAATCTTGGGCATAGAAGAACTCGACGAATCATTCGACGCACGTGCATGAAGTAATTTCCGTAGCCGAGAAGGGAACATTATCCACGATCAACTCCAGGCGAGCTTCACGCCCCTCGGGAACGAACAGCAATTCTTCGCGCAATCGCAGGATCCCGGTCAGCCGAATTTCTCCCCGCAACCAGACCTCCACCTTCCGACCTACAGGCAGACCCAGCTTGGCTGCCAACTGCCGCATGGCCGCCCGCCGCTGTTCCTACCAGTCGCGATAACCTTCCGCGCTCCCGGTTGAATCGAAGCCGAATTCGCTTTGTCTTCTGGTGGTCACGGGCGCGATGCTGACAGACCCTCGTGGACCATCAAATGAATTCCGGCTTCCGTCGCCATTCCATTCGATGCAAACAAAAACCCAACCCAGGTGACAGCAGATGTCCACTCTCCTCGGGTAGGTTCTGTGCGTGAACTCTTAAACTCGACGAAGAAACCTGCGGCTTTTGAGGGAAAACCGTGAGCAGTCAAAAAACTCGGCTTGTGCCATCTCGGCAAGGACGGCACTATTCCCCTCAATCACCAAAGGCGCACATGGGCTTTTACCATCGAAAATCCGTCAACGTCGGGCTGAAACGGCGCGAGTGAAACATGAATTCTGCAAATGGAATAATGAGACGAGACAGCAAATCGCTTTTTCCGTATCACCTTACATAACAATACATAACAACACGCACCGATACCTCAGCCAGGCCCCGATTTTGCGTTAATGGGGGTAAGGAATGGATTGTATGCCTCAAAACGACGACAGCAAACATGTAGTTGCGGTTGATCAGCTGACTGAATTGCTGGATCAGCAAGACAAAAAGATGCAGGAGCTCTTCGCCAAAGCGATCAATCTCTTCGTCGCACCTGGAGCAGCCGACATGACTGACCGCGAAAAGGTCGATCGGTTGCGAAAAGCGATTGACGATTCCCTGAAGTGAAGACGCCAGCATGATCATTAAGCAGCTACGCTTCTATAATTTCCTGGTTTTTCCTGGTGAGCAGGTCATGGACTTGCCCACTCAGAAGGACAGCAATATCGTCGTTGTCCTCGCCCCGAACAACACTGGCAAGACCAGCGTCATCCGGGCTTTGAAATTCTTGTTCTACGGACATCTGTCCGACTGCACTGCTGGCACGGCCTATCATTTAATCAATGACCGTGCGCGCGCGGAGACCAAAGTCGGATCAGAAGCCTACGGTTGGGTGGAGATCACTCTGGAACGAGAAGATGAACCGCTTTCAATAAGACGAATCATCAAGAGCCGGAGAAGTGGCAAAGATCAGTGGCTCGAGCCGCACATGAGTTTGTGCAGGGTGATTCAAGACGTGAATAACGGTCTCATTGGCGGTGAGGAGGATCTGCTTGAAACCAAACTCCGGACGCTCGTCCCGGAAAACCTCTTTGACGCGTTCTATTTCAAAGGTGAGCCGCTCGACGGCAGGCTTCTTGGCGGTGTCGGTGACATCCGGAGGTCGCTCGCCGCCTTCCTTCATGAAGATCTCTGGAAGGAAGCCGAGGAAGCAGCCGAGGCTGTTCGACAAAGTTACACACGTGAACTCGAAAAGCTGACTGAAAAGCACACGGAGTACAACAAACTGTTGCGCAACGAAGAGTTGTTTCGCTCACACATGCTGAGGGAACAGGAACAGCTGCGTGAGAAACGGGATTCACTGGTTGCCGCTACCTCCGATTTTGAAGACATCACCTCCCGTCTCCAGGAGCTCGGAACCGGAGGCGATGCTGAAAAGCTAATCGTTCAACTACGAGAATATCGCGCCAAGCTGAACCGCGCTCAGCAGACCAGGGAGCGCGCAGACCTCGATATTGCCAGGCTCGTGGGCACGTCGCGGGGAATTCCATTCGTGCTTGGTGCCGTGCCGATGGCTCAGCGCATTCTCGCTCAGATGCAACAAGACAACATTCTGCCGGCGGATGTGTCCGAGCGATTCGTCGACCGCGTGCTGAGCGGGGCTAAATGTGTTTGCGGGAGGCAGCATGACGACGATACTCGGGCGTCCTGGACGCGCTACCGCGAAAAGACCCTGACGGCGGATCTAAATCGCGGGATGAGCGATCTCCTGGCGGCAATTCAGCCGAAATGCAATGAGGGTGGAAGCAATGAATGTTATTATGAGAGGTTGAGCATCGACCTCGCCGCCAAACTGCGACTTCTCCAAGACAGCCGCGTTCTGGCCATCAAGGAAATCCAGCAGCTCGACGCCGCTGTCCGCAACGCGGAGGGGCAGTTGGAGCGTTCACCCATCGAACAAATCCAGCAACTCAGCCGCCAGCTTCGCGACCTCAGTAACAAGCGCCAGCAGTTGCAGGGAGAAGCATCAAGACTCGAACAATCCATTGAATTCACACAGAAAAATCTGAAGAGGTTGCAGGATGAAAAGGAAAAAGCCCGGCCTCCCGCCGCCATTCAACACAAGGAGCGGGTTCTGGAAAAATGCACGAGGCGCGCTGAAGATCTTCGACAACTCATCCACGAATCCCGCGAAGTCCTGAGCAAATCATTTCATCGCATCCTTCAGAACTCCGTCACTGAGTATTACGATCATTCAGCGTACGACGGAAGCCACGCGCGCATTAACCGCACGACTCTCCTGCCCGCTATTGAGAGCAACGGTCAGATCCACGGCAACCTCGGCGGTGGCCAGTCCCAACTGCTCGCGCTGGCCTACATCGTTTCCCTGTCCCGGCTCCGCAAGAGTCTCCACACCGAGATGCAGAAGCTCGGCATCGGCTTTGGCAAACTGGACGATCAATCTTTTTTCCTCGACTCGCCCTTCAACCACATGACGGATCACTACGCCCACGCCATCGCCAAATTTCTCGGCGGCAATGCGCGCCAGGTGGTGCTGCTGTTGGCGCGGCATCAGTGGAATCTCGTCAAAGAGATCATCGAACCGGCCACGGATCGCCTTCTCACCTTCAAATACCACACCCTGCCGGACAAAATTGCCGAGCTGAAAAAGAAAGACCCCACGCTGGAGGATTTCACCTACAAGTTTCGCGGGTCGCGATACCAAGTCCGCATTCGCGGACACGTTGTCAGCCGCGGAACCGGTTTTCGCGATGCCATGCGAAGTGCTTGTGGTCAGGCCGCAGAAGACACCCGTGTTGGAAAAAGAGAGGGCGGCCTTGGAAATTGCGTAACGAGACGCCATCCACACTCCAATCGGTGAATGCTTCCTCGGCGACGATGACATTCAGGTTGTCCGTCGCTGACCAAAGCCCTTCGTCAAACATCCAGTGTGCGTTCTTGGAAAGAGCCAAGCCGTTTCGCGGGTCATCATTCTTGCTGTCCTTCCGTTGGTGGATGTGGGCGGCATCCACAATCGAGGTTCCTTTCGTTGTCGTGACCTTGTAGCCGGTAAGGGCGCAGGTGAAGTCATACGCCGAGACAACTTGGATTCTGAACCGCGCGTCGCGAGCCGTTCGGCGTGCGTATTCACGCGCTTGTTCCTTAATCTCCCGAACAGCAGCTTCGGATTCCTTGGTGTCGATTCCGGTCAGAATCCCGAGCGCCACTTGCTCAAACGCCGGGAAGTATTGGCTGATGAGGACGGCACGCGCTCGTTTGCGGAACTCCCCATCAGCCATAGCCGCGAGAAACGATGGCTCAATCTCGACGACCTCAGTGAGGCTGCGATGTTTGGACGGTTTCAGGTCCGCCGTCAGCGGCCTCCAAAATCCCTGAGTACTGAGGTGGTGAAAAGGCATCCACACTTCGGGTTTCGTCGTCCACCTTGTGACAACGATTCGCCAGAATGATTGAAACCGTAAAACCAAATCAGCCGTGAGTGTCAGATGATGGCCGGGCAACTTGCCCTGCTCGGCGAGTTCAAGAACGCAAAGGAGCAGGAGCGGCTTGTGCGGTGCGATACGCTCGTTGCCACGACCAAGCTTGTTGTTCACTGCGGGGTGCAGCACCGTAAGTTTCCGCAGCCACTCTGATTGTGAATTCATCGCCTTGCTCGCCCCGAATTGTGGGCACGCTCGACTTCCTTCTCGACGGGAAGAAGCGGCAGCCCCATAGCCTTCTTGATCACGTTTCCGGTCAGAGTGACGTTGGCCATCGATTTTGAGACTCTGCCACCGATCAAAGCCCGGCCTTCCCACAGAGCCACGTTCTCTCGTTGCCAGTCCATTGCCCTAAGTACTTCAAGTTTGGCTTCCCAGTCATTTGGAAAAGCGCGCATCAGTGCGTTGCCTACTCGACCGAGTGCTTGCAACACAAGCCCGTGGGAATGCAGGAACCCAAAACGCACATCAGACGGCAGCATCTTCCCAGTACGGACATGGCGCCACTCAGGGAACTGCTTGTCGACGGCGTTCCAGAACCTGATCGATAGCTTGAGCCGTTCGTCGAAGGTTTTGCATTCGATTCCGGCCAGCAGAGCTTTGGTCGCCTGATGGACGGCACTCAAAGTGAAAAGCATTCGAGAGCGGATTGACAGAGAGCTGCGCTTCAACTCCACAAAGCCCTTGAACGGAATCGACTTCTCCGCCAACTCCCGCGATAGCCGCGCAAGATCGTCCTCAGTCGAATGCAACAGTCGGAGACTTGCACTCGGACGCGTGGCAAACATTTTCAGTTCAGCATAAATCTCGGCTGCGCGGTGAAGTGTCCGGTCCGGTTGGAAAATCACTGTGATCTTCTCGTCATTGAGGTTCGGTTGCTTCGCGAGCGCTCTCTCAATCGCGGCGCGCTCGTGCTCGCCACCATTCACGATGAGTCGGGCCGCCATTGAGATGTGCAGATGGCCAAGTTCACTGTCGGCCTGAACTGGTTCAAAACGGTTCTCCCCATCCATCGAAATAAAGAGTGGCGGGAGAACGTAGCTTTGCGGGTTGCCGACCAGATATTTCGTCAGCCTTGAGACTGTATCTTCATTGAGCGTTCTTGTGCGGCGGATGGACGCTGGCACTGATTCCTCGGCGAACTGAAACAGCTTCGCCGTCAGTTGTAGCGGACAGAGCGAAACAAAGATGTCCTGACCCGCTTGCGTTCCGCGTATCGCTGGAAAGACGTGCTCAAATGCTTTGCTCATAAAGTCGCGTTGCTGCTGTCGGGACTGTCACGCGATGGTAGTCGGCCAGCGCTTGGAGAACAACCATTGCCTCCGCGGCCTGCGGCGATTCGTTTTGCAGTTGTTTGATGCCCCGTTCCAAATGACTTCTGAAATAAGCAGCGCGCTCGTGTTTGTCCTTGGAAACTCCGTCCTTGGCGGCACGCACCTCAAAAGCTGCCAGCAGCGGCTCCGAGATTTCCCCGGCAAAGGTATCCCATGACATGTCGATGTTGCTGTCCGCCTGGCCGACGACTGGCACGGGCCGGTTCTGGTTAGCGAGGGAATCGCAAAATCCCCAACGGCAAATGACGTTCCAATTCGCGATGCCCGTTCTTCGCTTCAGCGTGATCAAGATTTCCCGAGAGCGATGCGAGACTCCGATACTTTCAAGCGGTGGTTTCATGATTCCAAAAGTAACCTTTCTCAATTCGGGTCGTTCGTTCTTGTTCGTCAAAGACGAGCTGATACTCACGCCCCACGAAACGTTTCAAGTGCTTCAGCGACGTCTCGTCAATTTCTTCGTCTGTGGACAAAAGAATCACCTGATGCGACGCCACCGGGAAGTAGCGTTCCAGCAAGTGCCGCCGGTGGGATGAGTCCAAACGGCCCAGTGGCGTGTCGATGATGGTCGGCAGCGGCCGTCCCGAAGCTTTTGCCAATCCCCACAAAATGGAAGTGGCCAGCAGTTGCCGCTCGCCTGCCGACAGCCGCTCGAAGGACAGCGGATGGCCGTCGCCGCCGGTCAGTTCGATCCGGAACGTGGAGGGATCAATGCGCAGTCCGGTCACCAGGCTGCTCTTGCGCAGCAGTTGCACGAAGGAATCCAGAATCAGGCGTTCCAATCGCGCCGTGTGCTTGCGAATGGCCGCGACCCGGAATTTGCCCATCGTCTCCCGCATCCGTGCTGAATGTTTGAGCAAGCGCGCCGCATGCTCACGGTCCACTTGGATTTCCACGCCTTCTCCCAACTCGCGTTTGTAGCGGCGATCGGCATCTTCCAGTTGCCGGACCAGCAGTCGAATCTTGTCGTCCTGGGCCGTCAGTGCCACCTGACGCTCCTGATGCCGCTTGCGAATCTGTTCCAGTTCGCGTTGCAGACCGGCAATCGCGTCCTTCGTCGGCACGCGGGCCAGTTCCATGTCGAGCCGCGTCAGCCGCTCTTGCAGCGCCGTGATCGTTTCCAGTTTTTGCTCGATGGCTTTGCGCGTATCAGGCAACACCGTGGCGCGGACATGCCGGAGTTCCGCCGCCAGATGATCGCCTGCGTCCGCAAGGATGACCTTGCCCACCTGTTTCTGTCGTTGGACGCGATCCTTTTCCAGCAGTGACTCCAGCAGCACGACATATTTGGCCGGCAGACTTTCCTTTTGGAGTTTTTTCAGTAACCTACCGTCCCGCTCTTCCAACACCGCCGATAGCAGATGGGCCTTGCGCGCTTCGTGTTCGGTGCAGGCCAGCGTCTCCGCTTCTTCCAGCAAGCCCGGCAGCAGCAGTAGCGGTGCGGCTCCCGCCGCGATCTCCCGCAACGCCGCTTCTTCCCTGGTCAACTCGGCCGTGAGATGCTTCCGCTCGGCTTCCAGTTCGGCCCTGACCAGATACAATTCGCCACCCTCTTGCCGGAACCGCGTCTCGGCTTGCCCCACTTCTTTAGCCCGTTGCCGGACTTCCGTGTCGAGCGTGCCTTGTTCCAGCTTGGCCTCGTCGAGCAGGCGCTGCATCCTTTCCACTTCCTGTTGGGCCTCGTCAATTAGTTTGGTTTCTTCGGCGGAACGGGACTCCGCGCGCTTGCGGCGCTCCAGCACGATCAAGTCCGTCTCCAATTGATCCACCAGGTCCAGACCGAGCAGCGTGTGAATGGCCGTGCCCAGGATTTCCGCCGCGTGCTCTCCCTCCGCCAATTCCTTGATCTGCTCGGCGTCAAAAAAGAACAGATGCGCAATCCCGCTCGGAATGTAGCCCTCGATGAATTCGTCCCAGTGGTCGCTCAGTTCCTTGTCCAGTGTGGTGTCGGTGAAGACCTGCACTGAGTCCACGATGTCTTTGCCGTTGTCGCGCCACGCGGGCACCAAACGGTGGTAGCGCATCTCGCCCTCGATGGCGCGGCGGAAGCGCAGTTCAATCGAGGCACCTTCATCGGCGGGCACGCCCCGATGAATCATGGCGCGTAGGTAATCCCGATAGCCGAGCTTGCCTCGGCCGGCGCAGCGCGCTTTCGGGCCATAAAGGCCCAGTTGCACGGCATCCAGCAGCGTAGTCTTGCCACCGCCGTTCATCCCGCCGAACAGCACGATGGGTTTCTGGTCGCTGACCGGCGACAGGTTGGCCTCCTGCTTGCCGCGATAGACGCCAAAATTCTTGAGTGTGATGGAATCCAGAATCATGTTTTTTAGATCAAGGGTTCATTGGGCAGTTCCGAATCCGGCCCATTCTCCGGTAGCGTGCTATTCTGCTGGCCGGCCGTGGCACTTTCGTACGCTTTCGAATGGCGGCGGGCCATCTCAAGGGCATCTTCGCTGCCCTCGTAATAGTGGCGGCCGATCGATTTCTCCAAGAGTTCGTAGAGACCGGCCCGACGGGCGTGAACCCGTTGCTGCCGCTCCACGCTCAACAGTTCACGCGCCATTTCAAAGTGCAGACGATCTTCGCCGCACACTTCACGCAGCAGGTTCATTTCCTCCGCGCCCAGCACAAGGTTGTCATCCAGGCGCGAACCAGGGAAAGGTTTCCCGACGGTCTCGGCATAGATGCGCGGCAAGCAGTCTTCCATCTCGTGCTTCTCCACCACCCAAATGCGGCGGATTTCCTCGAGCTCCTTCAGGGAGATCAGTTCAATGTTGCGAACTTCTTTGGGACCGTTTTTCCGAATCCATTCCTGTGCAGCCAGGATTTTACGAAGCCAGTTTTCACGGGCTTCTTGCGTGTAAGGTCCATGTACGAGCCGATCATTGAACAAGGTCAGCGAACCATTCATCCGGCGAAAGTCGCGCAGGTGTCGGTCGTCAGTTCGATCCGGGTGTTTCTCGTCGGGCCGAAAATCAAGAGAGTTGCCCAGTTCCAGCAACGGCAGCATCCATTCCTTTTCCTGATCGTTATGGATCATGGCGCTCATGGACTTGTCCTTGTCCACGAGGGTGCAAACCCAGCACCCAAAACGACTGTCACCACAACTTGGGGTCGAACTGTCCACCACGAGGGCGCATTCACCGTCGGGCGAAGCGCCTTGATACATGGTTAGCAGATCCTTGTTGTTGTAGCCCCAAGGGTTGTTCACCTGCATGAGGAACATCCAGACATCGTCATTCGACCACGCTTCAATGGGCGTATACACAAGCGTGCTCGGGAGATTGAAATTCGGGCTGAGCCGGTCGCGAACCCGATGCTTCTCGTGACGTTGCATCACCTTTGCACGGGCTTGGCTTTCCGCTTTGCGTGAACCGAGCAACAGGATTGCTTCTCCGCTTTGCTTCACAACGCCCGTGATGAACGCAGTCGATGGGCTGATTTTCAAACGGGCGGTGCACCAGCGAAATTTGTAGCGCGGCGCCGGATATCCCTTCCCGATCAAGTTTACCCAAAACGAATCTTCGGTTGTCGGCGTCAGACGATGCGGTGTGACGGGAACATTTTGCTTGGCGGCGCTTTGGCGCATCACGTCTTGTGAATGATTGACCCAGGCGGCCACCACCGGGTTTTCCACCATCGTATCGGTGCTGATGACATGCACCGTCTTGCGCCGCTGGTCCGCCGGAATTTCCGCAATCGCCATCCAGGTGAGTTGGAGAACAGCGGTGGAATCCTTCCCGCCGCTGTAGCCGATGATCCACGGCACGTCGTCGGCCAGGTAAAGCTCGCGGATTTCTTCCTTAAGCCGCTCGATGGTGCCTTTGAGGCCGAGTTCCGTGAACGCGGATTTCCGAACCGGTTTGGATGGCGTTTCAGTTTTCATTTGTCTTTTCTGCCGTGCGCAGTCTCCACGCGCTGCTCTTCGGGATCGAGTTCCACACCGAGATGCTTTTTGATCGCGTTGGTGGTGAGAACCACGTTCGTGGTCACTTTGGAAACCTTGCCGCCAATCAGCGCCCGGCCTTCCCACAGCCGGGCGTTCTTGCGCGACCAGTCAATCTGCCCCAGCGGCTTGAGCCGGGACTTCCAGCCGCCGGGATTGCCTTTGAGCAGGGCATTGCCCGCCTTGCCGATGGCCTGGAGCGCAATGCCGTGGGAGTGGATGTAGCCTTCGCGAACTTCGCTTGCCGCCAGCTTGCCGTCGCGCACCTGCGTCCACGACGGAAACTGCCGCGCCACCGTCTCCCAAAAGTCGCGGGCGGTTTCCGCGTCTTGCTCCAAATTGCCCGTGGCCACGTCCTGCACCAGATCGGCGCAGGCATTGTAAAAGGCGCTCAGGGTGAACAGCTTGCGCGAGCGCAGCGCCAGTGAGCTTTTCTCCATGTCCACGATGTCGCGGAACATGTCCGACTTCATGATCACCAGCCGGGCCAGCTTCGCCTTGTCGTTGCGATGATCATAAAGCAGTCCCAGCGATCGGCTGGGGCGGATGGCGTAACGGTTCAAGTCCGCGAACATTTGCTGACTGCGCTCCAGTCCGATGTCGAGGAAGAACACGACCGCGATGGTCTCGCTGCCCAGTTCCGGCTTCTGGTCCATCGCCGTGAGGATCGCCGCCCGCCGGTGCTGCCCGTCATTGATGATGAACTTGGCATCCATCGGCACGGTCAAAGTTCCGAGTCGGCCTTCCGTCTGCTGGCCCGACAGCGGCTCAAATTCCACCTCGGAATCAATCGAAGCCGTGATCGCGGAAAACACGTAGTCCTTCGGGTTGTCGAGGATGTAGTTGGCGATCTCCGGGATGCGCGCTTTGTTCAGGGTGCGCTGCGCGCGGAGTTCCGGCGGCAGGTCTTGCTCGTCGAAAATGGAAATCTGTTTCATCATCCGCAGCTTCCACATGGCCACGTAGTATTCACGCCCCGCCTGGGTGCCGCGGATGACCGGGAAACTGATGTTGGACATGGATTGCATCGCTTGCTTATGTTCGTGAAACAATTGACATCCGGCGTGTGTATGTCAATCGTTTAACTAACAAAAGTTATTAACAAACACAACATGGTCGCCTACCTCGATTGCAATGCCACCACGCCCATCGATCCTGAAGTCGAGCAGGAGTTCCTGCGCTACATCCGCGAGGAGTTCGGCAACGCCGGCAGCCGCACCCATGAATTCGGGACACGCGCCAAGCAAGCCGTGCAGCGCGCGCGCGACCAAGTTGCCGTTGTCGTAAAATGCCAGCGCGAGGAAGCGATCTTCACCAGCGGTGCGACCGAGAGCAACAACCTCGCCCTGCTTGGACTGCGCGAACACGGCGAGAAGACCGGCCGCAAGTACATCATCACCACGGCCATTGAGCACAAGGCGGTGCTGGAGCCGCTCGAATTCCTCGCCGCCCGTGGCTTCACCGTCACGCTGCTCAAACCCGACGCCGGTGGCAGCGTGTCAGCGGAGCAAGTCGCTGCTGCGTTGCAGCCGGACACACTGCTGGTGTCCGTGATGCACGTGAACAACGAGACGGGCGTCATCCAACCGCTCGACGACATCGCGAAGGCGCTCGCCCAGCATGAGGCATTCTTCCATGTGGATGCCGCCCAGGGATTCGGCAAACGGATCGCGGAGTTGCAAAATCCCCGCCTCGATCTCATCAGCATCAGCGGCCACAAAATCTACGCGCCGAAAGGAATCGGCGCGCTGGTGACGCGGCGCCGAGGCTACGAACGTCCACCACTCACGCCGCTCACCTTTGGCGGTGGACAGGAGCGCGGCTTGCGCCCCGGCACATTGCCCGTCGCCTTGATCGTTGCGCTGGGAAAAGCCGCAGAAGTGGCCACGCGCGATCACCAGAAACGGACCAAGCGCTGCGAGCAAATCAAGCGCGCCGCCCTCACAGCGTTCCAACAAATCGGCGGCGTGCCAACCGGTGATCAGAACAAGACCGTGCCGAGCACCTTCAACGTCGCGATCCCCGGACTCGATTCCGAAGCGGTGATGCTGGCGCTTAAAGAACTGGTCGCCATTTCCAACGGCTCCGCATGCACGTCCCAGAACTACACCGCGAGCCACGTCCTCACCGCCATGAACCTGCCCGACGACCACATCAAAGGCGCACTGCGCTTCTCGTGGTGCCACATGACGACCGACGTGTCGTGGAATGAAGTTGTCAGAGTCATTGCGTCATTGCGGTGACGCTGGTTGGGTTCTTCTTTCGATTCAGATTCTCGTTGAGTCCTGCGCGCGCGATCAAAATGTCCAGTTCAGTCTTCGACGGCAGGACGCCGAGAGCTTTCGCCACGCCCAGTTTGCCCAGCTTCGCGCTGAATTTTTCCATCGCAGCTCGGTCTGGATGATTCGCCCCGACGAATCGCTCTTTGAAATACAGCAGTTGCCCATCCGCGCTGTGATCAAACACCTGCACCCACCGCGTGCGCAGGTTCACCTTGATCCGCTGCTTCAATTCCGGCAGCGGCTTGCCCTCGAAATCGTCATACACCAGGAACGTCGCTTTGCCCGAAGCTTTGTGCAGTTTGATGATGTCCGCCTGCGACACGTCGCCGAACAATGCTGTCGCACACCCCACGTAGGCCCGTAGCACTGGCGGCAACTCGTCCAGCACGCTTCGATGCAGATACAACGCCTGCTCATCCTGCCAGCCCACCTTCAATTCCTCGCACGCCAGTTCGATCTCGCCCGTGTCGCCCGCCGCATACAGCAGCTCGATGCCTTTCTCCAATGCGCGCGTGTAGTTGCCGAAGAATTCGCGGATGTCCCATCGCAGTGTTTGCGACAAATGCCCGAAAGGCACTTTCTTGCGCAGGTTCGCCAGCGCCACATACACCAGCAAGTCTCGCCGGCGATTCTCTGCCGCCAGCTTCACGTCCTCGGTGCCGCCTTTCTGAATGAACATCCGCAGCGCCTGCTTGGGTGAACCGATCTTCTCGCGCAGTTCGCCCGTCTGGGGAAATTCCTCAGGCTCCGGCAGGCGGCCAAGTTGCAGCATCAGGTTCCAGAACCCATCGAGTAGCTCCTTGTGCTCTTCATACAGCACTTCCCAGCGCCGTTTCGGCGGCTGCCCAATCCCGAACCGAGCGCGGACTTGCTCCCAGTCTACGCCTTCCGCGCCGCCTCCCTGGACGTAAGGGCGAGCGAAATAATAACTTGAGCAAATAGGCTGGCTTTTGAAACGGATCGAGAGATAAGCTCGAAGGATCCGGCTCAAGATCATCATCGCCCAGGTCAGGAGAAAGTATCGGCAATTGTCCGTGCGGATGGACGA
>SXGR01103558.1_pt1 | contig 14721 bp, 12 predicted proteins | sample 3174711 | NCBI WGS metagenome assembly SXGR01 (sample SAMN11356860, study PRJNA531348) | freshwater metagenome | isolation source: freshwater sample F1-60 | place: China: Fuxian Lake, Yuxi | collected 2017-12-25
CATTAGACCATAATGCCCGGGTGGCGGAATTGGCAGACGCACTAGGTTCAGGTCCTAGCGCCCTCAAAAGCGTGCAGGTTCGAGTCCTGTCCCGGGCACCATAACCCCTTGTAGCTTTTTTAGTTACAAGGGGTGTATTTTTGCTGCCGGTTTTCATTCGTGGTAAATCTTAAATATGATTCAGGAATTGAATGAGACGCGGCTTAAATTATTTGGTTGCGAATCCTGCTGCGTTCCGTGGTGTCGTAACATGGGACCAATCAGTGCAAACTATTTAGATATCGTTGTGCTCAAGGGTGTTTGGTAACGCAATTCTAATTAAATAGGACTATTAAATAAATAGGTCTCACATTTAAATCGTATGGTCGTATTTCTCAAAGCCCGTAGTGAGAGCCAATAAAGAAGGATCGAGTGACTGCTCGATCCTTCTGAGATACCATGGCAAACAGACAATTAATGATAGCGTAGTACGGAAAATACGGGGCTGTCTAAACGGTTGCCGCCGCCTAAAAATGCGAGGTCGATTAAAAACGCTGTGCCGATGACGTTGCCACCAACTCGGCGGACTAATTTGACTGCTGCTTCCATGGTGCCGCCGGTGGCGAGGACGTCGTCGATCATTAAAACAACATCGTTGGGCATGACCGAATCTTCGTGAATTTCGATAGAGTCAGAGCCGTATTCTAAATTGTACGGTTCGCGGATCGCCTTCCATGGTAGTTTACCGGGTTTTCGAATTGGGACGAATCCGGCCTTGAGTGCGAGTGCAACTGGCGGGGCAATAATGAAACCACGGCTTTCTATGCCGACGACTTTGGTAATTCCTTTACCGGCAAAAGCTTTGGCGATGGCATCAATGGCGTAGCTCAGAGCGACATGATTTCCCAGTAAGGGTGTGATATCTTTAAAGATAATGCCGGGTTTAGGGAAGTTTGGCACGTCGCGGATGAAAGGTTGTAGATCCATGGGTGGCAGACTAGGGCCGCTCGTTGCTTGTCCATCGGGCTAAAGTAATCGATGTAATGCAAGTTATAATAGCTGTTTGTGACTTTTTGATGATGATGATGTAATTACCCCTTTGCAGATGGTCCTGGCTCCATGTGCTTGTGGTGAGAGGGCTTGTCAGCGATAGTGACCGATCTACTCTTCGCCACCTTAGCCTGGGAGGGCATTATGGACGCGCCCATTAATCTGATTCCTGCTTTCATCGGTGGTGGTAGTGGCATCCACTGGATCATCATTTTGGTGGTGGCGTTATTATTGTTTGGTCGTCGGTTACCTGAAATCATGCGCGGCCTAGGTGGTAGTATTCGTGAATTTAAAAAAGGCATTGATGTCGGAGACACGGGGGAAAATAATTTTCCAGATGGTGCCCATAGTCGTAAGCCAGAGGTTCCTCCACCAGCCGTGAGCCCACCGAAATCGACCACGGCGCATGCCGATGACCGAGTGAAGACCGCCGATACGGCTCATAGCGAGCCACCCAAACACTCCTGATCTATTGGAGCGCCTTATGAGTGAGACTGCCGAAAAACTTAAAAAACTGCGGCAGTATCTCACCGTAAAAAAACTTGATGGTATTGTACTGAGTACCCGCGCTAATTTTGCGTGGCTGTCAGGTGGTGGTGATAATCATGTCGTATCGCAAAGTGAACATGGCGCCGGTGCCTTGGTCGTCACACCAAAAGAAGCGTTGGTGGTCGCCAATCGCATAGAAATAGATCGCCTACACGATGAAGAGCACTTAATTGGTTTTACGGCTAAAAGCTTTCCTTGGATTGAATCCATGTCGGATGCTTTGGCGAAAATGGTGCCGGGAAAAAAAATAGTTTCTGACGATGTTGGTGTGACGGGATTCAGTCCACTGCCAGCTGATTTTACCAGTGAGCTGCGCGTTAGTTTAAGTGAGTTAGAACAACGACGTTACAAGGCCCTAGGTCGTGATTGTGCCATTATCATTGAAACGGTGGCGCGACAAGTGCAAAAAGGGGACAGTGAACAAATCATCGAAGCGGATTTGGCTCGCCATTTATTAGCACGTGGTATTCAACCGTTTTTGATCTTGGTCGCCTTTGACCAACGGGTGGATAAATATCGTCATCCGATTCCAACCAATAATCATTTGCGCACCCATGCGTTATTAGTTATTTGCGGACAGCGCGGTGGATTGATTGCGAATATGACTCGCTGTGTGCATTTTGACCCAATGGCGCCCGTTGTGGTGGAAAAACATTTGGCAACGTGCACGGTTGAAGCAGCATTATGGGAAGCGACTGTTCCTGGGGCGACCTGGGGTTCAGCGCTGAATGCTGGTATTGCTTGTTATAAAAAAGTTGGCCACGCCAAAGAGTGGGAATTACATCATCAAGGTGGACCAACGGGATATGCTGGGCGCGATATTATTGTCACCCCAGACAACACCGAGAAAATTCGCGATCATCAAGCGGTGGCCTGGAATCCGTCGATTACCGGAACCAAGAGTGAAGATACGTTTATTATCGAAGGTGATCAGCGACAGGTGATTACCACCTGTTCATCCGATTGGCCAACGGTCACGGTGAAAACGCCAACCGGAAAATCACTTGAGCGTCCAGGAATTTTGGTGCGTTAATGTTACGATGGTTTTTACTTTTGAGTGTTTGTTTTATGTTTGGTGGATGTGGTGACGACCGTAAGCCCGTACCAGTGCTTAATATTAAAGTCCTGGCTGATGGCCAATACGAATTAAATGGTGAAGTCATGAATAAACAAAGACTAAAGGATGATGTGTTTCGGATCGCAGATGAAAACCGTCGCGATATTGGACACACCAGTCGCGTTTATGTTCGCCTTAGTACGCAGTCGGGTGCAAGTCTGGCGCTAAAACAAGGGGTGATCGATATGTGTATTGCCGCAGATATTAACAGTATTCAACAAACTTCCGGCGACGAATAAATAAATCGTAAGGGAATGTAAGGGAATTTAGGTAGCGATTATCATGGCACGATTTGGATGTATTTTTTTCTTGCTCATCATTGGGTTGATGAGCGTCGAACTCTATGTCGTGCTCGAAATGATCGAACGATTTGAAGATGTGCCAATCGTTCTTGCAGCGATGTTGGGGCTATCGATTCTCGGGTATAAATTAATGATGTTTCACAAAAACCGCATCATGGCAGCTTTCGTGCAAAATCAGGCTGGTAAGCGCATCATTGGTATGTTGGGAGCTGTGCTGTTGATTATTCCGGGATTTATTACCGGGGTGGTTGGACTTTTGTTACAAATTCCTTTCGTGCAGAGTCTTTTTAGCCGTCTGGGAAATGCGTTGATGGCAAGCGTCATGAAACGCGCCATGGGTGGTGCTTTTGGTAAAGCATTTCCGGGTGGTGGCTTCCCTGGGGGATTCCCAGGCGGCTTTCCTGGAGGTGGTTTTCCAGGTGGTTTCCCAGGTGGTTTTCCCAAGCCGGATGATCATGTGTCGGACGGTGGCAAGATTGGCAATCTTAAAATGAAATTTCCTGGTTCGAATAGCAGTAAGGGCACACCGAAGACCTACGACGTTAAACCGGATAAGCCTGAATAAGTTGTTAGAAGGATGCCACTGGACGGCGCAGAAACCTCGCCACCATCCGCAAACCTATGCTAAAACACAATTCCTATTTCGACGGCAAAGTGCAGAGCCTTGGCTTTGAACGTAATGGCCGCAAACAAACCGCTGGCGTTATTTTGCCTGGTGAATTTCACTTTGGTACTGATGCACCAGAGCGGATGACCGTAGTCAGCGGAGAATTACTCGCCCGCTTTTCTAAAGACAGCGCCTGGGTGACCTATCCCATGGGCAGTAGCTTCGAAATTGCAGGCAAAAGCGGATTTGATGTCAAAGCAACTGCGCCGACCGCTTATCTCTGCGAATTTCTGTGATTGAGGTGGCGCAAGCCACCAAACCACAACGTCGTTACGATGCGGTGCTGTACGATCACGATGGCACTTTAGTGAATTCACTGCCGGTGGTGGTGGAGGCGACGAATCGTGTTTTAGTGCGTCACGGGTATCCTGCCGAATTACCTGCTGATATTATTGCGGGCATGGTCTTGGCCACAGCACCGCGCATGGGGCATCACGCGCGCACCAGTGATCGTGCTATCCAAGAAATAATGGCCGCGGATTTTTACGCTGAAGCGCGTGTTCTTGGGCCACAATTAGCGACCGCCTATACGGGTGTCGCTGACATGCTTAATGCAGTTTCAGCGCTTAAGCTCTCGCAAGGTGTGGTCAGTAATAATCAAGGCGAAGTGGTGAGTCTGATATTAACCCATCTAAAATTGGCGGATAAGTTCGTGCTGATGTATGGCGAAGATAATGTTCCTGCACCAAAACCACATCCGTCAGGCTTACAACAAGCAGCGCGTTCGTTAGGCGTCGATATTCATCGCTGTGTGTACGTGGGTGACAGCGAAAATGATAGCGAAGCAGCAATTGCCGCTGGCATGCCGTGTATTGGCGTTACGTGGGGTATTCATCCCAGGGCCACGATGATGTCTCTGGGATTTAATCAGGTGATCGATTTTCCGCACGAATTAGTGGGGCTCATTACTTAAGCACAAAATCATAAGTCGGTTGCAAGGATCAGGCTCGGACTTCCTTTGCTCCTACATTATCTTCTTCGTTGTCATTATCTTGGTCATCATCAGTGGGTTCGTCGACCACACCCTTGCCGCGTTTGACATGTAGCGTGTATTCGATCAATTTTCGGTCGAGTGTGACGCGATTTATGCCAAGTATTTTAGCTGCGCGTAATTTAACACCGCGTTCTTTGTTGAGTGCATAAATGATCAGCAGTCGTTCGGTGCGTTGGAAAAAAGAATTAATATCAGGACCAGATGAATCCGCGAAGCGCTCTAACGCATCGCTTAGTGCTTGTGCCGGATCGCTACTGCTGGCAATTAATTGGTTGCGAGCTTCGACCGGTAAGGTGTCACGGTAGCTGCGAATTGTTGGCGGAATCAACTCATCGATAAAGGTGTTTGCGGGCGCTAAAACGACGGCTTTTTGCACGCAGTTTTCCAACTCGCGGATATTTCCGGGCCACGGATAGGCGACCAATAATTCTAAAATATGACGCGGAACTTCATCGACATTCTTATAATTTTGACGGTTATATTTTTGTAAGAAATGGTTGATCAATAGAGGGATGTCTTCACGTCGTGATCGTAGCGGTGGTAACATGAGCGTTACCACATTGAGGCGGTAAAATAAATCTTCGCGGAAGCGGCCTTCCTTTACGTCCTTGGCTAAATCACGATGCGTGGCGGCGATAATACGAACATCGATATTAATTGGTTGATGGTCGCCTACGCGGGTGATGGTTTTTTCTTGTAAGACGCGCAATAAGCGAACTTGTGCTTCCATGCCCAATTCGCCGACTTCGTCGAGGAACAATGTGCCACCGTTGGCGACCTCAAATAAACCACGGCGATCATGATCTGCCCCCGTAAACGCGCCACGTGCGTGGCCAAATAATTCACTTTCTAATAACATGGGACTTAACGCACCGGCATTAACTGAGACCATTGGCTTATGGGCGCGATGGCTGTGCGTTTGTATAAGTTTAGCTAATAATTCTTTACCGGTGCCGGTTTCGCCTTGGATTAATACCGTCGCCGTAGAAGCCGCCGCGCGTACGGCAGATTGAATAAGTGCCTGCATGACTCCGCTGTTGGTGAGAATATCATGTTGTTTGACTTCAATTGATAACGCACCGCGTAAAACTTGGTTTTCTTCTGCTAATTCACTGGCTTCCAATTGCAGACGCAGGCGATCCATGCACCAACGTGACAGCACATCCACAATAAAGGCAGCCGCGTCTTCACTGTCTTTGTGCGACACCATCAGGGTGGCGATGGGCACATTGCCATCGCGCAATTGACGCGCGACAACCGGCAGACCATCTGTTTCGATCGGAGCGGTTGTGGGGGAAGCGAGCGCGGCAACTTCTGTTGCGTTGGGAATCGATTCACCGCTCAGGAACGTACCGGCTGGTGCCATATGGCCTGAACGGATGTGAAGCCAAATGCCACCGATGGTGTGCCAATTGGCGACTTCCAACCACAGTCGTTCCAGCACCAAGCGAGGGCCGACGGCTGGGTCAAGCATTTGAAGAACGGAACCGACGCGAGTGGGCCAAGTATGCATAGTATACTCATTGCACAAAGTGGGCCGAATCTGTTATGCTGTAAAATGTAGCATTTCAGGTGAAGGGTGGTGCAACCCGTTCGTTTTCATCGATTTTAGTGCTTTAAAGTTGAGCGAATGCTAGCGAGTGAAGCGTGCTAGACCAATCGCGTCAGACTAGAGCAATCTACTAAGGTAATGGTAAATTATCCAGCCATCGCCGGAATGGTGACCTGCGCTTGGTGTTTAGTCAGCAGTTTAGACACCTCAGGACGGCAGCTGCCGCACGCCGTCCCTGCGCGAGATGCTTTGCACACTGTGGCCACGGTGCACGTTCCCGCAGCGGCTTGTTGATTGATGACGCGCTCAATGGTCTCGCTGCCGATCTGATTGCAGGAGCACACCAAGTTGCCTTCGATTGGCGCCGCGGCTGCGCCACCGCGCAAGAGTGTGGCGCGGCGGTCATCTAATTCAGTTCGATTGGCAATGAGAGAAATGTAATCAGAAAATCCTGCGCTATCGCCATACATCACAATGCCGATGAGACGATCGTTTTTGACGATGGCGCGTTGGTAAATATTCGCAGACGCATCTTGGTAAATAATGGACTGTGTGCCTGGTTGATCGTCGTCGATTTGTCCCGCGCTGGCACAGACCACGCCCTGCACTTTAAGGACATTCGCATTAAACGGACCGGTATAGGTCGAATGAATATTACCGCGTAGGTAATCCACCACTTGGCGAGATTGTTCTTCGGCGGCGGCGGTGGTTCCGGCAAAGGTTGAATTGTACTCAGCGACTTCCCCAATGGCGAAAATGTTTTCGTCCGAGGTACGAAAGAAACGATCAACGATAATGCCCGTCGAACAATCAAGTAATGCCGTACGCGCGAGTTCAGCATTGGGCGCGGTGCCAGTAGCAAAGATAACCGCATCGCACGGAATCGTTTTGCCATCTTTTAATTTGACGCCGGTCACGTGATCTTTGCCCACTAATTCACTGACTTCGGCGCGAAAGCGAATAGCAATGCCACGATCAGCTAAAGTATCCGCTAATATTTTCGCGGCATGGCGGTCTAATTGCCGTCCCATTAATTGATCGCTGCGTTGTAAGACGGTTACCGAGCAACCTAAATGATGTAACGCATCGGCCAATTCTAGGCCTAAAATACCACCGCCCACGATGATGAGGCGTTTGCCTGGACCAGACAATCCGCGAATTGATTCAGCATCTGAGCGTTTTCGCAGAAAATGCACGCCAGATGTCGGCATGGGCCCTTGATAGAGTTTCGCGGCGCGGCTGCCGGTCGCCAGAATTAAGACATCGTAACTATGACGTTTTCCGTTTTGATCAATAATTTGCTTGTGCGCGCGATCAATACTGGCGATGCGTACACCAGGGTTGAAGCTGACATTTTGCTCCGCGAGTGTTTCCCGTGTACTTTTAATTAAATCTTCCCACCGACTGGCACCACTAATATAATGCGGCAATAACACACGATTATAGAGCGGCAAAGCTTCGTCGCCAAACACGGTGATTTCATCGTTTAAAGCCGAAGTTTGGTGTGCTTCAATAAATCCATGGGCGGCGGCACCACCACCAATAATGATAATTCGTCGTTTTGGCGCCGCCCATTTAACCACCTCAACGGCGGCGAATTTTAAGTCAGGCTCTTTGGAAACGGGATCTAAACGAGGGCTGGTAATATTATTGGCCCGGCCACGTTCGCCACCTAACAATTTGCCCCAATGCATGGGTAAAAAAACCACGCCTTGGCGAATCGTATCAGTGACTTGTGCGCGTACTTGGACTTCACCGCGAACGCCGCGAATAATGACTATGTCGTCCTGATTAATCTGTCGACGCGCCGCATCGTGTGGGTGAATTTCGAGAAATGGTGTATCGGTGTGTGCGTTGAGTTTTTGTACCCGACCAGTTTTGGTCATGGTGTGCCATTGGTCACGTAAACGACCAGTGGTTAGTATGAAAGGTAATTGTTCGCTAATAGCTTCACTGCGCGAACTATAAAGCGGAGTTTTTAATTGTGCGCGTTTATTTGCGGTTTGGAATTCGCCATCGCTGTAAAGGCGCACCGTTCCTGGGTGATCTTTGTTGGCGACTGGCCATTGGAAGGAACCTTCGCTTTTTAGGCGTTGATGAGACAGACCGGTCATCATGCAATCGCGACCAGCAGTCAGTGCGACGTGTTCGTCGTAGATAGCAGCTACCGACGCATAGGTGAAGGATTTCGCGTGACCTAAATGAGCGGCAAAGCGGCAAATAATTTCGCTATCAGGTAACGCATCTCCAGGTGGCGGCACTGCTGCTTGTAATAACCCAATGCGTCGTTCGCTATTGGTCATCGTCCCTGTTTTTTCTAACCACGTCGCTGCTGGCAACACGACATCAGCCATGGCCGTGGTCGCAGTCGGATAACAATCTTGTACCACGACTAATTCAGCACGTTTGAGTGCGGCATCGACTAATTGGGCGTCTGGTAATGATTCGACGGGATTGGTGGCGATGATCCACACCGCCTTAACGCGACCCTCATTGACAGCATTAAATAATTCCACGGCCGTGAGTCCGGGTTTATCCGGAACCATTGGTACGCCCCAATGTTGGGCGATTTCAGCACGGTGCGTTGGGTTTGCTAAATCACGATGGGCGCTGGCAATATTCGCCATGCCGCCAACTTCACGGCCACCCATGGCATTTGGCTGCCCGGTTAAACTAAATGGTCCACACCCGGGTTTGCCTATTTTTCCGGTAATTAAAGACAGTGCGATTAAGGTAACATTTTTGTCTACCCCGACGGCGGACTGATTCAGGCCCATTGTCCACATGGATAAAAAGCGCCGATCACCAGCCAGCCACTCAGCAGCTTGCGCGATATCACCGGTATTTAATCCGCATACATCGGCAGTGTACTCTAAGGTGTAAGGCATGAACGCTGCTTGAAAGGCGTCCCAACCATCGACATGGGCGGCTAAATAATCGTGATCAATTGCGTTAATTTCCCATAAACGACGGGCCAAACCATAGTGCAGTGCAACATCTGTTCCGGGAATTAATTGCAGGTGCAAATCAGCATTCGCGACCGTGGCCGTTGCGCGTGGGTCAATAACAATAATTCGCACGTGGGAATTATTGTTTTTTCGCTCTTCTACTCGGCGCCAAATAATGGGATGGCACCACGCTGGATTTGCGCCGGTGACCAAAAAAGTGTCACATGATTCGATATCGGCGTAAGCGATAGGTGCGCCATCAACGCCTAAGGTTTGTTTATAACCAGCGACGGCTGATGACATGCATAAACGAGAATTGGTATCGAAGTTATTGGTGCGTAGAAATCCTTTAACCAATTTATTAACGACGTAGTACTCTTCGGTCAGCATTTGTCCGGAGCCGTAAAATGCGACCGCATCATCGCCGTAGGTGGCTTGGATGCGTTGAAATTCGCGAGCGACATGACTCAACGCATTGTCCCACGACGCGCGGCGTGGTGCGTGAGCCCGATCAAGTCGCACCATGGGGTGGGTCAGTCGATCCGTTTGGGCCGCAACCACATGTAAAAGCGAACGCCCTTTACTGCACAGTTTGCCAAGATTAACCGGATGCTCGGCATCGCCACGAAGAGTTAGTCGCCCGCGCAGATCGCGCACGACCTCAATGCCGCAGCCAACGCCACAGTAACAACACGTCGTTTTGGTAATGCTCGCAACAGTCATACGCTCTTGCTATGCATGTGACGTGCCAAGCGCATATGGTCGAAGAATGTAACAGTTGACAGTTAACGAGGGGGCTCAAAGGAGACCGTAACCCTCGTATTGGGCAATTTTTAGACAACTTTTAGAGGGAAAGCTGAGATGGGCATCTTTCTAGAACTGCCGCACGGTGCAGCAGTTTATTTAAAGCGGTAAATTAATGAGCACTTCGCTGCTGGAGCTACTTCAGGTATTCGCATGGGAATAATCCTACGCTATGGATCTGGCGTTCGTCATTAGTCTCCCACCGGAGGTCATTATGCATCGGTGCCAATTTTTGATTCTCGTGATCATGAGCCTATGCTGGACTAATGGGTTAACCGCAGCTGAACCTTCTACCGAACCAACGATCGTTTGGAGTAATCCTCCGAGTGGCGCATTGCCAATGGGGGTGACGCATCGCACTTTCTCTAGCGCCGTGGCGAAGGTTGATGTCGGTTACTGTGTTTATTTGCCTCCCGAATATGAGATGGACACCACGAAGCGTTATCCCGTCATTTATATTCTGCACGGCAATGGCGGTAACGAGACAAAAAATGTAAGCGATGGCCCGTTATTAGCGGAAGGTATTAAGAGCGGTCGTTGGCCAGCCATGATTTTAGTTTTTCCTAATGGTGGGCGCAGCACCATGTATCACAATTCAACGGATGGTCGCTTCCCAATTGAAACGGTTTTTATTACGGAATTAATTCCTCATATTGATAGCACTTTTCGCACCATTGCCGAAGCCAAAGGTCGGTGCATTGAAGGCTTTAGCATGGGTGGTCGTGGCGCGACCCATTTAGCCATTAAATATCCAACGCTGTTTTGCTCGCTCTTTTGCCAAGCCGGTAATGTGCCACACATTCTAGATGACTTTGATCAGGGAAAACTGACACCGATGTTGGGCAAAGAACGTGCGAATTATGAGGCCAACGATGTTTATGCGATGTTAAACAAAAATGTTGATCAGATTAAAAAAACCATGCGCATCCAAGTTACCTGCGGTAAGGCTGATCCCGGCCATTTGGCAACCATACGGGATTTTCACGCGGCCTTAATCAAACTCGGTATCGAACACCCGTACGTTGAGTTTGATGGTTTGGGTCATCAGAAATCCAACATGATTGAACTGATGCAGCCTGCGTGGTTTGATTTTCACACGGAATCACTTCGCCATTTTGGCGCGATTAAATAAACGCGCGGTTATCTGCTCATTCTGACAAGATTCTGGAGTCGTTCCTTGTTTTTTGTTATCGAATGAGTATATTTGTTCCATGCGCTACTTTATCACGGTTTGTGTCGCGTTTTGGACTATGGCGTCCTGTTGGCTTTACGCGGGGGAAGCGCCAGTTGCGACGACCGTCGACGGTGGTCAATTCGTCGTGCGTGAGCGACTCAATCTCTTGTCGCTCATAGGCGATGCCACGACCCTTGGTCGGCAAGGGGGCGAATTAGTTGCCCCGCAAACCCAGGCCATGATTACCTTACTTGGTCTTCATCCTGGTTTGATTGGACAGGGACAAGCTCCGATTGCGCAAGAAAAGTTGGATGGTGTGCCTGAACGATATCGCCAGGAAATTGATGCCTGGGCAAAAGCCGCGCACTGCGATCCTTTGTTTTTATTACGCGCGAATATGTCGGTAGACGTATTATGCACGGCAGTGGTTCGTGAACCGGATGTGAATAATAACCGACCATTGATTATCGCACGCAATATGGATTTTGCTCCAGCACAGTGGTTAGGACCACAAACCGTGGTGATCGCACGTCGCCCGACTGGTCGTCGTGCAAATGTTTCCGTAAGCTGGCCAGGATATGTCGGAGTTGTTAGCGGCATGAATGATGCCGGAGTCGTCGCTTGCCTGCTGCTAAATCATGCGGCCAAGGCTAATCGGACCGGTGATGGATTAGGATTTCGTCTGCGCGATATCCTGGAACAAGCCGGCGATATGAATGAGGCAATTAATCTCTTTTCTGCTGCTCCCATCGCATCGTCCAATTATGTTCTGTTGGCTGATGCCACTACGGCAGCGATCGTTTGGTGGGAAGCAGATGCCGTTCGTCGCGTGGATCCAACCATGGGTTGGTTACTGTGCACGAATGCACAATTAGAAGACGCAACCCAACGACCGATTGATCAACGTGGGCGACATGCCTTATCCTTGATGGAAAAAGCACTCAATCCAGACGTCGATTGGATGAAACGATTGCTTTCGGCAACCTATATGCCACACATTAATACACAGGCGATGATATTTATCCCTAGTAGCCGTTCTCTGCAATTGGCGATTTATGGTCCGCGACCTGCGGCATTGTCGACGTATAAAACCATCGATGTCGCCGCATTATTGACCGGAGCACAATTAGCCGAATATCCCGTGCTTCTACAGCCAGCTGTAGATAAACCGTTTCCCCACTACGTGAATGAGTAATAAACCAGGAAATAGTTTGATAGGTAGCTATCGGTGATTGCTGCCTCAAGTCATCTTGATGAGTTTAATAGCGTAAAAGATTATTTTTTATCCTTACTCTTGCCCGCTTCTTTACCCACCGGCCACGGAAGGGCGCCGACGCGGTTCGCCCAGGTATCATATAACGCGCTCATTTCGGCGACCCGTTCGGGGAATTTCTTGGCGAGATCGTTTAATTCGGTGCGATCTTGTTCGATATCGTATAGTTCCCACGGTTTCTCGTGTTTGCTGACTATTTTCCATTGGCCGTCGCGCACCGCACGGTTGCCTTCGTGTTCGAAAAAAATCGGGCGACCACGTTTGAGGTCTTCACCAGCAAAAGCGGGAACTAAACTGACGCCTTCCATGGGCTGAATGGTGTGGTCGCTAAAAGTAGTGGGATAACTCGCGCCACTAATGGCAATACAGGTGGCCATAATATCAATTAAATGAGCCGGTTGTTTTTCGATCGCATGATGCCGTGTTGGCGGAATGCCTTTTGGCCAATGGGCGATGAGGGGAGTGCTGATGCCGCCTTCATGAGTCCAATGTTTATATGCGCGAAATGGGGTGTTCGATACGTTGGCCCAATGTTCACCGTAAGCGATGTACGTGTCTGCACCGCCTGGCATGACTTGGCCCATCATAATGGGATAGCCATCACGCGTTTGTGGCGGTTGGCTCCCTGAGGGTAATAAGGCGTTCGCAGCTATTGGTGGATAGGTTGGCGCTGTTGGTTTGGTGTCGGGATTTTTTGGACCCGCTTTGCGTCCTGTGTTTTCAGCGCATCCGCCATTATCCTGCATAAATAAAATCAAGGTGTTATCAAAACGCTGGGTTTCCTGAAGTGAGCTGATAATTCGGCCAATTCCTTGGTCCATATTATCAATCATCGCGGCATAGACTTCCATGCACGCGGCTTCCCATGGTTTATTTTTGACCGATTCCCATTCACCAACACCCGGTGGTAAAACGCAACCAGGAGGCAAAACCCCTAATTGTTGCATGCGTTCGAAGCGAGCTTTGCGAATAGCCTCGTAACCGACGTCATATTTGCCTTTATATTTGGCGATGTCTTGCGGCAACGCATGCATGGGCCAATGCGCGGCAGTGTAGGCGACGTACATAATAAACGGTTGTTCAGGACTGGTCTTTTGATGTTCTTTAATAAAGCGCACGGCGTGGTCAGAAATCGCGTCAGTATAATAATAGGTATCGGATTTATATTCAGGATCAGCGAATGGAGAAATTTGGATGTTATCGCGGGTCAAGGTCGACGGGTCATAAAAACTACCTGCGCCATGAATGGTACCATAGAAACGATCAAACCCACGTTGTAATGGCCAGTTATCTTTGGGGCCTTCGGGTTTGGTGAATTTGGTGACGTGCCATTTTCCCGCGACATAGGATTTATAGCCAGCTGGTTTCAGCGCCTCGGCAAAAGTCACCGCGCGTTTAGATAAATCCCCACGGTACGAATCAACGCCTTTATCATCCGTCATATGACCAATACCCGCTTGCTGTGGAGTTAATCCCGTAAGCAAACTCGCACGCGTTGGGCAGCAACGAGCGGTATTATAAAATTGAGTAAAGCGCACTCCACCACTCGCCAGTTTATCCAAGTTAGGAGTTTTAATCTCACTACCATAACAACCGAGATCGGAATATCCCATGTCGTCAGATAAGATCACAATAATATTTGGTCGGTCTGCGGCAGTCCCCACGCAGGCAAGCAGGAATGAAATGGTGGTGCAACAAAGAGAAATAAAACGCATGCGTTGTCCTTGGTCATTTATGATGAGCGTTGATAAGGCTCAGCGATATGGTGTCGTTGGATTTGGTATCTGAATAGCCTACCTCTGTAGGAATAATCCGCAGGTGTGTGAATAATACGGGTGGCTGATGGGATAATACCATGATCTACTTGACTTATGCTTCCATGAGGCCCTGTGGAGATATCCTGCAATAGCGGTTTGGCTGTCAGGTGCATTATGGCACATATCAGCATCTCAGATGCAATTATTCCAGATATAATCTCAACCCAACCATAGCCGATTTCATTCCAAGGAGTTACCGCATGTCTTTCTGCTCTTCTCGCTTCATGTTCTCTCTCACCGCGCTATTGGCGTTTAGTTCTTTGAGTCTGGTTGCGCAAGAAGCCGTTCCATATGCCAAGGTCATATTTAAGGATGATTTTTCGGCGGCAGAATTAGGCAAAGAGTGGAAGCTCTTTAAGGCCGAATCAAGAATTGAAAACGGCGTCCTCATCATTGCGATGCCTGATGGTGGTGATCACGCCGCCGTGAATAGCGTGGTGACGCCGCCATTGGCGAACATGGAAATCGCTCTGTCATTTCGTTTTGAAGGCGCGA
>SXGR01149962.1_pt1 | contig 14719 bp, 28 predicted proteins | sample 3174711 | NCBI WGS metagenome assembly SXGR01 (sample SAMN11356860, study PRJNA531348) | freshwater metagenome | isolation source: freshwater sample F1-60 | place: China: Fuxian Lake, Yuxi | collected 2017-12-25
ACGATCTGACTGGCGACTCTCACACGCTATCGAGCGAGAGCTCTGAAGACGAGGCGGCTCGCCTTTTGCGGCGACTGCTGGACGCCAGGGGAGATTTTGTCCGCGAGCAAATCAAGCAGGCACACAAAAAACTGCTTGACGTTAGGGCATCTTTTCCGGACGCCGGGGCTCTTGCCGCATGCATTGACCAGACGCATGCCGTGATGGTGGCCGAGGTGATTCGGGAGGTAACAGGCTGCCAGCCTAGCGTCATCGTCAGCGACACGGAGATTGAAAACGACACCGTGCGGTCGTTTCGGGGAAGCAGCCGCGAGTGGATTGTGGCTGTCCGCAAAGTGAGCGAAGGCACAGACATCAAGCGGCTGCAGGTTCTTTGCTACCTGACAAATACCACTTCGGAACTTTTCTTTCGGCAGCTTGTGGGCCGAGTCTCGCGCTACAGGGGGAACGAAGATCGGGAGGCATATGTCTATTTGCCAGCCGATCCGCGACTCATCGCCTGTGCTCAAAACATCGAGAACGCGCAGGTCCAGGCACTAAAGAACCAGCGGGACGCTGATGGCTGCGAACTGCAGCCATCAGAACGCCAGCCCGGCACGCTTTTTGATTCTTTTTCTACAGCCCACGACGGCACCGACCTCGTGATGATCGGAAGCGAACCCGTCTCCGGGGATCTCGCAAGGCAAATTGAGCAGATCGCCGAGGCTACCTCGACGCCCATGCAGAAGGTGCTTGAGATCATGCAGCACCTCGGCGCAGGTTTTTCAGCTCCGGCGGCGCAGCGTCATGAGACGCCAAGCAAAGAGGAGGTGATGGACTCGCTGCGACGCAAGTGCCAAAGCCAGGCGTTCCGGCTCTCCAAGTTGGCAAAGTGCGAAGTGCAAGAGATTCACGGCCGATTCAAGCCGCAGAAAGATATGACTGAAGAGGAACTGCGCAGGAAACTGCAGATCATTCTTGCGGAGGCGGCGAAGTATGCCTGACCTCAACGAGATTGAGCGAGGCCAACTGTGCCAGTCCACTATTGAGTCGCTGTATGAGGCGACCGGAGGGCTGCGGCAGTTTCCGTCGCTGCTGAAAAAGGTGATCGCGACCAGGGCCTGGGAACGGCGCACGGTCCACGGAAAGGTTGTGGAGCTCGGCAGCCTTCGCGAGCTGATAACGGCGAAGCCCGTAAGCGGCTGGGGCGAAGACCCGTCGAAGGTCGAGGCCGTGATCCGCGACGACCCGGAGGCGCTCGCCGCGTTTCGGGAGGCGATGAAGCATCAAGGGGAGCGGCCCAACCTCTGTAACAATGTTACGGAAGTGGACGCGGAGGCTATCACGGGCAACTCCCGCGCCTACTCGATCTCCCGCGTTCAGCGGGAGTGCGACCCGGACACGGTGGCCGCGGTCATGGCAGGCGAGATGTCGCCGAACGCTGCCCTCGTGAAGGCTGGAGTACGCGAGAACCGCCAGGTCTACATCCCGCGAGACCCGGCTGCTGCCGTCGAGAAGCTGCGTACGCAGTTTGGAGACGACTTCCTCAAAGCTATGCGGAGGGTCATGGATGGCCGGTGAGTGGCTCAAAATGCGGCACGACCTTGCTGATGACCCTGCCGTTATCCGCCTGGCCGATGTCGTGCAGCTCGAGGAGGACGCCGTCATTGGCAAGCTCTTCCGCCTATGGTCATGGGCGGATCGGCATACCCGCGACGGCCACGCCGACGGCGTTGGCCTGCGGTGGGTGGACCGTTTGGCTCGGTGCGATGGATTCGGTGCCGCCCTTGTCAGGGTGGGCTGGCTTGTCGAAACAGGCGAGGGGCTGAGTTTCCCGCGTTTCGACCGGCATTGCAGCGACACCGCGAAATCCAGGGCACTCGACGCCAAGCGGAAGGCCGCCGAGCGGGCCTGTCCGGCTCCTGTCCAAGATTTGTCCGGCTCCCAACCGGACACAAACCGGACCAGAGAAGAAGAAGAGAAGAATAAGAAACTTCCTCCTCTTCCGCGCGAGGGGTTCGACAAGGAGGCATGGCAGAAACTCCGCAAGGCGTGGAACGCCGGGCCCGGCAAGCAGTGGAAAGCCGTTAACCCGCACCCCAAGGCCGTTCAGCGGATGACCGAGCCTGGATGGCTGGACGATGCCCTGGCGGCAATCGACCGGCTGAAGCGGTGCCGGTACTTCCGCACGCCCGTGTCGCTGGGCCAGTTCTGCGGCCCAGACTTCGTGACGCTGTGCAACGGCGGCGAATACGACGACCGGCCCGAGGACCGCAAAGGCGACTTCGCAAACACACCGGCCCCGCCTCGGGCGTTCACTGGGGCTGAGGCCGAAGCATTTGAACGTACCCGTAGAAAGCTAGCTGCCGCCAAGGAGGACATATGACCACGACCGACACCACAACCGAAGCCATCCCCGACAAGCCGCCGCTGCCGCCGACGCCGCGTCAGTTGGAGATCCTGGCGTTCATCGAATCGCGTCAGCGGTGGGCGGGCCCGACCGTCCGCGAAATCTGCCGTGAGTTCGGCTTTCGTTCTCCGCACGGTGCGGTGTGCCACCTTGACGCCCTGGAGCGTAAGGGGCTCATCCGCAGGCATCCGCATGTGTCCCGAGGAATCGAGGTGGTGCGATGAAGAAACGTAAGGAACTCTGCCCGAAACGTGTTGCCGACGCGTGCCTGGCGTTGGCGTGGGCTGATGACATCGACGACCAGGCGAGACTCGCGTTGGAGCAGGCACACGACGTGATTCAGACGCTCATGGCCCGGTGTGTCGCCACGGCGAAAGTGCTCGAGGTGGTCGAGGCCGAGCTTGCCAGCATGCGGTATCCGCTCCTTGGCGATGACGATGCGGGGGTGTGCCTATGACGCTCCGCGACTTCGTGTTTCTCGCAATCGGTGAACTGTTGCTCGTTGGCACGTTTGCCTTCGGGCTGTTGGTTGGTGCATCCATGAGACGAAAGGAATCTCGACATGGCTACGAAGACGAAAACGCGAACTGGCATCACGCTGTCGGCCAGCGAACTGAAGGCGGCTTTGGCTGCCGTTGCCCCGGCGATTGCGGGACGCGGCCCGAAGCCGGTGCTGCAGAACGTCCGAATCGGTGCCGGGCTTATGTCCGCGACCGACCTGGAAGTGCGCATCGACACGGTGCTCGACTACCACGGCGACCCGCTGCTGCTGCCGCATGGGCGGCTGGCTGCGATTCTCTCGGCGAGCGTCGGCGGTGACGTGGTGCTCGAGCCGCGGGACAGCAGCTGCGTGGTGCGTATCGGCCGTGGCGAGTGGACGCTGCCGACCGAAGACGCCCAGGAGTTTCCGACGTGGGAGCCGACGGGGCTGCGGCCGGTGACGAGGTTGCCGGCTGACCAGTTCCATCGGGCGGTGACAGCGGTGGCACACTCCACCGACAACGAGTCGAGCCGCTACGCCCTGGGTGCGGTGCTCGTTGACGTGAAGGATGGCGTGGTCAACTTCGTGGCGACTGACGGCCGCCGGCTGAGTGTCAGCGAGTGCGAGCACGACCTGGCGGTCGATGACGGGCAGACGCTCGTGCCCGGCAGGGCGATGGCCATTCTGTCGAGGCTTGCTGCCGCGGCTGGCGATGACTCGGTGCAGCTCGAGGCGGACACCGCCACCGTCAAGGCCGAGATCGGTTCGCACACCGTGACGGCCAGGCTGACGGAGGGGCGGTTCCCGAGGTGGCGTGAGGTGCTGCCGGCCGATGGGCCGGATCCCACGACGGTGACTGGCAGCGAGTTGCTGTCGGCGACCAGGGCGGCGGCGATTGTCGCCAGCGAGCAGTCGCGTGGAGTTGACTACACGTTTACCAAGGAAGGGCTGCATCTGCACGGTCGCTCGTCGGAGTTGGGCGAGTCGAGTGTGACGTGCGAGATCGTGGAGTTCGGCCACGCCTGCACGGTGAAGCTCGACCCGGCTTTTGTGCGCGAGTGGCTGCAGGGGCTGCCCGCGGATGGCGAGCCGACGGTCAGCGTGCAGGCGAAGGACAAGGCTTCGGCCGTGGTGATGCGGTGCGACAACTACACCGGCGTCATCATGCCGCTGGACCCGGAGGCGTGACGTGGAAAACAGACGTGCACTTGTGATGCACGAGATGTGGTGCGCGGGGGCGTCGGCCGAGGACATCGGCCGGCGCTTCGGCGTGTCCACGTCAACGGTCTACAAGTGGGCCGCACAGTACAAACTGCCGGCCAGGGCGAAGCCGCAGCAGGCTGAACGGGGCAATCCGACACCAGAGCAGATTGCCGAGCGTGCGGCGGAGTGCCGTGCGAAGCACATGGCGCAGCGGCGGGCAGAGGACGTGAGCAACACGCAGAGCAAGGTAAGCAAGTGGAGGGCCGGCATATGCCAACCGAGATGACGATGCGTGACCACTTCGCCGCAGCGGCGTTGGCGGGGCTGCTGACGAGCGATGACGTTGGCGAGGAGTCGAATGCCTTCGGTCAAGCCATTTGCCAGTCTGCCTACCTGTGGGCCGCCGCAATGCTCCGCGAGCGTGGCAACCATATTGCCGACGCCGGAAAAATGGTCGAAACGCCGACAACTCATGACGCCGCGCCGGCGGCGAAAGCCCGTACAGACGCCGACAGGGGACGCACTGATAAAGCGGATTCCCGACCCGGCAAGGGCACCGGCGATACAACCGAGCCGGTGGCGTGGGAAGTGTTCCTGCCCGGCGCGGGGACGTATGCCATTCATTCGTTTCGGTGGGAGGCCGCCGCAATCGCTCACGCTCTGCTTTCCAACGAGGGCACAATCGCGGCCGTCTGCCCGCTCTTCCGCCAACCACAGCCCACGCTCACCGACGCGGAGCGGGCGGCATTGGAGGCAGCCTGTAACTTTTACTCGCATGAATGCGAGACGGACGGAGCGACGGACGACGACTACCAAAATGCCGCCACCCTGCGCGGCCTGCTGGAGCGGCTGGGATGACACAGAACGGCTGCATTCAGCAGCCCCGAACGAAAGGACATGGCGATGGATGAAGGCGCAAATGAGGGGTCTGCTGCAATTCTTGGTTCTGTTGATGAGCGATCTATGTCGATCTTTTCACTGATTGCGGCCATCGGCATTCTGGAGTCGCGGATCAGAAGGCTGGAGTCGCGAGTGTCAGAACTAGAAAAAGGAGTGAGCGATGATTGAAACGCCATTTATGCACTGGCTTGTATTGACGCTCTTCGTCGCCATCGGGCTGGCAGTTGTGTTTTTTCTGCCACCGCCGAAAAACCTTTGGACTGTAGAGCATGACGGACACAGATGGCTTCAATGGAACAGCGGATTGAATGTGCAGACGATGCACCACCCTGACTGCGATTGCGGAGGAAAGCGATGAGCGACGAGGCAAAGCCGTTTGCATGGGCGGTCATAGGCGACGACTACGAATACGCCACGCTGCTGGAGGAACATGCTGGCGCGGTTGCGGAGGAGGAGGGCGGAATGGTAGTGCCGCTCTACCGCTCGCCCACGCTCACCGACGCGGAGCGTGAGGCGATCAAGCGGCTGGCCCCTCGCGGCGACCTGCCTCGCGGCGACCTAGGGATGACGCTTACGTTCACGCTGACGCCAGCGGAGCGGGCCGTGTTTCATGGCCTACTGGATCGGTTGAAGTGACCACAGAACACGCAGGATCAGCGGCGGCTCCGCCGTCCGCTGCATCCGCTGGTTCGCTGGCTGATCGTATGGCAAAGACCACGCAAAACCGAGGGTTGCGAATATGAGTGGGAAGGATGAGCAGTATCGCATTGACGCTTTGCACGCACGCATCCGCGAACTTGAGAAGTGGCAAGAGCGGGCGAGGGAAGACATCGCGCGGTTAGAGCGGTGCATCGTCGCCCTAGCCGAGCCACGATCCGTGCCAGCGGACATCGGCGATGTTGCCGCAATGCACGGGCTGACATTCGTTCGTTGACCAGCGAACCAGTGTTTCTACGGAACTGGATAAACACCCTGCCGTCGCCACCGAATCGCGCCACGCGGCCGCGAAACGCAAAGCCGTGCTGGATAATGCTGGTGAACGCGACACAAACCGCCGGAGGATGACCATGCGTGCCCAACTGACATTCATGCTGCCGGACGATGCCGGCGAGTTTGACGCGGCGTTGCACGGCCGGCAGGCGTTGTCGGCCCTGTGGGACATCGACCAGCACTGCCGCGGCATCCTCAAGCACGGCGAGCCGAGCGACGACGTGCAGCAATTGTGCGAGGAGTTGCGAGCGATGATACCGGGCGAACTGCTGGACATTTGACAGCAGTGCCATGCTGCGTGCATGGCTATTTCGTTCACCGTTCCCGGCGAGCCTGTACCGCAGCCGCGCCCGCGAGTCTCGACGCGTGGCGGCTTCGCGCGTGCGTACGTCCCGAAGACACACGCGGTGCATGCGTACCGCGAGGCGATTGCAGCCGCCGCTCGAGCAGCTGGTGCCGGTGTCCACGGCGAGCCCGTAAGCGTTGTCATCGACCTTGTGTGGGAGCGGCCGAACTCGCATCTACGCAAGTCTGGCGTGAAGCCCGACGCCCCGGTGCTGCCGAGGGCGGACGTGGACAACGCAGCCAAGGCAGTTCTCGACTCGCTCAACGGCGTGGCGTGGGAAGACGATAGCCAGGTGCAGCGGCTGGTCGCGGAGAAGTCATACGGCACGGAGGCACGGACTACCGTGCGGATAACGTGATAAAGCCGGTCCATCGCAACATGTTCCCTCTGTTCCTCAATGCCCTCGGGCTGAACGGCACCGCCGTCGAGGTTGGCGTCGCGGAAGGCAAGTACGCCGCAGCGTTTCTGCCGCTGTGGTCGGGTCGGTACGTCATGGTGGACCGCTGGCAGCACATCGCCGGCTACGACGACGTGATGAACGGCCCTGACGCCGAGCACGAGGTGCGATACCGGCAGGCGATGGATGTAGCCAACGCGTTTCCAGGTCGCGTCGAAGTCTGCCGTATGGACTCGTCTGCTGCTGCGGCGTTGTTCCCTGACCGCTCGCTCGACTTCGTGTACATCGACGGCGACCACTCATACGAAGGCTGTCACCGGGACATCCTTGCGTGGGCTCCCAAGGTTCGCGTGGGCGGCGTGCTGGCTGGTCACGACTACTACAACCAGCCGCCATTCGAGGTTCGCAAGGCGGTTGCCGTGACGTGCGGCGGCCCGTGTGGCGTGACGCACGAACCCTGCCCCTCCTGGTGGGTCATGGTGGGCTAATGGACCAGCGGACGCGAAAGCGTTTTGAACGCATGTGGCGGGACGGTATCGGGCTGGCACAGATTGCCGCCACGCTCGGCTATTCGTTCTCGACGCTTGCCAAGCTCCGCATGATTTACGGGCTGGAAAAGCGGTATGGAGCCGAGGACGACGAAGCCCCACCGACGCCAGAAGTCATCCGCATCCGCTGCTTGGAGCAGCAGACCAACTGGACGCCCACGGAACGCCGGATGCGATGGCGGGGCCAGCCGCACACCATCTACCAAGACATCACAGGCTATGGCCACGAACCGCAATAGAAACACCTGCGTGGTGATGACGCTGTGCAGCCGTCCGGCGTATACGCGGCAGGTGCTCGAGGCTCTCGCGCGGTGCGATGACGTTGACCGCTTTCCTGTCGGACTGCTGTGCGAGCCGGTGAGCGACGAGGTCATCGACATCGCGGCCAAGTTCACCACGCTTCCGCACGTCAGAGCGTTCGTCATGGTCGGCCAGCAACGTGTCGGATGCAACGTCAACACGTACTCGGCCCTTGCGTATGGGTTCGACCACCACGAGCGAGTCATCGCCCTGGAGGATGACACCGTGCCCGGCCGGGACTTCCTGCGGTTTGCCGACTGGGGGCTTACGCAGTACGAGAAAGACGAAACCGTGTTCAGTGTGTGCGGATACCAGAGGACGCCGGTAGCGGAGGTTGGCTACCGGAACGCGGTGTTCCGCGAGTCGTGGTTTACGCCGTGGGGCTGGGCTACGTGGCGTGACCGCTGGCACAGCATCCGCGAGCACTGGCCGGCAGATGACCGGCAGGTGTCGTGGGACACCGTTATCGACAAGCTCACGCGACGCGACAGGTACGAGGTGCGGCCCATGCTGGCACGCATCCAGAACATCGGGGCGGAAGGTGGTGCGCACGTGCCCGGCGCGGCGTGGCATGCTGCGCACCACCTCAACCGCCACTGGGTTGAAACCGTACCGGGCCAGCGTGTGGACGAATGGCACGAGGTGAGCTCGAGCGAGACGGTGGCACTGAGGGCGAACCACCCATGTTGAGACTCGTGACGTACTACACCCCGACGCACAAGGCGATGTGCGAGCGGTTCGTGCTTTCGCGGGCGAGGGGATTCCGTGAGGTGCGTGCCGTCGAGTACGGCCAGCGGTGCCCGTCTGGGGCGTTCAAACAGGCCGGCTGGAACGCGTCGATGTTGGACAAGCTCGACTGCCTGATGCGGCTTCCGATGGACGGGCAGCCGACCGTCTACGTCGATGCTGACGTGGCGTTGATGCCTGGGTTGCACGAGTGGGCTGAGCGGCAGTTTGCCGACATGGACTTCAACGGCGTCGCCATGTCCGACGACGTGGTGCAGTGGTGTGCGGGCGTCATGCTCTTTCGCTCGACGGCCCGCGTGCACGCCTGGTGGCGGCTGATTGCGGATCTGTCGCCTGTGTGGGACTTGCCGGACCAGGACGTAATTGACCAACTGCGTCGGCAAGCCGAGCAACGTCAGGGGCGGCTGCCGGTGGACATCACGGTGCTGCCGGGCGACCGGGTGTGCAACTGGGCAACGCTCGGGAATAGCACCGTGTGGGCGGGCGAGCCGTTCGTGGTTCCAGAATCGTGCGTGGCGTGGCATGCGAACTGGGTAGTCGGCGTGGACGCCAAGGCCGAGATGTTGCGCCGGGTGGTGACTGGGGAAACCTCCACGCCACCCGTTCGGGCGGCGTAGGCTGCATGATGCGGCACGGAGGCCGGCATGAGCGGGTACATGCGAGACCGCTACGGCAATCGGCAGCGAGTCGAGATTCCACGGTCTGCAATCGGCATCAGTCACAGCGACGGTGCCTACAGTCGCGGACGCATCACGTCACGAAGGACGCATCTCATGCCCGACTACGGTGCCACCCCGGCAGAGCAGCAGCAGTACGGCTCGATCAACCTCTGGCAGTCGCTGATGCTGCTGCAGCGGTGGTCGCCTCTCATCAAGTTCGGCCAGGCGTTCGTCAACGAGCGAGACCCGTACAAGCGGGGGCTCATCGTGTCCGACGCGGCTGAATGGCTGGCGTCGCAGACGCAGGCCACCGTGGATGACGAACTGGTAAAGCATCTGGCCGACCTGCTCAAGACCGCCGAGGGCGAGCGGCTGGTGCGTTGGGTGCTCCTGCAAGTCGAGGCGATCCGGTGAGCAATGACGCCATCATTCGCGCCGTCGCCGTGGTGGCGGCGGTTGCTCTGCTGGCCGCCCCGTACCGGCAGCAAATCGCTGAGCGGCTCGCTGCGGCCACCGACGCCGCCAAAGCCCACGCAGGAACACTCGGCAGAATCGCCGCAGCCGCCCTGCTGATTGCCGCCGCGTGGGGCAAGGTGCCGCTGCCGACGTTGCCGGCCGTCGCCCCGCAGGTGAGCGTTGCAACACCCAGCGACGAGATGCAACGGCTCGTGACGCCGGTGGCCGACGCTCTGGCGGGTCTGCCGGCGAGCGACCGGGCCTTGTGGGCGTCGCTGTGGTCAAAGGCTGCCGTGGTGGCCGCTGGCGATGCCGTGACGGCACAGACGGCGTTCGCGGACACGCGAGCCCTGCGGGACTTCACCGCCCTGACCGTGGACATCGGCTGGCGTCGCCTTGGGAAGCATGCTCCCGGCTCGCAGGAATCGCTCCGGGCGGCCGTGGAGGCTGCCTACGCGTCTGCGGTCGGCAAGGACGTGACGCCCGTCACGGGCGAACTGCGGGGTCGATACGTCGAGTTCGCCAATGCCGTCGCCTGGGCCGCAACGAGGTGACGCATGGCCGAGCCGCATGGCATGGGCTACGTCCCAGACCCGGAGGGTGCCGAGGCGTTCGTCGCGTCGCTGCCGCATCCCACGCTGGCATCCGCCGGGCCTGACCTACGGGCAGCCGGCGAGGATGTGCTGCTCTACCCTGCCCTGCTGGCGTGCATGCCGTCATGGCGGCGAGGCTCGCAGGGGAACGTAGGCTCGTGCGTGGGCTGGGGCGCGAGTCTCGCCGTGGACGTTCTTGCGGCCTGCGACATCGTGTGGCGCAAGGAAAGCGAAGCCTGGCGAGGCCGCACCATCGAAGCCTCGCTGTACGGGCTGTCGCGGGTTGAGGCTCGCGGGCAGAAAACGAACAGCGGCGGCGACGGGTCCACGGGCTTCCACGCGGCGAAAGCCATCCGAGACTACGGGTGCCTGCACTACGGCGTGGACTACGGCGGGCAGCGGTTCGACCAGCACTCATCACAGCGGGAACGCGACTGGGGCCGCAACGGCCTGCCGGACGTGCTCGAGCCGTTCGCCAAGGAGCGGCGGTGCAGCGAAACCACGTTGGCCGTGGACTTCGACCAGGCGGCTGCCGCCATCAGCAACGGCTACCCAGTGGTCGTGTGCAGCGGGCAAGGCTTTTCCATGAGCCGCGACCCCGACGGGTTCTGCAAGCCGGGCGGCGTCTGGTGGCACTGCATGGCGTTCATCGGCGTGCGTCACGGCAAGCGGCCGGGGCTGCTGTGCGTGAACTCATGGGGCGACAGCAACACCGTCGGAAAGCATTACCCGGCCGACATTCCAGAGGCGGTGCGGAACTGCTCGTTCTGGGTCGATGCTGACGTGGCGACACGCATGCTCTCGGGTCGTGATTCCTACGTCTACGCCGGGTACAGCGGCTTCAAGCCGACGCAACTGCCCGACCACTGGCTGCGGGGGATTCTGTGATGCGTTGGCTCATGCCGTTTCTAGTCGTGATGGTTGGCTGCGTTGCTACTCTGCCGAGCGATGACGGGCTGACTGCCGACATCGCCGCCGAGACGGCCCGCATGGTCGTGCAGCTTCGTCAGCAGATCCCGCCGACGCCTGCCCCGCCCAGCGACGGCAAGTGCCGCAACTGCGAGGGCCGTGGGTATGTCGGTGACGGGACCGTGCGCGTGACCTGCCAGCCGTGCGGCGGCACCGGCCGCGAGCCGAAGAGCGTGTGCATGGAGGGCTGCAAATGACGAAGGCAGAGCTTGAGCAGGACGTGTGGGACTCGCTGCCAGTTGCCCGGCGGCTCATCGGGCGTCAACGCGTCAATGCCATCGTGCAGCGTGCGTTGCGAGACTGGCCCGTGGGTGTGCTCTGCCAATGCGATGCGGCAGACGCGGCTATCGTGCAGACGCATTTCACGCACCGCCTGGAGCGACGCGAACGCCAGTACGGCATGGGTTTCTTCGCCCTGTTCGTGCTCGGCGGCATCATTTCGGCCATCGTGCAGCACCTCATGAAGCGGTGGCTGGAGAATCGCATGGCGTTCATGGAGGCTTGCCTGTGACCGACGCTGCCAAGGAAACGCTGTACGGCATCATGGAGCGATGGGGATTCCCGACGCTCGTTGCCATCGCCGCGGGCTGGATGCTCCGCAACGACGTGCTCATTCCGCTCACCGAGGAGCATCGTCAACTGATTCGCACCGTGAGCGAGACGCAGCGCGACATTGCCAAGAGCGTCGAGGAGCAGACCCGCCTGCTCTACGCATTGCAGCCGCGAGTTGCGGCGGATGGTAAACCGGACGCAGCGAGGAACTAGCCATGCCGATGAGTGCGAGACTGCTGCGGCCACGCCAGACCATCCACCCCGAGGCGGCGGATTGGGCGAATCGCGTGCGGACCAACGGCGGCTCAGTGAGCGGCACGACGTTGAGTGCGGTGGACCGCTTCGTCAAGGCGATTCACGCCGCAGGCATCCGCAACCGCTTCTACCGGCTCAACCTGTTCGCGGGAACCGGCCTGGCCGCAGCCCTGGTGCCGCTGTTTCGGAATACGTCTCTGGCCGGCGCGGCCCTCGGGAACACCACCGACACCAACGCCGGAAGCACGCTGTTCGTGAGCGGTGACTTTTCGGAAAGCGTAGGACTTCACGCCAACGGCACGGTTGGTGGGACAAACCCGAAGTACCTGGACACCGGGCTATCGCCAGACGATATGCCGACGCTCGCCACGGGTCATATGTCCGTCTGGAAGGGGGCAGGTAGTATCGGCGTAAACAATGGTGGCCTTATCGGCTCGCGGACGGCGTCACAGTTTTATTACCTACGGCAGAACAATACCACAGACGCCGTCGGTGCAAACTGGGGCGTCGGTGTCATTGTCAACAGCCCAAGCGCCGAAACTGCGTCAAGCCACGTGCTATTTCGCCGCGAATCTGCCACTCGCGGCTATATATTGAAAAACGGTTCTGTCATCACGACAAGCACGAGCGTTACATCGCCAGCCGCCAATGCCAACGATTTTGTTGTCTTCAACTGGCGAGAGACTGCCGGGACTGTGACTGCGGCGAACGGATGGCCGCACGCAATCCTGGCCTACTCTATCGGCGCTGACATGACCGACTCGCAGGCGTTGTCGTTCTATAACGCGCTCGCCGCCTTCAATACAGCGATGGGCCGATGACACTGTCGCAAATCACACTCCCGGTCAGTCTCGCGTGGGCGCGCACTCATGCTCTCGTGTTTGAAGCCGACATGGCGCAGCGTGTGGCCGATGTTCAGGCAGAGATCGGCGACCATCGGTATCGTCTTGAGCCGCAACTGCTGACGGATGGCCGCTACATGGTCGGTGCTCTCCTGCTCACCGAGTGCGTCCCAGGCGGATTCCTGCACGCCGCGTTTGCCCGCCTTGACGCCAGCCGCTTTGACGAAATACATGTCGTGCCGATTGAAGAGGTTTTGGCGCTGCTGCCGCAACCGCAGGAGCCGTGAACTGCAAGAGCCGGCACGTGCCCGCCTAGCCTAGAGACACAGGAGACGCCACATGGCAGAGAACACGCCGCGAGCGAAACCTGCCAGCCGCACGGCTTGACGCCGTAACCTAAAGGCAGGCCACGCATCGGCCATCCGCCGGGCCATACCAGGAGCAACGCCATGAGCGAATCCAAGATCCGCCGAAAGAGCAAGACCTACCCGTTCACGATGTTCACGGCGACCGCGTCGTGCGTCACCATTCCCATGTTCGACATGGCTGGCGGGCTGGTCGAAGTCGGCACCATGAGCACGAACGCCACGCAAATCAATCTGTGGGTGGCCGACACCACGAACGGGCCGTTCTATCAGCTGTACGACAAGGACGGGTCCGTGGTGAAGATCACGCTGTCTGCGTCCACTGCGGACGGGCGTGCGTATGCCATGCCTGACGAGACGTTCGCGGCCCACTTCATCAAGTTCGTGTCGGCCACCACGAACAGCACGGGCACCGTCGGTACGGTGATGTTCAAGGGCTGACGATGCCCGACAGGCTGCCGACGTTCAAACCGCCGTGGGTTGGGCAGCGTAAGCGGCCACGGGCACCAGACACGGCCAGGCCATCAGCATCGGCTCGAGGCTATTGCTCGCCAGGGTGGAAGGCAGCACGCCGTGAGGTGCTGCTGCGAGATGGCTACCAGTGCCAGGCGTGTGGGGCACTGGTGCATGGGAAACGGGCGCATGTAGACCACATCGTGCCGAAGAGCAAAGGCGGCGGCGACGAGGTCACGAACCTGCAGACGCTCTGTGTGTCGTGCCATTCAAAGCGCGAAGGTTGGCGGGCGGCAAATGCCGCGATGCGCAAGAGCATTTGACGAGATGGGCATGATGCCTGCATGGTGATACTTACGAAACAGCGCATGTGCGTTGATTGCAACTGCCCATTTGTGGCCGCAAGGGGCATCGCAAGCTTGCGATGCCGCCCATGCCACAGGCTCTTTGTCAACCGCGAGACGCGCGAGAGAGATGCCGCTAGGCGTAAAAGGGAAAAGGCTGCGGAGCAGGTGGCAACCATCTTGGGATTGCCTGCTTGCAATGTAGTTCGAGACAACGGCCACAGATGCTTGGCATGCAGGCGAGTGCTTTGGGTAAACGTCGCCAGGGCTCCACGCTACTGTCACCAATGCCGCCGCTATTTCGATGTAGCGGAGATCGCTGTTGGCGTGATTTCGTTCATTGTTAAGGCAGCGATTGCGTTTCGCGGCCCGTGTGTTTCGTGTGGTGGCGAAATCCCTGCTACAAGAAAGACGTACTGCAGAACGACGTGCAGTGAATCGTGTTCTGCTGAGCTTGGCAGAAGGAGGGGGCGAGAGACATACGAGCGGCTTAAGGGCGTTAGGCTTCGTCCTCTTGGCTCGCCAAGGCAATGCAGGCTGTGCGACAAGATGATTGCCGCCACGAACACGAACGGCAGGGGGCGCAGCATATGCGACGAGTGCAACACGTATCGCGGTGACTTCAAGAGTAGGGCGCGGAAGTACGGGGTTCTGTACACCAAGTTCGACAAGCGTGATGTGTTTGCGCGAGACTCGTGGAGGTGCCAGTTGTGCAATCGCGCTGTGCTCAAAAAGGCAAAGCGAGACAAGGGGACAAGACGGCTGCACCCACGCACTGCCAGCCTTGACCACATCATCCCGATGTCAAAAGGCGGTGACCATGTTGAAGCGAACGTGCAGTGCGCGTGCCTCGCGTGTAACGTTAGGAAGAACGCCAAGATCATTGGACAACTGCGATTTTTTTGAACTTTGAGCGAAAAACATAAAAAC
>SXGR01059015.1_pt1 | contig 14717 bp, 7 predicted proteins | sample 3174711 | NCBI WGS metagenome assembly SXGR01 (sample SAMN11356860, study PRJNA531348) | freshwater metagenome | isolation source: freshwater sample F1-60 | place: China: Fuxian Lake, Yuxi | collected 2017-12-25
AGACCGCAGCCGTCCTTGACGTTCTGGCCGTGCTCGGGCTCGCCGATGCGCAACGCTTGGTGGCTGTGCGAGCCCTCCTCTTGCGGATCACGGCGATGCTCACCGCGATGGTGCTGAAGCTCGGCTCGTCTTCGTCGGGCGCGGGCTCGGGCTCGGGCTCGGGCTCGACGTGAGGAAAGGAGGGGATGCCTCAGGCCCGGGGCCGCAGGACCTCAGGGGGCGCTCGCTACGTCAGCGCGTGCAGGTACGCGTAGTGCTCCTCGCCCAGCTCCTCCTCGGAGACGCCCGGTGCGCCCATTCCCGGCCGGAGGTAGATGGCGTCGCTCCGGACCGACGAGAAGTTCATGAGAGGGACGGCGTCGAGGAGGTGCATCATGGTCGCCTTCTGCCACATCTGGTCGTCGGGGATCCGGCAGCGCTCGCAGAGGAAGCGATCGGTGGCGCCCCCCTTGCCGAGGAGGAAGAGGAGCGTCAGGAACACGTGGCGCCGGCCGCCGCGGAACGGGCTCTCCGCGCGCGGCTCGAGGGCGTCGGCGACGGTCCCCTGGGTCCACGACTGCCACTCCGCCTCCGCGCGATCGGGCTCCTCCACGTAGTCCCACACGCCGCGCTCGATGAGCATGCCGTGGGGCCGCAGGATCTCGAGGACGCGACCGTAGAACGCGTTCTTGCCCTGGAAGTTCTGCCCCGGGGGCGCGGCCGCGAGGAGGGCGGCGAGCTCGTCGTGAAACGCGTGGGCCTGAGGGAGGCCCATGAACACCTGGATGCAGAAGAGGGTGTGCTTCACGTCATCCTCCCGACGACGAGCTCCCCGAGCCTGTTCGACCCCACGAGCCCGAGCGCGTGGTGCCGACCGTCCGGCCCGAGCTCGACACGATACCGACGGACCCGTAGCTCGGCGGGCGACTCTTCGACATGCCCGTCCCCGAGCCCGTGAACGGCGTCGTCCGGTACGACGGGCGGTACGATCCGCGGAGAATGGGGCTCGTGAAGGTGCTGTACGGGCGGGCGGGCTGCCCCCACCCGTAGTGCGGCCAGAAGTACCAGTGCCGCGCGCTGTAACCCCCGTAGTAGTACGGGTGATACGCGTAGCCGTACCCCTTGCTCCGCGTGCCCGCGTCGAGCGGTCCGTACGTGTCGCTCGCGCCGCTCCCGCCGGGGGAGGATCCCGGCTCCGGCGAGAAGTCGGTGTCGGCGATGTTCCTGAGCTCGATGCCCGCGGACGCGTAGGCCACGAAGTCGTCGTTGAGATCGTCGGCCTCCTCGTTCGGGTTCTGGCTGACGTGGAGGACCTGCTTGACGCCGAGCGCGCCGAGCTGCGCGGCCGAGGGGACCTTGGCCAGGTAGCGGTTGTCGAAGCGATCGGACTCGTCCGAGTAGGCGGCCAGCCGCGCGCGATCGAGGACGAACGCGGGCGGGGCCGAGGAGGGCCGGGCCCTCCGGCGCTCGGCGAAGAGGGCCTGGTAGTAGGCCGCGGCGCCGAGCGTCTGGTGGGCCGGGACGACGCCCTGCGGGTGCGGCCAGCCGTCGAAACCGAAGACCGGATCCAGGCGATCGGCCAGGCCGGCCGCGAAGGCGACGGCGAGCGGTCCGGGCAGGTCGACGATCACGGCGCGACCGCCCGGGGCCCCTTCGAAGAGAGAGGCCATGGCGCGGCCGCGCGAGAACGCCTTCTCCATGTCGGCCGTGAAGAGCGGGACGAGCACCTCGTGGAGCGGCTTGAAGGGCTCGAGGTTCGTGGGGTTCTTGGGCGTGGCCATGAGCGACTGGAACAGCGTCGCGACGTAGAACGGCGCGAGGGAGAGGGAGGTCGGCGCAAGCTCATCGACCATCCGCGCGAGCGCGGCGCGGTCGAACGGCTCGCCGCCCGCGAGGTTCGGCGTGACCTCCACGACGGCGGGCGCCGTGCTCGTGGTGAAATCCGCCGTGCCTGCGCCGACGTTCCAGCCGTACTCCTGCTGGGCCTCGAGCGACGCGCGCGATGTCGTCGACGTCGTGCTGCTCGAGGACGGCGCCATGGCCACGCACGCGCCCATGCCCACCGCGAGGGCCCCGAAGGCGCCGAGCGCGATCAGGGCGCTCCTTCGCGCCACCGGATCGCCCGCCGACATCCCCTCGTACCACCATCGCGCCCCGACGATCTCGGCGTGCGTGTGGTGCTCCACGCGGACGAACGGAAACACGCTCGTCATGGCCCCTCGCACAGCACCGGCACGGTCAGGGAGCGGGCGTCGGTGGGTCCGTCGGCTCGACGGACGTAGATGCCCGCCGCGCGGCCCGCGACGAGGTAGAGGCCGTGGTTGGTCGAGGCGCCGTCACCGCTCTCGATGAAGCGCTCCTGGGCGATCCACCGGCCGGGCCGCGCGTTGGCCACGCAACCCGTCCACAGCGCGTCGTCCACGAGGGCGCCGACGACGACCTCGTCGCCCTCGGCGCCGTAGTCGCTCTTCAGGACCCAGCGCTCGCGCTCGGCGCTCACCTGCTCCGGGTGGAGGGCCTCGAGGCGAACCGTGTAGGGTACATGTGTTCGGATCGTGTCGGCGGCGGGCGGGGTGAAGAGGTCGATGCGCTCCCACATCAGGGCCATCGCGCGCTTGTTCTGCGTCACGACGGCGCCGAAGGGGTTGATCACCGACGTCTTCCCCTCGAGCTCCGCTTCGACGAGGATCGCGAGCGGGCCCGCGAGCGGGAGCGGATCCGGGAACGGATCGTCATCCATCCAGACGCCGAAGCGCTCGCCCCACCAGTCGGTCTTGTAGTGGCGGAGGACCACGTCACAGGGGCGGCCGAAGAGGCACGCCTCCTTGCGCGGCCCCTGCGCGAGGTTGAAGGGGGAGCCGAGGATGGCCTGGTGACCACGCGCCGCGAGCCATCGCTGGTAGAGGCGGACGAGCGGGAGATCCTCGGTGAGATCGGTCGGGAAGACGATGCCGACGGTGAGGGGCCCTCGTGCCGGAGCGAGCCGCTCGACGAGGTCCATCACGCGCGCCTCGAGGCCCTCGTTCGGATCCAGGAGTTCCGGGCGCGTTCGACGCGCGAGCTGGCCGGTGACCACCGCCTCGGCCTGGCCCGTGGGCGTGTCGCTGTTGAGCTCGGTGATCCGGAGGCCATCCTCCGTGTCGAACAGATCCAGGCGCGCGAGGCCGTGCCACGCGGGGCACGCGGCCTGCCACATGAGCCTCTGACAGGGTGTCAGCTCGAAGAAGTCGTCGAGCAGCGCCGGGCTGCGCCGGCAGGCCTGCGCGACCTCGTCGTAGACGCCGGCCACGTCCTCCGCGACCGACGCCATCGCCTCGAGGCGGTCGGCCGGCAAGACGAGCGGATCGGCGGTGAAGCGAGGCCCCCCTCCGAGGTACGGATCGCAGATGATCCCCGTGCGGAGGAGCTCGCGCGCGAACGCCTCGGGGGTCACCCGATCCTCGTCAGCGCGAGCGCGGTGCCGATGTAGCTCGCGGCCTCGAGGGCGGCCATCGCGACGTTGCGTTCGCGCGCGATCACGTGGTCGAGCTTTCCCTTGTGCAGCGAGAAGCCGCTCCCGAGCAGGATCGTCTGCACGAAGACCTGGCGCACCACGTACAGCGCGAGGCCATAGACGAGCGCCGCGCCGTACCCCTTCAGCGACGACACCCAGCCGGTGAAGGTGCCCTCGACGGCGCGACCGATGAGGATCGAGAGGGCCACCGTGATCCCGCCGTAACTGAGCGCCGCCGCGAGGTTCTCGCCGAGGATCTCCTCCGCGTCGTCGTAGCTGGTCAGCGCACGGAACAGCACGACGTACAGGTGCAGCGTCGCCTGCGCGATCGCGAAGAACGCCACCGACAGGCCGAGCGACCGCCAGTCGTCTCCGCCGACGGCCTTCGCGGTGATGATGCCCGTCGCCACGGAGTGCGCCGCCGCCGCGACGCCCGCCGCGGCGTTGCCGCGATCCAGCTCCGGCAAGAGGCGCGCCCTGAGGAGGGCCTTCATGCCGAGCCGCGAGGTGACGGAGAAGACGAGCACCGCCGTGACGCCGAACGCGCTCGCGAACATCAGATCCTTCGCGACGTCCTCGCCGTGGACCACGTTGGCCACGACGCCGGCGGCGATGAGGAACACCGAGAGCACGTCCCCCCCGTGGAGGACCGTGCGGGCCACGTTGCCCTTCTCGATCGACCGCCGCAGGTGTTCCTCGCGGCCCACGATCCGCACGACCCCCTGCTGCACGACGAGCAGCACGACCGCGAGCACGAAGGCGAACACGACCGGGTACGCTGCGCTCTCCAGCATCGTGTTGCGAAAGCTAACCGAAGCGCGGCCAATCCTAGCAGAAATCGGCGTGCAACCGCGCGACCGCCCGGTGGTACGATGCTGCGGGGTGCTGACGACATCGGCCACGAAACGCGACGCGCGGACCCGCCGCCCCCTCGCCACCCTCGCGCGGCGGCTGGCTACCCTGCTCGTGCTCGCGGTGCTGGCCTCCACGCTCCTGGGCTGCAAGCAGGAGGGGATCGTGCTCACGAGCTGGAGCATCCAGGCGGCGGACGGGTGGCACCCCGTCACCGTGCCCGGTCACCTCGACGGGTACCTGAAGAAGAGGCCCGAGCGCTACGTCCTCCGGACGCGGGCGGCGCTACCGAGGGAGATGTGGGGCGAGGAGCTGACGTTCGCCATCCCCGAGCTGGCCGCGATGACGGAGCTCGAGGTCAACGGCACGCCGACCGCGGCGATCGACACGTCCCTCTACGATCGGTACCGGATCAGCGGCCCGCACCGGTACCGCATCTCGAAGGAGCAGAGCGCCCTCCGCGAGGTCACGCTCGAGCTGACGGTGCACCATGCGTGGCTCAGGAGCGGGTGGTTCGACTCCATCCCCGAGGTGACGCGCAGCAGGCTCGGCTCGACGCGGCTCGTGGCCGTCAGCCAGTTCAACGCGATCTGCGCGATCGTCGCGGTGGTCGTCGGGCTGGTCGTCACGATCCTGTACTTCTTCATCTACCTGTCCATCGTGGGGCCGGAGCGTCGCGCGTACGGCATCTTCGCCATCGGCGGCGCGTCGGGCCTCTTCTATCCGGCCTTCCGCCTCGGCCTGCTCCAGCCCGCGTTCGGCGTCTACGACGTGCCGGTGATGTGCGTGATGCTCGTGATCGGCGCGGTCGCCACGGTGCACTTCTCGCACGCGTACTTCAACATCCCGCCGCCCTCGAAGGTGTGGCGGGGGCTGGTCGCGATCGCCGTCGTCGTGGCGATCGTCGCGCACGATCCCTTCTCGTCCGTGCTCTTCGTGGGGCCTCTCGTCATCCTCGTGACGATCGCGAACACGACGAAGCAGCTCGTCCTCTGCCTCAGGCTGCGCCACCTCAAGCCCAAGCCGAAGAACCTCTACCTCATCGCGCTGGCGTGGCCGGGTACGGCGATGCTCGGGCTGCCGGACTTCACGAGCGGCCTCGGCCTGGGCGAGGTGTTCATCGGCCTCCGCACCGCGTGCCTCGGCGTCGCGACCATCTCCATGTTCCAGGCGGTCGCCCTCGTGCGCGAGCACGTGCTCTCCCGCAAGCGCGCGGATCGCCTGAACCGGGAGCTCGCCGGCAGGATCGCCGCCATGGAGGCCAAGAACCGGGAGGTCGAGCTGCTGAACGACGAGCTCCGCAGACAGATCGCCGCGCGCTCGCGCGAGCTGGCCGAGAAGCTGTCGCAGGTCGATCCGGGCGAGGCCGAGATCGAGCTGCCGGACTTCCAGCCGGGGGAGGTCATCGAGGAGCGCTACAAGGTGGTCCGCACGATCGGCGCCGGTGGGATGGGCGTCGTGTACGAGGTCGAGCGCCTCGCGGACGGCAAGCACCTGGCGCTCAAGGCGCTCGCGAGCAACGTCGACCCCCAGGCGCGCGCACGGTTCGCCCGGGAGGCCCAGATCTGCGCGAACGTGAAGCACCCCAACGTCGTCGCGATCTTCGACGTCGACATGGCGAAGACCGGCTTCATCTACCTCGTGATGGAGCTCGTGCCCGACGGCGCCACCCTGTACGACGTGCGGCGCCGCGAGAAGGACGAGGCGTGGACGCTCAACGTGCTCGCGAGCGTGTGCGACGGCATCGCCGCGATCCACGAGGCCGGGATCGTCCACCGCGACCTGAAGCCCGCGAACATCCTCCTGTCGCGCGGATCCGACGGCAAGCGGCCGCTCGTGAAGATCACCGACTTCGGGATCTCGAGCCTGAAGGACGAGTCCAAGAAGTCGTCGACCATGGTCCTCGCGGCGCGCGCGATCATCCCGTCGGCGCCCGAGTCGCACGGCAACCCCCACTCGGAGACCAAGATGGCCTTCGAGCCTGATCCGGACGGCGATTTCCCGACGCGCGCCCTCGGGGATCTGCCCCCGGAGCGGACGGAACGCATCGTGACGGACCACAGCGGCGAGGCGCACGCGCTGGAGTCGGCGACAAACCTGTTCGTGGGGCTCAGCCGCCCCCCCCCCCACGCCCATCCCGTTCGATCCGCCCCCCGTCGTCAAGAAGGGCCAGGACAGCCAGCGCAAGCCGAACACGCCGCTCACCGAGACGGGGATCATCTTCGGCACGCCCCAGTACATGGCCGCCGAGCTCCTCGAGGGGAGCAAGAAGGCGACGCGCTCGAGCGACATCTTCTCGGTGGCCATCATCTGCTTCGAGATGCTCACGGGCAAGCGCCCCTTCTTCGAGGAGCCGGTCGCGGAGGCCCTCGCCGGGCGCCCGCTCCCGGTGGCGCTCTCCTTCCGCCGGATGTGCCCACGGCTCGCGCCCGAGGTGGCCGATCTCCTCGACCGCGCGATGAGCCACGACGCCGCCCTGCGTCCCGAGGCCTCCGAGCTCGGGCGCGTGCTGCACGCGGAGGCGGAGCGCCTCTGGCGGGCGGGTTGACGTGGAGCCAGGGCGCATCGTCGGGGATCGCTTCGAGATCGAGCGGCGCGTCGCCGCAGGGGGCCTCTCGTCCGTGTATCGCGGGCGCGACGTGTCGAGCGGCGAGGTGATCGCGGTCAAGCTCCTCCACGCGGGGGAGGCGCAGGAGCACGGCGATCGCTTCCGCCGCGAGGCCTGGATCCTCGAGGAGCTCGACCACCCGGGGGTCGTGCGGCACATCGCGCACGGGGAGCTCGACGACGGCGGCGCGTACATCGCGATGGAATGGCTGGAGGGCGAGACCCTCTCGCGGCGGCTGTCGCAGACGGGGCTCACGATGACCGAGAGCGTGCAGGTCGTGGCGAAGGTCGCCGAGATCCTCGCGTTCGTGCACGCGCGCGGGATCCTCCACCGCGACATCAAGCCGGCGAACCTCGTGCTGGTGGACGGCGACCTCGGGCGCCCGCGCCTGATCGACTTCGGGATCTCGCGCCCGATCGTCGGGACGGACATCACCGGCCAAGGGGTCATGCTGGGCACCCTCGGCTACATGGCGCCGGAGCAGGCGCGCGGCACGCGAGGCCTCGACACGCGCGCGGACCTCTTCGGCCTCGGCGCCATGCTGTTCAAGTGCCTCACGGGCCTGCCGCCGTTCGTGGGCGACGACGCGATCGCGATCCTGGCGAAGATGCTCTTCGAGGAGGCACCCCGCGCGCGCGCGCTCAGGCCGGAGATCCCCGCGGCGCTCGACGACCTCGTCACGCGCATGATGGCGCGCGATCCACGGGAGCGCCCCGCCGACGCGGGGGTCGTCGCCGCGGAGCTCCTCTCGCTCGTCCCGAGCACCACGGCGGAGGGAGGCGCCGCGCGCGATCCGAGCGCGCACGCCGACGCCCTCACGCGCGGCGAGCAGCGCCTGGTGAGCGTGGTCGCGGGCGCGGCCGGCGCGGAGATCGAGGAGGAGAGCACGATCGTCGACGGCACGTGGCAGGGCATGAAGTCCCTCGGGAGCCGGCTTCGCGGCACGCTCGCGCCCTTCGGCGCGGAGATCGAGACGCTCCCCAACGGCGTGCTCGTCGTCACGTTCGCAGGCCAGAAGAGCGCCGTGGACCAGGCGATCCGCGCTGCGCGCTGCGCGCTGGCGATCCGCAAGGCCGCGCCGGACGTCCCGCTCGTCGTCGCGACGGGGCGGGCCGTCGTCGGCGAGCGGCTACCCCAGGGAGACGCGGTGGATCGCGCCGTCAAGATGCTCAAGGTCCACTCCGGCGCGGAGATCGACGTGGACGCGGCGGGCGCGGGCAAGCCCCAGGCGATCCGGGTGGACGAGGTCACGTGCGGCCTGCTCGACGACAGGTTCCAGGTGAGGACCGACCCCGCGGGCATCGAGCTCGTCTCGGATCGCGCGGACGCCTCCGGAGAGCGCACCCTGCTCGGCCGCGTCACGTCGTGCGTCGGGCGCGAGCGCGAGCTCGCCCAGCTCGAGGGGATCTTCGCGGAGTGCGTGGCGGACGACGTGCCGCGCGCGGTCCTCGTGACGGCCGCGGCAGGCATCGGCAAGTCCCGGGTGCGCCACGAGTTCGTCCGGATGCTGCAGCACCGCGGGGCGCCCGCGGAGGTCTGGCTCGCGCGGGGAGACCCGATGCGCGCGGGCTCCCCGTTCGGGATGCTCTCCCAGATCATCCGCCTCGCGGCCGGCGCCCTCGAGGGCGAGGCGCCGCGCGTGCAGCGCGAGAAGGTCCGCGCGCGCGTGGGCAAGCTCGTCCCGGCGAAGGACCGCGCGCGCGTCACGCAGTTCCTCTGCGAGATCATCGGCGTGACGTCCGAGGTCGACGATCTCCAGCTCCGCGCGGCCCGACAGGACGCCTCGCTCATGAACGACCAGATGCGGCGCGCCCTCGAGGAGTGGTTCTTTGCCGAGTCGGGCGAGCGCCCGATCGCCATCGTCTTCGAGGATCTCCACTGGGGCGACCTCCCGAGCGTGAAGCACGTGGACGCGCTCCTGCGCGCGCTTCACGACAGGCCCCTGTTCGTGCTCGCGCTCGCGCGCCCGGAGGTCGACGACCTCTTCCCGGGGCTCTGGGCGGAGCGCGAGGTGACCCGCCTGCCCCTCCCCGGCCTGTCGAAGAAGGCCAGCGAGAAGCTCGTGCGCCAGGTGCTCGGCGACACGACCGACGACGGTGTCGTGGCGCGCATCGTGTCCCAGGCGCACGGCAACGCCTTCTTCCTGGAGGAGCTGATCCGGGGCGAGGCGGAGGGGCGCGGGGAAGCGCCGCCGGAGACGATCCTCTCGATGGTCGAGTCGCGCCTGTTCGCGCTCGAGCCCGACGCGCGGCGCGTGCTGCGCGCCGCGAGCGTGTTCGGCCAGGCCTTCTGGGCGGGTGGCGTCGCCGCGCTCCTCTCCGGGGGCGGCGAGGAGGCGGGCGTCGCGGCGTGGCTCGACGAGCTCTGCGATCGCGAGCTCGTGACGCGCCGCGAGGGCCCGCGGTTCCGGGGCGAGGACGAGATGGTGTTCCGCCACGGCATCGTGCGCGAGGCCGCCTACGGCATGCTCAAGGACAAGGACCGCCAGCTCGGCCACCGCCTCGCGGCCGAGTGGCTCGTCGGTGTGGGCGAGACGGAGGCCATCGTGCTCGCCGAACACTTCGAGCGCGCCGGGGAGCCCGGGCGAGCGATATCGTACTACCGCCGTGCCGCCGCGCAGGCCCTGGAGGGTAACGATCTCGAGGCCGCACTGCGGAGCGCGGCCCGGGGGATCGCGTGCGGCGCGGACGGTGAGCTCCTGGGGCGGCTCTTGGTGCGGAAGGCCGAAGCCCACAGGTGGCGAGGAGAGAACGCCCTGGCCGAGGCGAGCGCGATCCGCGCGATGGAGCTCCTCGAGCGCGGGAGCCGGCGCTGGTTCTTCGCGGCGGGCGAGGCCGTCGAGGCCAGCGCGCGCCTCGGCAACACGGCGAGCCTGCACCGGTCCACCGACGAGCTGTGCGACGTGAGCGTCTCGCGCGAGCCGACCGCGCCGATCGCGATCGCCCTCACCCGCGCGGCCGTCGTGCTGCTCCAGGCCGGGAACTACCCCGCGGCGGATGACCTCCTCGCGTTCCTCGAGCGGGCCGGGCCCGTCCTCGAGAACGACGCGCTCGCGTCGGGCCACGTGCTCCGCGTGCGCGCGTACCGGGCCCTCGTCGCGGGGGATCCCGCGGACTCCCTCGCCCTCTTCGAGCGCGCGATCGGCGATCTCGATCGCGCGGGGGACGTGCGCGCCGTGTGTCGCCACAGGGTGAGCATGGGGTCGGTGTGCGCGACCCTCGGGGATCTCGCGCGCGCCGAGGAGCTGCTCCTCGAGGGCCTCCGCGACGCCGAGAAGATGGGGCTCGTGGCGGTGATCGCCGGCGCCTGGCACAACCTGGGCTTCGTGATCGCTGGCCTCGGCCGGCACGACGAGGGGCTCGTGCTCGAGCGTCGCGCCGTCGAGGCGTTCGACGCGCAGGGCGATCGCCGCATGGCGGCCGCGTCACGCCTGTACTGCGCCAAGATCCTCCTCGCAGCCGGCCGGCTCCCGGAGGCCAGGGCCGACGCCGCGGCGGCCGTGGAGGCGGCGGAGGTCGTTCCGCCGGTGCGCGTGATGGCGCTGTCGGTCCTGGCGCATGCGGCGCTCCTGCTCGGGCGGCCGCAGGAAGCGGAACAGACCGCGGGGGAGGCCATCTCCCTGCTCGACTCGCTCGGCGGGCTCGAGGAGGGGGAGGCTTACACGCGGCTCGTGCAGATCGACGCCTTCGACGCGCTCGGGACGACGGACGAGGCGAAGGCGGCGCTCGAGATCGCGCGGGACCGGCTCCTCGCGCACGCGGAGAAGATCCAAGACACGGGGCACCGCGCGCGGTTCCTCGCGTTCGTCGCCGAGCACGCGCGGACGATGGAGATGGTCGGGGCGCGGCTGGCGTGAGCGACGCCGCCGTCCCGCGGACCGCTACGTCGCCCCGCGCACCGCGAAGAACGCGTCGGCGTCGAAGCCCAGGGACGAGATCCTCAGCTTCGCGAAGATCTCTTCGGATCGCTTCCTGAACTCGTCGGCCTCCTGGCGCGTGGCGGGATCGGTCTGGTAGTCCTGCGTCTTCTGGAGGAGGTCGGCGTACACCCGGCAGCTCCGGGCGAGCTCGACGTCGTTGCCGATCTCCTCGAAGATCCAGATCGACTGCAGCAGGTGGCCGCGCGCCGCGAGGAGCGCGTCCGTGCCCGGGGCTCCGGACGCGAGGACCTCGCCCAGATCGCGCAGCGCGGCGCCCAGCTGGACCTTGCCGCGCGTCTCCCGGAAGGTGTCGACGGCCTGCTGCGTGAGATCGCGCGCGCGCGCCACGTCGCCGGCGGCGAGGTGCGCCTTGCCGAGCCCGCGCATCGCCTCGGCCATGCCGAGCTTGTCGCCAAGATCGCGCGTGATCTCGCCGGCCTCGTCGAGGTGGCCGATGGCGCGCGTGGGGTTGCCGAGGCGGGTCTGCGTCTCGCCCAGGTTGATGAGCACGACGGCGACGCGCGCGCGGTCTCCCGTATCGCGGGCGACCTCGAGGGCGTCCGTGAAGAGGCCGAGCGCGCGCGCGTCGTCGCGCTGGTCGAGGGCGATGGTGCCGAGGTTGTTCAGCGTCGTGCTGACGCCCACGAGATCTCCGATGTCGCGCCGGATGGCCAGGGCCTGCTCGAACGCTTCGAGGGCGAGCTTGAAGTGCCCCGAGTCCTGGTACGCGAGGCCGAGGTTGTTCAGGCTGAGGGCGATCGAGCGGCGATCGCCGATCTTGCGGCGCATCGCGAGGGCCCGCTGCGTGTGCTCGAGGGCGTTCTGGTACTCGCCACGCAGCCAGCAGAGCTTGCCGATGTCGTCGATCGCGCTCGCGATTCCGCGCTCGTCGCCGATGCTCTCGAAGAGCGCCCGCGCCGCCTCGAGGTGCCGCCCCGCCTCCTCGCGCAGGCCGCTGTCACGGTGGAGGCGCCCGATGCGGGAGTGCGCCGCGCCTCCCTTGCCGCGGAGATCGAGGCGGTACGCGCGCTCGAGCATCTCGCGGAAGAGAGCGAGCGCCTCCTCGTTCTTCCCGAGGACGTGGAGCACGTCGCCGAGGTGGTGGAGCGCGTTGAGGTGAACCTCGGCGTCGATGTCCCCGCCCGCCGAGCAGAGCGAGAGCCCCTTCCTGTAGTGCTCGGCGGCCTTCGCGTTCGCGTACGCGTCGCGCGCGACGTCGCCCGCGGCGAGGTACGTGAGGGCGGCCAGACCCGTCAGACCCGCCGCCTCGCGGTGCCGCGCGAGCATCGACAGGTACTCCTCGTGGGATCGCACGTTGTCGCGGAACGACAGCCAGTCGGCCACCGCGTGGTGGGCCTTCCTCGCCTGCGCAGACGGCAGCATCCGTGACAGCGCCTCGCGCTCGAGGTTGTGCTTGAACACGTACTCCTCGTCGTTCGGGAACGTGCTGTCCGGGAGGCGGAGGAGGTAGTCGCGCGAGACGAGCTCGGCGAGGCGCTCCTGGATCGTGTCCACGTCGGCCGCTTCCCTGGAGGTCCAGATGTCGTCGACCGGCGCGGACGCGCGGCCGAGCGCGACCAGGCCGCCCAGCCAGAACACCCCGCCCATCACCGCGGCGCGCTGGAGGAGCTCGCGCTCCTCGGGGCTGAGCGCGCCGATGCGGGCGGCGACCGCGTCGTGCACCGTGAGTGGGAGGCGCACGCGGTCCAGGCGGTCCGCGTGGACGGCCCACCGCTGATCCTCCTTCACGACCAGCACACCGAGGTCGAAGAACGCGCGCACCGTGCGCTCGAGGAGCGCGGGGTTCCCGCCGCCGAGCGCGCACGCGGCGTCGACGAGCTCGTCGACGGGGGCGTCCTCCTCGCAGCGCTGCAGCAGGTCCTCCACGAGAAACGCGGCGTCGCCCTCGGAGAGCGTGCTCAGGTCCAGCTTGCGGAACCGCGGCGAGGAGAACGTGTCCGCCCGCGCGAGCAGCTCGGGGCGCCCGAGCGCGACGACGAGGATCGGGCCCGCGAACGACTCGGAGAGGTACGAGAGGAGGTCGAGCGCGTCGGGGCTCGCGTGGTGGACGTCGTCGAAGACGAGCACCAGGCACGGCGCGCCGGGACCGGCGGCGAGCGCGTCGGCTTCGAAGAACCGCTTCATGACCAGGCGCGAGAGGTGCCGGAGCTCCTCGGGCTCGGAGGAGATCGCGTCGATGAGCGACGAGCGCGGAAAGTCGAGCTGGAGAAGCCGGCCGAGGAAGAAGCACACGTCCCCGACCTTGCGATCGTCGAGCGTCGCACACACCAGCGCGTGGAGCTTCTGCTTCTGTGTCTCGAGGTCCATCTGCTCGGTGATGCCGAAGCGCGCCCGAAGGAGCTGCGCGAACATCCCGAACCCCGAGTCGCCGTCGTGGGCCGCGCCGCGGTAGATGCGCGGCTGCCGGTTGTTCGCGGTGGCGCGAAGGAGGAACTCGTACACGAGGCGGCTCTTGCCCACGCCCATCGGACCGACGACGGTCACGCACGCGGCCGTCCGCTCCTCGTCGGCCTGGCGGAAGGCCTCCTCGAGCTCCGCGATCTCCGAAGCGCGCCCCACGAGCGGTCCGCGCCTCCCGAAGAGTGTGAACGACGACGGCGCGGTGCTGAGCGGGCTGGACTCCACGGGCGGTGTCCGTGGTAGCAGATCCACCGCCAACGAGCTACAGGCTGGAAAGCGGTGTCAGTCCGCGCAGTTGGACATCCCCCGCGGCCGCCACCGCGCCGCCCGACGAGGTGCGGCGCCCGTGCGAGCGGGGTTTCCTGTGCGCCCCGTGGGCGGAAGCTGATACCATTCACCTGGTCATGAGGGTCCCCGCTCACCCTGGAGGCGCACCGCATCCCGCGGACCTGGACGGCGCGACCCAGATGGACATGCCCATCCCGAAGGAAGCGGCCAACGTGCCGAGTCCGCTCGGTGATCCGGCGGACGACACCGATCCCGGGGTCCAGCCGCGGGTGGATCCGGCCGCGAGCGCGGTCCGGACGCCGCCGCGTCCCCCCGCCCCAAAGGAGGCTCCGCACCCCGCCGACGAGGCGGATCCGACGCTCCTCTTCAAGCCGCACGTGCCGGGGCCGCCAGCCTCGGCGTCGCGGCCCCGCCTCACGTCCTCCGCGGACCTTGGGCGCCCGCCCGTTCCGGGGGGCTCCGCCGGGCCGCCGTCGTCGCCCGGCGTGCAGGCGCGCGCAAACTCGTCGCCCGACCTGCGTCGGGCGTTGCCGGAGCCGAGCCGCGAAGGATCCCCTTCCACCGCGGGGCGGGTGCCGTCGTCGCCCGACCTCGGTCGCGCGCGCTCGTCTCCCGACCTCGGTCGCGCGCGGTCGTCTCCCGACCTCGGTCGCGTGCCGTCGTCACCGGACCTCGCTCGCCAGCCGTCCTCTCCGAGCCTGAGCCGCGCGTCGTCCTCTCCGAACCTGACGGCACCTCCTCGCAAGTCCGGGCGAATGCAGGCAGCCCGCCCGGGGGCTGCGAGCACACCGCCGCCCATCCCCTCGGCGGGACCCGCGACGGCCACGCCCCAGCCGCCCCCGCAAGGCCCAGCGCCTGGACCTCCCCTGGGTGCTCCGCCCGGCCCCGGAGCGCCACCGGATGGCTTCGTTCCGGTGCTGCTCTCCAACGATCCGAAGCAGCCCCTGTTCGTGATGACGCCCGCGGGACCCGTTCCGTACATCCGCCTCCAGGCTCCGCCCGCACCGTCCAACATGCCACTGTATGCGTTCACCGCCGTCGGCACGCTCGCCGTCGTCATGGGCGTGTTCGCGCTGATCGTCTGGCGTGAATCGGCGGAGCGGGCACGACTCAGCGGAGGCGACCCCACACCCGCGGCCTCCGCCGTCGTTGCGGCT
>SXGR01332747.1_pt1 | contig 14717 bp, 16 predicted proteins | sample 3174711 | NCBI WGS metagenome assembly SXGR01 (sample SAMN11356860, study PRJNA531348) | freshwater metagenome | isolation source: freshwater sample F1-60 | place: China: Fuxian Lake, Yuxi | collected 2017-12-25
GGATGGCGCATACTGCTTCAGTGACTGCCCGTCCGGCTTCACCAACATGGGCGTCTCCTGTGTTCGCTCTCCCGAGATGATTACCAAGAAAAGTTATGGCCGCGGCGTTGGCACGCCGATGTACTGCAAGCCCGGCACAGACAATGATGCCGCCCTGTGCTACCCGTACTGCCGAGAAGGCTTTCACGGCGTGGGGCCTGTCTGCTGGGAGAAGTGCCCAAGTGGCCGCACCGACTGCGGGGCCGGCTGCACGACCAGCAAAAATGCCTGCCTCACCGAGACGGCCAAGATGATCATCGCCCCCGTAATGCTCGCGAAGAAAATCGATGCATACATGAAACGCGGTGAAGTCACCATACCGGGAATCACTAGTGCGTTAAAGGCTGGAGTTCGGGTCGTGGAGACTGTAGACCTGTGGGTCACGGATACCATTGCGAATTTTGATCAGCTGACGACTCCGGCCGTGAAAAAAGAACTGGAGGCGAGGTTTCACGGCGACGCATTGACCTGGATTGAGCGTCAGTACGCGTTCAATCACCTGCACTTGATGCTGACGGAAGACCTTAACGAGACCGCCCTCAACGGACTCCGTGCGGTTGCCGGATTCGACCCGACCGGTGTCACGAGTGTCATCGCGGCCTTCGAAAAGCCCATCTGCATTTCCTCCCCAGATCCCTTTCCGAACGTGACGGTGCACTGATGCTGGGGTTTGCGTCTCTGGTCAGGAACACCGACGGCCCTCCGCTGACCACGGTTAGACCATTTTCGGCACAGTCGGGAGAGGGCCTTTTGCGCCGATACCATAATGGAGGAATCGATGAAGCACTTCATTTCGCTCTTCTACGTGGCTGCTGTCTTGGCCTTCGCCGTGCCTGCGGCGTCGGCAGAGACTGCGCCTCCGCCTCCCTTAAATAAAGCGGATACCGAGTAGGTGATTCACTGGATTGCCCGTCAGGTGGCGGGCTCACGCCAAGACTACTGTTACCGGGAGTCTTATGGCCGCGGGGTCGGCGCACCATTGAGCACCTGCCACGAGGATGAGGACAAAAATGGTCTGCTCTGTTACCCCAAATGCCGAGAAGGCTTTCACGGTGTGGGGCCCGTCTGCTGGGAGCGGTGCCCAGAAGACTATACGGACATGGGCGTCTCCTGCCTGCGGCCTGCGGCCACGGAACACATCACCGTGAAGCCTTCAAACTGCTCCCCCGGCTTCACCAACACAGGGGTCGCCTGTGTCAACAAGAAACTTGATATAAAACCCATTTCCCACTCCGACTGCGAACCGGGTCTTCATAGGGAGGGCGCGTTCTGCTACAGCGACTGTCGGCCCGGCTTCGTCAACACGGGCGTCTCCTGCTTTCGCAGTGTCTCCAGCATTACCAAGAAAACCTATGTCCGCGGCGTTGGCACGCCGATGTACTGCAAGCCCGGCACAGACAATGATGCTGGCCTGTGCTACTCGTACTGCCGCGAGAACTTTCACGGCGTGGGGCCCGTCTGCTGGGAGAGGTGCCCAAGTGACCGTGTTAACTGCGGGGCCGGCTGCGCGACCAGCAAAAATGCCTGCGCCTCCAATATAGCTAGCATGGTCGTCGCCCCTGCAATGCTCGCGTGGAACATCGCCACATTCGGCTCCACCGCGGAACTGACAGGATGGTACAAGACCATCGCTGATGGGCTCAAGGTAGCGAGTACGGTCGGGGCAGCTGCCAACGTTGAGTATCAGATTGCTATGGCTACAAACCGGTGGGTCACGGATGTCAGCACCGTGTATTTCGAGCAGCTGACGACTCCGACCGTGACAAAAGAACTGGAGGCAAGGTTTCACGGCGACGCGTTGACCTGGATCAAGCGCGAGTACGCGCTCAATCACCTGCACGTGATGCTGATGAAGGACCTTGACGAGACCGCCCTCAACGGGCTCAGTGCGGTTTCCGGATACGACCCGACCGGTATCACAGGCGTCCTCGCGGCCTTCGCAAATCCCATCTGCGTTTTCGCAGATCCCTTTCCGAACGTGACGGTGCACTGATGCCGTGGCTTGCGCCTCTGGTCAGGAACATCAACGGACACACGACTGGAGTAGCGCGCTAGTTCGAAAGAGCCGAAATGTTGCGTGGGGAGCACAACGAAGGGGATTGCTGAAGGCCGTGATAGGCGCGGCAATCCCCCTTTGTGTATAGGGTGTTCAGCCTCTTGCCTCTTTGTCTTTCTTGAGCCTGGTTTGTGTATCCCGCTCACACAGCCTTAACACCCCCTGGCCTTGCGTCGGCAGGCGGGGACCTGAAAAGGGAACCCGACGGGGAGCGAGGCAGGTAACCGAGACTATTGCACAAGAATATCCAACGTATTTTCAGCTTCTGTGATGTATTGCTGCAGTCTCTCGTTTTTGACCTTCCCATCGCGTCCGTAATGGATCTGACGATGGCAGTTGGGACAAATGGCGCCGACCCAGCGAGGGTTATCAGGACCACTCTCAGAAATCATATGGGTATGATGGGGTTCCAGGTACGGGGTTTCGTCGCTCCGAACAAAGGGGGCCGGTTTGCCGCATGCCTCACAGATGCCCTTCGATCTTGCGAGTACATAGCGCCTGACGTCCTTGCTTCGTTCATAATACCTCCGCTTGCCATCCTTCGCGTTTGACTCCTCCATCAGTGTGACAGCGTTGTAGGCACGCTTACGCAGAGCAAGTAGATCAGGTGCGTCAACGGCATCCCGCCCGACTCCTTTTTGCTCAGGCTCAATAATTTCTTTTTCAGAGGGAACAGGAAGCAGATAAAAGACGATTACACGTCTATTGTTTTTATCTTTATCCTCCCCTTTATCATACTGAAAGGACGAGAGCGCAAGTTCCCCTTCGTATCGCACAAACCCCTTCTTTTCTTGCGTAAACAAATGAAGGGCTTTCCCCTTGAGTGCAGAGTCCTGAATGGCCTTATTGCCGGCCTTGAACTCCATGTCGCCGGACTGACCTTCACCGGTATAGCGAAACACACCGTTTTCCAACTCATCACGATAGCCATATTGACCACCAGTTTTCCCGGTGAATAGAAAGATCAGGGGGTGGTCTTTCGGTGTTGAAATTCATCCCTGGCGCTGGCCGCCATAGCGAGCATGCAAATCACTCCGTTTATAGGTTTGTCCTAGTTCAAAATTGACAGGCTCTCCCAAGCTGCTATCTGTCACGATGCCTCCACTCCCACGGCGACACGGGGTTGGGCTCTACCCACAGCCCCCGCCCTGCCTCTCTGGCTTCAGTCTCGAACCGTTCCAGCGTGGTATCCCCCGGCGCATACTTTCGATACCACCAGCAAAACCCATCCCGAACCAACTCCTGGTTCAGCATGCGTCCATCAGGAAGGACAATCTCCCCTAACATCCGACGATATCGGTCACGCCCCAAGTCGGTGACCGTCACCGTTTTCTCAAGGGCGAGTTGTGTCGCGAGTTGCGTGGCCTGACTGCCAAATGATTGATCACTCTCCGGGCAATCAATCCCATGGAGCCGGACTTTTTCCCGTGTCCCGTTGCCCCACACGGTCAGCGTATCCCCATCCGTCACGCTCAATACCGTGCTGGTGAACGTCGGACGCTCGACCGTGGACGGGAGGGAGGACGGTTGTTCATGGGTCACACACGAGGTCAGGACAACGACGAGAGCAACCAGTCCGCCCATGAAGGGAAGGCGGTTCATCACCGCACCGGCTCCCCGCACATGATGTGCTGCGTACGGTGTTCTCTGATACACACTTGGCCAGAGACTCCCGACCCTTCTGAAGGCGTGGGCGTTGGGGGCACCGTCGCCTCGGCTGAGGGTGGAGAATGGCCTGGGGAGGCTCCGTTGCTTGCCGCCAGCATTGCGGCTTGGGAAGGAAAGGATTGTCCAGCCAACGGTCCCGCATGACAATGATACCCACCATGTTTCCGGTCGTTGTGGCAACCGTAGCTGTCTCGGCCTCCTGGATGCGCAAGCAGAGGGGCTGGGATAGAAGCCACCAAGACCACTGTGAGGAGGAGAAGACGGTTACGAAGATTCATCCACGAACCTCCGAGATGAGGAAACAACAGATTACCTTCTCTTCTGTTTGAGTTCTGCGTACTGCTTACATCCCTTTTCCTATTTCAGGTCGCACGCCTTACCGTAATACGTCAAGGCATCCGTGTCACTCTGCTTTACGCCCTGACCGAGTTGATACAGTCCACCGAGCAAGGTACACCCTCCCGCCGACCCCCCATCACAGGCTTTGCGGTAGAGGTCTGTTGCTTGAAAGAAGTCCTGTTTCACGCCCTGACCATTGGCATACATCAGTCCGAGATTGGTACACCCTCCCGCCGACCCCCCATCACAGGCTTTGCGGTAGAGGTCTGTTGCTTGAAAGAAGTCCTGTTTCACGCCCTGACCGATGTCATACATCACCCCGAGCTCGGCACACCCTCCCGCATACCCCTTATCGCATAGCGTCTTCAATGTCTGTATCTCAGGAGACGATGCCGCCCACGTAGTATCTGCGACCACGACTCCACCAATGAACAGGATGAGTAGAAAGAAGTACCGAGACGTCATGACTGAACCTCCGAGGATGAGGAGGACCACGAGGTGGGGGAAGTATGCGCTTTTCTGCAAGGAATACAAGTCGTACACGGAGGCGTGGCGAGGCCTGAGCGGCCTGGGCTGGGGGCCGAGACAACGGGGCTAATGGGACCCCGTCGAGTAGGTCTCCACTGGGTTCTCAGCTCGCATGCCTGCTGCGGCCTCCCACCTCATGGCTTGGTAAACATCTGTATTTATCCACTTGACATAGGAAGCCACTATGTGCCTATGATATAGATACTTTCAGCCTCAATAAAAGAGTCTGAAGCCAGACCGCAGCCGCAAGTAGCACCGCCCCGACAGGGCAGCGTGCAGGCGAGGTGACCGACAGTCACCGGAACTCGCCACCCAGGGCCCAGCCGTAGCTGGCGTGATCAACGCAAGGTTCTCCTTGCTTTTGTTTACGCGGTTCGCTGGGCTTTTTGTATTTTTAGGCACCGGCGAACCCCTAACTACGGAGGTTCCAGCCGATGCGCGCACCCTTCAAAAGTTGCGATTCCCTGCCAGACTCCGCACACGTGCGGCTCCCTATGAACACGGCTCCGCTCGTCGATGCGGCAACCGTGGCGGCCCAGTTGGGTCTGGCCAAAAGTTCCGTGTACCGAATGTCCTCCCTTGCCCTCATACCTAGCTATCCGGTGGGGCCTAAATTGACGGGGCGCCGTTTTGATCTTGCCGAGGTGCGAGCAGCGCTCAAGGCTTTGGCTCAGCAATCGGTGAAGCCATGAGTTCCACAACATCATCCTTGAGTGCGGAAGATTACGCAGCGCTGGAGCGTGACTCCTGGATTGATTCCATCACGGCGGATGCGTTCCGGCTCTCCCGCGTCACGAGCGCAGACGGCGCAGAGTTGGTCGGACGGACTGCGCGCGAAGATTATTCGGGGATCGTGTTCCCGATGTATGGGCCGGGCGACGCTCAGCCCAGGGAGTACGTTCTTCGACGTGATCATCCACCACTGGAACAGCACAACGGAAAGCAGACACCGAAGGGAAAATACCTGGCGGCGCCTGGCCGTAGAAATCGTCTGTTGTTTGGCCCTGGCGAATCGGTGGACGCGCTTACCGATCCTGCGCTGTCCATCGTCCTCGTTGAAGGTGTGAAGAAAACACTAGCGGCCTGGCGCCTGTCCCGACATGAGGACGGCACCCCGCAGTTTCTTGCGTGCGGGATCACCGGTGTCTGGGGTTGGCGCGGCACGATCGGCAAGACGGTTGATGCGACGGGCACGCGGGTTGATATCAAGGGCGTGATTGCCGATATGGACCGGATCATCTGGACTGGCCGTGCTGTCACCATTCTGTTTGATTCGGATACCGCAACCAACGACAAGGTGACGGCTGCACGACGCGGGCTTGTCGCAGACCTGCGCCAGCGTGGAGCCCGTGTCGTGGCGCCGGATTTGCCCACACTCGACGGCTTCGAGAAAGTTGGCCTCGATGATCTCCTCGCACAGTGGGGCCCAGCGCGCGTAACGGACTGGTTGGACACAGCAGCGTTTGAGGCGCCGACGGCGGACGAAGCCGAAATCGCACGGCTGGCGTCGATGAGCACCTTGGAGTATGCGAAGGCCCGCAACGCCGCCGCGCAAAAGTTAGGGATCGGGCTTGGATACCTCGATGCCGCCGTGCATGGTCAGCGTAAACAGGATGCCTCCGATGATGGTCAGGGCACCGTGATTACCTTTGAGGAGATCCCCCCGGCCTCTGAGCCAGTGGACGGGGCGGACCTCGCGGACCGGCTCGCGCAACTGTTTAAGCGGTTCGTCGTACTGCCGGACCATGGGGAGGTCGTGCTCGTCCTCTGGACGTTCTTCACCTACTGCCTCGATGGCTTCCACATTGCGCCACGACTGGATCTGGCGAGCCCTGAGAAGCGGTGTGGGAAAACGACCCTGCTGAGCCTGTTGCGACGGGTGACGTTTCATGCAGTGCTGGCTTCAGGGATCTCGCCCTCAGCCATCTTTCGTGTGATTGACGCGCACAAGCCGACGTTGCTAATCGACGAGATGGATACCTTCATTGAGGCCAACGAAGAACTGCGTGGGATCCTGAATAGCGGACACACACGGGATGGGGCCTCCATCATTCGGTGCGAAGGCGACGCCCATGAACCCAAGCTCTTTTCCACATGGGCCGCGTATGCGTTTGCCCATATCGGAAGCATTCCAGGCACGCTGGAGGACCGAAGCATCCGTGTGCCGATGCGCCGGAAACTGCCGGGGGAGCAGGTGGCGTCACTCCGTCAAACCGGCCCCGCGAGGGCGGCGTTACAGGCCGAGCTTGACACCCTGGTCCGGCAGCTGGCCCGGTGGATCGAGGACCACACGGCACAGCTTGCACGCACGAATCCGTTGCCCCTGGCAGGCCTTGATGATCGCGCGATGGATAATTGGATGCCGTTATTGTCGATCGCGGAAACCCTGGGGGGGCCATGGCCGGAGCGGGCCACCCAGGCGGCGCTCGCATTGTCCGGGCAGGGAGCGATCGATCACGAGTCGATAAAAGTCGAACTCCTCAGAGACATTCACTCCGTCTATCACGACACTGGACACGAGCGGCTCGCGTCCACCGAACTCTGCGATCTTCTTGCCCAGCTCGAAGAGCGGCCCTGGGGCACCTGGAAGAAAGGGCAACCTATTACGCCGGTGCAACTCGCCAAGCTCCTCAGACCATTCACCGTGTCGTCGGCGACCATCCGGTTTGAGGGACAGGGGACCGCCAAGGGATATCACCGCCACGCCTTCGCAGATGCCTTTGAGCGCTACATTCCCTCTCTGGCTCAGGAAAGCCCACCACCACCAGGTAACAGCGTCACATCCTACGCCCAGAGCAGCGAATCCTCACTTTTTCAAAGCGGAACAGAGGCATCGTGTGACGTTGCTCCAACTGGCCTCTCCCCCATGCCCAGAGCGGAATGTGACGGTGTGACGTTTCAAAAACAGGAAATCCAGGCAGAGAAGACAGTATGTGAGAACGCTGATGCGCGAAATGCCTTTGACGTGGGGGCACCATGACGCTGCGTTGCCTGGCGCCCCTGACGCTCAAGTTTGATGGGCGGCCTGTCCAATTCGAGCCTGGAAGCATCTTCACGGTCACGCCAGCCCAGGGCGCGCGAGTCCTGGCAAAATTCCCTGCCCAGGTCGAAGTGCTCACCTTGCCGTCTAAGGAACCCCTGCAACCAGGCTGGCTGGTCGTTTACCGAGATCAACGCGGCGCCTTGTGTGGCGGCTGTGATGATCGGCCCCATGGGACGGTAGCCACATGCCAGTGGGATGGGCAGGGGTGGACGGTACTGCTCACGGACGGACAACGGCTGCCGTTGACTCGCATTCGAGCCGTGACACAACACGATGGGACCGCCTGGGAGGTGCGAGGGCACGGCTACACTGGCACCGGGCCTCTCGCTCTGGGGGGTGATCCTTCAGCTGCCCCCTCGCCCCAGCTTTGCATCACGGCCCTAAGGACGGTGCCAGAAGCAAACATGGACTGGCTCACCGCCTATCGCGCTTTGGAGACCCTCACCTCTGGGATTCCTGCGGAGGATCCTCGGTTCGCGAGGGTCGTGGCGGCACTCGATCAGTGCGATGTGGCCTATCACGACGGCAATAGGGAGGCCTTTCACTGGGCTACCGCACAAGTCAGAAAATCCCTGGCAGAAGGAGATACACATGAACGACCCTGAAAAAGAATCACGTGCTATTGGAGGCGTTGGAGGCCGACGACCCGGGGCTGGACGGCCCTTAGGCAGCCCTAACCGGCTGACCAGGCCCCTCAAAGAGCTCGCCGCACTCCAGAGTGAGGCCTGCCTTGCGGTGTTGGTGGAATTGCGAGACCACGCCGACACGGAACAGGTGCGGCTGGCGGCGGCCAACGCGTTATTAGATCGAGCACACGGCAAGCCACGGCAGGAGGTGGACGTGAATGAAGGGAAACGTCTCACAGTTATTGTAAACCGAAGCAGCTATCTTGGGAGGGCGGTGGAGGACCACGAGGAAGCTATTTGCGCGTCTCTCGATGCTTCTTCAACAAATCCCGTATTGCTTCCTCAACCAATTCATTGAGCCAGCGATCTTCATCTACGGCGAGATGGGCCAAGTCCTTCATAAGCCCTTGGTCGAGCCGTAAGCCGTAATTCTTCTTCTGGTCGGGTTTGTTTCGTGCCATACGCTGAACAGTACAAGACAGCGCGCTAGCTCGTCAACTTGCTAGTTTGATATATAGTTTTATATATTGCTATATTGCTAGCTGCGGAGCAGAAAGGGGCCGTATGCAACAGGTCAAGGTACTGATCCAGCTCCCGGTGACACTCAAGGCCCAACTCGATGCCCTACGGACACAGGGCTATACGATCAACGGCTATATCCGCTCTTTGCTAGAGCGGGAACTCAAGAAAGGACGGTGATTGATGGCACGATCAACGCGAGGCCTCTATAAGCGGGGCAATCAGTGGTGGATGACCTATCGGGATGCGGTCGGCACTCAACGCTTTGAGTCCTGCAAGACCTCGAACAAGAAAGACGCGGAACAGCGGTTGATTGACCGCCGGAAGGAAGCCCTGGAAGGCACTGTCCCCTCTCCGGCAATCAAGCCCCTGGCTCTGGAGGATCTCAAGGATCGGTATCTCAGCTATGTAGGACATCAACGGGGAGTGGCCACGAAGCATTACCACTTTGCCCACTTCAAGCGGGTATGGGGGAATCCGCCGATTCATTCCCTGACGGTGGAAGTGTTGGACCAGTACCGCGCCTTACGGTTGAGTGAAAACGTCGGTCCCGCCACGATCAACCGGGAAATGGCCACGTTGAAACATGCCTTGAGCAAGGCGGTTGAGTGGAAACTCCTCCGTAAGACCGCACGGGAGGAATTGACCGCCATTCGCAAGTATCAAGAACCGGATGGTCGGTTGCGGTATCTCTCTGGGGAAGCCGAAGCAAACCGATTGCTCCAAGCCTGTGAGCCCTGGCTCAAGTCCATTGTCCTAACGGCGATTCATACCGGCATGCGGAAAGGGGAATTGCTCGGCCTGACGTGGAATTGCGTGGATATGACACATGGGTTTATCCGCCTGAAACAGACGAAGAACGGGAAAGCGCGGGCCTTGCCGTTTAATGAAACCTTGTGGAGCCTGTTCAGCAGGCTACGAACGAGGCAGGATGTGCCGTGGGTGTTTCATGACACAGAGGGGAGTCGGTGGAACGACATCCGGCACCCCTTTGGCTGGGCCTGTGAGGCCGCAGGATTGACGGACTTTCACTTCCATGACCTTCGCCATACCTTCGCGTCCTGGCTCATTATGCGAGGAGTTCCATTGGCAACAGTGAGCAATCTTCTAGGGCATACGTCCCCGACCATGACGCTCCGCTATGCTCATCTTTCTCCCAAACACCTGACCTCAGCCGTTCGGGTGCTGGACTCCACATCGGACTGCTCACTTGACAGTTACTTGACAATTACGCCGAAACAGACACCCGAAGAAGTGTTAGCCGGTGTGAGAAATGAAGGGCCTGAAACACTGAAATCTCTTGATAGGAGCTGTGAAAGAGGGGTGGTGCCGAAGCCGGGATTTGAACCCGGACACCCGTGAGGGCGCTAGACCCTGAATCTAGTGCGTCTGCCAGTTCCGCCACTTCGGCTCTGCCATAGGGAAGGTGAATTATCCTGAATTGTCACGAGTTCCGTCAAGCGAAGAAACTCACAATATTTAGACCTAGTCGCCCGCCCGAACTGACGTCCCCTGCATCGTCCAGCAGCCTGCCGCTGCAATCTCACGGAGGTCTCCGCTCATGATAATCCGTTCACGCGCCAAGCCGGATGCCGCCAGCAGCGAGGCGGCGCCGATTCGCGGCGCTTCATCGGCGATCAGCACATCGAACCGCACGCGGCTGAAGAGCGGGTCGCTTGCCACTCGAGCGGGCGTGGCTGCCACCAGTCGTCGATTTTGAATGAACGCCTGACGGTTCGGATCCGCCTCGGCGGCCAGCAATTCACGGATCTTCTTCGTCCCTCCCAACTTGGTGACCGCTTCTTTGAGATCCTCAGCCTCCTGACGCAGCTCCCTTGGAACAGCCGCTTCCGGAACCAGCTGCCGAATGCGGCCTTTGGCCAGATCGAGCTCCTGGTTCAGCCCGTCGATCTGCCGCTGATAGAGCGCACGGTATTGCGTGAGTGATTCCACGTTCTTTCCGACCGTCTGCATCGTGAGCCGCTGAAACAGCGTGAGGTTCTCGTATTCGGCCAGGGTCGCGCCAACCTCGGCAAGTTTCGCTTGCACATCCCTCAACTGGGTCACGAGACGCCATTCGAGTAAACGGACTTCGTCCAAGTCCTTTTGTTTTTGGGCCTTGCCGGCCAGAAAGGGCGCCAGTTCTCGGAACCGCTCGTATTTGCGCCGCAGGGAGGCTTTCTCCGTTTGAGACCTAGCATAAAACTGATGCATTTGCGCCTCGAAGCCCAACTCGTGAAGATCGATGCCGTGACTGTGCGATGTCATAGGCATTTCATACCGGCTGAGCCACGTCTTGTAGTTGAGGCCCCCGGCTTTCATCGTGCGGGCGATCATGCCAACGATGTCGTCAGATTCTTCATGATCGGGACTGATCAACAGAATGCGCTTGTTGGTGCGAATCAGCTCCGTCGCCAGGCCGGCCAGCTTGTGACGACGCTGCGACTGATCCTCCGACCACAGGGTCGTGAGAACCGACGACGCAGAGGATGGCATCTTCGACGCATCTTCCGGTGATGCAAGCCAAGGGACTACGCGCTCGGAGAGACCAAGACTCTGCGCATCGACCTTTGCGACCATATCCTTCAACCGGTTGACCGACGTGCTCAGGAGTCCGGCTTGGTCTGGAATCAGGGTGACGGAAGGCGTCTCGGTTCCGAGGGAATCGATGACCTGCACGAGGAGTGCGCTGCCATTCTGGCGCAGAACGATTCCTTCCGTCGGGTCCATCTCATCGGAGGTGACGATGGACAGCGGCAGGTCGACCGACAGCAATATTCCAGGGGGTACGAGAAATTCGTACAGATGGAGCCCCCCGATCGTTTGAACAAGCCGGCCCTCTGTCGCCGTACAGGCAACATCCTGCCCGGCATCGATGATCCGTTGCCGTTCCGCTTCAAGCCGGACTACCCATAACTCTATAAGCTCTTTGGCTGTCATGATGGCTCAAACACTAATGGTTCACGGCACATGATGCGCATGATAAAGCCCGCCGGCACAGCTGTCTACCGCATGGGCCGCGTCACAGACGTATCGTCAGAACCTATAGAGCGCCCTTGTCTTCACGACCACAACTTGTCTAGAATATCCCGCTCGGCAGCTTTTAAGGAGGAATTCGGTGAAGGGTCTACGATTCGAGCGCATCGGCAAGGGGCAGTACTACAATGTGGTCTTCCACATCAGCAGCACCTATGTGCCGGTGAGCGACGAGACGGTGGAAGAACTCAAGGACCAGAGCCTGCTGCCGGCAGTTCGATTCCTCGAACTCCTCGTCGACCGCATCGGCTATTCATCCTACCTCAAGGATCAGATCCGTACGGAACTCCGATCATCGGGCGACCCGGTGACACAGATTACCGTCCTCCAGGGCGCCATCCGCGAACTGTAGTCGGCGGCTGAAAAAGCCTTCTTCTCACCCTCCCAACCCTAGCGCGTCGAGCTTCTCTTTCCCCTCACCAAAAGAGGCTGAGGCGTTGTTCTTCGACTGCGCACATGGACCGAGGCCCTTCCGATGGCGCGCGGTCCGTGAGCAAGGAAAAATAACGCCTCGGCCGCTTAATCCCCCACCTGCCCTTCCTGAAACAGCTGATTCATGATCTGGTTTCTTTTCTCGGGGTCCCGATAGTAATTCATCGCCTTGGTGTAGTTTTCCATTGCGCTTTGGCGTTTGCCGCGAAGGGCATAGAGTTCGGCAATGCCGTGATAGGCACGAGGATCTTCTTCGTTGCACTTCAAGGCCCGACTGAACAGTTCTTGCGCGTCCTGCATCCGCTGCTTTCTCAGGCTGAGCCATCCCAAGGCCGAATAGGCGGCGCCGAATTCCCCATTGGCTCCCAACGCATCACGATAGGACTTCTCCGCCAGGTCCAGACGCCCCCTCATTTCGTGCAGGCCGCCCAGGGCAAAGTGGACTTCTGCATCCTTTGGATTTAGCTTGAGCGCCTCCTTGTACGACTGCAGCGCCGGTTCCATTTTGCCTTGCTCGGCCAAAGCACATCCAAGATTGGCATGGGGCATCGGGTCGCTCGGACATAACTTGATGACTTCGCGGTACTCCTTGATCGCCATCTCCAGCCGCCCCTGCTCTTGATAGGCGACACCAAGATTGGTTCTGGCCGGCACATACGCCGGATCGAGCCGCACTGCCTCCTTATACTCCTTGATCGCCATTTCAAGATGGCTCGCCCGCTCGTGAATTTGCGCCAGAAAGTAGTGGGGATAGGCAGATTGCGGATCCAGCCTTGCCGCATCCTTGTAGTACTGGACCGACTGTTCCGATTGACCGGACTGAGCCAGCAAGAGACCCGTGACCAAATGCGCCAGACTGCTGTCATTGTGCCGGGCGAGGAGGTCATTGATCCATGCTTTGACCGCGGCGATATCGTCTGCGGTCTCCAGACAGCATGCGTGTGTCTTCCAGGCATCCGCAAACCGGCCACGCAACAGATAGACGATGTTTTGTGAAAAATACGCGCAGGGGTCTGCGGGTCCGGCGCCCTTATGTTCCGCAATCCAGACCGAGGCTTCGGCAAAGAGCGTATCCCATGCTCCCGCCAGGATTGCGGCTTCGCATTGTTGCGGATGGCTGTTCATGTGTCGCGCGAGAATTCTACCGGGTCAGTGTATCTTCGACGTCCGGGGGCGTGGCCTGGATGCTCTCCCCGAGAGCAGGATAGCGCGCGGCGAGCTTCTGTTTCATCTGCCACGCAACGGTGCGGTACGACCAATGGCCCTTCACACCGGAACGGAGCCTGGCGATATACTCCGCCTCGGCATAATCCATCTTGAACAGACAGCGCACCTTGAAACCAAACGGGATGGCGTAGAGCGAGGCTTCCTGATCATTTTTCCTGAGCAATTCGATATCGCGGCGCACCGCGTCCATCGCCTGCCGGTACTCTTGATCCAATCCTGCTTCGACAAGCGGCGGCGGAACATCGTAGCCGTGAATGGTCGTGAAATTCTGCTGAACCTGTTGGCATCGCCGATGGCGGTGCATATCTCTCCATGCGCCGATGTCCATCAAGATATCGAAATTGAATGAGTAGCCGCAGCGAAATTCTTTGATCAGTTCGTCGTACGGCCCGCGCTGTCGCGTCGCCACCTCGATCGTATCTTGCTTCTGCTTGTCGGACCATTCTTTCACCACCGACAGAATCGTGCGATACGGAGCCTGCGTCACGCGATAGAGCAGCGTCGTGACGACTTCATCCAGCGGATCGTGCGGATCGATCAGCTCGACTGACTCGACTGCGCCCCAGCGATCAGGCTGATCAAGCCCTGTCCCGCGCAAGACATCCTTCGCATGGCGAGACAAATCAGCATAGACCGACTCTTGATAGGGATTCGCCTTCGCATGCCGCGCTAGTGTCGGCGCCAATGGTTCATTCAGCCCGGCAGTTTGCCCGTTCAATTCACCCCAGACATTCACCGGAGGGCGCCGGCAGGCCTCTTTCAAATCATCGCCGATGGCGCGCAGCTCCGGCAACTGTGACGACAGCAAGCGGGTGATCTGCTTTTCCAGCGTACGGATGCTCACGACCTGGCCCACGTTCGTCTTGGCCGCGAGCGGGAGCAGGTAGCGCGTGGCGTCGAACGCGCGCGCGGCGATCGTGCGTTGATAGTCGGCCGGCTTCATCGATTCCGGGCAGGGGTCCCGTTCAGAAAGATAAGCGATCAAGGGATCGTGCAACAGCCGGTAGACTTCGGACAGGCTGCGCAGAATGCCTTCGTAGACCGCCTCGGTTTCGCTGCCTCGAATCTGGCCCGGGACATACCACCGGCTCGACGCAAAATTCTGGTACCGGCTGGATTTGGCCTGACCATCCCAGAGCGGCTCGTCTTCCAGCCGGATCGCTGCAAGCTCGGAAATTTCTTCAAAACAGACGACGACGTGGCC
>SXGR01015425.1_pt1 | contig 14714 bp, 9 predicted proteins | sample 3174711 | NCBI WGS metagenome assembly SXGR01 (sample SAMN11356860, study PRJNA531348) | freshwater metagenome | isolation source: freshwater sample F1-60 | place: China: Fuxian Lake, Yuxi | collected 2017-12-25
CCAGGTGAAAGGCATCGGAAGTAACGCCCCAGCCGATAATCTCGGCGTGTATGCGTGCGCCGCGGGCCTGGGCATGCTCCAGGCTCTCCAGTATCAACATTCCTGCGCCCTCAGCGGGTGCGAAGCCATCGCGGTCCTTGTCGAACGGCCGCGAGGCCTTCGTCGGCGCATCGTTGCGCTTTGTGAGCGCGCCGATCGTGCAGAAGCCGCCCATGCCGATAAGCGATATGCCAGCTTCCGTACCGCCGGTTATGACGACATCGGCGCCGCCGCGGCGGATGACCTCTGTCGCCTCGCCTATCGCCTGCGTGCCTGCTGCGCACGCCGTGACACATGTATTCGTGTACCCGGTCGCGCCATAGAGCCTGCTGATGTTCGCCGCCGCCATGTTGACGAGCATCTGCGGGATGAAGAACGGGCTCATGCGCAGCCCGCCGCGGGCGACGAGCACGCGCGCCTGCGCCTCTGTCTCAGGCAGTCCGCCAGAGCCGCAGCCAACAAGCATGCCTACCCGGTCGGAGTCCTCTTTCGCAATATCGAGCCGCGCGTCGGCAATGGCCTCTTTGGTCGCCGCGACCGCCAGTTGAGAGAAGCGCGCGAGCCGCTTAACCTCTTTGGCGTCCATGTAATTTGACGGGTCGAACCCCCGTACTTCGCCGCCGATAGTGCACGGGTAGCCCACTGGGTCGCACAGCGTGAGCGGCGCGATGCCAGATTTGCCGGCCTTCAGGCCTTCCCAGAGATCGCTCACGGTCAAGCCGAGGGGCGATACAGCCCCGATTCCGGTGACTACGACGCGGGTCCTGTTGGAGCTATGAGCCATGAGCCTTGTACATGCAGTGCCAGGTCAGCCGGATGTATTCGCCGTGTAGGGCTGCGTGAACGCGCCCCTGAGTTCCGGGTAAAGCTCCGGGCTGATGCCCAGGTACAGCTCGCGGGCTTCGGCAGCCACAAATAGCGAACCCGCCGCCACGATCATACCGCGCTTGCCGGTCGCGAGTACCTCCGCGCGCCGGAGCGCTTCGGCGACTGTGTCCGTAAGGGCCGTAACTGCGATGCCCTCACCGGCCAACATGTTCGCGAACTCATCGGCAGGCACCGCACGCGGGTGACGGGACCGGGTAACGATCAGCTGTCCGCCGGTCGCCGCCAGTGCCCGCGCCGTTGCCGCTACGTCATGCCCCGACGTCCCCCCGACGACGAATACGATAGGCGACCTCGTCGCGAAGTGACGCCGTAGGGTGGCGACGAGGGCTGATGCCGACGCTTCGTTATGCGCGCCGTCCGCCAGCACGAGCGGCGGCCCTTTGGCAATGACCTCTGCGCGCGCTGGCCACCGCACATTGGCCAGTCCGTCAGCGATGTTCTGAGCTCCCACAATGAAGCCGTTCGTGCCCGCGCAGAACTGCTCTACGGCTGCGATGGCCGTACGGGCGTTGTCCACCTGGTGAGCGCCAGGCAGCGGCAGCGACAGCGCGTATTCACCCGATCTGCTCCGCAGTCGAAGACGCTGCGGGCCCTCGTCGGATGTCGCTTCGGACACAAGTACCACCGCGTCAAGTGCGTCGACCAACTGCGCCTCTCGCTCGCGGCCGACGGTCTCGAAGACGCGCCTCGCCTGCGGCTCCTGCCTGCCGATGACGACCGGCACACCGGGCTTAATGATGCCCGCCTTCTCGAAAGCGATCTTCGCGACGGTATCGCCGAGAATAGCCACGTGGTCGAGGCTGATCGGGGTGATTACGCTGACCTGCGGCCTGACAAGGTTGGTCGCGTCCAGCCTGCCGCCCAGTCCGACCTCGATCACCGCGGCATCGCACCCGACATCGCGGAAGTGGACGAACGCCATCGCCGTCAGGAGTTCGAACACGCTGATCCGACCGTGTTTGCCTTCGGAAGCGACTGCCTCCACGATAGGCCACAACCGCTCGATCAGGCCTGCAAAGGTCTCCGGTGATACTGGCTCACCATCCACTTGGACCCGCTCGGTGAATGAGTGCAGGTGCGGCGAGATATACAGTCCCGTGCGGTAGCCGGCGGCCCGGAGTATGGCCGCTGCCATGGAAGACGTGCTGCCCTTGCCCTTAGAGCCTGCGACATGGATGACCGGCGTCGCAAGGTGAGGGTTTGCGAGCCTCTCCAGGAACACCTCCATGCGCCGCAGGTGCCAATCGGGCGGCTCAGATGAGCGCGACCTCCGCTCGAAGTCGGCGAGCGTAAGCATCCTGTCTATCGCGTCTCGGTAGGTGAGTGTCATCCCATTGATCATCCCCGCTCCTCTTGTGGGAGAGGGTTTCGGGTGAGGGGTAAATTAGCCTGAGTACATTCGCTGTAGGAGGCCAGCGCGGTTCGCGCTATGCGGGCCAGCTTCCCCAATCTTACTGGCAGGGTGATGGCAGGCGACGCGACTTCTTCCCGCACCTATAATCGGCCTCTTGGCGGCTGCGGCCATGAAAAAACTTGGCCGCAAACGGGTAAGACGCCCGTCGTTGACAGAATAGCCGACCTGTGACCGGCTACGGAGGAACACCTTTGCGTGAACTGTTCGGCAACCCGACCGATGGCTCGTTTCTGGCCTGGCTGGCCGACTACGGCGTGTGGACCGCGCTCGTTGTAGTCGGGGCACTTCTCTTCTGGTACGTCGTACACCGGATTACCGAGGCCTGGATCCAACGCACTGTGACACGCATGGAGGACCACTGGCTTCTTAGCGATTTCGTCAAGGGCCAGTTCTTCCAGCGCTGGATAGACGAGCTTGCAATCGCAGTCTTGGTCATACCGCCTACGGTTCTCGGCGTCCTGGACCTGCTCGGAGTGGACATCGGGCCTGTGTTGAAGGCCCTGAGAGACGCATGGTCGGACGGTGTGTGGCCGTGGATGACTGACCACGGTCTGAAGATAGTCGTAATACTGATCGTCGGCTGGCTCGCCAGCAACATCCTCGGCAAGGCCATGCCAAAGCTGCTCACACGGGCCGTGCTGGGAGCCGCGAACCAGGAGGAAACCCCCGAGGAGGCCAAGCGCCGGGCTGACACGCTCTCGGGCGTATTCAGCGGCATCGTCACCGTGGTCATCTTCCTGCTGATCCTGCTGACCATCCTGCAGGAATTGAGCATCGCCATAGGCCCGCTCATCGGGTCACTCGGCCTTGTCGGCGTCGCAGTCGGCTTCGGTGCGCAGTGGTTGGTCCGGGATGTCATAGCCGGTGCGTTCATAATCGCCGAGAACCAGTACCGCAAAGGAGACGCGGTCCAGGTGGCCGGAGTCTCGGGCCTGGTCGAGGACATAAACCTGCGCCGGACACTGTTGCGCGATATCGACGGCAAGGTCCACGTGGTCTCTAACGGTGAGATCAAGATAGCGTCGAACTTCTCCCGCAAATGGGCGCGCGTGAACATCGATATCGATGTCGCCTACAAGCACGACATAGACCACGTCATGAACATCCTGACGGAGATTGGCGAGAAGATGGCCCGCGAGCCCTACTGGAGCGAAGTACTACTCGAGACGCCAAAACCACTGGGCGTCGACAAACTGAACGCATCGAGCCTCTCGTTCAAGATCCTAGCGATGACGAAGCCGCTGAAGAATCCCGAAGTCAAGCGAGAGCTGCTTCACAGGATCAAGAGACGGTTCGATGAAGAAGGGATCGAAATGCCGTTCTCGACCCAGACCGTCTACTGGGGCGACGGCGCACATCCATCGAAGGGCGATCAGGGCAGCACAGAAGCAGCGCGAGAGCTGAAAGAGAAGTTGCAAGCGAGCGCGGCCGCAGTTGCCATGCGCAGGTCGGAATTGAAAGACCAGATGACTTCCGAGGCCGTTGCCGCTGCGGAAAAGAACCTCGCACTCGCGTTCGAGCGCCTGGCAGAACAGCGCGCGAGGGCTGCGGGTACCGGCCCCGCGCCAGTGAGCGCCGCACCGCAGGCGCCCGCACAGCCAGGTACGCAGCCGGGACAACAGCTAACTGAATCCGAACGGAGAGACGCAATCAAGACGCGCGGCATGGACGACGCAGACAACTAGCGGTCGTCCGCCGCTCCGTGGCCCTGTCCTGTAGTTTCGTGGCCCTCTCCCACCGGGAGAGGGTTCGGGTGAGGGACGCGTGCCTGCTGCGCGCCGGCTCGCCCTGAGCATCCTGAGCCTGTCGAAGGACGAAGGGCGGTGCGCCGCGCCGTGGCCCTGTCGCAGCGGGGGAGAGCGAAGTGACTGCACACCTCGGGCACGCCCGGGAACTGGTGCTGGCCCTCAGCCGGACGCGCGGAGTTTCCGACAGAATTGAGCGTATGAAGTCCGTGCACCCGCTCGACCAAACCCCTCTCCTCAGTCCACTCGCACCGGCATGGCGGCCGGCGGGGAACTGAAGAGCAGTTAGCGCCCCTCATGCAAAGGGGCGCTGGTTAGCGCGTGCGCCCAGTCCTGTTTTCGGAGGACAAAGTGGCAAGCGTGCTGAATTGCTCAGAGTGTGGCGAGAATCGGGTCCAGGTGACATTCGGACCGAGCGGGTTCACCCAGTCCTGTCCGACCTGCGGCGCCCATGCCGACCTCGATGAGCTGCTCGAGCCCGTCACGCACACTTCGGCGAGGCGGCAACTACTGGCTGCTGCCTAGACAGAATCGGCGCGCACCCAGAACTCTCGCTCTGAAGTCGTTTCAGGATCTGTGTCGCAATAGGCCGGACGCGTTTCTGGAAAGGCTCTAGGGCAGAGGCCAGCCTTGGTGACGCCATTTCGATGCCAGTGGCAACCGACGGTCTCGTCCAAACGCCATGCCGCTTATGTTCACTCCCGGCGGCGCCTGCCTGCGCTTGTACTCGTTCCTATCGACCATCCGCACAACCTTGAGCACCGTTTCCGGGTCTGCGCGCTCCCCGTCACGAGTCGCCTCCGACGCAACGATCTCCTTGATAGGCATCCGACGCTCGACGTACATTTCCAGCACGCGGTCCAGCACCGGGTACGGCGGGAGCGAATCCTGGTCCAGCTGGCCGGGCTTCAGTTCGGCGGTCGGAGGCCGGTCTATCACCGACTGCGGTATCGGCGACCCCGGCCCAGTGCCGTTGCGCCAGTCGCACAGTTGGTAGATCAGCGTCTTCGGCACGTCCTTGATGACCGCGTAGCCGCCTGCCATGTCGCCGTAGAGCGTGGCGTAGCCGGTGGCCATTTCCGACTTGTTGCCGGTCGTAAGCACGATTGCCCCGAACTTGTTTGATAGCGACATCAGCACGTTTCCGCGAATGCGTGACTGGACGTTCTCTTCGGCCACGTTTGCAGGCGCACTCGCGTAAGCTGGCGCAAGCATCTGGTCGAACGCGTCGTGCGCGAGCGCTATCGGGATGTTCAACAATTCCATGCCCAGCCTTCGGCAGACCTCTGTGGCGTCGTCGAGGCTCTGGTCTGCCGAGTACCGCGACGGCATCGCGACGCCCGTTACGTTCTCCGCTCCGATCGCGTCGGCCGCGATGACGGCAACTATTGTCGAGTCGACGCCACCCGACATCCCTATGAGCGCTTTGCTGAACCCGGACTTTCTCAAGTAGTCACGGGTGCCGACGACGAGCGCGCGGTAGATCGACTCGACCTCGCTCATCGAGCGGACTACAGGCGCAGGTATGACCGGTTTACTGACGGTTTTCGGCAGCGGCACCGGGTATGTCTTCGCGTCGTCCGCCGAGGGACCGTCTGTCGTGCCGCACCACTCGTCCTTGCATTTTCTCGCCTCTCGGGGCGTTTCCCGTCTAGCGCGGCGGACACGCTCGATGTCAAGGTCCAGGACAATCAGGGCCTCCTCGAAGAACGGGCCCTCTGTTATCAGGTCTCCGTCCGGCCCCACGACGCGGCTGCCGCCGTCGAATACCAACTCATCCTGCCCTCCGACCATGTTCACATAAGCGACGTAGACCCGGTTTCGAACGGCTATATCGGTGATTAACTTTTCTCGGACAATGTCCTTATGGACCGTGTACGGCGACCCGTTGATCGTAATAATGACCTCGGCGCCACCTGCTGCCTGCACTTCCGACGGGCCGTACGGTGACCAGATGTCCTCACAGATGTTCACGCCGAACTTCGTGCCGTCCATGTCGTAAACCGGACAGGGTTGGCCGCCGGTACTGAAATAGCGTTTTTCATCGAACACGCCGTAGTTCGGGAGGTCCCGTTTGTGGTAGACGTGAGCGACGCGGTTCCCGGTCAGGACAGCGGCAGCATTGAATAACTCGGGTACCAATTCGTGGCGTTCGGGCGACTTGCCTCTGACCGTCGTTTGCGGTGACCGCAGGATCTGTTCCGGGAAGCCTACGACCGCCACAATTCCGTCCACCGACTTCGCCAACTCGCGGAGCCGCGCCTTGTTCTCATCGATGAACGGCTGGTAGAGCAGCAGGTCCTCGGGCGGGTAGCCTGAGATGGTCAGCTCCGGAAAGGCGACGATATCGACGCCCAGCTTTTTCGCCTCTTCGATGCGCTCTTTGATGATGCGCGCGTTGCCTGCCAGGTCGCCAACAGTAGTGTTGACCTGTGCGAGCGCTATGCGGAGGCTAGACTGCATTCGGGCTGGCGATCGGGGCCCGTCTCAGAGCGGGCGATAGCACGGTGTGCCGAAAACCCCTCTCCCAGCGGGAGAGGATGAGGGCGAAGTCTCCGCACTCGGGGTCGCCAACAATGCTATATCAGGCGCCCCTCACGCCCGTGCTTCGGTATTCGCAAGTTGTTCGATGACTTGCACTATCGCGTGGTGGCCCTGCGACATGGCGTCCGGCCCGCGCGCCTGTAGCGCACGGTAGAGCTGCGCAACTACTGCCGTCGACGGCATCGCGACCCCCAGTTCGCCCGCCGTCTCTAAGGCAAGCCGCAGGTCTTTCTGCATGTGCTTCGCCATGAACCCGGGCGCAAAGTCTCCGGCGACGATCTTCGGCCCCGTCTTCTCCAGGTGCCACGACTGCGCGGCCCCCTGCGAGGCAGCCTTGATGAACGTATCCAGGTCCAGTCCGGCCTTCTTGGCGAAAACGAGCGCCTCGGCGACGCCCGTCATACACGCCATGCCGAGCACCTGATTCGCCAGCTTCGCCGTGTGGCCCATACCCGCCGGCCCCATGTAGTTGACCGTCTTGCCCATGAGCCGCAGGACAGGCAGGCAACGCTCGAACACCGCGGCGTCGCCACCGACGAATATCGATAGGGCAGCGGTCTGCGCGCCGACCATGCCACCTGTGACAGGCGCGTCGAGCATCTCGACACCGCGCGCCTTGAGCCGCGCCGCTAACGACTTGCTCACAGCGGGCGAAATCGTGCTCATGTCGGCCACGACCGCGCCGCGGCGCGCGCCCTGCATCACGCCCTCCGGCCCGGCGATGGCCCTCTCTACGTCTGGCGAATCGGGGACCATCGTAATGACAATGTCGGAGGCCGCGGCGACCTCTTTAGGCGACGCAGCCGCCTTTGCCCCTTTAGCCGCGAGCGCCTTCACACGGGCGGGGTCGAGGTCGTACGCGGTCACCGCGTGACCGCCTGCCAGGACGTGGCCCGCCATGGGCGTACCCATGATCCCGAGGCCTACGAACCCGATGCGTTCCTTGGCGCCTGTCATCTGCGTCACTCCGTCTCGTTTGGGTGGTGTGGCCTCCCGGCCGCGCGGCCGCACGGGGCAGTGTAACCAGTGCCAGACGGCAATTGTCAGCCTGAACTGGTCACAAGAACGACCAGCGTTGGCGTCCCGCCGCCTAGGTGCGCGATCTGTTGTTCATCCCCTTGCGGGAGAGGGTGAGGGTGAGGGGTCGCCTCGTTCGCACGGCTACTCAACCCGATTTCCTCCTGACGGGAGCGGGAAGCGACCTGGATTCCGTGTCTCGGCACGGAATGACGGGACGGCGCGTTGTGTAGCATTCGAATACATGATCCGTCACCTGCACCCGACCGACTCCCCCCGCCTCCTGCCTTTCAAGCAGGCCGCTGGCATCGACGAGTCGTTTTCCCTCGCGCAAGCTATGACCGGCGCGACAAGGCCATTTTCGGCGGTCAAGTTCGCCGGCGTCGCGCTCTCGCCACGGGCCTGGGAGTCGTGCTGGATACAGACGAGGCGATCACTCGTTCAGGCCATCGTGCGCGCAGGCCCGCGCTCCGGGCCGCTGGCGTGGGAGGTCCGCGAGTTCTTCGTACACCGTGCCTACGCAGCGCAGTGCTGGGACGTGCTGGAGCAGCTCGCCATACTGGCTGGGAGCCATGGCGCCCGGCGCCTGTTTATCCGCCTCCCCGAGGACAGCGCGGTCTTTGAGCAGGCGCGCAGGGCGGGCTTCGCACCGGTGGTTACGGAAACTCTCTACCGCGCCGCATCGGCGGCAGATGCCTTCGACATGCTGGGCGGCAGCCCCCCCGAGACGGCCCTGAGGCCCAGGATGAACGGCGACGCCGAACCTCTGTTCCGGCTCTACTGCGCCGCCACGCCCATGGAGGCGCGGCGCGGGCGTGGGCAGACGGCCGAGGAGTGGGCGGACGCGTGCGAACGGCCCGGCAAGTGGCAGTCAGAGCTTGTCCTGGATGACGGCTCGGGCCACCTGAAGGCGCACATACAGATGGCCGACCTGCCTGCGGGCCGCTGCTTTAGCTCGGTCTGGTCGCCGAATAGCCGTGAGGACACCCGTGCGCTACTGTCGTTCGCGCTGTCGGGCGCGAAACCCGGACCGGCCATGACGCTCGTGCCGTCTTATGACGAGTCGCTGGGCGCGGTGCTTGCCGATGCGGGCTTCGTCGCAGTGCAGTCTTACGAGACACTTGTGAAAATGCTCGCAGTGCCGGTCCTGGAACCCGGAAGGGCCGTCGCCGCTGTAGGCTAGATAGGAAACGACCGAGGCTACACGCTCCGACAGGAGACAGACGACCTGGTACCAGCGACCGAACGTATAGTCGATGACCTCAACGCTTTCCTTGCGGTCCTGCCCGAGCGCGCGCAGGCCGCGCTCCGCGACCGTGCCGATTTCCAGGAGCTGATCGAGGTCGTCCTGGACTTGGGCCGTCCGCCAGAGGCGCGCTTCCCCAGTCTCCAATTCGAATTGGGCGACGCCGAAGTTACCAAAGCCGATCTCCAGTCGGTGATATCTAAGGTCGGCGTGTTCGGCGACGACAACCGCGCCGGCATAGAGCGCACGCTGCACCGCATATCCGTCATGCGGAACCGCGCCGGCGACCCCGTAGGCCTCACCTGCCGCGTAGGGCGGGCAGTGTTCGGCGCAGTGCAGCTCGTTGAAGACCTCGTGCGCTCCGGAGAAAGCATCCTCTTCCTCGGACGGCCGGGCGTCGGCAAGACGACGCTCCTTCGCGAAGTGGCGCGGTTCATGGCCGAAGACCTCGACAAGCGAGTCGTTGTTGTGGACACATCGAATGAGATAGCAGGCGACGGCGACGTACCGCATCCCGCCATAGGCCGGGCACGCCGCATGCAGGTGCCGCAGACCGCCTTACAGCACAGGGTGATGATCGAGGCCGTGGAGAACCACACGCCCGAAGTCATCATCATCGACGAGATGAGCACTGAGCTTGAGGCGCTCGCAGCCCGGACTATCGCCGAACGCGGCGTGCAGCTTGTCGCTACGGCGCACGGCAACACGCTCGACAACCTCATCGCCAACCCGAGCTTGGCCGACCTCACAGGCGGCACGCAGACAGTCACACTCGGCGACCTCGAAGCGCGGCGGCGCGGTACACAGAAGACCGTCCTCGAACGCAAGCACGAACCCACGTTCGACATCATCGTCGAGATACGCGAGCGCAACCACGTCGCCCTGCACAGGTCGGCAGGGACCGTCGTCGACCTCATGCTGCGAGGCTACCCGCCCGAGCGTGAGGTGCGCTGGCTGGACCCGGCGGGCGTCGTCCACACGCAGATGGAGATGCCTGAGGTCACCAGTACAGATTCCCGTCCGCCGGCGTTCGATGTGCGCGAGATCCGCCGGCCCCACAGCGACACAACACGACCATCGCCGCGCGTCGCGGTCGGCGCGTTGCCTGCTCCGTCTGCGCCCGAACAGACGCCCGCACCTGTCGAAGCGCCTGCGAAGATCCATCCCTTCGGTGTCGCCCGCGTTACGCTCCAGGAAGCGATCGCCGACCTCCGTGCGCGCGCAGTCATCGCAGATTCGGCGCAGAACGCCGACCTCTTCGTTACGACGAAATCGCACTACAACAGGCGACCGACGGAGATCAGGGAGGCAGAGCGCAACGGCATACCGGTGTACGTGCTGAGGCGCGGGACGACCGAGCAGATCACCGAATTCCTGCGCCGGTTCGGGCCGTCACGCAACTCTGGACGCGGGCACCAGGCGGCGGGCCTGGGCCGGAACGGCGGAAGTGAAGACCCGGACTCTGGTCCGGCTCGAGACCGCGCTGGCAGGCAGGACGCGGAAGTGAAGGACGCAATATCGGAGGCGGAACAGGCCGTCCAGCGCGTGCTCAACGGTGAACGCAAAGTGACGCTCGCCCCGCAGTCGTCGTTCATCCGGCGCATGCAGCACGACCTCGCGGCACAGTACCAGCTGGGGTCTGCGAGCATAGGCGGCGAGCCGGCCCGGCGCGTCGTCATCCGCCGCAGGCGGTAGGATTCGTCGCAAGATCTACAGGCAGGCCGTAAGGCTCGTCGCTAAATCCCCTCTCCCACTGCGGGAGAGGGCTAGGGTGAGGGGTCAATTTCCCTCGATAACCGCATCGCAGGGACGCGTCCAACCCATGTTCATCTCTTTCGAAGGCGCAGACGGCGCGGGCAAGTCCACCCAGGCGAAGCTGCTGGTCGACCGGATCAAGAAGTCCGGCCGCGCCGTGCTGCACGTGCGGGAACCGGGCGGGACGCCACTCGGTGAAGAACTGCGAAGAATATTGAAGTCGGGTGAAGCTATTCAAGCCCGCGCCGAGTTGTTCCTGTTCGAGGCCGCACGCGCCGAACTGGTCGAAAGAGTCATACAGCCAGCAATTGCGCGCCACGACATAGTGATCGCCGACCGCTTCACAGACTCGACGGTCGCGTACCAGGCATACGGTCGAGGCCTGCCGCTCGACGAAGTAGTGGCCGCGAACCGGACAGCCACTGGCGGCGTCATGCCCGACCTGACGTTCCTCCTCGACCTATCGTACGAAACAGCCTCTGCGAGGTCGGACGGCCGCGACCGGAAGTCACCGGGGCCGCGTCGGTTCGAAGATGCGCCGGAAGACTTTCAACGCCGCGTCATCGAGGGTTACCGCGCGATAGCGAAGAGCGAGCCGCAGAGGGTCATCGTCATCGACGCGTCGCGCTCGGCAGACGCCGTCGCAGCCGACATCTGGCAACACTACCAGCAACGCACCGCGCTGGCCTAGCGCAGCCGTGCGTCGGCCCTCTCCCGCCGGGAGAGGGTTCGGGTGAGGGACACTGGCCCTCTGCAACGCCGTTCGTCCTGATCGCGCGCCGATCTGTCATTCTGAGGTCGCAACCGAAGAATCCTGTCACGTTATCGAGAATCCACTGCTGGAACGGGATTCTTCGCTGCGACCTCAGAATGACATACCGCCATCGGCAATTTGAGCCGTATCCCGGTCGTCGCTCAACTCGTCACGATCCTCCCTCTATCCCGACGCTAGCCCCAGGTCCTCGTATATCGCCGCTGTGACGCGCTTCAGGCGCCTGTCGTGCCTCGCCTCGCCGGGCAGACCGTTGAATATCGCCGCCACCACCAGTTCGTGCGCAGGGTCGGCAAACGCAGTCGTCGACTGCGACCCCCCGTGCCCGAACGTGCGCTCCGACGCATGCTGACCGTAGCCGTACGGAACGCCGGGACCGTATCGTTTCGAGTCGATAATCGTGCCCAGTCCCCAGTCCATGACGTTCTTGAACGTCTCGTCGAACATGCCGACGCGCTGCGGAGTTGTGATGGCACTGGCGGACTCGCCAGAGACGACGCCCCCGCCTCCTCTGAGCAACGTCTCGTAGAACCTGCCGAGGTCGTGCGCCGGTCCACACAGCGTGCTTCCGGGGCGTAGAACATCGACCGATGCCGCGATCGAGAACCACGGGTGCTCCTCGCGCTTGCCGTCCACGGTCGAGTGCAGCACGCCCCAGAGGTCGCCGTACCGCTCGACCAGGCTGCGCGTCGTCATTGCCCACGTATCGGTCATCCCCATCGGCGTGAACACCGAGTCACGGACGTACTCGTCGTAGCTGGAGCCGGTGATGCGCCGTACCAGTTCACCGAGGACTATCCACCCTGAATTGGCGTGGTAGCCAGCCTTCTTGCCGGGTATCCAGCCGTCTTCCAGCGGCGCGGCGCAGACCGCCGCTAAGCGCTCGGCCCAGGTAGGCAGCAGCGTGGCCTGTTCACCCGCCCGGAAGCCGCCTGTGTGCGTCAGGACATGCCGGAGCGTGACAGCCTCCTTGCCGTTCTGCGCAAATTCGGCGACGTACTCCGCTACCGGTCTGTCGAGGTCGACGCCCCTGTGTTCGACCAGCTGCATGATCGCGACCGCCATGACCGGCTTGCCCGCGGAGAGCCACCGAAGCACAGCGTCCGGCCGCATGGGTACGCCGAGGCGCGCCTCACCGACCGCGCCGTCCGCAATAACCGCGCCGCCGAGCGAAACATATAGTTGCGCGCCAATGTGCAGGCCGTCGGTCACGCCCTGCAGCAAGCGATCCCTTGTCCGCGGCAGCCCAGCCAGCCCGTCGTTCATCTGTGTCACACGCGCACTCCGCTCCGGTCCTGGGTACCCTGAATCCTGCTCAATACGACTGTTTCCGCAAGGCGTTCGCACCCAACTCAGCATCGTAACCGCGCCGGGTCCACCTCGCGACACCGCGAAATCCCGTCTTCCAGCGGGAGAGGGCTTGCCAGGCTCCCACGGACGCACGCGACCGATACACTGATCTGGCTGGCGCAAAGCAACGTATCACTGTTTGTCGGCGTGCTAGACTCTCGCATCCGCGCTGGCTCCCCGGCCCTCACGGCGGGGCGTTACGCCGTGGCCGCTCAGTATCGCTATCGAGAGGTGATTGCAGGCATGAAGAGGACGGTCGTCAGGCTCGCTTTATCCGTCGGGGTCATTCTGTCCGCTGTGTTCGTCGCATGCGGTGGCCAGACCACATCGAGCATCATTTTCACCGCCGAAGCTGAGAACAAGCTCGCCAACGCGAAGGCCACCGAAGTGGCCGTTGCGACGGTTCTCGCGGCCGGCGGTTCGGTCGATACCACCGACACCGGCACAGGCGGCCAGGGCGGAACGGCCGGTAGCCTGGTCGCCACAGCCCGGGCAGCCGCAACGGCGACCGCGGCCGCAGGTGGAGTGGCCTCTCCCACACCTACGCCCCCGCCCGAATCGCTCTTCGTCGAACCTACCGGTGACCCTCTCACAGGCGAGGTGGTCATAGAAATCCGTTCCAACGGTCTATTCGACCCTCCGGCGGTAAAAATCAAAGTGGGCACGACTATCAAGTGGCAGAACACCGAGCGGACGAACCACAAGACCACGTCTGACCCGGGCCAGGCCGAACAGTGGGATTCCGGCAACCTCGCCAAACTCGTGTCCGACCCTGCGCTCCGCAGCTACTCGTACACGTTTACGAAGGTCGGGCGGTTCACGTACCGGTCGACAGTGGCGGGTGAATCTCCGGACGGCGGAGTGATCTTCGTCGTCGAATAGGCCACGAAGCCGTCATGAAATTGCTATGGTGAGCGGGTTGGTGACCCCTCCCAAGATTCCTCGTCGCTTCGGCTCGCTCGGAATGACAACGCCGCCGCTGCAGACCGGTCCCCTCTCCCGGCGGGAGAGGGATAAGACGCGTACAGATAGTTCCGCTGCGGCTATCAGCGCCGCTGTTCGCCGATAGCGGATCAATTCCTGATGACGAAACGCAGTCTCAGCCATGATGCCTTGGATATCACGACCCCTGAGCACGTGTGCGTCGTCAGCGAAAATGGGACACAGCGGCTAATAGAGAGCCGGTGATGGCTGACCCCTGCGGGACCGGTTGAATGTCCTGCGGTTCTGGATGGTCCGTGCCCGCACCTCCTTCCGGCGCCTGAGTATCTCCTCCCGGCGGCCGTTGATCATATTGTCAGGGGTCACATCGCCCAGGGCTTCGTGGTACCGCTCGAAGTTGTAGAAGTTAGCAAAGCCTCCGATGGCCGCCTCAAGGTCGACAGGCACGTCGTGTGGCACCTGGTTGACCTCGTGCTTGATCGTCTGGTGGTAGCGCTCGAGCTTGCCGTTTGTCTGCGGGTGGAAGGGCGCCGAGAGGATGTGCCTGATCCCGACGAGCCTCAGATAATCTCGGAACGCCCTTGAGATGTAGCCAGGCCCATTATCTGACAGCAGTTTCGTCCTGTCCTCGACCGGCACGCCTGTCATCCCAGTCACGTCCACGGCGTCTTGTACCGCCTCGATCAGAGAGTCCGATGTCATGTCGCGCTGGAGCCGCCACGCCAGGATGAACCTTGAGAAGTCGTCCATCACAGAGACCATGTAGTAGTAACCCCAGCCAGCAACCCTGAAGTAGGACGCGTCTGTCGCCCACATCTGGTGCGGCCCGGTCGTCTTCCTCGTGTACTCCTTCCCGGCCGCCATCCGTAGCTCCAGTGGTTTGACCAGGCCCTCTCGCCGGAGGAGCCTGTAGACCGTCGACTCGGAGACGGAGAAGCCTCCGTGGTCGGTGAGCCAGGCTGCCAGATGGCGACTACTCCATGTCGGTGAAGCCCGCGCCGC
>SXGR01585191.1_pt1 | contig 14711 bp, 13 predicted proteins | sample 3174711 | NCBI WGS metagenome assembly SXGR01 (sample SAMN11356860, study PRJNA531348) | freshwater metagenome | isolation source: freshwater sample F1-60 | place: China: Fuxian Lake, Yuxi | collected 2017-12-25
CCAGGTAGCAGAGGATTCCAGCCTTTGCCGTCCCCTTTTGCGCCCGCGACCACACCAAACGCGCATTCGGGAAGTGGAATCTCACCAATGCGATCGGTCGCCAACGCCAACGCAGCGGGCCCCGCCACCGCCCGCACCAACGGCGAATCCCTCAAGCGGTCCACGATCTCGGCGCCCTGGTTTGGTGCGCCAAGCGTAACAAGTCGTTGCACCTTCATTTTCGACTTCCACGGGGAGTCCGACCCCACCAAACACCGCGCGAGAATGCCACCCAGACTATGCCCCACGAAAGACACTCTGTCGTAGCCCTCCAGCTGGTCCAAGAGCTGGTTCAGTCGTCGAGTATGCGTCGGAATGCTTGCAAGCGTGCTCGGATAATTCAAAGAAAGCGGCTCAAAACCCGACTCACGCAGAGCACGCTCCATCGGACGAAAAGACTCTTTCGCACGAAAGGTTCCGTGAATCAATACAACAAGGTGATCAGATATCGACGTGAGTGGCGGTTCGGCCGTCAATAACACCGGCTCACACTCCTCGAGAGTACCCCATGCCCGCCGTCGGTTCCGGGCATCCAGCACGCGATAGTGGCCGGTGAGAACATTCTTTTGCAGCCGCCAACCCGCCCGTACCCGCAGGTCCGCCCAAGCCTGTTTTCCGCCCAATGTCGGCACCGGCAATCTCGGATGTGCGCCCACGGCATCCTCCCGCTCACGTACGTGCGCACCGAGACGGATGTTTCAACGGCTGGTCGCGATCCCCCCCGACACGATAAACGCCAGAAAATCCGATCCCGGCCGATCGAGCAGCTGCACACGATCTTTTGGAACCAAGATCATGTTCCCTGCAAAATTGTAGGATTGGGGCAGGTACACCGAAACCAACCCAGAAAGTTCCTTGTCCTCGAAGTGATCGCAAGTGATGAACCCCAACACCCGCACCTCTCCCGGAAGGGTGACCACCGCCGGGCGCTCAAACGAACGTTTCTCCCCTACCAATGCCGACAACAAATCGCGTATGGCTCCATACACCAACCGCACGATCGGCAGACGCGCCATCAGCGATTCCACCCATCCCACCAGGGTTCGCCCGATCACATTTGAGGCGATGGCTCCAGAAACGGTGATCACGGCCACCGCGGTCAACAGCCCGACACCAGGCGGCATTTCCAAGGGAACAACCTTCTGTACCAACAGATCGAGGCTCGAAAGCACAAACCAAATCGCATAGACGGTGCCGACGACCGGGAAAAGCACTAAGCAACCTTTGAAAAAGTTGTTGACCAGCGCGCGCATTGCCCCTCCTCCGTCCGTTCTAACCGCGTTCCACACGAACGGCGTCGATCACCACCGGCGTCTCCGGTCGCCCCTCGGGCGAAGCCGGCTGGGAAGCGATCTTCCGCGCCACACCGAGATCACACTCGCCGAAGATCGTATATTTTCCATCCAAATGCGGCGAAGGTTCCAAGGTAATAAAAAACTGACTTCCGGCGGTATTTCGACCGTGGTTTGCCATCGCCAGCATTCCAGGCCGATCAAACTTCTCGTGAATCTCATCGATGATCGCAAAACCCGGCCCGCCGGTTCCGTCGTTCTTCGGATCACCGCCTTGAATCAATACTCCCGGAACCACTCGATGAAAGGAGGTACCCGGGTACAAGGCGCCGGTCTGGGACTTACCCGCCGAATCCGTCCAGGACTTGCGTCCTTCCGCCAATTCCACGAAGTTGCGAACCGTCTCCGGGGCCCATTCCGGAGCCAACTTGCAACGAACGTCTCCAAGCTTCGTCTGAAATACCGCGGTTAATCCCTGGCCAATCCGCAGTCCCATTGCCCGTCGAACGGCCTTCACCCGCTCCGGCATGTCCTTGTCGCGGCGCGCGGCGAGATCCGCGTTTAAGATCTCCGTCTCAAACAAGCAGTCATCACGTTGTTTTTGCACACGCTGAAGGTCCTGCTCCAGCGCCGTCACGCGGGCGGCGAGCAATTCATCCGGCGCAGGTTCCGTACCCGCGCAGGAACACGTCAGAATTGCCCACCAAACTGGAACTGCCCGGAATCGCATCCACACCTCCGTAGCCGCCGGCCCGGTCGCATGCTATCCACCCGAACCGACACGAGCGAGGGCAACATGGAAAGGGTCACGATCTACCTCCGCACCGCATTGTTCACTCTGCCCGGCGACGCCGGCCACGTTCCCGTCGGTACCACCGTTTTAATCGGTGACGTGCCTGATCCGGCGGCCAGCAATCTTTCAGTTACTACCTTCCGTTTTCTCGATGAGCGCGGCCGCCTTCTCGCAGAAAAGTCCATTCAGCTGTTGGTGCCCTGGTCCAAGATCGACCACATCCAATTGGGATGACAGTCGCCCAGAGCGTACCGCAAGTGCGAATTCTGCAAGCGCTCCAAAAAGCAAGTTTATTCTTCGGTATGCAGCGTTTGCGCGCGGCCCCAGAACGGGTTACCTTACGTTTTCAGTAGATCGGTTCGTGTCCGGCCATCCAAGCCGGTCCGGTGGATCCGCAGGAGTACGGAATGCCTTCGTTCAATGTCGGAGACAAGGCGGTCTATCCAAACCATGGGGTCGGAGTCGTCAAAGGGATCGTCAGCCTGAACTTTGGTCCCGAGCCCACCGATTTTTATGAATTGCTGATCCTGCAAAATGCGTCGATCATCAAAGTTCCCGTAGCCAGCGCCCAAGCCAATGGATTGCGGGCGATCATCCCCGCCACCGACGTGGACGCGGTCTATGAAGTGTTGCGCGATCGTTCGACGCCGGCCGGAAAAGAGACGTGGAACCGTCGGTACCGCGAATACCTTGCCAAGATCAAGACCGGCGACCTCCGTGCGGTCGGAGCAGTGCTCCGTGATCTGGCCATCCTTAAGAAAGAAAAGCCACTCTCCTTCGGAGAGCGCAAGACCTACGATCAAGCGTTGTTGCTGATCGTTCAAGAGATCGCCGTCGCCCGCGATGTGGACGAAAGGGTGATTTCCCAGGAAATCCAGGACATCTTCGCGGCGTGATCGCCGGGGTGTTCCAAACACGTTAGAGGGGCGGTTCCGTGGGGATCCCGATGTCCAATCCGTTCCGCCTGTACAACACGCTGACGCGCACTGTTGAGCCTTTTAAGCCGCGAAAGCCCGGCTATGTCGGCCTGTACGTCTGCGGAATGACCGTCTACGACGAAGCTCACGTTGGCCACGCACGCGCGTTTGTCGTGTTTGATAGCTTTGTTCGCTTTCTTCGCTCCCGCGGATGGAATGTCGATTTCGTTCGCAATTTCACCGACGTCGACGACAAGATCATCGAACGTGCGGCGAAGATTGGGGAAGATCCTGCGGCCCTGGCGCAGCGGTATGTGGATGCTTGGCACCGCGACGCGCGAAGCATTGGTCTGCTGGAGCCCACCGCCGAGCCGCGTGTGACGACTTCGATGCCGGCGATCCACGCCATGATTCAGACGTTGATCGAGCGAAACCATGCCTACCAAGCCGACGGCTCGGTGTGGTTTTCGGTCGAGTCGTGCGAGCACTATGGCGAATTGTCCGGCCAAAAGGTCGATCAGTTGCGCAGTGCCGATGTCGGCGCTAAGCGCGCCGGCGCCGATTTCGCGCTGTGGAAGCAAGCCAAACCCGGCGAACCTGCTTGGGAATCCCCATGGGGACCTGGACGTCCCGGTTGGCACATCGAATGCTCCGCGATGGCCAAATCGATCCTCGGCGACGAGGTCGACATTCACGGCGGCGGCCTCGATCTGGTGTTCCCACACCACGAAAATGAAGTCGCACAGTCCGAATGCGCCAATCAGCACCGGCCGTTTGCACGGTATTGGATGCACAATGGCATGCTCACCGTCGCCAGCGGCGCCAAGATGGGCAAAAGCCTCGGCAACAGCGTCAATATCAACGCGATTTCTGCACAATACCCTGCGGAAGCCCTACGGTTGTACTACCTGCAGACCCACTACCGTTCGCAACTTCCCTGGACCGAAGAAGCGCTTCCCGAAGCGCTCGCCATGTTGGCCCGGTTGTACGAAGCGCGCGAAGCGGCGGAATCCCTCGGTGGAGACGGCGACATTACGGCGGTCACCCACGATCTCGGCAAAGAGGCGCGAGAGCTGTTCGATCTCGGCAAAGCGTTCCACGAGAAGTTCTTTGGCGCGTTGGACGAGGACTTCAACACCGCGCAGGCCCTCGGATATGCATTCGAGCTCGCCCGAGCAGTAAATCGCTTTACTAATCACAAGCAGGCGAAGAAGCGCGGTGCCCCGGTGGTCGCACCTGCACTCAAGGCGTTCGAGCTCCTCAAGTGCATCGGTCTCCTGCAGCTCTCCAGCGCGGAATTCCAAGCCGAGGTCAAGAGCAAGCGCCTGAAGGCGATGGGCCTCGATCGCCAAGAGATCGAAGGTCTGCTCCGTAAACGCACCGAAGCCCGCTCAGATCGGGATTGGGCGCGGGCGGACGCGATCCGAGCCGATCTCGACGCCAAGGGCATCGTGGTCATGGACTCGACCGAAGGCGTCGATTGGAAGGTTAAGCTGGTGTTTGAGGCGGAAGCCTAAAGCGCCAGCAGCATCGTGATGTCGGCGACAGACTGTCCCCGCACGCGAAACAGATCGGGCACGCGACCCGCTTCCACAAACCCAAACTTACGGTACAACGCCCGCGCTGGTGCGTTGTGCTCAAACACCTGCAGTTGGACCCAATCCAACTGCTCTTCTCGAGCCCATTTCAGCGCTGTGGCGATCAACGCGCTTCCCCAGCCTTGTCCCCGATGGGAACGTTCGATGCCCATCATCAACAGCGCTCGGTGCAGCGTGGACGGCACCGCCAGCGGGTGAACCAGGCGAAGCTCGCCCACAATCTGCTCCCCGTCCACCACGCCCCAGGTGCGTTCCCACCCGATCGCTTTCGCCGAAGCCCCCCAAGCAGGCAACAGACGTTTTTCCAGCTTCTCCAAGGACATAGGCCGCGGCTCATCGAACGGTGAAAACAGCACATCGCCATCGCGGCCATTTTCGGCCTCATGGCGCTGGTGATGTGCGTACAACGCGGGAAGATCGTCCAGTCCTAGCAGTCGAATGGTGGGTGCCATTTTTCGTCCGTTGTCAGGATTGCAGCTTAACACCTCCGAAAAACGGCTGTGAGCCGCGAGGACCGCAAAGGAGCTGGCCTGCAGGCCGCGACTGCGGACCGCAGCAAGCGACGCAGGGACCGCACCTTACCACCTTGAAAACTTGCTAAACGCCGCGAGGCCAAGGAGCGCAGCGAGGACCGCAAAGGAGCTGGCCTGCAGGCCGCGACTGCGGACCGCAGCAAGCGACACAGGGATCGCGGTGTTTAGCAAGTTTTCAGAAGGCGAAGCCGAGGCCGGCGGAAACGCCGACCTGCTCATCCCTCACTTCGCCATACACATCGCCGGACACAGCGCCCAACACCGAAATGTGCCGGTTGGTGTACCCGAAACCAACGTCCGCATACAGCCCGCTGATGATGTGGGCCCCCACCTTCACGTCCAAAGCGGACATGTAGGGGGACGCCATGTAAAAGCCTTCATTGAAGCCTGCTTCTGCGAACCAGCGCCCGACATCCACCGCGTACTCGGCGCCCACCGAATAGCCCGGCAGCGCGAGGGTGTCGTACTCGATGGTGCAGCCGTCTTCGAGACAACCGCGGAACAATAGGAAGTCGGAGTACTCAAATCCCGCGCGAGCGCCGACGTGCATGTTGGCGGCGCCGACCTTGAAGGGGTACCGGCCGATCACCGCGACCCGTGCATCCACCAATTGATCGGAGACCGTTTCCCCTTGGAAAAGGTCGGTTCCAATGGCATACCAGCCCACCCGCACCCGACCGTCGAACCCGAGGTATTTCAAGCGATCCGGGAAAAATCGGCTGTCCACTACGATTCCATGGGCATTGGCGTTGGGGCCGGCGTCGCCTCCGACCTCGAACACCACCGGAAGCAGCGGTCCATCCGACACTTCGGATGACTGGGTATAATGATACGAACCGTAGGAATATCCTAACCCTAGGCGAAAATCGGGGGCATCTTTGGCCACCGCCACCGGTTTGGGGCCTTCGGATGTGAGTGTGCCAATTCCACCGGTCACAGCCGGAGTTTCCGTCACGGGAGGGGTGGTGGTCGGCTCCAGCGTGCCCCAACCGACCACGGCGGCAGGCGTTCCCGCACTGACCGGCACCTTAATAAAGGCGCTCTGACCTTTGGAAGTCGCCACCGACACCTTGACCTCCGCGGTAGCCGTTTCCGGAACCGTCAGCGGGATCGAGTAGTCGCCACCGCCGAGATCGGCCACCGGGCCAAACACTCCGGAAGAGGTCAACAGTTCGAGGGTCTCACCGGCGATGCCGCGTCCCTCCCCGTCGGTCAACCGCACCTTCAACTGCAGCGTTCCTCCTGCCGGAACGCTTGCCGGCTCCGACCGAACCGTCAAACCAGAATTGGGAGCTGGATTCACAGGAACCGGAGCGGCCTCGGCGGCAGTGGCCACCGTCGCCCCTTCCCGCGCCACATGCACCGACGCCACCCGCTTCGCCCAGTCTCGAAACGCCGGAGCAACCCGCAACTCTCCAAAATCCACCTTCGCCCGGCTCGCCTGAAGCACTGCCGCCGAACTCGTAAAGTTGCCGTTCGCCGCAGTGATCACGGCAACATCCGGCGTTGCTCCGGCAACATAAGCGGCCTGGCCGATGCCAAACGCGTTGGTGTTCAATGCGGAGGTGCCCAGGGTGCCATCGCCGTCGACCAGAAGTTGAACCGGCACATTTCCTACCGGAGAACCCCAAGCGTCCACGGTGACCACGGTCAACAGCACCGTTTCGCCAGGCGCAGCAGAGTCCGCAGACGAATAGAGCAATACGTCGACCACGCCCCCACTCGCAGATGCGCCCTGAACGGCCGCCGACACCGAGAGTGATTGGCCTTTGGTCGCCGACAAATCCGCGCGGTAATCGCCACCGCGGAGATCGGTCACATCGCCTTTCACCGTGCCACCCGCAGTGGCCCAGCTAAAGGAGCCGTCCGCAAACCCCTTTTCGTCGGCGCCGCTCAAGTGCGCAAACACCTTGACCGCCTCAGCATCCGCCGTGAGCGTGTCGGGGTCGGCTTTCAACGTGAGAGCGCTCGGCAATGCAGGAACCAACGACACTTCCTTGCTGTCGTTTTGAACCGACGATCCCTCCACCGACACCTTTAAGGTGACGGTGGTCGCCGACGCCGACATCGGCGGCGTATACAGGACTTGGAACACCCCATTTCCCAAAGACTCCGGCGAGGAAACTACGCCCGCGGAAGCCAATACATTGACCTTGGTGACGGCGTCCGGCTCGCCAGTCGGGGTTCGCACGACAAAACGGTAGGGCACCGCCAATCGGGAGTCCGACGGGATCTTCGTGGGTCCGGGCAAAAACGCCAAACGCCGCGTCTCCGGAACCTTGAGATCCATCGGTTCTGACTTCGAAACTCCCCCGGTGACCGTCACCAAGGTCGCTGAGTTGACGCCGGGGGGCACCAACACGGGACCCACCGCGCGACCGTCCGCCCCGGCAACTACAGGTCCAAACTCCTGTCCCGCGACCTGCAACAGCACCGAGCTCTGCGGCGCCGCCTGCACCGGGTAGTCGGTCTTTCCGACTAATGGTAAGGTCAGTTGACCATATCCTCGCTCGGGATGGGCGCGATCCACCACGCTCAGAATCGCCAAATGCGGATAATTCACCCGCGGCGCCACATAGCGCGCGGTGTACGTACCCGAGCCCATGGACGTCACATTCGTGACCTCGCCGGAAGAGGCGACCATCACCAGGTCCGCGTTGTCCACGGGTTGGCCCGCTTCATCCTTCACCGTGATTCGAAGCGTGGAATCGACATCCTGCCCCAGCACGATGGCCGGTCGGCTCGAGGTAAACTCCAACTTCAGCCAATTGTCGGAACGAATCGCGATTTTGCGTTCCACTTCGATCGGCTTTTTGTCCGCCGTCTTCCCCTTGAATTTCAGCGTAATCTCGCGATCGTCGCCGCCGATCGTGCAGCGTAACGTCCCCGCGTAGACGCCATTTCCGACTTCCACCCAGTCGGCGACCACGCCTTCGCTGGTCGTCACCTTGCCTTTGATGCCTAACAAGGGCTGGCCGGTGGTATCGAGCGCCAACAGTTGAACGGGAAGAACTCCTTCATGGCTCTGGGCCACCGTCACCAGCTCCACCACTCCGGGTTCCTGCGCAAATGCGACATTTGCAATGCAACAAACGACGGGAATGGCCAACGATGAGTACCGTACGCGCATGGAAAGCTCCAAACCGAACGACGAACGTAGCCTGCCGGGCCTCGCGCGCACGTCAATCCCTCGTCAGCGAAACCCATTTGGTAAGGTCACTTGACTACATCTACAGCAGGCGCCGCGCCTTGATATCCAAATAGTTCGCCAACAAGGCCGGCGTAAGTCGATCGGGGTCCGCGTCCACCACCAGCGCGCCCCGTTGCCGCAGCCGGGTCAACGAACGTTCGCGCCACCCCAAAATCTCGGCCGCTGCCCCGCGTGCATACACATCCTCGTCGATTTCCGCCGTTTTTTCCAACAGCTCCATGATACCGCTGTCCCGAAGCCAAACGCAGACCGGCAGATGTCGTGAAGTCAGTCCTTTGACCAGCGCTTCCGCGAGATCGGCATTCGCTTCATCGATGACCGAGGTGAACAACACCACCAAGCTGCGGCGGCGCACATGCGTTGACAAATGACGAAAAGCAAGCGCGTAGTCCGGTTCTTCAAAAGACGGAAACACATCGTAGCTGGCGCGAATCAGCCGGGCGCCGCCGCGTGCACCGCCCTTGGGCGGCAACCACACCCGCACCTTTCGGTCGAAAATCAGCAGTCCAACTCGATCTCCATGCCGGAGGGCCACCTGGCCCATCATCAATGCAGCGTTCAGCGCGCGATCAAAGGAAGTCAGATCCCCATTTTCGGCGCCCATCATTCGCCCGGCGTCCACCATCAAAATCAGGTTTTGATTCACCTCTTGGCCGTACTCTCGGCTCACAAATTCGCCACGGCGAGCGGTCGCACGCCAGTCCACATGCCGATACGGATCGCCAGGAACGTAGGGTCGTAGGCGTTCAAACTCGTTTTCGCCGCCCGGGCGACGTCGGGTGCGGGTCGGCAATCGGGACTCGTCCGAGCGCGCGGCGATCCCGTACGATCGCAACTGCGCAAAATCCGGGTACACCTTCGCGGCGCCGGGGATCAGCATTCGGGTCTGCCGTTCCCAAAATCCGAGCGGCGACGCCCAACGAAAGGTGATCGGTCCAAAGGGGTGCTCTCCCCGACGGTCGATCCGCAAAGGGTAGGTCACTCGCGTGGTTTGCGCGGCAGGAAGCGCCACCGACGCCGGAAGCCCTTCCGCTGTACCAGGAAGATCCTCGGTAAACCGGAGCTGCAACGCAGGAGAACCCACGTTTCGAATCGCGATCGTTACTTTGAACGGCTTCCCCACGGACTGCACCGCGCCAAACTCGCGACTTACCTCGAGCTTTCCACGTGCCAGCACGGCGTCACCGATCGCGATCACCATCAAGACCAAATCCAACGCCAACAGTGGAATCCATACCGAACGGTATACAATCGCAAACATCCCTACGAACGCAGGGAGCAGCGCTGCGAGGATCAGTCGGCGGGTCGGAATCACGTGGGGCGGCCTTTTTCACCGCCGGGAACGGGGATGTCTTGGAGGATCGCCGCAACCACCGAATCCGAGCTCACTCCCTCCAATTCAGCATCGGGCTGCATCAGGAAACGGTGGCGAAGCACAGGAGCGGCCAGCTCTTTGACGTCGTCGGGGATGATGAACGCGCGGCCTTCAGCAGCCGCCAACACCTGCGCACACAACAGCAACGCCAAGGAAGCTCTGGGGGAAGCTCCTAAATCCACCGAAGGGTGCTGACGGGTGCGCCCCACGATTCGGGCGATGTATTCGAGCATCGGTCGATCGGCCCGAACCCGGCGAGCCACCTGCCTCAAGCCTTCGATCCCCGCCGCATCGATCACGGTCTTGAGGTCCGCGGCGTGCAAATCCGAAGCATCAAAACCACGAATGACGTGCTCCAACAGATCAATTTCCACCGCCTCAGTCGGATGGGTGATCACCAGCTTCATCAAGAAGCGATCGAGTTGCGCTTCCGGAAGTGGGTATGTGCCCTCGCTTTCAACGGGGTTCTGCGTTGCAATCACAAAGAACGGCCGCGGCAACACCCGGGTGACGCCATCGATCGACACCTGCCGATCGCTCATCGCTTCGAGAAGTGCGGCCTGCGTTTTCGCGGGAGCGCGGTTGATTTCATCGGCCAAAAGCAAGGGGGTAAAAATCGGACCCGGCCGAAACTCAAATTCATTTGCACGTTGGTTGTAGATGTTTCCACCGGTGACATCCGACGGCATCAAGTCCGGCGTAAATTGAATCCGCCGAAAGCCAATTCCAACCACATGCGCGAGACTACGCGCGAGAAGCGTCTTTCCGATGCCGGGGGGCCCTTCCAGCAGCACATGTCCGCCCGCGACCATCGCGATCAACGCCGATCGAACGACCGACTCTTGGCCAAGAACCACGCGTTCTACCTGATGCACCATGGCATCAAAGGTCGAGGCGAATGCCGCCACGTCCGTCTCAGTGGCTAAGGCCGGTGCGTCAACTTCCACAGTTCCTCCAAACGATCGAGATCGGTGCGCTGGTTTGGGCCTTCCGGGTGGGCGGCCGCGTCTTCCAATTCAGCAATAAGGCTCTCAGCGTCGCCCTTGGCATAGCCGCTTCGACGCGCCGCTTCGAACAACGCCCGCGCCCCCAAGCGGGCCAACCAGTACGCTGCCCCCATCGACAACGCCCGGCGGCTCGCACCTCGGCGCATCCAATGAACTGCAACCGCGTGAACATGCTCGGGGAAGCGTGTTCTTCCGTCGGTCGGCAGGTCACGCAATGGCGCAAAAGGCCACCCCCGGCTCCAAGCCAATAATGCCCCAGCGAGCAGCAGCTGAAGCGCTACCGGCAGTAGTCCGGCTTTTTTCAGCGAACTCCAGGGCGTGGTGGCATCGTCTCCGCCTCGGGTGGCCACTTCCAACTTCGCTGGAATCGGCACATTCCACAGGCCATCGTCCACGCCATAGTAAGGTGCCTCGATCAGGAACGCTTCATTTGCCGGCACCAGCATCGCGCCGTTCCAGAACAGGCGCTCATCCGCAACAGAAATGACGCCACCCAAACCCACACTCAGCGCTTGAACCACACCGTAGTCATTCCCGCCGATGTCCACCGTCAACCAGTAAACCCCTTTACCATTTTGCCAGGCGTACAGGGGGCCGGTTGGCAGTACCGGCACCGCCGTAGCACGCGTCCTTGCGTCGTTTACCGCAAGTCCCGCGGGCAGGGCAAACCGAACGCCGAGATCTGGAAAAATCGCCGAGGCGTCGCCGGCGACGTACAACAGCCCGCCGTCCTCACACCATTTCCGAAGAGAAACCTCGTCTTCGGCCCCCAACTCAACCCGGCTTAGGTCCAACACCACAATGTGAGTCTGGTCGTCCAGGGTCCCGAGCCCCCGCAATCGCCACGTGGCCTCGTAGCCAGCTTGCGAAAACAACGGTTGAATCGCAGCATCTCCGCTGGACTCATAGCGATTGGCGAGCGCATCCTCCGGTGCCGCCAAGGTCCATGCCAGCAGCGCGGCCATCAATGCCGCCAACAGGCGTTCGGCAGCAGATAACGCATGTTTTGCGCGATCCGCGCTGATCGCGCGTTTGCCAAACCGCACCTCCTCCACAGTGCGGATAAGCTCCTTCATCGGATCGTGTAGCTCCGGAGTACGTTTCAACTGACGCAGGTACTCCCGATCGGTGCGCGATCGGTGCAGGGTCAGCTTTTCCTTTTCCTCCAAACGCCGAAGCGCAGCCGCGCGAGCCAACAATACCGCTTCATCCAATCGTCCCGCCGCCAACGCCTCACGCGCCGCCGCCAACAGATCGGCGCTTGGCGCCACCGGAACCGCCTCGGACAGCACGTCCACCTGAACCGGAACCGGAGGTGGAGCCACTGGTTTTGGCTTCCACCGCAGCGACCACCAACTGATCAGCCACCGCACCACCAAGGCGAGGATCGCGACGACAAAAATCGCCACAAACCAACGAAGGATCGACAACATGGGCCCGGCAGACTGTTGCGGAGGATCGCACGAAGGAAAGTTGGGGGGCGGGGTCTGCGGCGTGGGAGTCGGCGGCGTGGGCGCCCCCGAAAACCCATCGTTTCCGCACCCTTTGGGCACATTGGGCGGCGGCGTGTTGCCAGGCGCGGGGGCCGGCTGCTGGCAACCCATAAAGTCCGTCGGAGGCGCCGCCGTGGCCGTCGTGTTCGCGCACCAAGCCTGAAAAGCCGCGCACCGATCGTCCGGGATCTCCTGGACAACATCGCACCATTCCCGAGCTTCCTCGGTCATCAGGCCGGGGTCGGTACAGAACTGAAAACCCGATGCATGCAAAAGCGGATCATCTGAAGAATCGGTGTCCACCGGCTCTTCGGCCCGAGCCACCAGCGCCAACCACAGCAGGATCATGGCTTCAGACCCGCAGCGCGCAACGCCACCTGGAGGTCCCATCCCTCAGCACGGGTGCGAGTGTCGACATACAGCAGCAGTCGATACAGCGAATAAACCCCTTGTGCCGCGACCATTCCTCCGATCGACCACGGGGTCAGCTTGCCATCCATTGCATTGCCGAACGGTTCGCCGAGTTGAAACAGCCCATCCACGATCAGCTGCCCGACCGCTTCGCCGATCACCGCAAACCAAAGCGTGAGCACCCACCAAGCGAACATCCCCGCAAGCGCCGTTCCAAACTGCCCCATCACCAGTCGAAAGCTGCGTCGAAGCCCCGTGGAAAAGGAAGCGCGCTCGAGCACGATCGCCTCGGTCGCAAACAGCGTCATCAGCTGCAGCAACGGCCAGAAAATGGTGAGCAGACCCCCCAACCACAACACAAACCACAGGCCGATCAACGGCACAATCCGAGACAGGAGATCTCGGATCACATCGCGAATCCGCAGCTCCTCCGAAAAGAGCCGGCGGGCCAAAGCGATGGTGAACGGCGCCTGCAACATCGGTGCAAACACAAACAACGCCAGCGCCAACGCCGGATCACCTTCGGTAAACCAACATCCCGCGCTCCACACCAACCATGCGGGGCCCAACCACCAAACCGCCAATCGAATGAAGGGTCCGGGCCACTCCCGGAGCACCCGAAACAGCAGATCGAAGGACTCCAGCGGATCCCTTGGACGAAGCTCCAATCGGCACTGGTTCGGATTCATCGGTTCCGACCGCCAAACAGCAACCAGCCGCCAACAATAAACCACTGAATCGCGCCGAACACGTATTTGATCGCCGCGGGTGCCGGTCCCGCGCTCCAAAATCCTTCGATCGCCGCCGCGACAAACAGCAGGGCTGCCGAGGCCACCACCAACCGGAACAGGGAAGGGCCCGCCTTTTTTAGCGATGAAGCCCGCGTCAATCCCTGGGTTTCAATCAAGGCCCAACCCAGCTTCAAGCCCGCTGCGCCCGCCACCACGATGCCCGTGAGCTCCCAAGAGGAATGTCCAGCGACAAACTGGAGAAGATTGAACCCATTGCCCACGGAAAACAGGTACCCAAAGGTGGTCCCGATCACCAGCCCGTTGTACACGAGCATAAACATCGACCCCAGGCCAAACAGTGCTCCCGTTGCAAAGCACCGAAACGCGATCCCCACGTTGTTGAACACGTAGAACCCCGCCATCGCGAAGTCCTCCCCCGAACCGCGCGCCACCTCGGCTTGGGAGTACATCGTTTCATATTGCGCAAGGGCATCGGGCGGCAGGATCGAAGGGGCAAAGGTCGGCCAGAGCAGCGTGCCCACCACCCCCACAAAAAAAGGACCGTAGAAAAGAAGGTTCGAAAGTAGAAAAAAACGCCAGCTCGCCCGAACTTCCGCCGGGGCTTCCGCCGCGACCAACCTGAGGAACTGCACTCCGACCCGTCGCCGGGCCCCGTACAGGGCGTTGTGGGCTCGCGCCGCGAGGTCGTCGAGGTGTGCTCGCACATCATCGAGATCAAGCCCCTGCGCCCGCGACAGGTCGGCGCAGAGGGTACGGTACAGCGAGGCAACCTCGCTCCATTCTGCACCGGAAAGCGAACGACTGGTGTGGAGAAGGCGCTCCAGGCGCTCCCAGCGCGGCTTGCGCGCAGCGACAAATTGTTCGCGATCTTCGGTCATTGGTAGCGGCCCATGTGCCGGGCGTACGCCAACGCCAGCACCCGCTCAGGCCGCGCCGATTGCACACCGGTGCGCTCGCTGATCGCCGGCGCCAAATAGCGCGCGAGTTCGTCAGCGCGATCGCGAGATAAGGTCCTTCGTCGGCTCAGAAAATTCTCAATGGCGATCCGCTCCTCGCGCGTCAGGTCCACGCGAGCGGGCAGACTTTGGCGCTCGGCGTCCGACACTGGCGGTTCAATCGCTACCTTGCCAAGGACCGCCGCCCGCTCTTCCACTACCACCAAGGTGCCTGCGGCCAGATCGCCCAATCGGCGCAGCTTCCGATCCAACAACATCGTCAGCAAGCCCAAACCAAAGGCGATAGGTAGGAAATCCGCTGTACGTAGAAAATTCCGCAACACCGAATCCTGCA
>SXGR01246350.1_pt1 | contig 14710 bp, 9 predicted proteins | sample 3174711 | NCBI WGS metagenome assembly SXGR01 (sample SAMN11356860, study PRJNA531348) | freshwater metagenome | isolation source: freshwater sample F1-60 | place: China: Fuxian Lake, Yuxi | collected 2017-12-25
ATTTTAAAGAAGCCATTTTATTTATATAATAGTTCTTAATCCAAAATTCATTTGAGTTTTTTGTAGAAGAATTCAATTTTACTAGATAGTCTTGGTAAATATATCTCGTGTCAATTTTATTGTAAACGTCTGATAAAATATAGTTTCTAATTGCTGGGTGAGATTTTGAATAGTTTTCAATTTTTAAATCTTCGATTTCTTTAATACAAAAATCAATAAATCTTCTCAATAGATCATTCTTTATTTTCTCCGACTGACCTTTTGTGGAAATACTATTTTTGACAATCATTAAAGATTCTTGAAATTCAGCAGAAGATTGATTGGGCTCGCCTAATAATCTAATAAATTGTGTCAGTCTTTTATCATTGGAACGCTTTGCCTTATATATTAGCAACTTTCTCTCAGATGTATTTAAATCTTTTATTAATTGTAGTAATTTATTTCCTAGCATATATCAAAACTAATAATTTAAAAGTCTATCGCAAAAATTGCGCAATATTGGGTTACAACAATTTTTTAATTTTTTTTGACGAGTAAAAACCTAAGTTATGAGGTAATAAACATAAATAAAATGTGACTCCAAAACAATAGATTTTATTTTAATAATCTCAATTAAGTAATTGTAATTCAGATTGTTAAAGTATATTTCTATATTCCATTATGGCCTTTAAACCAATGCCAAAGTTCGATAAATTAAGGCGTTCGGATACAATGCAGCTCCATTTTTGTTGGAGCTGCATTTTTTAATTAAACGTTGCTTTTACAATTGACAGGTGAGCAAGGAAATTGAATAAATTTTAATGACTCGATATTCGCTATTTTTTTATTTAATTACACATTAAAGCAGAATTCAATAATAAAGAAGATATACTATCAGTTGAAATATAAAATAAAATCGCTAATCATTATTCAAACAGATCTGTAGAGAGATAGCGATCTCCACGATCGCAAATAATACAAACAACTATACCTTCTTTTAAATTTTCAGCAACTTTTAATCCTATAGCTACTGCACCACCACTACTCATGCCGCCAAATACGCCCTCTTCTTTAGCCAACCTTTGAGCCATTATTCTTGCATCTTCTTCCGAAACCTCGATGATTTGATCTACACGGTTCTTATCAAAGATTTTAGGTAAATATTCCAAAGGCCATTTTCGGATACCAGGAATTTTAGCGCCATCTTTTGGTTGCGCTCCTATTATTTGAATATCTGAATTTCGTTCTTTTAAATATTTTGAAACTCCCATTATTGTTCCAGTAGTTCCCATAGCAGAAACAAAATGAGTCACTGTTCCATTAGTATCTCTGTAAATTTCTGGACCAGTAGTTTTGTAATGCATCATAGGATTATCCTCGTTTGCAAATTGATTAAGCATTAAATAGCCACCTTGCTTCACTTTACTTTCAGCATAATCAATGGCACCTTCCATTCCTACACTTTCAGGGGTTAAGGTTACAGTAGCGCCAAAGGCTTTCATGGTTAATACCCTTTCTCTTGTCGAATTTTCAGGCATCACAATTTCAATATCTACATTCATTAATCTTGCTATCATAGCTAATGCTATACCAGTGTTACCACTAGTAGCTTCAATTAATTTCATGCCAGGTTTTATTTCGCCTCTTTCAATAGCTCCTTTTATTAAACCATATGCCGCTCTATCTTTAACGCTTCCTCCTGGGTTATGTCCTTCCAGTTTAGCAAAAAGTTTCACGTTTTTATTTTTATTAATAACTTTTAATTCAACTAAAGGAGTATTTCCTATAAAATCTAATAGTGTTGCCATAATTTATTTTGATTGTTCAACGTTTAATTGAGGTTTGTGATATACAACAGAATTTGGAGGAACACTTTCTGTAAGCCATACATTTCCACCTATAATAGAGTTATTGCCAATAAATGTTTTACCGCCAAGAATTGTTGCTCCTGCATATATGACTACATGGTCTTCAATAGTTGGGTGACGCTTTTCTTCCGCCATTCCTTTACTCACACTTAATGCTCCTAAAGTTACACCTTGATATAGTTTAACAAAATCACCAATTTGAGTCGTTTCACCAATAACTACTCCTGTGCCATGATCAATAAAAAAATGACTGCCAATTGTTGCACCTGGATGGATATCAATTCCTGTTTTACTGTGAGCTATTTCAGTTAATATTCTTGGAATAAAAGGAACATTAAGTCGATGCATTAAATTAGCCACTCGATATATTGAGATGGCATAAAAACCAGGATATGAACGGATAACTTCATCTCTATTTTTTGCAGCTGGGTCACCCGCCTCTATTGCCTCGGCATCTTTTAATAACAAATCATATAACACAGGTAAATCATTATAAAATTCATTTATAACATCTTCAATTTCCTTATCCATAAAAGACTCTACAAATAATAAAGCATTCAATAAATGTTGCTTGCTTGTAAAGTACTCAGTTTTCAATTCATCTTTTGAAGGAAATGCCTTATTACTGTATGCAGGAAATAAAACCGATAGAAGAGTGTCAATAAAGTTTTGCACCAAAAATGGAGAAGGCAAATTAGTTTTATTACTATGTGTAATAAACAAGTCGTTTATAAATTCTTTTTCTTGCATGATTCTGTTTTAATTCATCGTAAAATAGAGAATTATTGTTTATTGCGCAAACGAAACAACACAATCATCTTGTTCAACCATTGTGTTTTCTGAAAGATAAACTTTCTTTATGTTTGAATCTTTAGAGGCTACTATCGTTGATTCCATTTTCATTGCTTCAATAACAAACAATGGTTGGTTCTTCATAACGGAATCCCCTTCCTTAACGTATACCTTTATGAGCTTACCTTGAAGTGGGGCACCAATTTCGTTTTCACTTGTTGTTTTATAATGCGACGCTTTTATAACTTTTACAGAATTGTCTTTTACTAATAAATTTCGAGTTTGCCCATTAAATTGAAAAAAAACTTCACGCATACCGTCTTCATTTGATTCACTCATGTATTTAAATTTGATGAGCAAATTTTTTCCAGGACGAAGTGAAACCATAATCTCTTCATTTGGTTTCAATGGGTAATAAAATGATTGTGTTGGTAAATGTTCAACATCACCAAAATGTTTTCTAAATTTATAAAACTCGTCAAACACCTTTGGATACATTTTATAAGATAAAAAATCTTCTTCACTTAAAGACGCATCATATTGATTCCTAAATTCAAATAATTCCTTTTCAAAATCTATTGGCTTTAAATGAGCATTTGGTTTTTCAATATATGGTTTTGTATCTTTTAAAATAATTTTTTGTAGTTCTTTTGGGAATCCTCCAAATGGCTGTCCTAAATCACCTTTAAAAAGCTGCTTTACAGAATCCGGAAAAGAAATACTATCGCCTTTCTCCAATATATCGTGTTCAGAATAATTATTGGAAGTTAAGAACATCGCCATATCTCCAACAACTTTACTTGACGGCGTAACTTTTACTATATCTCCAAATAATTTGTTTGCAACAACGTAATTTTCCTTAATTACATCAAATTTATTTTCTAATCCAAGCCCACGAGCTTGAGGAAGCAAATTAGAATATTGCCCTCCAGGTATTTCATGATCATAAACTTCAGCAGTTCCTGCTTTCAATTCACTTTCAAATGGATAATAAAATTCTCTCACAACTTCAAAATAATTTGAATAGGCATTTAATGCTTTTAAGTTAATTTGATTCTCTCTATCATGTCCCTGCATAGCAGCTACAATAGAGTTAAAATTAGGTTGTGAAGTTAGTCCACTCATTGAAGCCAATGCAACATCTACTACATCAACTCCAGCATCAATGGCTTTTAAATAAGTAGCGGCTTGTATAGAAGAGGTATCATGTGTATGTAAATGAATAGGTATAGAAATATGTCTTCGCAATTCTTTAATTAATAACTCGGCAGAATAGGGTTTCAATAAACCCGCCATATCTTTAATACAAAGCATATGCGCACCTGCTTCTTCTAATTGAACAGCTAAATCAACATAATATTTCAAGTTAAATTTTTGTCTCTCAGGATTCATGATGTCCCCGGTATAGCATATACAAGCTTCGGCAATAGCATGAGTTTTTTCTCTCACTATTTTAATACTATACTTCATCCCTTCAATCCAATTTAAAGAATCAAATATTCTAAAAACATCTATTCCATTTTCGGCACTTTTTACGATAAATTTTTCAATTAAATTATCAGGATAGGCTGCGTAGCCAACAGCATTACTACCTCTAAACAACATTTGCAATAAAATATTTGGCGCTGCTTTTCTAATTGCTCTTAATCTCTCCCAAGGATCTTCATGCAAAAATCGCATACATACATCAAATGTGGCGCCTCCCCAAACTTCTAATGAAAACAACTCGGGAACTTGTTTGGCCATGCCTTCGGCCGCCTTTAACATATCGATATTTCTTAAACGAGTAGCAAATAAAGATTGGTGAGCATCTCGTAAAGTTGTATCTGTGTAGTAAATTTTCTTATCAGCCTTAATCTTTTTAATGAATTCCTCTCTTCCAAGCTCTAACAATAAATCTTTAGTGCCTTTAGGATACGATGTTAAATTACTTGTGTCAGGTAAATGAGGTATTCGGAAATGTTTATTAGGATCGTAAAATTTTATATCTGGATGGCCATTAACCTTTAGCTCTGCCAAATATTTCAATAATTTTGTACCACTGTCTTTATTATAGTCAACTTTTGGTATCAAAAGCTGAGGATTATTTCCTATAAATCCAACTGTAGTTTTACCATTTTGAAACTCTTCATTTTCCAATACATTTATTAGAAACTGAATATTAGTTTTAACTCCTCGTACCCTGAATTCTTCTAATGTTCTTTTTAACCGATTAGCTGCCCCCTTCAATGTTCTCCCACTTGCAGATACTTTAACCAACATAGAATCAAAAAACGGTGAAATCCTTACTCCTGAATATGAACTACCTTCATCTAATCTAATTCCATATCCACCTGCATTTCTATAGGCTACTATAGTTCCATAATCAGGCTTGAAACCATTCTCAGGATCTTCAGTTGTTATGCGACATTGTATAGCCCATCCATTAAAGGTTACATCTTTTTGTGATTTAATAAATATCTGAGGATGAGACAGCTCATGACCAGCTGCAATAACAATTTGTGATCTTACGATATCAATACCTGTAATTTCTTCAGTGATGGTATGTTCCACTTGAATTCTTGGGTTCACTTCAATGAAATAAACATTCTCGTTTTTATCAACCAAAAACTCTACAGTTCCTGCATTATTATAACTAACATGCTTAGCAATTCTTAAAGCGTAATCATATAATTTGTTTCTGGACTCTTGCGACAATATAGAAGGTGCAATTTCTATAACCTTTTGAAATCGTCGTTGAACGGAACAATCTCTTTCGTAAAGATGAACTATGTTACCATAATTGTCTCCTAAAATTTGAACTTCGATATGTTTTGGGTTATCAATAAATTTCTCAATAAAAACTGTATCATCACCAAATGATTTCAAGGCCTCATTTTTGGCTTCAAAATAGGCATTCAATAACTCCTCACGATTTTTAACCACGCGCATACCTCGTCCTCCTCCGCCAGCGGACGCCTTAAGCATGATAGGATAACCAACTCTCTCTGCCTCTGATATTGCAATTTCGATTGTTGTAAGTTTGTTTTGACTATCAGGAATCATAGGAACCATCACTTCCTTGGCGATGATTTTAGCTGAAACTTTATCTCCTAATTTTTTCATTACATCGGTTCTTGGACCAACGAAAATAATTCCTTCCTCATGACAACGTCTTGCAAAATTTACGTTTTCGGAAAGGAACCCGTATCCAGGATGAATAGCATCTACACCAACAGATTTGGCAACCGAAATAATTTCTTCTATATCCAAATATGGCTTCAAGGGTTCAGCTTCAATTCCAATTTGATAACTTTCATTTGCCTTGTAGCGATGTAATGAATACCTATCTTCATAAGTGTATACTGCAACAGTTTTTATCTTTAATTCTGATGCAGCTCTTAATACTCTAATTGCAATTTCGCCTCGATTTGCTACTAATAATTTTTTGATTTGTTTAGGCAATGTCGATACTGTTGAATTACTTATTTCCATAAAGGATCTTAAAATGATTTTAAAAATTAGATGATACTGTTTTGTATACGAATACTTTCAATATGAATTGCCTCCAAATAAGACTTAATGAATTCTTCACTTAATCCAACCTGAGCTCCTTTGTTAATTGCTCTGTCCAAAATCTCATTATACCTATTGGCTTGAAGAACAGTGATTTTACTACTCTTCTTAATCTCACCTATTTCTCTAGCAACTTTCATGCGGGTAGAAATTAATGAAATGAGTTCTTCATCCAAATGATTTATTTGCTCTCTTAAATGTTCTAATTGCTTTACAAATTTTTCCTCATTTGAATTTGATTTTTTGTAAATCAAACTACTTAACAAGCTATTTAGTTCCTCAGGTGAGATTTGTTGACTCTTATCCGTTAATGCAGAGTCTGGATCATAATGAGATTCAATGATAAGGCCATCAAAATCTAAGTCAACACTCTTTTGTGCAATAGAAAGTAATCCCGTTCTATTTCCGCAAATATGAGATGGATCACAGATGATAGGTAAGTTCGGATATAATCGCTTCATTTCAATTGGAATTTGCCACATTGGTACATTGCGATATTCTGTATTTCCATAAGAAGTAAAACCTCGATGTATTAAACCAATATCTTCAATACCAACTTTCTGTAAACGTTCTACTGCTCCTATCCATAATTTAATATCTGGATTTACAGGGTTTTTAATGAGAACAGTTTGCTTTGTATCTTTTAAGGCATCAGCAATTTGCTGAACACTAAAAGGATTAACCGTTGTTCGAGCACCAATCCATAATATATCCACATCAAAGCTAAGGGCATCTTCCACATGTTTTGCAGTAGCCACTTCAACCGCGGTTTTTAAACCAGTTAATTGTTTGGCCTTTGCCAACCAAGGTAAAGCCTTAGTACCAATACCCTCAAAGCCACCAGGATTAGTTCTTGGTTTCCAAATTCCAGCTCTTAGTATGTCCACTTTTCCTGTATGCGCTAGTTGCGAAGCTGTATGTAATACTTGCTGCTCCGTCTCAGCGCTGCATGGACCCGCAATCACAAGTCCCTTTTTGTAAATAATATTTGTGGACTCTTTTGACACAACATCTATATTTTTCAGTTCCATTAATTCAAGTTTTTGTGAATATTTATTTCATCAATTACTCTTGGTTTATAGGCTTCGCTTTTGTAAATACCTAATACTTTAAGAGCAACCACTTCTTTTTCTAAATCTATAAGACATTTCTCAAATACAGATTTATCATCAAATTCAAAATCGAAATGGAATGGATATGCATTAGAGTTATTTGGTATTGGTAAACTTTGAATTTTACTCAAATTAAGTCCGTAGTTCTTTATAATATCCAGTGCTTTACTTAAACTACCTGCCTCATTTTTAATTTGCATAGTAACCGACGCTTTATTTGGATCCGCAACATAGTCACCTCCTTTACTCAATATATAGAACCTTGTGAAGTTTTGCTTAACATCACAAACATTGTCATCTAATACTTCTAAATTAAATGATTTAGCAAGTGTTGGTCCACCAATAACAGCAAGCTTTCCGGTTGCATCTTCAGCTACTAATTTAGCACAAGTTGAAGTGTCTTTATATTCAGTTACAGTCAAGTTATCGTTTTCTGCCAAGAAAATTTGACTCTGACCTAACGCCATAGGATGAGAAACTATTTCCTTAACATCAGATAATTTCGATCCTTTTTTACCTAATAATTGCAACTCAATTGGCAAATAAATTTCTCCTATAACTTTAAGGTCGTATTTTTCTATTAGTAAATAATTTAATAAAATACTTCCTGCAACTTTATTTTCAATGGCAATAATTCCATAGTCTACTTTATTGTTTGCAATTTTATCACATACTTCTTTGAATGAACCACATTCATTAACGGTTACATCTTCGCCAAAATATTTTTTAGCTGCTAAGTCGTGAAATGATGATACTGAGCCTTGTATGGCTATTTGATGATTTCTCATAATTATAATAAGTTTATGTTTTGTTCTTTTAATTCTGTGATTAATCCTTGTGGCCAAATACTACTTTGAACTTCGCCAATATGTTTCTTTTGCAATAATAACATGGCAAGTCTTGATTGACCTATTCCTCCACCTATAGTATATGGCAATTCACCATTTACTAATTGCTTGTGCCATGATAACTTTAAACGATCTTCAGCACCAGAAATAGTCAATTGTCTTTTTAATGATACAGGACTTACTCTAATTCCCATAGATGAAATTTCGAATGCCCTTCCAAGTGATTTGTTCCATACTAAAATATCTCCATTCAATCCTTTCTTGCCTGCTGAAGTTTCAGAACTCCAATCGTCATAGTCAGGAGCTCTGCCATCATGCTTCTTTCCATCCGATAATTCCCCTCCAATGCCAATCAAAAATACAGCACCTCTCTCTTTACAAATTTGATTCTCTCTGTCTTTTGGAGTTAAACCTGGGTATAGTGCTTGAATTTCTTCGGAATGGATAAAAGTAATTTCCTTTGGCAGATAGTTCTTTATTTCAGGATAAAGTGTTGAAATATAATTTTCAGTTTCCAAAATGCTTTTGTAGATATCAGTAACTATGTTTTTCAAATAGTCAAGTGTTCTATCTTTCTCAAGTATCACTTTTTCCCAATCCCACTGATCTACATATATACTATGAACATCCGAAAAATCTTCGTCAGGTCTTAATGCTTTCATATCTGTAATTAGCCCCTCACCAACAGACGATTTTAATTTTCCTAACTTGGCGCGTTTCCATTTTGCTAATGAGTGAACAATTTCAACGGATACTTCAGGAATTTCTTTCACATGAACAGATACTGGACTTTCGATCCCATTTAAATCATCATTTATTCCAGTACCTTTTACAACTAATAAAGGAGCTTCTACTTTTATCAAATTCAATTTTTTACTTAAGGCTTGAGAGAAGTAAGTCTTTAATTGCGACACAGCAATTTCGGTATCTCTTTCAGTTAAAAGAGATGTGTAGCCTGTTTCTTTTAATTCTATTGTTTTCATTTTTTTAGTTTTATTTGATTTATAATTTGATTTTTTTCAATTAAAAAAGCCTTGCTTAGTTAGGCAAGGCTTTATATAGATAATATATGGCCAGGCCTCAACTTGAGGGACAGAAATTATTCATGTAAAAATTATTTTTCATATTGTTTTTAAAATAAAAAAGCCTTTCAATGAAAGGCTTTTAATTAGTTAATTATATATTAATAGCCTTATAATTCAATCATTATGATTAAAGAAATTAAAATTATAACAAGCTATATTTTTCATTATTTTTTTTGATTTGGTGATACAAATATAATTTAATTTTAGATACAAAAAATAAAATTTTAATTAACTGGAAATATCACCTATACTAAATAACACATAATTCATTTGAATTAAGGTAAAGTATATAATAACTAATAGGACAATTAATGTATTTATTGCGAAATCCTATTTATGTTTTGTTCTAACAGCATGAAATCAACTAATACAATTGCCGTAACAGCTTCTATAATCACTGGCGCTCTTAGTGCAACGCATAGATCATGTCTCCCTTTAATTGAAAAAGATTCCATTCGATTGGTTTCCCAACTATAACTAGTTTGAACTTTAGGAGTTGATGAAGTTGGCTTTATAGCAATTCTAAATATTAAGTCGTTTCCATTGGATATACCACCTACAATGCCACCAGCATGATTTGTTCCAGTTTTTCCTTCTTTATTTAAAATACAATCATTATGCTCAGTACCAAACATCTTTGCAGCCAAAAAACCAGCTCCAAATTCAATCCCTTTTACGGCAGGAATAGAAAAAATCATATGAGATAAAACTGATTCAATGGAATCAAAATAGGGTTCACCTAATCCGTATGGCAATCCTTTAACAACACATTCAATTATGCCGCCAATAGAATCTTTTGCATCAATCGCCTTTTGCAATCCTTTTTCGATATCAGATTCTCCACCAATTTCTTTAATGACAGCTAAAATTCTAATCTGCGGCATTAACATCTTAGCAATGGCTCCTGCAGCCACCAATCCAGTAGTTAATCTGGCACTAAAATGCCCACCTCCCCTAAAGTCCTCATGCCCCCCAAATTTTTGATGCGCGGTCATATCTGCATGTCCTGGTCTTGGAATATTTCTTTGACCTTCATAATCAGAGCTTCGAGTGTTTTTGTTCTCAAATAAAATAGTAATAGGAAATCCTGTTGTTTTCCCTTTAAATACTCCCGACATAAAAATTGGAAAATCAGATTCTTGCCTAGGAGTTGTTCCTTTTTGTTTTCCGCCTTTTCTTCGCTCAAGATCATACAACAAATCTTCAACTTTTAAAGATAGTCCTGCTGGACAACCATCTATCGTAACGCCTACGCATTCTCCGTGGGATTCTCCGAAAATAGATATTCTGAATTTGTTACCAAATGAATTCATTTTAAGCAAAATTTAAATGAGGAGCAATGTTTTTAATTTTAACACCTAATACTTTCAAGTGGTCATAAAAATCAGGATAAGACTTACTAACAGCTTGTGCTTCATTAATAATAACTTCCGAATTTGCTTTTAGAGCCACAATGGCGCATGCCATAGCAATTCGATGATCGTGATGAGAGTGAACTTCTGCTCCATTAATTGAGCCGCCGCCATATACCACCATAATATCATCGTAGTGCTCAATTGTTATTCCTAATTTATAGAATTCATCTTTTAAGGTTTGAGCCCGATTACTTTCTTTATGTTCTAGTCTTGAAACACCTTTTATGATAGACTTACCAGTACAACAAGCTGCTAAGGCAACTAAGGGGGGAAATAAATCAGGACAATCTGTTGCATCAAAAACAAAGGATTTTAAGCAGGATGTCTTAACGAAAATTCTGCTAGTATCAATATCTATAATACAGCCAGAATCCTTTAATGCTTGAATTATTTTTTTATCTGCTTGAGATGAAAATACATCTAAGCCTTTTACTGTTATGTTACCGGATATTGCTCCAGCTACAAGTAGGAATGCCGCTCCGCTCCAATCCCCTTCAACATCATAATGACGTATTGTATCTTTAACAACGTGATCCTCTCCTGAAAAATAAAATGATTTATAGTCTCTGTTTTCTGGAACTTTTAATCCAAACTTTTCTAATACATCTAACGTCAAATCAATATATGGTTTGCTGTTTAAATTCTTCACGTAGATAGATACATCTTTCGCATTTAAAGAGGAATATGCGAAGAGTAGTCCAGTTAAAAATTGGGAACTTAAAGATCCATCCACTTCAATTGTTTTAGGAGTAATTGGCCCCTTTATCTCTAGTGGCAATTTTCCACTATTACTTTTTATTAAAACATTTAATTTCGGAAAAACATCTGTGAAAAAATCCATTGGTCGAGTTAATAAACTTCCTCTCCCATCAATTAAAAGTTTGCCATCAAATAACGCAGCTATTGACGTGAACATTCTAATACTTAAACCAGATTCTCCGCAATTTAGTTCATGATTGATTGGATTTATGCCCTTCGATTCCACAAACAAAGTTCCATGGATTTCATAATAATCAGCTCCTAATTTTTTTATTGTTTCAAGTGCTGCTATATCATCATTGCTCTTACCTGGATTATGAATAATGGTTTTACCTTTTGCTAAAAGTGCTGCGGCACAAGCCCTTTGCATAGAACTTTTTGACGCAGGAGTTAGAATTTCGCCCGAAATTGCAGATGGCGTAACAGAAATTTTCATTTTATAATATTAATTTAGTATAATTTGTTTTAAATGCGAAAGCGAGATGCTTTCGATGCATCCTTTACCAATTTTTTCAAGTAGAATATAATTCATCTTATCATGTTCTTTCTTTTTATCTCTTTTCATGTTCTCAAAAACTTTTCGTTTATCGAATTTAAATTCAGTTGGCAACTCATATCTCTTCAATAAATTAATGACTCTATTCGTTTCTTTAAAACTTAATTGACTTTTGGATATTTTACAAGCATATACCATTCCTATTGAAACCGCATGTCCATGAGACAATTGATACATGTTTTCTATAGCATGTCCCAATGTATGCCCAAAATTCAATAATTTTCTGTCACCCTTTTCGCATTCATCTTTTGTCACCACTTTTGTTTTTAGAAGTACATTTTGTTGTATGACTTTATAGAATTCGGCTTTATTTTCAATTAATGATTTTGAATCAAAATTCTCTAAATAATTAAACATGTCTTTGTCTTTTATACAGGCGTGTTTAATAATTTCAGCGAAACCATTAATGACTTCCTCCTTAGGCAAAGTGTTTAGTAAAGAAAAATCATAAAATATAAATGAAGGTTGTTTGATATTTCCAACCATGTTCTTGTAAATCCCAACATCGATACCATTTTTTCCTCCAATACTAGCATCAACCATCGCTAATAAAGTGGTTGGTACGAAGCCAAAATCAATGCCGCGCATGTAAATTGAAGCAACATATCCGGTGATATCTGTTACTACACCACCGCCTATCCCTATTAATTGTGAGCTTCTATCTGCTTTTAAATAAATTAATCTATCAACTATAAAGTCTATAGTTCTTTGATTCTTAAATTCTTCGCCAGACGGAATGACAATACACTCAAATTTACTAAGATGCCTGCTATTAAAACGAAATACATTTTCATCAGTAATAACTATCGGATTTTTAAATCCAACAATTGATTTTAAATTATTTAAATTTTTGAAAAAGAAATAATTCACCGTTTTATCATTGATCTCACATGTATAAAAATTCATTGCATTAATTATTGATTATAAAAAAAGGCCTTCATACGAAGGCCTTAAGTTTAAATTAACTTTAAACACCTTCAAAATGACTTTGAATTTAGGAATAGACAAATGAAGATGTGAAAATGATAACTCATGGTTCTAACTAGCGGGACAAAATTACAAATTAGTTCTGATGTATATAAACTATCTAAGTTCATCTTTTTAATGAAACAAATAAATATATTATTATAAATACCTTCATAATATTGTATAAAAATAAAATACTAGTAGGACAAATTATATAAATATTAATTTACTATAAAATCAATATTGTCTTACTTCGTTAGTATGATGATTCATCTAATCATTTAAGTATCGAACTTCTATTACAAATTAACTATGCGTTTCATTATAATTTTAATTTTTATAGGTTTCAGATTACAATCACAAATTGTAATAAATGAAATTCAAACACAACCCGCAGGTAGCACTACTGCTTCAAATCCCCAAAATTTAGTCGATTGTACTCCTACTCCCGGGGCAGAATATGTTGAACTATACAATAGTGATCCATGTACACCAATAGATATAAGTTGTTACATTCTAGCAAATAACATAGCAGGAACATCAGTTGCTGCACATGGAGGTTTTCGATTCCCTGCTGGAACGATTATTCCACCGCTTGGATTCGTCTCAGTAGGGGGCGCAAACTCAGGTGCTACATTTAATTTAAACACACTATGCGGCACAGCAAACTTAAATATAAATCCAGCGGGAAGATGGTATTTGCCAAATGGTGACGGTTATATGATGTTGTATGATGCAAGTGGAAATGTTGTAGATGCAATCTATTGGACACTTAATGCTGGTGAAGCTTCAAAATGGGGAACAGATACAGACATAAACACAAATCCAACTAGGATACCAGCAGGCACAGCATCCTGTCCTCTAGTTTCCTCCTTATCAGGCCCGGCAAATTTAGGCATCGGATTAGCAGAATATATCGGACAGGCACCTGGTAGCGGGTTTTCATCATCAAGACAAACAGATGGTAGTGCAACATGGCTTAGAAACGTTGCTGGAACAATAAATGCTTGTAATGGAGTATGTAATGTTTCTTCAACATTTTCTGTAACAAGTACAAAAACAAATCCAACTTGCGGCTCAAGTAATGGCTCTGCTACTGTAACACCAAATCCTGCGGGAGTTTACACTTATACATGGACATCACCTGCAGTTAGCACAACTAATACAGCTTCTGGATTACCAGCAGGAACTTATACAGTAACTATAGGCCAAGGAGGATGTACTACTACAACTGTTATCACTTTAACAAATAGTGGTTCACCAACAATTACGGCAACACAAACAATTGCCGCAAGTTGTGGAACAGCTAATGGCTCCGCCACAGTAACAGCAACAGCCGGTTCTACATTTACTTGGAACCCAATTAGTGGAAATTCCTCGACAGCTAACGGTCTATCAGCTGGTTCATACACAGTTATTGCAGGAATTTCTGGTTGCACAACCACAAGTGTTATAACCATTCCAAGTTTAAGTGGTCCAACCGTTACGAGCGTTCAAACATTAACTACTACATGTGGTTTGGCAACCGGCGCTGCTACAGTTAATACAACACCAACTAGTACATCGTATACTTGGAGCTCAGGAGTTACTTCAAGCACCAATACCGCTTCCAATTTAGCAGCTGGTAATTATACGGTAACAGCAGGAACTGCTGGATGCACGACATCAACTGTTATAACGATAGGAAGCGGAGGTGCGCCAACAATTTCTTCAGTACAAACTTTAACTACTAGTTGCGGCTTGGCAACTGGCGCTGCTACGGTTAATACAACACC
>SXGR01013194.1_pt1 | contig 14708 bp, 6 predicted proteins | sample 3174711 | NCBI WGS metagenome assembly SXGR01 (sample SAMN11356860, study PRJNA531348) | freshwater metagenome | isolation source: freshwater sample F1-60 | place: China: Fuxian Lake, Yuxi | collected 2017-12-25
CCGTCATGCCTTGATCCAAGATCAGTTTTGTCGCCTCGTTTTTAAATTCTGGAGTGAACTTTCGTCGCGTCGTTGTGGCCATAGTGGCCTCCTGGGCGACTACCTAACCGAGTGGTCCGCGGAACCGGGGCAAGGTCAGGCGGTCACCACCAGCGTGCTGCTCACCCTCGGCAAAAATGGCGGTGATCGCCACGGAGAGTTGGTGACGCTCTACACCTACATCACCGACGACGAAGTGGGCGAGGAGGCCTGGTACCAGGAAGTGGATGTCATGAAGGTTGGCAAGGGGTACCACCTGTTCGCCCACCCCAACGACGAAGCCGATCCCGACACCGAACCGGCTTTTCCATGGGCCGCCGACTGCGCGTTCAAGAAGAAGGTGTTGACCTGCGTCGACGACTTCGCTGACATCTCCTTATTTACGAAGATCTAGGAGGAAAGATGCGAACACTCCTCTGGATCGCCGTCTCCGGCGGTTGTGCGTCGGCGCCCCCCACGGTCGGAACGACCATCTACTCGCTGGGGGAGGACACCGGGCAGCCCTCCGACACCGAAGAGCCGCCCGACACCGAAGAGCCACCCGACACCGAAGAGCCGGCCGACACCGAAGAGCCGGCCGACACCGAAGAGCCTACGGTCCCCTTTGTGGAGGTCGCCGCAGGATTTCGGCACACCTGCGGCCTCAGGGAGGACGGCTCCATCGACTGTTGGGGGGATTGCACCAAGGATCAGTGCGATCATCCCACCTCCGGGGAATACGACGCTTTGTTTGCCGGGGCGTACCACACCTGTGCCAACGAAGTGGACTGGGGTCTGCAATGCTGGGGCGACAACACCTACGATCAGCTCGATATTCCCAGCATGGATTACGCGCCGATCAACTTCTCTGTGGCCGGAAACAACTCCTGTTGGTCCGACTGGACCGAGGACGGATTCCTGAGCGGCTGCGACGGCGAAGTCCCCTGGTCCACCTCGTACTACGAGCTGGACCCGATCGAATTGATCGCGACGTCCACCGACCGGGCCTTTTGGGTATTTGAGTACGACGGATCTTTGTACCCCTACGTTGACGACTTTGAAACCAGCTACTACCTCCAGATGGAGGCGTCCGGCGCCGAGGGCCTGCGGGCGATCGACACGTCGGAGGATGTCTACTGCTTCCACCAGCCGGTCCAACTGGAGACGGTCACGTGCTTCAGCATCGACGGTTTTGAGAACTCTGCCACCGACGACGACAGCCTGTATCTCTCCCTCGACGACGCCTGTGCGTTCAACATGACCCCCATCCAAGGCCATCTCTCCGCCACCACCGGACGAAACGTGGTGTGTTTCGAAGTGGATGACGACGGCGACGGGGACTTCGAGCTCAGCTGCGAGGCCTGCGACGGCAGTTACACCAACCCCGCGCTTACACCTCCCAGTGGAAGCCAGTTTATCGCCGCAGACCTCGGTTACAACCACGGTTGCGCGGTGGACTCAGCCGGTGAGGTCGCCTGTTGGGGCAACAACACCTACGGCCAATCCACCCCGCCCCAATAAGCGAGGTCGCACCGCCGTCTGGGCGGGCGGCGGCCACCGCCGTTCGCGCTCCCACACCCTCTGTTCAACCGTTCTAGGGCACGCTTTGTGCCACAGGAGTATCCGATGCGATTCCGCTTGATGTCCCTTCTTCTGCTTGCCGCCTGTGCGTCAGGAGCGACCCAGCCTCACAACGTCACCCAAATGCGCACCGCCCTCGAGGGCGAGTGGAGCCAGGAGCCCAACCGGACCGACTCTTGGATGGGTTACACTGTTGCCTTTGCCGACGTCAACGGGGACGGGTTCCAGGACGGAATCGTGTCGGCGATCGCCGAAGACAACGGCGAAGAAGCGGAGGGCCGCGTCCGCGCATTTCATGGATCGGTCGACGGGCTCGCCACCGAATCAGCTTGGATCGCCGAATCCAATCAAGACTATGCCTACTTTGGCGTGGCGCTAGGCAGCGGCGACATCAATGGCGACGGCTACGACGACCTCTTGATCGGGGCCCATCGCTACGACACCGGCGCAGGGGATGAAGGGGGCCTGTTTCTGTACTACGGAAGCCCGGACGGCCTCCAGACCCAACCCAGCTGGGCGTACGGCGGAACCGAGGCCGGGGCGCAGTGGGGCAAGGCGGTGGCGGTGGCCAATGTCAACGGCGATGCGTACGACGACCTGGTCTTTGGCGGGCCCATGGCGGACGATGCGGGAAGCGCCACCCTGCTCCTGGGATCGGCCGACGGCCCGGTGGCAAACGCGGTGTGGAGCGTCACCTCGGACCAAACCGGATCCGAATACGGGAGCGCGGTCGCCTCGGCCGGAGACGTCAATGGCGACGGATTCGAGGACGTGTTGGTCGGGGCACGCTTCTACGACGAACGCGGTGAGGCCTATCTCTACCTTGGCTCTGAAAGCGGACTTTCCGCCGAGCCCGCCTGGACAGCCACGCTACAGACCAACGGTGGAGCGTTTGGAAGTGCGGTGGTCGGCGCTGGGGACGTCAACGGCGATGGTTTTGACGATGTGGCGATCGGTGCTGAGGAAGCGAGTCAGGGCGAGGAACAGGAAGGCCGGGTTTTCCTGTTCTTCGGGTCTGCGAGCGGACTATCCGAACAGGCGCAGTGGACCTCGGAGGGCGATCAGCCCTACGCCGACTGGGGGGCATCGCTGGCCAGCGGGGATGTCAATGGGGATGGGTTCTCCGATTTGGTGATCGGGGCCACGCGCTTCACCACGGAGGAAGAACAGGAGGGACAGGCGGCGATCTATCTCGGCTCGCTCTCCGGGCCTGCAAGCGTTCCAGCGGCCACCATGACCAGTGGACAAAACTTCGCCTACTTTGGACAGGCGATCGCCGTGGGCAACGTGAACGGTGATGGGTTTGCAGACGTGTTGGTGGGCGCCCACCTGTTCGACGGCGGCCACTCCGACGAAGGGGCCGCCGTGTTGTTCGCCGGGGTTTGTCTTTCGTTGACGTTCGCCGACGTTGACGGGGACGGTTTTGGGGATCCCGCCTTCCCGTCGACCGCATGTGAACCGGCCGCGGGTACCGTGGCCAACGAGGGAGACTGTGACGACACCCAGTTCGACATCTCACCAGAAGCGGAGGAGATCCCCGACGACGGAATTGATCAAGACTGCGATGGTGTCGACTTGGTGAGCGAGGAGACGGATCTCCCCGAGGACACGGATCTCCCAGACGAAACGGATCTCCCAGACGAAACGGACCTTTCCGTCGACAGCGACGCTGCTGACTCTGACGGGACCGGTACGCCGATCGGGTCCGAACACCAAGGTTGTGGGTGTCAATCCGGGGTTCCACCGGTGTACGGACTTACTTCATTGGCGCTGATAATCCTACGTCGAAGGCCCCACAAAGCGGCCTGACGGCGGCAACAGGGGCCTACCGCGGGTGAACCGTCACCACCGTGACATTGTCCTCACCACCCGCCGCCAATGCCGCTTCCACCAAGGCATCCGCCAAGCGATCCGACGGGGTCGACTCGATGATCTTCTGAATCACCTCATCTTCGAGGGGCTCAGTCATCCCGTCGCTGCAGAGAATGAACACGTCTCCGGGCTCAATCCACCGAGTAGTGCTGTCTGGCTCCACCGGCCCATGGTATCCCACCGACTGGGTCAACATGTGTTTATGCCGAGCCAACCGCGCCAACTCTGGAGTCAAGCGCCCAGCGTCAATCTCTTGCTGCACGACCGTGTGATCGCGTGTCAACCGGGTCAACCGACCCGTTCGCCACATATAAGCTCTCGAATCACCGACGTGCGCAATGTGCGCCTGCGCCCCTTCGATCACCAGTACCACAAGGGTGGTCCCCATGCCGCGGGTTTCAGGCCGAAACTCTGACTCCCGCCGAATGGAAATGGAAGCTTGGTTCATCGCATACCGAAGGCGTTCCCGGAGCAGATCCGCGGCATCCGCCGCCTCCAGATCCCGCACCAGACGCGTTTCGTCCGGGTCTTCCTGGCCAATCAAGATTTCGTGAACGGCATTCACGGCCATCGCCGAGGCGACCTCCCCCGCGGCGTGCCCGCCCATTCCATCAGCGACCACAAAAATTCCGCGCTCCAAATCGACCAGCAGCGCGTCTTCATTTTGCTCACGGACGGGCCCCGGGTCGGTTCGGGCGTATGATTCGAGCTGCACGGCGACTCCTGCAACCACTCACCCATGGCGGGTGGCGAACGGGCACTATAGTCTGAGCATGGCGTAGCGGATAGGGAGTCCCGGTTGGCGGGCGAGCAAGGCGAAAATCGCGCAGCAGCAGCGCTGGAGCTGATCCACAAGGTCGCGCCAGAACCAGAACCCGTGGCGGGCGAGCAGCTTGGCTCGTACGAAGTGCTGCGCCCCGTCGCCCGCGGTGGGATGGCCACCGTTTTTGCAGTGCGCGACACCCGAGACGGCGTTGAACGAGCGTTGAAGCTCCTGCTTCCATTGGCGCACAATGAAGAAGCGCGCACGCGCTTTCGCCGCGAATTCCGCGCCCTTTCGAAACTCCAGCATCCCAACGTCTTGCAGGTGTTTGAATGGGGACTTCGGGGGGATCGCCCCTGGTACACGATGGAACTCGTGCAAGGAAGCGATCTTCGCGAGCTGGTCGAGCATTGGCGCACGCTCGATCCCGAAGATCGGTTTGCGCGCGCACACGCCACGCTGGTTCAAGTCTGCCGAGCGTTGGCATACATCCACGATCGTGGGCTGGTTCACCGGGACATCACTCCCGGCAACATCATGGTTCGGCCGGACGGCCTCGTCAAACTGATGGACTTCGGTGTTGTCAAGGATCTCGGCGCCGAACTGACTGCCGTCGGCGAGGTGGTGGGGACTGTCGCCTACATCTCCCCCGAACAGATCGCCGGCGATGCGCTCGATGCGCGAGCGGACTTGTATTCGCTCGGAGCCGTGCTTTACTTGATGCTCACCGGGCGACGCCCGTTTCAGGCGAGCACACTTCAGGGCTTTCTCGAAAAACACCTCCACGAAGCCCCAAAACCGCCACACGACATCGACCCGACGATTCCGACCTATTTGGCGGACATCTGCATGCGGTTGCTCGCGAAAGTGCCGTCCGATCGCTACGCCTCTGCGACCCACCTGTTGCATGTACTCGGCGATTTGTACGGGATGGAGGAGTCCGAGGGGCGTTGGCCGCCGCGCGCGGTTGGGCGCACCCGGGTTCGCGCCCGCATGCGGGACGCGATCGACGACATCCTCTCGGCGAAACCGGGCGCCGTCCTTCTGCTTTCGGGTGAAGCCGGCCAAGGCAAAACCCGGCTTCTCGACATGGCCGACACCTATGCGCGCCGCCGCGGCCTCACGGTAGCGCGCGGAAAGTGTCGTCCACACGACCGACCATTCGGCGCCTTTATCGGCGTATACCGTGACCTTGCGACCGAATCGATGGCGCCGGTCCTCCGAGCGACCCTGGAAGGAAAGGACGACGGCGTCGTCCGCGAACGTTACCCGGTCATCGCCGCATTTCGCGAATTGGTGGTGGCACGCGGCCCGTGTTTGGTGATCCTCGACGATCTGGAGCTGGCGGATCCAGCCACCGTCGAAATGTTGGAGTATCTCGTCCGAAATACGCTGGAACTCACCCAAGAGCCGGTGGTCTACCTTCTGGCGGAGGAGGCCAGCAACGAGGGAGAAACCTCCGTTTCTCGGCAGGTCCAAGCCGCCGGTCCGGTGGAACGTTTTGAGATCGGACCGTTCGAGGTGTCGGAAGTCGAGGAATTGGTCCTTTCCCTCCTTCCAAATACGCCAGCAAGCCTTAATCTGGCCCGGCGACTCCACGCCGAAGCCAATGGCTCTCCAGTATTTATCTCGGACATGCTTCGCGGCCTTCAGGACGAAGGGAAGCTCGTCAAAGATGGCAACCGATACAAACTCAACTTCCACGCCTCAGAAATTAGTCAATCGCGTTTACCAATGCCGGCCTCCTTGCGGCAGGCGTTGGAAGACCGCCTCCAACCCCTCTCCCCGCAGGCGTTGGAAATCGGCCGCGAACTCGCCATTGCCCGCCGTCGCCTCGATTTGGACGCGCTGATCGAGGCGAGCGCTCTGGACGAAGACACGGTCATGCAGGGCCTCGACGAGCTGATCGAGGTCGGCATCGTCGAGGAAAAACGCGGCGAAGATGGCGAGCAGATTGAGCTATCCCATCACCGTTTTCGCGACGTGCTGCTCGAGAAGCTTCCCCCGGAAGAGCGCCGCAAGCGCCATGAACGGCTCGGCGCGATCCTGGAACGCCAATACCGACACCGGCCGCAAGGCATCGTCGAAGAGCTGGCGTTTCACTTCGAACAAGCGGAGTTGGCCCCCAAGGCGTACGCCTATCTGCAGATGACCGCCACCCGGCACTTGAACCGAAGCCTATACGACGAAGCGCTGGGGTTCCTGGACCGCGCACTCGCCATGGAAACTACCGCTCGTCCCTTGATGTTGCTCGACGACGCCGATCGCCGACTCGCCGAAGTGCATCTGGAAAGAAGTCAAGCACTTTACCATTTGGGGCACTGGCCGGAGGCCCTCGCCGACATCCGTGCAGCTGAGGCTCTCGCCAAAGAAGTGCGAGATGCTCGTCTTCAAAGCCGAATTGCCGCCGAGCTGGGCAACCAATTACGAAGCCGTGGTGCGCTTGAGGAAGCCGAAAAGGCGTTGCGAGCAGCACTTGCAAAGGCCCAAGAGGTCGGAGACCCGGCGCTTCGACCCATGCCGTTGTACCAATTGGGCGCATTGATCTGGGGCAAAGGCGATCTGGACGAGGCCGACAAGCTCTGGAAAGAAGCGCTACAGACCGCACAACGCACCTCCGACGAACGAGCGATGGGCTTCGGTTACAACGGATTAGGCATTCTCGCCCTTTGTAAGGGGGATTCTGCTGAGGCGCGCCGCTTCCTGGAGCAATCCGCGGAGCTCTTCGAGCGGCTGGGCATGCTGGCGGCGCTCGCAATCGCGCGAGTGAATCTCGTGGAAGTCTACCTTTCCACGGGAATTCTTCGGAAGGCCCTCGCGTTGGCCGATCGCACCGTCGGTCAAGCGCGCGAAGTGCACCATCCGCACGGCATTGCGCTCGGTTTGGTGTACCGTTCTCAGGTGCTCGCCGCACTGCACCGCGATGAGGAAGCCATTCAAAATGCGCGGGAAGCGCTAAGAATCGTACGCCAGCTCGGCACGGCCGAGGACGAAGTGCTGGTGCTCGCCACCCTCACCCGCGTGGACCTCCTGCGCAACGCTCCAAAAACAGCGCTTGACTGGATTTCAGCGCTTCTCCCTCTGTTGACGTCCTACGACAGCGAGGGGGTGGCACCGCAAGTGTACGCGATGCACGCCCAAGCGCTCGCCCAGCTCGGGCGGCTGCCCGAAGCCGAAAAGGCGTTTGAAATGAGCCAACACGGCGATCGTCAATGGCCCCACATTCAGGTGCGTACGGACATCGCCAAAGCGGTCGCCGCGAGACTGCTCCACAAACCCGATGAAGCCAAAACGCTACTGCAAAGGGCTCTTTCCGTCGCCGAGCCCAACGGCTACCGGTACTACCAACTGCTTGCGCATCACGAGCTTACACTCGTCGTTTCCGACGACGCGACTCGGGCACGCCACAGCCGGGTCGCTGCGGCGCTGGCGCGGTCGTTGGCCGCCAATCTTTCCCGCGAGGAAGCCAAGCGTTTTCTGTCAACGGAATGGGGCGGACAACGTCTGGATTCCTGACTTTCAATGTGTCCCCGATCGGCTCCGATGACATTCCGGGACACAAAATAAACCCAAAGAGCGTGCTACACTTCTCTCATGCGCGACTCTGGCCATTCCGTCTTGGGGTCCGCCCCTGGCCCCGGAACGCGCGTTGGTAACTACACCATCGAGCAACCCATCGGATCAGGCGGCGTTGCTTCGGTATTTCGGGCCCGTGATGCGAATGGCGCTATCGTCGCTGTAAAGGTCCTTCATCCCTCCCGAGTGGTCGATGAAGACGTCAAACGGTTTGGACGCGAGTTTCGCGCCGCCCAGCGCATGGACCACCCCAATATCGTCAAGGTATTCGAAGCCGGCGTTGAAAAGGGATATCCGTGGATCGCGATGGAGTTGGTCGATGGCCAGGACATCGACTCCCTCGTCGAAATGTGGGCGTTGGAGCGACCTGCGGACCGCTTTGAGCAGGTTGAGCGCATTCTTCGTGGACTTTGCCTCGGTCTGCAGTACATGCACGACCTGGGCCTGGTGCACCGCGACCTCAAACCAAGCAATATGCTCGTTGCCACCGAAGGCACTCCCAAGCTCGCCGACTTCGGTGTGGTGAAGGACGCCAACAACGCCGGCACCAACCTCACCGTTGCTGGAAAGCTTGTAGGTACCGTCGCTTTCATGGCGCCAGAGCAGATCACCGGCGATGTGGTCGGTCCTCCCGCGGATTTGTATGCGCTGGGCGCTGCCCTCTACGTCATGTTGACGTTCAAACGTCCGATCGAAGCATCCAGCGTCGCTGGGTACCTCGCACGGCACCTAACCGAGGTTCCTCGCCCCCCTTCCGAGATCGATCCGGCGGTTCCTCGGCGATTGGAGCGGATCTGCCAGAAGCTGCTGCTCAAAGACCCCCGGCAGCGGTTCCTTTCGGCAGCGGCCGTCATCGATGCACTGGATCAACCCGATGAACCCAAAGGATTCCCCCTTCGCGGGCAGGAACCGCTGCTGGAGGATTGGACAAGAAGGTTGACTACTCTGGTCAAGGGTGGCGGTGGCTGCATCGCGGTGATCGGCAATCCTGGATCGGGCCGTTCTCACCTACTGAAACACATGGTGGATGTCGCCAAATCGCAGCAAGTCTCCGCCGTGTACGTCGATGGCGGCTACCAGCTCTCCAAGGGCCTGTTCAGTGCGATCCAGGAGGCCACGGATCCAGGAGTCTCGAAGGCGCGAAGAGCCGCGTTCGAGCGGACACTTCGCGGAAAGCCATGGGTGGTAGCGATCGACGACTTGGATCGCGCCCGTCCCGAGGAGGTCGACGAAATCGCCCTATTGATCCGAGATCTCGTGGCCAACGAAGGCGAACGCCTGTTGATCGTGTTCTCCTCCTCCCGCACAGACGGAGTAGTAGAACCCCTAATGGAAGGCACTTCCTCGGTGATCGCGGCCGAGCCGTTTCCCATTACGGCCCTCGATCGCAAGGCGGTGATGGCCATCCTCAAGGATCGAGGCCTAACAGGCGCGGTGGCGACCGTTCTCGGACGCCGACTTCACGAAGATCATGAAGGATACCCCGGTTCAATCCTCGAACAGATCGACGCCCTGGTGGAAGCCGGATGGTTAGAACGTTCCGGCGACGGCCTCAAACCCACCAAGCCGGTAGAGTCCTTCCGAGCGGACCCGCTACCCGTTTCTCGATCGGCAAGACAAGCGATTGAACGGCACTTATCCAAGCTGGAACCCGACGGCGCCGACATTGTCGAAACGCTCTCCGTCCTCGATCGACCTGCGTCCTCCGAGTTGCTTGGCGCCGCCATCGAAACGCCCGATGTGCAGCGGACATTGGACGCCTTGATGCGTTCGGACATTCTGCGCCGTCATGCGGGCACCGAAGAAGACTCCGAGCGTTTCTGGTTTACACATCCCGGAATCGCAGTTCTTGCACGCGAACGCATGAACTCCGAGCGAAAAAAGGCCCTACACGGCGCCATCGCGAACGCACTTTCAAGGCGTCGAAGGCGCGAAGCGTCGTTGGAGGTGGCGACTCACCTGGAGGCTTCCGGCGATGCTGCTGCCGCCTACCCGATGTTCATTCAAGCCGCCCGAGCCTCTGCAAGAGCCGGTCGAATCAGTGAAGTTTTCGACATCGCTCAACACGCGCAAGAGGTGCAAGCACAGGCGGAAAAGCAGCTCGACCGCAAGGAAGTGGCCAAACAGCGGCGTTGGTTGTACCTTCTTATTGGCGAGGCACACTTGGCCCGCGGTGAGTGGCCCGAAGCCATTCCGCCGCTCGAAAAATCCGTCGAGGCCGGTAGGATCGAAGGCGACAAAATCGCCTTGGCGCACAGCCTCGGCTCGCTTGGACGCGCCTACTATCGGCACGGGAGATTCGATAAAGCCCGTCCCATCCTAGAAGATGCGCTGATTGGAATCGACCCGGGCGCGCCCGAACGCGCCGCAGCCACCCGTGCCCTCGCCGATATCTTACTTAGAACCGGCGATGTGAAGAGCTCCGAGCGCTTGTGGGAAGAGGCGCTGGACATCGCCATGGCCATGGCGTCCCGCGATGGAGAAGCTCGGGCGCGGAGAGGTCTTGCCCATGTCCGGGGTTTACAGGGGCGTTTGGACGAGGCGACCCGTCTCCTGGACGTCGCGGAAGACATGCTCAATGCCGGAGGCGATGACCGCGTTCGCGCTGGGGTTTTAGCGCGCGGGATCGAACTCGACGGCGCCGCCGGACGTTATGGCAACGCGATCCGCCGCACAGAAGCGCTGTTGGACTTGGTCCGGGACCGAGAACTCGAGGAACGTTGCGCCGAAGCCTGGGCGTTGGTCGCGGAAATTCGGCTTGCAGTCGGCGAAAAGGAGATCGCTGCGGAAGCGGTGCGCCAATGCCTGACCCATGTTCGAGTGCTGAGCAACCCCGACGCCAGCATTCGCGTAGCACGCGTTTTGGCCTGTATGAATCAGACCAAGGAAGCACTGGCGGCGTTGCCGCGGCCCGAGCAACTTCCCAACAATCCCGTCGACGATCCTGCGGCACAATTGGCAGCGTTGCGGGCCCGTTTGTTGGCACCCGATGATCCCAACACGGCCCGTGACCTGATCACCTGGCTCGGTTCCCGCACGCCACCGTTATTTTCCCTTCGAACCGGCCCTTTGGCACTCGACATTTGCAGCGCGCTCTGCCAGTTAGGCGATGCCGACGGCGCCCGAAAGCACATCAAGCGCGGCCTAAAAGCCATGCCCAATCCCGGCTCCGACGGAATCAGCCTTGAGTTGTTGTTGCAGCTGCATCGGGCCACGCCGGATCCTCGAGTCCTCGCCGCCGCTGGCCAGCTCGCGCGCCGCATCGCTGGCGCGCTGCCGCCAGCGCTCGCTGCGACATTCAGCGCGCGTCCGGAAATCGCAGCGGCACTCGCCAGTTTATAACACGCGATCCACGAATGTGAATCGACTCAAACACCGGCAGGCTTTAGTATGGCGGCCATGGAACCACCGAAGACCACCGAAGAACCCCTCGTCATCGGCGACGTCGCAATAACGGCGGGGATGCGCGTTGGAAACTATATTTTCGTTCGCGAGGTCGGAAGCGGGGGCATGGCCCGGGTCCTATTGGCGAAAGATCCCGCAGGCGAGCTCGTTGCCTTAAAAGTGCTTCGCAAAAGCCGCTTTAAGAACGGGATGGCGCGTTTCAAGCGCGAACACAAGGTATTGTCGAGCATCCACCATCCGAATGTCATTCGGGTGGAGGCGTACGGGGATGTGTTCGGGCACCCTTACATCGCTATGGAGTACGTCGACGGGCCGGATCTACACACCTTGATCCGTAGTTTTCGTGGATGGGATGAAGCAAAACGCTGGCAACGGATCGAAGAGATCTTGGTGGACCTGTGTCGTGCGCTCGCGGCCGTTCATCGTCGCGGGCTGGTGCATCGAGATCTAAAACCAAGTAACGTCCTTATTAATCGCGACGGAATCTGCAAGCTCACCGACTTCGGAATCGTCAAGGACCTTGACCCTTCAGCCGATGCGCAGATGAGTACAACCCTCGTCGGAACCTGGGCTTATGCTTCGCCCGAGCAGATCTCCGGCCAGCCGATCGATCACCGATCCGATCTGTACAGCCTCGGCGTCATCTTGTTCGCGATGCTCACTGGAAAACGTCCCTTCGTCGCCAAAGATATGGCAGGCTATCTGCAGCTGCACCGCGATCGTCCGGCCCCGGCGCCCCGGGACATCGATCGCAATGTTCCCCTTCATCTCGATGAAATTTGCCGCCGGCTGCTCCAGAAATCGCCGCGTGACCGGTACCAGAGCGCGCAAGAAATCCTGTACCGCCTGGAGGCTGAGGAGCGAGCGCCAGGGTTCCTCCCCCCTCAAAGCGAAGGTTGGCACCCACCTTTGGTTGGGCGAGATCTCGAAGTCGAAGCGATCGGAAACGGCGTTGCCGCGTTGACCGACCGCCGCGGCGGGGTGATCGTCCTCGAAGGCGAAGACGGCTCCGGTCGCTCCAGACTGCTCGACGTTGCGGCAGAAAGAGCCCGTTCACTGGGCATTGTATGCTACAAAGTGGAGCTCGCTCCGAATCTGACCGCCTATGCCGCGGCCCTCAAACTCGCCAAGGATCTCGCAAAGGACCTTGATCTTCGCGTACCCGTGGAATTGCGCGCAGCCCTCGAAATGTTCACCGAGGGAGAGGCGCCCCGAATCGACACCCGCTACGCCTTCTACGACGGCCTTCGCGAAGGTCTGATGCGTCTTTTGGAAGAGCGTCCCGTCCTATTGCTGGTGGACGACCTTCACGAGGCCCACGCGCGCGACATCGATCTGATCGGATACGTGATTCGTACGTTGATCGCTCGAGAACAGCAGCCTCTGTTGGTCATCGCGACCGTCCGACAAAAAGCCAGTACCATCGCCGATCAATTCGCCGCAGGTGAGGCCCTCGGCATGGAGCCCCAAACCATCCTCGTTGGGGCACTTTCGCGAGAAGACATCGCCGCGATGGTATTTGACCTGGTGGGAGAATCGCTCAGCGCCCGCCTCTTAGCCCAACGCCTGCACAAGGAAACCGAAGGAAACTCCTACTTCGTTACCGAATTCTTGCGTTCGCTGATCGCGCAGGGGGTGATCGCCACCGACGAAAGTGGACGACGAAAGCTCACACGCGAACAAGAAGAAATCGCCACGGGCCATTTGGAGATCCCGCTGGGCGTTCGCCAGATGATGAAAAGTCGCCTCGAAGGCATAGGTCCACAAGATCGGGTGGTCCTGGAGGTCCTCGCTGTCGGCGGGCGAGAGGTCGATCTCGACGTTCTTCTAGACGTTTTGGACGCCGATGAAGAGCTGATCCTCGACTCGCTGGAACACCTGCTTGCAGCGGGTATCGTTCGCGAAAAACGGTCGGCGGACAAGGTCTATCACGCCGTCACCCACCGAAAATTTGCGGACGTGGTGTACCGCGATCTTCCACCCGAGCGCCGCGCACAACTGCACCGAAAAATGGCCGCGGCCCTGGAGCTTCACCACGCCCAAAATCCCGCCGCCCTCGAGATTGTGGGTGAACACTACCGCCTCGCGGGCGACGCTGGGCGGGCGTACCGGTATTTGGTCGCCGCGGCCAAGCGCCTCTCAGATCGGTCGTTGGTGCAAGAAGCGTGGGATCTCACCGAGAGTGCGGCTGCTTTGGAGGACTCCGCGTCTCTTGACCTGTCAAGATCCGAGTTCCGCACCTTTCGTAGGGACAACCTCCACGGTCGCGCGCACGTGCTCTACAACCGGGGCGAGTGGTTGGACGCCGAGCGCACCTGGCGCATCGTCCTCGCCGTGGCCGAGGAAGACGGCGATCGACGTGCTTCTTGCGAAACTCGGTTGCATATCGCCACCGCTCTCCGCCGCCGCGGACTGCACGACGAGAGCCGACGCGTCGCGGAAATGGCGCTCGAAGAAAGCCGACGATTGCACTACCGCGAGGGCGTCGCCGACGCCCTGCACTGCATGGCGGCTCTGGCCTGGGCCCACGGAAACCTCGATGAATGCGAACGAATGGCTAACGAGGGCCTGGTGGTCGCCCAAGGCAGCCAACTCGCCGATCGGCGCGCGGAGCTGTTGTTGGCGTTGACCGCGGCACAAGCTACACGTGGGCACCTCGCTGCCGCCACCTCCGGGCTGACCGAAGCCGAGGGAATCTTCCGTGAGCTCCGGAAAAAGCGCCCTCGCTGCTTAGCACTCGCCAACATCGCCGAGCTGTTGACGTGGCAAGGGGAGCCGCTGCACGCGCGCCAGCGCGCCCACGTTGCCGTACAATTGGCGACCGAACTGGAGTACAAGCTCGGAAGAACCGCTGCAATCCGCGCAATGTCCGTCGCTGCTTTGGACCTAGGGTTGTACGAGGAGGCACACGCCGGACTTCAGGAGGCCCTACAGCTCGCTCAGGAGATTGAAACCCCCGAAGAAACGGTCGCCTGCCTCACCGCCCTGACCCAACTCCACATCGAGAAGGATTCCCCAAAACGGGCGAAAACGGCCGGACTAAAGGGACTTTCTGTCGGAGAGTCCCGGGATCCTGAGCGGTACCTGCCCCTCCTGCACGCGCAGCTGGTGCGCAGCATGACCGATCAACCGCTCGAAGCCGGGGAACACCTCGCGATCGCCGAGCAAGCGATCCCTTCATTGCCCGTGCCAAGACGCGCACAGACCCAATTGGCACTGGCGTACGCCAATCTTTCCGTGGGAAGACGTGCGGAAGCCAAGGTTCATGCGCGCGCGGTCCAGCTGGCGGCTGGAAGTCGAGGATTTCGCCTTTTAGGCTTAGAATCCCGGGCGCTGCTCGCCCACTTGTGCGAAGGTGAGGAGCACCTGACTCAATTGGCGGTCGCTCAAGAGCTCGCCCGCGAGTTCGTAGCGGCGCTACCGGGCGAAATGGCGTTAGCGTTCACAAAGCGGCCATTCTTCCGGTACATTCAAGCCAAGTCCGAGGACTAGG
>SXGR01605664.1_pt1 | contig 14704 bp, 11 predicted proteins | sample 3174711 | NCBI WGS metagenome assembly SXGR01 (sample SAMN11356860, study PRJNA531348) | freshwater metagenome | isolation source: freshwater sample F1-60 | place: China: Fuxian Lake, Yuxi | collected 2017-12-25
AGGGCCGGGGCGCCCCGCGGGTCAGAGATCCACGACCGAGGGCGCGTAGCCCAGCGCTTCCAGAAACCTTAGGAGATCGGCGCTTCGGATCGTCGTCGTGTGGGTATTGATCAGCGGATGGTAGTTCAGCCGCTCGGCCGCCATCATGGCGCGATCGAGCACCGGCCGCACGGCGCGCGCCGAACGGGACGGCAAGGCGTGGTCGCTCGTGGAAGGCAACGACATGCCGCACCTGCGCGGCATCGAGAAGCTCATTCGCTTGTCGATCCCGCGCGGCGATCACTCGTTCGGACCGGGCGGAGGCAAGACCGCCAACCAGCGACTCGAGCGCGGCGTCGAGCGCGAACGCGCGCGCCGCGAGAGCGAGGAGGCTGGGGGCGCCGCTGCACCGCGGACCGGCGCTGGTCCGCGCTCCAAGATCCATGTGGCGACCTCGCGCGCGCAGGCCACTCGACCGCACGCCGACGAGCGCAAGGGGCTGCGCGACCAAGCTCGTTCGCAGGCACCCGCTGGCGATTGGGCCGAAGGTCTCGACGAGCGCGCCTTGCATGAACGGCGCGACGAGCGCTCGAGCGAACGTCCGCCGCAGCGTCGCGACGATCGACTCCCCGATCCTCGCGCAGAGGGCCGTCCCGACCATGCCTCGCGCCAGCACCCGGACGACACCCGCCGCCCGCGCGCCGCAGGTGCCCAAGGTGGTCCGGGCTTGCGCTACTCCGATGGTCCGGCGCTCCCCAGTGCTGGTGGCTCGCGGCCCTTCGGCCCGCGTCCGCACGCCGGCCAAGGCCATGGGCGTCCGCGCCAACAACGCGGCCCCTCTGGACCTCACGGCGAGCGTGGCCCTTCGGGCGGCAAGCCGCAGGGCGGCGGCAAGGGTAGCGGGGGGCAAGGTGGTGGCGGTCGCCGCCGTCGTCGCTGATCCGGCCTGAGTCAGCGCCCCCGGCAGGTGCACGGAGCAAGCATCCGGCGCAACTCCGCCCCGCAAACAGCGAGGGGCCGCGTGAGCGGCCCCTCGGCATGCATGTCGTCGCGACCTGGAGTCGCGGGCGTCGCCCTCAGAGCTCCCAGGTCACCTGCAAGGCGTTGGTCAGGTTGAAGGTGCTGGTCGTGCAGAACGCCGCGGCGTTCCTGTACCAGACTTGGTAGGTGCGCGTCGCACCGGGCGTCGAGACGCCACCCTTCACGCTGACCGACAGATCGCCGAACCCGGGGTACTGCGACGAGCCACCGACATTGACCTTGGTGCCGAGGCGCACGACCGTGCCGCTGGCGCAGCGCAGGCCATCGCCGAAGGCCGTGCCCACGCCCGCCGCCGTCTGCGTCGTGCCTTGGAAGTACAAGCACGTCGAGTTCGGCATCTGCGAACCAAGGAGCGCGAAAGTGTCGCCGTTGAGGCGCGCCGAGCCGCTCCAGCCGAGGATCGAGCCTGTTCCCAGCGAGTTCGCGCAACCCTCGCCGGCGCTCAAGGCCGAGAAGTTGCCGCACGGGCATGGTCCCCCGAAGAGATCGCCGAAGCAGTAGCTTTCGACGCGCGGGGCGGGGTACTCGTGGTGGCCGATGTCGACGATCGGCGCCGTGCCGGCGCCGGTGTCGGGGACGAGAGGCTCGTCGGCGAAGCGCGCCTTGCCGTAGTGATCGAGGGTCACGGTCACCGGCACGAGGGCGTTGCTGCCCGCGTCGATGGCCGGCGAGGTGGGCGACAGGCGATAGTCTCCGCCCGCCGCGTCCACGAATTGCGGATCGAAGGCCAAGTTGCCGGTGCCCGCGGCGCCACCCAGGACGATCGAGTAGCTCGTGGTGAAGGTCGCGCCGTTCAGCTGGTTCGCCGCTCCTTGCGCCCCGCCGCTGCCCGTGTTGGCCCAGATGATGCAGTTGGCCACGCTGATGGAGTTGGCGCCGCTGCTCAGGATGCCCGCGCCCGCGCTGGCGGTGCTCGTGTTGGCGTAGACCGTCGTGTTGCGGATCACCGGGCTGGAGTTGGACCCGACCCAGATGGCGCCGCCGCCGCCAGTGCCGGTGGCGGTGTTGCCGACGAAGATGCAGTTGTAGACCTTGGTCGTCGAGCCGCCGAAGATCTCGATGGCGCCGGCGCGCGCGGCGCTGTTGCCGCGGAAGAAGCAGCGGTCGAAGGTCGCGCTGACGTTGGTCGCCATGTCGAAGGCGCCGCCGAAGTTGCCGCCGACGTTGTCGAGGAACTGGCAGGCGACGAAGGTGGGGCTGGACGCGTTGATGTAGCCGGCGCCGCCGCCGAAGGTGCAGCGGTTGGCGCGGAAGATGCAGTTGCGCACCGTGGGTGAGCTGCCCGACAAGCACAAGATGCCGCCGCCGCGATCGTTGTTGGCCGTCGAGTTGGCGTTGCCGCCGGTGATGGTGAAGCCGTCGATCACCGCGGTGGCGCCTTGGGAAGCACCGTTCAACACGTGGTAGCTGTTGTCGGTGAAGATGTTGCTCGCATCGTTGCCGGCGAGGTCGCCCGTGATGACCGTCGGGTTGGCGACGATGTCGCGCTGCGCGAGCGCCGTCTCGGTGCCGGCGAAGCCGCCGTAGATGCCGACGCCGTTCTTCAAGTTGATCGAGATGGTGCGCGTCGCCGTCGCCGTCGGGCGGTAGGTGCCGCCCTTGACCCAGATCTCGTCGCCGGAGACGGCGGCCGCCACCGCCACCGAGATGGCATCGACGCCGCGGTGGGCGTTGGCCCAACTCGAGCCGTCGTTGGCGCCGGTCGCGAGGCCGGCGTCGACATGGCGGATGCCGGCGAACGCCGGGGAAGAGAGGAACAACAGGGCGAGGAGGCCGAGGGACCTGGTCGGATGCATGGTGGAGCTCCAGGGTGGGGCGGCGCGCGCGTTCATGGTGCGCGCCATGCGACCGTACAAGAGTAGGGGAAGGCCTCGAAGTGCGCTTGGATTTCCGCTCCTGCGCGTCCGGGATTCGCGGCGCGGAGTAGGAAAGGACTTCCGCCCGCGCGCCTTGCAGGCGCAGGCTCTTGTTCGCTGGATCTCAGGCGCCGGTGAATTGGATCTGGCCCTGCGGCAGCAGGTACACGATCAACATCGTTCCACCCGAGACGGTCGGCACGTGCGCCGAGCCAGGCGGCATGACGACCCAGCCCTCCGGGCGGCCATCGAAACGCGGCTCGCCCTCCAAGGCGATGCACCAGTTGGCCTCGCCCAGGGGGTGCACATGATGCGGACCTGGTCCGTCCATGTGGACCGTGTCGATCGAGAAGTGGCGCGTCGCGTCCACCGCCTTGGAGACGCGCCCGTAGCGCACCGGCGGCGCGCCCCTGTCGCAGATCTTGCCGGCGGCGAGCAAGGCCTTGAGCTCCGCGCTGACCTTGCGGCCCGCGGGGCTGGAGGGATCGAGGCGCGTGGTGAGGGTGGCGACCGCGGCGACGGGATCCGACAAGTCGACGCCGTCGGCGGCCGCGAGCAGAGGTTGGAAGGTGTCGAGCATGGCGCGCGCAGTCTAGCGACTCGCTGCTGGGTGCTTCAGCGCCAGATGGGCTTCAAGAGGCGCAGTTCCGCCTGCTCGAAGGGCTGTTCGTCGTCGGCCAGCGTGCGTCGCTCGACCACGGCGTTCCCCTGCGCCACGAGCAGCTTCCAACTGTCGGGCAGCCGCGCCGTGGCGGGCTCGTCCTCGCGCGCGAACCATGCCCCGTACCAGGTCGGCTTCAGCGGCGCGAAGTGTTCCGCCTCCACGCGCAAGTCGTGGCCGGGCGAGCCGCGCTGCCGAGCGTTGGGTGCTTGCAAGACCTCGGGACTCACGAGGCCGTGCTGGTCGTGGACGAAGAGGCGCGACGCGAAGCCCGTCGCGCCGATCGCCCCGAGCACGATCGAGTCGCCGGGTTGCGCGCGCTTCTCGAGCGCCGCGCCCAGCGCCAACCACTCCTGCGCGCGGGCCTTCATCCCGCGCCACATCGCGAGTTCGCCGCGCGCCTGCGCTTCGTTCCAGCGGAAGTGCAGGGCTTGGCGCAGGCTCGTCGGCGCCAGCTCGATGCCGAAGGCCGGCAAGAGCGACAGGGCCGCGAGGCCGAACGCGAGCCACGCGCCGCGCAAGGCGAGCGTTCCGGCAGCCAGCACGAGGAACCCCGAGGCTGGCGCGAGGAAGCGCCCGTAGGCCATGAAGTCGCCACCCACCAGCACGCTCCAGCCGAGCAGGGCCGCGAGCACGAGTGCTCCCGCCCACGCGCAGCGCCGCGCCGAGCGCGGGGCCACGAGCGGCGCCGCGAGCAGTGCCAGGAGCGCGGGCATGGCGGCGAGCATCGAACCCGCGTAGTCCAGTCCACGCTGGAAGCGCCACGCTTCGAAGCCCGTCTTGGCCTTGGCAGTGTGCGGCCACCAAGACTCGTGCAGCATGTGGCGCGCGCAGAGGCAGGCCAGCCAGGCCGCCAACGCGATGGCGGCGCACTGCAGGACGGGCACGAGCAGTCGGCGCTCGAGGAACAGCACGAAGCCCAAGGCGATGGCCACGGTGACGAGGCCATCCGCGCGCAACGCGATCGTGGCCGCGGCCGCGAGCATGGACGGCGCCAGCGCAGGTCGGTCGGGATTCGCCAGCAACCTCTCGGCGCACAAGAAGGCGCACGCAGCGCAGGCCATCGTCTCCAAGCCGCTCGTGGCCCACACCGCCGCCATCGGCAGGCTCGCCAATAGGCTGCCGCTCGCCAAGGCCTGCAAGGGGGACAAGCTCAAGCGGCGCGTGGCGAGGCGCGTGGCCGCCAGGCACAACCACGCACCCGCGACCAGCGAGCTCAGCAGCGCGGGCAACTCCGGCTGGAAGCCCAGCACCTGCCAGATCGCGCTCCACAAGACCCACAAGAGGTTCGTGTAACCCTCGACCGGTGGCGACTCGTGCGGGTTGTAGACGAGCCCCAGTCCCTCAGCCAAGTTGCGCGCGTAGCGGAAGCTGATGTAGGCGTCGTCGCAGACGAACCACCAACTCGCCGCGTGCGCTAGATAGACGGTCACGAGCGCGAACCCCACCCACGGCGGCAGGCGGCCGATCGGTTGGCCGTTGCAGGCGGTGGCCTCGGGGCTGGATCCCATGCGCAGCGAGGATAGCGCCTGCGCCCAGCGCCCCGCAGTCGTCAGCGGGGCTTTCCCAAACCGTCCCCGGGCATGGGCTTGCGCTTGAGGTTGGGTTGCTGCCGCTGCTGGCCTGATTCGCGCGCGCAGCGGCGCTCGGTGCCGGGCTGGATGAATTCTTGTGCGATCCAAGGCGGTCGGTCGTTCATGCGACATCGCATGCGCCGGCAACCCGCCATCCCCACGCTTGAGTCCCTCCCGATGCCCAGTGCGGGGGTGCTCGTCGCCGCCACGCAGGATGCCCGGCTCTTGCGCATCCTCGACTCGCTCGCGGAGGACCTTGCGCTCCCGCTCAAGGTCGGCGAGGGTGCCGCGGAGCTCGAGGGCGCGCTGGGCTCGCCCGACGACCACCTGCTCGTGCTGGATTGGCGCCAACCGAGCGCCGGCGCCCCTGAAGTGGCGTCTTGGCTCGCCAGTCGCCATTACCGCCTGCCGCACCTCGCCGTCGTCGCCCCCGGTGCCGTGTCCGCCACCGTGCAGGCCTTGCGCAACGGCGCCTTCGAAGCGGTCGAGCTCGGGCTCGGCCTTCCCGGGCAGGCCGCGGCCAGCGACGAGGTCGAAGGGCGCGCGGCCAGCTCGCGCATCGGATCGGCCTTCGCGCTGGCGGCTGACCAGCGCCGCGCGGCGGTGCAAGAGCGGATCCAGCTCCTCGAGTTGCGTAGACGGCACGCCGCGCTGCGCGACATCGAACGCAAGACGATGGCCGCGATGGTGGCTGGCATCTTGAACAAGCAGCTGGCGTTGGAGCTGCGCATCGCCGAACGCACGGTGAAGAAGCACCGCGCGACCGTGCTGAAGCAGATGGGCGCCGCGAGCCTGGCGGACTTGGTGCGGATGGCCATTCGGCTGCAGCTCGCCTGAGGGCGCCGAGTCGGCCGCGAGCGCTCCTGCGCGGTGGATCTGCTGCCAGTCCATGCGTGGCGGTCGCTGGCCGCGCGTCTGCCCACCGCCATGCCCTCGAGCACCGTCGTGCCGATGGCGCTGTTGGGGACGCGACTGCGCGCCAGTATCTTGCCGGCATGCAAGTCCGTTGGCGCGCCTCGCTCGTCTGGCTGGCCATCTGCGCCAGCCTCGCGCTGACGCAGTCGCCGCTGTGGACGAGCGGCCTGCTGCCCGGCGACCGACTCGACCCGTCGGGTGGTTCCGTGCTGCACTCGGCCTGGCTGGAGCTCGGCGCCGGGCCTGCCGCGCACCTCGTGTTCCTGCGCTGCGTGGGATTGCTGCTCGTCTGGGTGCTGGCGCTCGCCTGCGCCAGCGTCGCACGGCGCATCTTGCGTCCATTCGCCAGCGAAGAGGTGGCGCAAGCAGCGGGCGACGCCACCACGATCTACATCGCGGCGCATCCCTTCGTCGTCTCGGCCGCTGCGCGACCCGGCGGGCATGACTTGTTGTTCGCCATGACGCTCGCCGCGCTCGCGTTGGGTCAACTACTGCTCGCTCGACAAGCGCGCACGCGCGGCCGGCTCGCCTTTGCCGCTGCGTGCGTCATCGTCGCCGCGGCCATCTCGCCCGCCGCGCGGGCCGTGCCTCTGCTCGCCGGCCTGCTCGAGTACGGAGCGGGGCCGCGCCCGCGCACCGGCGCGCGGCGTTGGAGCGCCACCCTGCTCGTGGTCGGCGCGTCGATCCTCGCCGTCCAGGTGGGCGAGCAGCTTGGAGCCGCGCTGGTGGCGCCCGCCAGCCACGACACCAAGGCCGATGCGACGATGCTCGCTTGGTTCGCGGCCGCCGGGCAAGCCTTGTTCCCCGTGCTGGCCGGCAAGTCCGCCGCGCACGCGGTGCTCGCGGCGCTCGTCTGGCTCGTGGCGCTGGAACCGCTCTTGCGCGCCGCGCGTTCGGCGCCGCGCTTGTGGGGGCGCCTCGCCTTGGCCGCGTTGATCGCCGTAGTCGCCACCTTGCCGTTCAAGGACGGTCCTCCACGCCCCGGCGCCCTCGACGGGGTCGAGGCCTTGGCGCCCGCGGCCGCTGCCGCCGCGCTGGCGCTCTCCATCGCCACCACGGCGATCGGCGGCTTGCGGCGCACGTTGTTGCCGCTGATCGGCGGCGCCTGCCTTGGCTTGCTGGCGCGCGCCGCGACCTCCGACATGGCGGCCGCCGCGCGCGCAGCCGACGACTTGGAGCGGCGTCTCGCGCAGGAAGCACGCGGCGTGGCCGAGCTGTTGTGCGTGCCGCCTCGGCGCGAGACGCATGGCTTCGCCTTGTGGCAGGACGACTTCGCCGAGCGTGCGCGCGGACTGTCCGCGCGCGTGCGTTCGATCGACGAGCGCTGCCTGCCGTGGCTCGAGCGCGGAGCATTGGCGCAAGAGTTGGCGCGCGAGGGGGCGCGCGTAGTGCGGCTCGATGGAACAGGCCGCGCCCTCGTGCCGCCGCCAGCGCGCGGCGAGGCGTTGGTGTGGCGAGGCGAAGGTCGCTCGCCGCTCGTGGATCTCGACCCGCGCTCGTTGCACAGCGTGCGCGTGCTGCCCCTGCCGGGCACGAGTCCAACGGAGGAACCGTGGATGGGCTGGCGCGCGGCGGAGGATGGCGGGAGCGCCGGGCGCGTCGCGGGCGTGTGGGGGCTGGTCGAGGGCGAACTGGTGGCCTTGTTCGACTTGCGCCGCGACGAGGCTTGGAACCGCGCCGGGGTCGTGCGGCGCGTGTGGTTCGAGATGCCGCTCGCCAGCATCAAGAGCGCGGAGCTGCGCGCCGAGTCCCCTTGGCGCATCGACGCCCCGCGCGTAGAGGGGGACGACTGGGTGCTCGACCATGTGGACCAATCATGGCGACCATTGTCCGGAGCGCCGCGCCTCGTGGTGCGCGTGCTCGGCGAGCAAGGGCTGGCGTGGATCGAGCGCGACTTGGCGTCGTCGGATGGCGCCTGGCGCGCGTCCGGCCTGGAGGCCGAAGTGCGCCGCCGGCTCGCGCCCGGCGAGGCGGCTTGGTGGTGGATCGAGCGGATGGTCGGCGAACGGGTGGTGGCCGAGGGTTCCGGACGCTTGGAACGCTGACTAGAGTGTTACCCGCCATGAGCACCAAGCCTTCCAGCGCTCTCGACACCTTCCCGAATCCGCGTCCCGGCCGCGCCTACGAGATCCGCTTCGACTGCCCGGAGTTCACCTGCCTCTGCCCGAAGACTGGACAACCCGACTTCGCCACGATCCGCATCCGCTACACGCCGGCTGAACGCTGCGTCGAACTCAAGAGCCTCAAGCTGTACTTGTGGAGCTTCCGCGACAAGGGCGCCTTCCACGAAGCCGTGACCAACCAGATCCTCGACGATCTCGTGGCGGCGACCGCGCCTGCCGCGATGGTGGTCGAGGGCGACTTCTGGGTGCGTGGCGGCATCAAGACCGTGGTCGAAGCCAGCCACCCGTGACTCGCGCGCGCTGGTGGCTCTTGTGCGCGGCGCTGCTGTTGGCGGCGGCCTGCCTGCGCGCGGCCCTCCTGTTGGGGGCGCCGGACCAGCTCCACGACGCGGGCGATGGCGCGAGCGGCCGCATCTACCACGAGGAGCTCTTGCGCGGCGTCGCCGCGCGCGACATCGCCGAGGGCAGCCTGCTGCCGTGGATAGGCTGGCAGGTGAACGACTTCTGGGGCGGCTCGCTCGTCGTGTCGCTGCTGGCGGCGCCGCTGTACCAGCTCTTCGGCGACCACTTGCTGTGCTTGCGCGCGGTGGGCGTGCTGCTCCAACTGCTGCTGGCCGTGTTCGCCTGGTGCTGGCTCTCCGAGCGCGTCTCGCGGGTCGCGGCCCTCGTCGCGGTGCTCCTGCTTGCCGCGCCGCCGTGGGGCTACTTGGCGTCCTCGTTGATGGTGTACGGGACGCATCTGGAGCTGTGCGCCTTGCAGGTGCTCGTGGCGTGGACGCACTTGCGCGGCGGGGGCGGGCGGCTTGGATGGATCGCCAAGGGGGCCTTGGCGGGCTTCGCCACCTGGTTCGGCTATTCGACCGTCGTGGTGCTCGTGGTCGTGGCCCTCGCGTCGTGGCTCGACCGCGTCCGACCGACGCGCGCGTGGTTGGGCGCCACCATGCTGCCGTGGCTGGTCGGCGCCGTGGTGGGAGTGTCGCCGCTCTTCGCACGCCTCGCCTACAGCGGCGGAGTCGTGGGCGTCTACGACGGCGGGTTGCTGCACCACTTGGAGCGCGGCCTGTTCCACGGCACTCCGCGCGGCCTCGACGGCGCGCTCGTGCATGGCCCGTTGGAGAAGTGGCTGCTCTTGTGGAGCGGCGAACTGGCGCAGTCGACCTTCCTGCCCTACTGGGGCGGAGTGGCGCTGGTGGTGCTGGTGCTGGCCGCCGCACTGTCAAACTTGCTTGACGGAAGCCGATCCGGCGCTCCGCGCGCTCGTTGGAGCGATCCTGGGCGCTTCGCGCTCTTGTGTTGCTTGGCGTGGACGCTGTCCTACGCCGTGTCGGACTTCGGCCTCGGCACCCGAGCATGGGTGTTCGATTGGCGCTACTTGATGCCGCTGTGGCCGTGGAGCGCCATCATCCTGGCGGTGGCGTGCTCGCGCTGGCTCGCTGCGCCGAGATGCTTGCCGCGCTGGTCGGGCATCGCGCTCTTGTGGGTTCCACCGTGCTTCGCCCTGCACGCCGGGATGCAGTTGGTGCCCGAGCGCCGCGCCGCGTCCATCGCCGCGCCAGGCAGCGACGACCGGGTCCTCGAGCGCTTCCTCGCGCTGCAGATCACCGCCAATCCCGACACGCGCGAGCTCGCCGTGGCGGCCCTCGAACGCCTCGGCGAGCGTGGCGAGCGCTCGGTGGCGGAGCAGGACCGCAGTCGCGCCTTGGCGGGGTCGCTCGCGCGAGGCGTGGCGTGGGTGGCCGCGACTCCCGTGCCGGAGGGGTTGCACAACCAAGACGAGGCCATCGATCGCAAGGACCGCTCTCGCGAGGCCTTGCGGCTGGTCACCGAGGGGCCAGCGACACCCTTCCAATGGTGCTTCGGCGAGGCTTGGGCGCGGCTGAACGAATCTTCTTCCGGGACCCCCGATCCGGCCGTGCGCTGAACGGGCGGCCCTTTCGAAGGGGTGCTACACTTCTCAAAGCTCGCACAGGGGCGCTCGCCAGCTTCCCCCTCTCCACCTTCCACCGCCATGACTCGACTCCTCGCAGCCACCTGGGTCGCCCTCGCGCTCGCGGGTCTCGCTTCCGCGCAGGGAACCGCTGCGCAGGGGACCTCGTCGCAGGCGCGAGCCGTTCCGCGGCCGCTGGTGCCCTTCGACAACCAGGTCGGACGCTACCTCAACTTCGAGGTCGGGCATGTGCAGCCGATGGCCTTGTCCGCCGACAGGTCGCTGCTCTATGTCGTGAACACGCACGGGTGGCGCCTTGCGGCCTTGGATGCCTCGACCCGCCAAGTGGCTTGGGAAGCGCCCATCGGCCTCGGCGCCGCTTCCGTGGTGGCGCGACCGGGAACGACGGAGTTGTGGGTCGTCGATCGCGTGCAATCGAGCATCTCCATCGTCGACACGACGCGCCAGGCCATCGTGCGCACGATCCGCGTCGGTGCCGAGCCTCACCATGTCGTCTTCTCTCCCGCCGGCGATCGAGCTTGGGTGTCGTGCGCCGCGGCGCGTCGAGTGGAGACCATCTCGACCGCCAGCTACGCGGTCGTGGGCCATGTGCGCATTCCCGCGCTCGAGCCGCGCGCCATGGCCTGGGCGGCCGATCGCTTGTGGGTGAGCTCGTTCCAATCCGGCAACAACACGACCGGTCGCGGCGTGTCCAGCGCCGACGCCGACAACATCGTCGAGGTCCGCCGCGTCGCGGCACCCGCCACTCCGTTGCCCGATCGCGACTTGTTCGCCATCGTTCCCGGCCCCACGCCCGGCGCCGAGTCTTTGGATCTCGCGAGCACCCGCACCGGCCTCGGCACCACGCTCTTCAACGCGCATGTGCGCCCGGGCACCAGCGAGCTTTGGATCCCGTGCACGGATGCGTTGAACGCGGACTTCCTCGGCGAGGGCACCTTCGCCGGTGGCCAAGTCGTGCGCAACCTCGTGAAGATCGTCGATCTCGCCGGTTCGAGCCCGACGCGCACCATCGACCTCGATGCGCTCGCACCCTCGGCCGACGTGCGTTGCGCGCAGCCCACCGGCCTCGCGTTCGACTCCGCCAGCGGTCGCGTGTACGTCGCGGGCTACGGTTCCGATCTGATCGCCGTGCTGCGCCTCGCGCAGGACGGCTCGGTCGCGTGGGAGGGTTCGCTGCGCCAACCGGCCAAGCAGAGCTATCCACGCGGCTCGGGTCCGCGCGCCTTGCTCTTCGACGCTGTCGACCAGACCTTGTGGGTCTACTGCAAGAACGACAGCGCCGTGTCGAAGATCGACACGGCGGCACTGCCGTCCGCCGTCTTCCATCTGGACGCCAATCCGCCCGTGGCCTACGGCATGGGCGCGCGCTCGACCGAGGAGTCGCTCGGGCGGCACCTGTTCACCGACGCGCGCCTGTCGGATTCCAAGACCACTTCGTGCGCCAGCTGCCATGTGGACGGGCACACGGACGGCCTGTTGTGGGACTTGTCCGAGTATCTCACGCCCGAGGGCACGCCCGCCGGGGGCGCCACCCTCGCGCTCGACCACAAGGGACCGCTCGTCACGCAGAGCACGCGACGGATGGAGGAGTCGGCTCCTTACCACTGGCGCGGAGAGAAGCGGCACATCAACGAGTTCAACGCCTCGTTCATCAGCCTGCTCGATCGCAAGGTGAACGGCCAACCTGCCCACATCGCCGGCGACTTCCAATACCTGCGCCACTACATCAACCGGCTGGCCATCCCGGCCAATCCTCTGCAGCAGGCCGATCGCGGCTTCACCGCCGACCAACTCGAAGGAGCGCGCTTGTTCGCCGGTCGTCCGCTCGACGCCAGCGGCCAGACCTGCGCCTCCTGCCACATGCTGCCGCTAGGCAGCAGCGGCGAGGTCGTGGCGTCCGCGGCCGAGGGCCCGCTGCGTTCGGCCGATGTGCCCTCGCTGCGCGGCGTGGCCGACAAGGAACAACCGTCGTTCTACGTGGGCAGCTCCTTCGGGCATCGCCCCGAGTCGGGCACCGGCCTGCTGCATGGCGGGTACGCGGCGCGTCTGCAGGACTCGTACTCGCGGGGCCCGTTCACCACCTCAACCCACTCCTTCGATCTCTCTCCCGCGGAAGCGGACCGCATCGCCGACTTCCTGCGCGCCTTCGACACCGGACTCGCGCCCGCGACGACTTGGCAGGCGACCATGCGGCCGGAGAATGTCGATGCCGTGCTGGCGAACGAGTTCGCCTTCCTGCGCGCGCAAGCCACCGCAGGCCACTGCGAACTCGTCGCCTATCGCTCGGTGCAGACGCCCAGCATGCCGCGCACGGGTCTCTACGATCCTGCGACCGGGCAGTTCCGCATGTCTGCCGCGGGCGTGTGGCTGACGCCCGAGGCCCTCGCGGCCGAAGCGCGCGCCGGCCAGCCCGTGACCTTGCTGGGCGTACCGCTGGGCATGGGGCCGACGATGGGCGTCGACCGCGACTTCGACCACCTCTACGACGCCGACGAGTTGGCGCTTGGCACCGACCCGGAGGATGTCGACACCGACGGCGACAAGTTGCCCGACGGTTGGGAGCTGCCGCGGGGCACCGATCCCCTGGTCTTCGACCAAGTCTCGCCCGACACCACGGCTCCGAGCCTCGTGGGTCCGGCGCGCCTCGTGTACCGCACGACGAACACGCTGAAGTTCGAGTTCGACGTCGACGAGCTTTCGCGCTGCCATGTGTCCGTCAACGGGGGCTCGGCGATCCAGCGCATCCCGCTCGACCACTACGTCGACACCCGCCACTGGGTCGTCCTCGGGAACCTCGAGCCCGACACCGACTACACCATCGGGCTCGAGTTGCGCGACCCCGAAGGCAACATCCGCCTCGACACCTCCACGGTCTTCCGCACGGCCGCGCCGCGCGTGCCCGACGCTTTGCATGTCGAGTCCATCACGCTCGGCACGACGACGGGCTCCACGCCGCTGCTGCACGCCTCGGTTTCCCTGCGCCGCGGCAGCGTGCGCGCGGTTCCCGGCACGATGGTGGTCGGCACGGTCTACCGGCGCATCGGCACCAGCTTGCCGACGACCGTCATCGGCGCCACCAGCACCATGACCGACGCCTCGGGCAACGCCAACTTCACGGTGGCGCTGCCCAACACGCAAGTCGGCTCGGGCACGACTTGGTTCGTCGTGCGCGAAGTGCGGCCGCCCACGGGCACGCAGCCTTGGATCAAGGCGCTGGACGCCGAGTTCCACAAGTCCATCGTCTGGTGATGCGGCAGGCTCGGGTCGCAGGCGCCCCGAGTCCGCTTCGTCTTCGTCCGCTCCGCCCTAGCTGCGCGCCAATTCGTCGCGCAGCGCAGCCCAGCCAGGCTTGATCGCGCCGAAGATCAACTCGACGCGCTCGTCGTAGTGCGCGAAGGCGCTCTTCATGCCGTTGATGGCGAGCTTCTCGAGGTCGAGGAGCGACAAGCCGTAGTGCAGGTGCGCCAGCAAGTACTCGTCGGTCAAGCTCGTGCGGCTCATCAACCGGTTGTCCGTGTTGAGGACGACGCGGAAGCCCTTCTTGAAGTAGTGCGGGAAGGGGTGCTCGGCGAGGCTCTTCGCGGCGCCGGTGTGGATGTTCGAAGAGAGGCAGATTTCGATCGGCACGCGGTGGTCGAGCACGTATTGGGCCAAGGGTCCGAGCGAGACGACCTCGCCCTTGTGCACGACCATGTCCTCGACGAGGCGCGTGCCATGGCCGATCCTGTGCGCGCCGCAGTACTGCAGCGCCTGCCAGATGCTCTCCGGGCCGAAGCTCTCGCCGGCGTGGATCGTGATGGAGAAGTTCGCGCGCTTGGCGAACTGGAACGCGTCCTCGTGGTGCTTGGCGGGGTGTCCGGCTTCCTCGCCGGCGAGGTCGAAGCCCACGCAGCCGCGCGAGCGCCATGCCACGGCGAGTTCCGCCATCTGGTAGCTGAGGAGCGACGACATGTTGCGCATGGCGCACACGATCAAGCCGACCCGCACGCCGAACTCGACGCGCCCTCGTTCCAGGCCGCGACACACGGCGGCCATGACGCCGTCGAGTCCCAGTCCTTGTTGCGTGTGGAAGTGGGGCGCGAAGCGCACTTCGGCGTAGGCGACGCCGTCGAGCCGCATGTCCTCGACGAACTCGAAGGCCACGCGTTCGAGCGCCTCCGCGGTTTGCAGCAAGGCGATCGTGTGCCGGAAGCCTTCGAGGTAGAGAGCCAGCGAACCGCGCGCCGCGCCGGCGGCGAACCACTCGGCCAAGCGCTCCTCGTCCGCATGCGGCAGTTCGGCGTAGCCCGACTTGGCGGCCAGGTCGAGCACCGTGCGCGGGCGCAGGCCGCCGTCGAGGTGCTCGTGCAGCAGCACCTTCGGCGCGCGCAGGAGGAGTGCACGCGTGAGTTGAGCGGGACGGCAAGGGTTCGCGGGGGTCGAACGGCTCTCCATGGGTCGAATCTAGGGCTTCTGCGGTTGGAAATCGAGCCGCGGCGGGACGCGGCGTCCGCGCGGTGGAGCCGGCCGCGCACCTCGACTATCCTCTGCGCCCCGATGAAGAGCCCGATCCGCGTCCGTTTCGCACCGTCCCCGACCGGCAAGCTGCATGTGGGCGGCGCCCGCAC
>SXGR01361510.1_pt1 | contig 14695 bp, 10 predicted proteins | sample 3174711 | NCBI WGS metagenome assembly SXGR01 (sample SAMN11356860, study PRJNA531348) | freshwater metagenome | isolation source: freshwater sample F1-60 | place: China: Fuxian Lake, Yuxi | collected 2017-12-25
GGCCGGAACCCTCAGCGGGGCGCCGAAGATCCGCGCAATGCAGCTGATCTCGGAGCTCGAAGGGACCACCCGTGGACCCTACGGCGGATGCGTTGGCTACTTCGGGTTCAACGGCAACGCCGACCACTGCATTACGATCCGCACCGCCCTGGTCAAGGACGGCAAGGCCTACGTCCAGGCCGGCGGTGGCTGGGTGAACGATTCGACCCCGGCGGCGGAGTTCGAGGAGACGGTCAACAAGTCGCTCGCGATGCGGAAGGCCATCGCGGTGGCCGAGACCTTTGCGGGCCGCTGACCCCGGCTACTTCGCGGCCCACTGGAGGGCTTCCTCGACGATCCCGCGTGTCAGCGTGTTGGGCAGCACCCGGGGAGGGAGGCTGGGGTTCTTTGAGTAGACCAGCACCAGCGGCACCCCGGCCCTCTGGAACCGTCGCAGCTCCTCGGTGATCGCCGGGTCTTCCCGGGTGTAGTCCCCGCGCAGGGACACGACGTTGAGGGCCGTGAGTTGTTCACGGACCGATGGGACGTCGATGGCGGTGGCCTCGTTGACCCGACAGGTCAGGCACCACTTGGCGGTGAAGTCGACGAGCACGGGCCGCCCTTCAGCACGCGCGCGGGTGACCGCATCGGGGGACCATCGGGCCCAGGCGATTGCTTCCTTTGTGGATCTCGGGAGTGTCAGGTCACCCGGGGTGGAGGCCGTGGGCTTGCTGATCTGGGGGGCCCGCCAGTGCAGCTGGGTCTCGAGGATGCCAAAGTAGCCAACACCTAGGGCGATCAGGATCAGGGTCCAGGACCATCCCCGGTTCCCGGTGCCCGTCTGGATCCATTGTCCGAACACCCAGGCCGCGAAGGCCACGCACACGAGGAAGAGTCCCTCGAGGAAGACCCCGGATTCACCGAACTGGTCGGCCGCCTGGGACAGCAGCCAGACCGCGGTGGCGATCATCGGAAAGCCCATCAGGACCTTGAACGTGATCATCCAGTTGCCCGGCTTGGGCAAGTACCTCAGCCAGGCCGGCTGGAGGGACAGCATCAGATAGGGCGTGGCGAGACCGAGTCCTGCCGTGAGGAAGATGGCGAGAAGGACGGAGGGTTTCTCCCCGAAGGCGAAGCCCAGTGCCGTTCCGAGGAACGGAGCGGTGCAGGGGGTGGCGAGGACCGTGGTGAACACCCCGTTGAAGAATGCCCCGGAGGCTCCCTCCTTGGAGGCCAGCTGGCTGGCGGCACCGAGGGCGCTGGAGTGGAGGCTGATCTCGAACACCCCGAACAGGTTCAACGCGACCAGCGTGACCAGCGTGGTGATGCCCACGAGGAAGATCGGGTTCTGGAACTGCATGCCCCAGCTGGCGGTGCGTCCGGCGGACTGGACGGCGATGACGAGTCCGGCCAGCACCGCGAAGGAGGAAAGCACCCCTGCCGTATAGACGAACCCGAGCTGCCGGACCCGTGTGGGGTTCTCACCGCTTTGACGGACAAAACCGAGGATCTTCAGCGCGATCACCGGGAGCACGCACGGCATGATGTTCAGGATCAGCCCCCCGAGGAACGCCAGCCCGAGCATCGCCCACAGACCCGTGGCCACTGGAGGGGCATCGGCCGGTGTGGGCGAGGATGGAGTCGTGACCGTTCCGTGTGTCGGAGCAGTGGGAGCGGCGTCCGTGATGGGAAGGGTGACCTCAACGCCTTCGGGAGTTGCTCCAGCTCGGGGCGTCACCAAGAGACCCCGGATCTCCTTCGGCCACACGTTGTCGACCTTGGACACGGAAAAATCCACGACACCGGGACTTCCGCCGGGTTTCCAGGTCCACTCGAACGTCTCATCTGGATACGGAAAGAAGTCGGAGGCTCCAGGCGTGGCGGGCGTGATCCGGAGGACTCGGCTGTCGCCTGGGGCGGAATCGCTCCAGCGGGCCGAGGCCTGTCCGGCGGCACCCGGACGTGGCAGCGACTCGATCGCGGTCCGGATCAGGGTTGCTGATTCCGAGGCCTTGTTTTCGGCTCCGATCTGGAGGGTGGCCTTGACGGTGGCACGTCCGGGCAGGCACTCGGTCTTGCACTCGAGCCAGGAGACCTTGGCTTGAAGGGTCAGGGTTCCCGACGGGACGGAGTCCGCGATCCGTAGTGTGACCGGGAGGAGGACCTTTCCTTCATACACGTAGGTGGTGATGTCGGCTTCCGTGAGGCGTTCAGGCGTCGGCCAACGGAGTTCGCCGGCGGTGATGCCGTCGGGGAGGGTCCAGTCGACCTTTGTGGCCTGGCCGGTCTCGCCCGGATTCCGCCAATAGGTGTGCCATCCGGTCGGGGGAACGAGTTCCACGGCGGCCTCGATCGCGGTCCCGGGGCGGACGGTGACGGCATCGAGCAGCAGGCGGGCCTGGCTGGTCCCCTGGGCGTGGACAGCCTCGAGGAAGGCGGTCAGCACCAGAACCAGGACCCTAGGGAACATCCTCATGGGATCGACTCTCGGCACCGGACTGCCATTGGCAAGCCGAGGGTGGGGTCTCTGGGGCGACGGAGATTCACCCCGGGGGTTTGCGAAGACGGGGACTCACGCGGTGACGCGGAGGAAAGACGGGAGAGTTAGAAAGAAACGAGGGGAACAGGGGTGGCTTCTGATCGGACGCCGAAGGCGTTGATCGGTGGGTGATACAGTGCCCTGCTTAACTGGGCGCAGGAGCGCCCTCCGGGACGCGCTCCGTTGCGTCCCCATCTTGCCCGTGAGGGGTTAACCGACCTGTGGTTCCAGCTGGGATCCTCTGACGCTGCAGACGACCCCCTCCCCCTCACGGTTGCGCCACGCGTGGTGGATCGAGATGGGGCCGTGGCGGAGCACAGCCCTACCGGCATCGCCTCGGTCTTTATCCCTCATCTCTCCCCCGCCTTCCTCCGTGTCTCCGCGTCACCGTGTGAGTCCCTCTCCCCGCCCTAAATCGGTCGGAGGGTGACCTCGACTCGGTTTGGTGGTGGGATGGGGGGATGACGTGGCTCTCGTCGGTGTGCAGGCTGCGGTACGGTGGCGATGGGAGGGGGTTGCGGTTGGCGTTGGCTGTGATTGCCGTGACCGGTGTCGGTGTCGCGTGGGGGCTATACCCTCCGGAAAACCGGTACTCGATCCTCACCAGCACCATCTCCTATCTCGGGTCGCCGGACCCCGATCGCAATCCGCAGGGGTGGAGGGTTTATCAGGTGGGGATGACGGCCCTGATCCTCCTCATGGGATCCTGGCTGCGTCGTCGACACGTCGGGTTTTTGGGACGGGGCTCGGTTCTGGGCCGGATCGGCAGCGCCCCTCTGGTTTTGGCGATGGGGATGATGCTCGTCTCGGTCTGGATTCCCGACAGCCGGACCCAGGAGTTCCTCGGGGAGAAGGCGACGCGGGTCCATACGCGTCTGGCGATCCTGGCCATCCCGGTGCTGGGGGTGGGGCTGACCCTCGACACGGTCGGCCGGTTCGTGATGGGAACCTGGCTGGTGCGACTCTGGCCGGCGTTCCTCTTCGCGGCGCTGGTGGCGTTTGGGTTCTGGAAGCTGGCCGAATGGGAGTCGATGTGTCGCGCGGACCGGTCCCTCCGCCACTGGCCCGGGGACGGACTCCACTCCACCCCGCTCTGGGAGTGGATCACCTTCCTCTACCTCATCGGACACCTGAGGTGGATGTCCAAGGCCCCGCCGGCGGGCGGGCGATGATCCGCGGTCTCAGGGCTTGAGCTCCCGGATCCGGAGATTCTGGAACCACACCTCGTCGGAGTGGTCCTGCAGCAGGATCGGCGTCGGGAACCCGGTGCCCCAGCGGACCTCTGTCTTGAACTTGCTGGCCGCCTTGGCGGTGGCGAGTTCCGGGGATCCGAGCTCGTAGTCGAGCACCTTGACCCCGTTGAGCCAGTGCTCGACGTGGCGGTCGCGGACGAGGATCCGGGAGGTGTTGATCTCCCCGGCCTTCCGGACCGGCGCCTTCCGGGGCGGCAGGGCATCGTACAAGGCCGAGGTCTGACGCTTGGGGCCGACGGAGGCATCGGGATGGGCCGCGTCGTCGATCACCTGATATTCGTGTCCGATAGGGGCGCCGCGGGACTCATCGATGAAATACTTCACGCCACTGTTTCCCCCCGGGGCGATGCGCCAGTCGAAGGTCAGCTCGAAGTTCCGGAAGGTGTGGGTGGTGAGGATATCCCCGCCGCCGCCCTTGGCTTTGTGATGGAGCCAGCCGTTTTCGACCTCCCAGCCTGACGCGGGGAACTCCTTCTTCCCGAAGCCACGCCACCCCTCCGTGCTGCGTCCATCGAACAGCAGCGTCCAACCGTCCTGACGTTGCTCTGGTGTGAGGGTGTTGGGCGTTGCTCCGCGGGCCGCGCAGAGCGGGATCAGGGCCGCGAGAAGGGGGAGGAGAAAGCGCATGGCGGGGATCACTTCGCGTCGAGTCGGCGCACCCGGATGTCGCGGAACCAGACATCATCGCCATGGTCCTGGAAGCAGAGGTGTCCAACGGATTCCCGGGCGAACTTGGGGTAGCCGCTGAACTTGGACTTGGCGATGAGTTCGCGGGCCGCGGGCGAGGCGAGATCGATCGAGACGACCTTCCTGCCGTTCAGCCAGTGTTCGACGGCCCAGCCCCGGACGACGATCCGGGCTTTGTTCCAGTCGCCCACCGGCTTCAGGGACTTCTCGGAATTCGCGGCCACCAGGGCGTAGAGGGCCGAGGCGCTGGTCTTTGGATTCTTTCCGTCTCCGTGACGGGAGTCGTCCAACACCTGGTATTCCGGTCCCGTCTGCCACGGTTCCTTGAGGTCCTCGGAGACCCGGTACATCACTCCGCTGTTGGCGCCCGGGGCGACCTTCCACTCGAACTCGAGCTCGAAGTCCCCGAACTGCTCCTTGGTCACCAGATCCCCGGCCCCGCCACCGGCCTTCACATGGAGGGTGCCGTCGACCACCTCCCAGCCCTTCTTCGGGAAGCCGTCGTGCTTGAACTGCCGGAAGGCCTCGGTCGAGGTGCCGTTGAACAGCACCTTCCAGGGTCCCTCGGCGGACAGCGTCGGGAGGGACGTGAGAACAAGAAGGGCCAACGTGGAACCGAGGACGGAACGGGGGGAGTGGAGTGGTTTCATGGACTGGGATGCAGACGAATGGAATGACAGCGCGATCCAGAGCGTCAAGGAGCGGTCCTCGGACGAGCGGTTCCTACAGGCCCTTGAGACCTGTGCTGTCGGGCTGAAGGAGGTGCATCGATGACTCCGGAAGCACGCGGTGCATGGCGCGGGCCACGGCCTCGGGGTTCTGGAGTGTCAGGCAGATGATCGTGCTGCCACTGCCGCTGAGCCAACCGCCGACGGCCCCGGCCTTCTCACCGGCGCGGATGACCCGGCTGAGCTGGGGGATCAGCTCCTCGCGATACGGTTGGTGGATCCGGTCGTCGAAGCAGCCCCGCAACGCCTCGAGGTTCCCGCTCGCGAAGGCGGCCGTGATCAGGGCGACCCGGGTGAGGCAATGGACGGTGTCCGCCTTGGAGAACTGCTGCGGGACCAGCTTGCGGGCCATCGGCGTGCTGACCTCGAAGTTCGGGATCAGGGTCACGAACCGGGCCGTGGTGGGGACGGGGAAGCGGATCGCCCGGGCCTTGTCGCCCACCAGGGTGGACGCCGTGAATCCGCCGAAGGTTGCTGGTGCGGCGTTGTCGGGATGTCCTTCCAGCCGGCTGACCAGCTGGAACAACGCCTCGCGATCCAGGGGTTCGCCGACCATCCGGTTGAGGGCCGCCGTGCACCCGAGTCGGGCGGTGACGCTGGAGCCCAGTCCGCGGGCCAGGGGGACGTCTCCTTCGATCGAGATATCGAAGCCAAAGGACGGCTTCTTCGAGGCACGGAAGAAGGCGGTGGCGGCTTCCTGGAGCATCGCCGTCGCCGGGCCGCGGGAGGGTTCTTCGATGGGGGAGGTGATCCCGATCCCCCGACGGTCGGACCTGCGGACGGTGATGCGGTTGTAGAGCCGGAGGGCGAGTCCGAGGGTGTCGAATCCGGGTCCGAGGTTGGCGGTGGTTCCGGGGACGCGGACGGTGGCGGAGGCGATGGGCATGGGACGGGTCTGGGGGTGATTCGGAAGGGTTCAGCGTTCGGACCGGGTCTCTCGATTCAGGACATCCACGACGGCCTGTCGCGGGGACTTGCCCTCGTGGAGGGTGGCATGGACTTCCGCGGTGATGGGGGCACTGACTCCGAGGCGGAGGGCGAGTTCGTGGGCTGATCGGCTGGTGGGGAAGCCTTCGATGACGGTCGCCGCGGCCGCGAGGAGATCCGCCACGGGTTCACCCCGGCCGATCCGCTCGCCGAAGCCGCGGTTCCGGCTGAGCCGGCTGGTGCAGGTGACGGTCAGATCCCCGAGTCCGCTCAGTCCGGAGAAGGTCTCGGCCCTGGCACCGCAGGCCACGCCGATGCGACCCATCTCCGCCAGGCCTCGGGTGATCAGCGCCGCCTTCGCATTGTCGCCGAGTCCAAGTCCGTCACAGATACCCGCGGCGATCGCGACCACATTCTTGAGGGCTCCGCCCAGTTCGACGCCCATGACATCGGTCGAGGTGTAGACCCGGAAGGTGGGGCGATGGAAGAGCTCCTGGACCTGTTCGGCGATGTCGGGCTGGGGGCTGGCGGCGACGACCGCCGTGGGCACACCTCGCGCCACCTCTGCGGCGAGGGTGGGTCCTGAGAGGGCGGCGATCCGGGCGCGGGGTGCGGTCTCGGTGAGGATCTGACACATGGTCATGCCCGTGGCGTGTTCGATCCCCTTGGTGGTGCTGACCACGATCCCGTCGACTCCCGACATTCGGGCGGTGATCTCCCGGAACGCCTTCGAGGGGACGGAGACGACGAGGACCTCGGCGCCCTCGATGGCCCGGTTCAGGTCCGATTCCAGCCGCAGGGCCTCGGGAAGTGGCACGCCGGGGAGGTACCGCCGGTTCTCCCGGAGCCGATCGGCTTCGGCGAGGCGCTCGGCGTCGTGTCCCCACAGGACGACCCGGTGTCGGTTCTGCACGAGGAGCAGGGCGAGGGCGGTGCCCCAGGATCCGGCTCCAAGGACGGTGACGTTCATGGTTTCTGGGGTGTGGGTTTGCGGCTGAACTCGATCCTGGATTCGGTTCCGGCCCGGAGGCGTTGGAGATTGCCCCGATGGCGCCAGATGGCGAGTCCACCGAAGACGAGAGCCACGGCCCAGAGGGCGCGGTTCTGGGAGGTGAACAATGTGGCGATCGGCAGGACGATGGCGGCGGCGATGCTGGCCACGGAGACGTAGCGGGTCGTCAGGAAGACGATCAGCCAGGTCACGAAGGTGATCCCAAGACCGAGCGGCACCAAGGTGGCCATGACGCCGGCGGTGGTTGCGATGCCCTTGCCGCCTTTGAACCGGAGCCAGCAGGTGTAGTTGTGCCCCAGGATCGCGGCCACTCCCGCAATCAGCGGCAGCGAATCGGACGGGCTCCCGCCGGCGATCCGGACGGCCAGGGTCGGCATCCAGAGCACCGCGGCCGAACCCTTCAGGGCGTCAGCGAGGAGCACGAAGGTTCCGGGGCCCTTGCCCAGGACCCGGAAGGCGTTGGTCGCTCCGATGTTGCCGGAGCCGTGGGCACGGAGATCAACGCCGCGGAGCAGGGCGACCAGGTAGCCGGTCGGAATCGAACCGAGGAGGTAGGCACCGCTGATGATGACGACGAGTGCGAGCATGGTTTCCGTGCCGAATGGTGTAGTTCCTCGGCTCCCGGGTGCCAGTCACCAGTTCTAGGGAGTGTTCGGCATCATCCGAGGGACGTCGACGGCGTACGCGAGAGAAGCCTGAGAGGACCTGTCCCTAAACTGGACCGAAATGTTGGCGAACTGGGAGCATCGGGTTCTCAAAGCGTCGAGGCCTCGGGTTGAACCCGGCATGGGACTCGCTAGCTTGAGGGCGTGATCCCGAGACTCGTTCTGATCCTCCTGCTGGTCGGGTCCGTGGTGTCGGGTTGGACCCAAACCATCAAACCCATCCGACTCCGGACCGAGACCCTCCTCCCTCCGGCCCGTGGGGGTCTCGCTCGGGCCGCGATGCCGGCGGACCCCGACCCCGCGTCCCCGGGCCTCTTCCTGGTTCAGTTCCGGTCCCCCCCTAACCCCGAGACCCGGGATCGTCTCTCGCGGCTTGGGGTCTCCCTCCTCCAGTATGTCCCGGAGGATGCCTTCCTCGCTCGGTTGATCTCTGTTCCGCTGACCACGCTTCGTCAGGATCCAGAGGTGGTTGCCGTCTCGGACTACCTGCCACGGCACCGGGTGGATCCCCGGCTCCTGCGGGAGTTCGAGGCGAACCCGATCGGCACCAGGCCGGCACAGGTCCTGGTCCTGAATGGGGCTCCCATGGAGGACCGCGCCCTGATCGCCCGGCATCTTCGGAATGCCCATGCCCGCTCGGTCCTGGAGATGGGTGCGGTCCATCATGGGTGGGTCGACGCTGCCGGACTGCACGTCCTCTCTCGCAGCGGCTCGGTCCTCTGGATCGAACCGGCCCCCCGCATGCGGCTGGTCGACCAGATCGCCACGGAGATCGTCGCCGGGGAATCCCGCGGCAATGAAGGCCTGGCGGCGCTGCATGAGCTGGGATTGGACGGCCGGGGTGTGACCGTTGCGGTGGCCGACTCGGGGATCGATTCCGGGGACGCCGACTTCATCCACCCCGATCTCGAGGGGCGTGTGGAGGCCTTGTTTGCGTATGACAACCTGCCGGACGGTTCCGACGAGCACAGCCACGGCACCCACTGCGCGGGCATCGTGCTGGGCAATGGAGCGACCGGAGAGGAGGACGATGCGGGATACCGGTTCGGTCTGGGTGTTGCCCCGGGGTCGCGTCTGGTGGGGCAGAGGATCTTCGACGGCAGTGGAGACTATCGTCCTCCACCGAGCTTCTCCCGGATGGTCCAGGATGCGTTGCGCAGCGGGGCGTCGGTGGGTTCCAATTCCTGGGGGGATGCGACCGGTGGGCAGTATGATCTGAGCGCCGCGGAATTCGATGCCCTGGTGCGGGATGCCGATCCCGATTTTCCAGGAGAACAGCCCTATGTCCTCGAGTTCAGCGCTGGAAATTCGGGTCCGGGAGGGCAGACCATCATGAGCCCCGCCGTGGCGAAGAATGTGATCGCCACCGGGGCCACGCAGAACAACCGGTTCGAGTTTCCGCTCTACGGGGAAGGGCAGGAGGTCATGGCCGACTTCTCCTCGCGCGGCCCAGCGGCGGACGGACGGATCAAGCCCGATCTCACTGCGCCGGGCACTTGGATCGCCTCGCTTCGCTCGATCTTCGCCAACGACAACAACGCCTGGGGTCCCATCAGCGACTACTACCTCTATCAGGGAGGGACGTCGCAGGCCGGACCGCACGTTTCAGGGGGTGCGGCCGTCGCCATCCAGTGGTACCGCGGGCGTCACGGCGGCGTCTCTCCGTCCCCGGCGCTGGTTAAGGCGATGCTGATCAACTCCGCCGAGGACATGTCCACCGCCGTGATCCCCGACACGGGGGACATCCTTGGGGGCACACCGGACGAGACCGGGGAGGGCATCGTCGTCGGGGACACGGGCCCAGTCCCCAACAACGACGAGGGATGGGGTCGGATGAATCTGGTCACGCTCATCGATTCCGAGCGACGTCACGAGTTCACCGAGCAGGGTGCTGGTCTGACCAACGGCGGGGTCTTCGAGCGGACCGTCGTGGTGGGGGCTGGGGATGTGTTGAAGGTGACCCTTGTCTACACCGATGTTCCGGCGCTCCCGGCTGCCTTGCCGGCGTTGGTCAACGACCTCGATCTGGAGGTCATCGCCCCCAACGGGGACCGGTTTCGAGGCAATGCCTTCGCGGAGGGCGAAAGCGTTCCCGGGACGCCGGATGGGGATCGGGTCAACAACGTCGAGGCGGTCCATATCGGTGAGCCCGCCGCAGGAGAGTGGATGGTGAGGGTCCGTGCCCATCGGGTCGTGCAGGACGTCCATCAGGGAAACCGGAACAACCCGGAACAGGATTTTGCCCTTGTGGTGTCCGGCCAGCTGCCGGCTCCGGGCGAGGCGGTCGTCTCGTGGGACCGTGCCGCCTACCGTCCCGGTGTCGTCGCGATCCTGCGGGTGACGGATGCCGACCTCCGTCTGCAGTCTGCGATCACGGCCCGCGTGACCAGCGGCACCGAGCCGGCCGGGCTGTCGGTCACGCTGGACCGCGTGGGCAACTCGGGAACCTTTCAGGGAAGGGTGCCGCTGGTCGCGGGACCCGGGGCGGTGGGGGATGACCGGCTGGCGGTGGCTGATGGCGACGAGTTGATCGCGGTCTTCCAGGATCTCTCCCCCTCGGGCGAGCGCACCGCGACGGCGCAGGTCGACACCCGGCCGCCGCTCATCTCGGACGTGGTGACGACCTCCGAGTTCGGACGGACCACGGTTCGTTGGTTGACCAGCAAGCCGGCCTCCTCGGTGGTCCGGTTCGGGACCACCAACCAGGTCCAGCAGACGGTGACCGACCTGGGGTTGCGTTCGCAGCACACGATGGCCTTCCCACCGCTCATCGCTGGCGACACGTATTTCTTTGAGGTGGTGGCGACCGATGCCGCGGGCAACGTGTCGACCAACAACAACGAGGGACGCTATTTCCGTTTCGTCGCCCCGCGGCCTGCCAAGGCGCTGCTCGTCTACAGCCCGGAGTCGCGTTTCGCCGAGGGAGGAGTGTTGTCGGAGACGCCCTATCCTGGAATCGAGACTTGGACCGGGCCCCTCGGCGAACTGGCGCTGGACTATGAAGTGTGGGACGTGAGTGCGGTGGGGCGCACCCCGACGGCGGCGGAGCTGATGACCTACCGTGTCGTGCTCTGGCGTCCCGAGGAGCTCCAGCCTCCGGCTCCTGGATTCCCCGCGGCCCTGACGACCTACGTCAATGCGGGCGGCAACCTCTTCGTCGCCTCCTTCGATCTCCTGACCCGTCTGACAGAGGTTCAGGCCAGTGCCTTTGCCGCCAATGTCCTGCATGTTGTCGGGCAACAGGAGGATGGGGGCGCAGTCTCCGTGGTAGGGGTTCCGGGAGATCCGGTCGGCGGCGGAAAGGCCTTCGACCTGAACTACGACGAGTTTCCGAGCGGGTTCCTCATCGACATCCTCGGGATTGTCTGGGCAGACGGACCCGACCACCTGAATGCCGCAACCAATGCTTCGCCGACCTATCTGCAGGAGGGCGGGAGGGTGGTGGGGGTGAGGTTCCCCAGAACCGGGCAGGATGCCGCGGGTGGACGGGTCGTGTTCCAATCCGTCGCGCTGGAGTCCATCCCTGCGGCGACGGAGTCGCCGAACAACCGCAGGACGGTCCTGGCCGACGCGCTTCGGTTCCTGTCCCCGGAGCTGGTTGCAGGGTCGACGATCGCCTTCGACCAGTCGTCATACACCGTTCCCGGCAATGCGGTGGTTGAGGTGACCGACAGCCAGCGGGCCGGCCAGGGTCGGGTGAGGATCACGGTGGCTGCCGACGCCGCCCCGATGGAGGTGGATCTCGTGGAGTCGGTCCGAAGGGGTGTCTTCCGCGGCCGGTTCACGGTGGCGCCTTCGGATGCCACACCATCGATCGACCGGATTCCTGCCCGGAACGGATCGAGGATCGTGGCCACCTATGTGGATTCCGGGGCGCAGGTGGGCTCGGCGGAGGCGGTGGTCGACACCACGACCCCGGTGATCTCCGGGGTCACCACCGAGGCGGCCTACAACGAGGCCTACATCTACTGGACGACGGACAAGCCCACCGATGCGCTCGTCCGCTTCGGGGAGTCCGGTGGTGACGACTCGTTCCTATCACGAACGGCCTACAGCGCCGAGCTGTCGACGGAGCATGAGGTCTTGATCCGTGGGCTGCTCCCGGATCGTGACTACTACTTCCAGGTGTTGAGCCGGGATGCGGCGGGGAACTGGACACGGGACAACAACAAGGGAGCCCAGTATGTGGTGCGCACGTTGACCCCCCTCAAGGCGCCTTGGGCCGACGACCTCGAGGTGGAGCGACCCGGTTGGGCGGTCTACAACGACGACGGTGGGACCGGTGCGGTGTTCCCGGGTGACGATGAGGAGGGGGGCGGGGAGCTTCGAGGCACGGGATGGACCTGGGGTGTGCCTCGGAATTCGGTGCCCACGGGAGCCCACAGCGGCAGTCGGGTCTGGGCGACCAATCTGAACGGCGACGATGTGGACTTCGGCATCAGCGACCTCATTAGTCCGGCCATCAGCCTGGTCGGTGGTAACCGTGCGACGCTGCGGTTCTGGCAGTTCTACGACTTCTCGGTGTCAGGAGGCACGGAAGATGATCCCTTTGGCGACTTCGTCCTTGAGGCGGCCCAGGTGGCCGTTTCGACCGACAACGGGGCGACGTGGAAAGACCTGTATCTGGTGGATGGAGAGGTCTCCCCGGGCTGGGAGGAGGTCGAGGTGGATCTGACCAAGTTCCTCGGGTCGGTCGTCCGGCTCCGGTTCAACTACCAGCTGTTCTCGTTCAACCCGGCTCCGAGACTCGGGTGGCTGCTGGATGATATCGCGGTCGAGATGACGACGTTGCCGGAAGGTGCCGTCACTGTGGTCAACAACCTGGCCCAGGCTTCCTTCGCTCTCCGGGGTCCTGTGACCGTGCTGGGTGAGGGACTCACTCTCACGACCAACCTCCCGCCTGGACTCTACGTGGTCACCTGGCAGCCCGTCCCGTTCCATGAGACACCGTTCCCACAGACGAACACCCTGACCATGGGGGTGCCGTTGGTGGTGCGGGGGGATTACCGCATCGCCGACTCGAACGGGAACGGGATCGGCGACGCCTGGGAGACTCGGTACTTCGGTGCGGTCAGGGTCGGCTATTCCGGTCGCGAGGACACGGATGGGGATGGGGTTCCGGACGGGGTGGAATGGCAGATGGGCACGGTGCCGACAGATCCGTCGAGCCGACTTGTCCTGGGCGCTCCTGAGGTGTTGTCGGACGGGCGGGTCCGGTTCCAGTGGCCGACCGTTGCCGGCCTCGAGTACCGGTTCGAGACCAGCAGCGATCTGACGCGGTGGCTCCCTGCGAGTGGCGTGGCTCGCGGGACCGGGGCACCACTGGGTGTGACGCTTCCTGCGCTGGACCCGCGGATCCCGTTCTTCTTCAGAATCCTTGTGATCCCATAGATCCCCTAGTCACGATCAAAGGAACCCTCCTTGGTTCCGCTGTTGGGCCTCAGCGGTCGATCACGGAAAGGATCATCTGCACCGTCTTCTCGAGGCCACCCTGGTTGGACCGGACGACTTCAGCAGCCCGCTGGCCCATGAGTCGGCGGCGTGCCGGGTCCTCGAGGAGCTCCCCGATCCGCTGTTGCAGTTCGGACTCATCCGCAACCTGAAGCGCTCCACCCCGATCCAGGAACTGCGGGACGATCTGGGCGAAGTTCTCCATGTGGGGACCGAACAGGACCGCCTTGGCGAGAGTGGCGGGTTCGATCGGATTCTGTCCGCCCTGTGCGGTGAGGGATTTTCCGACGAAGACGAGGTCGGCGACCTCATAGAAGTGTCGGAGCTCCCCGGTGGTGTTCACGAGGAGGCAGTGGACCGTTCCGGCGGACTTCCGGGTCTTCGACGTGATCTCGCTCCGGTAGACGAACGGGACCCTGAGGCGTCCCAGCTCCCTGCCGACCTCCCCGCCGCGCTCGTGATGACGCGGCACGAGGACGAGGAACAGTTCGGGGAAGCGCTCCCTCAGCCGTTCCAGGATGGCGGCCAGGATGGCTTCCTCCCCGGCATGGGTGCTTCCCGCGACCAGGATTGGCGCCGTGTCGGGAACCCCGATCTGGTCCAGCAGCGCGCGGGCATCCAGCCGGGCATGTCCCACGGATCCCCCCTCGAATTTGAGGCTGCCCACCACCTGGATCGCCTCGGTCCGGGCCCCGAGCTTCACGAGCCGTTCCGCGTCCGCCTGGTTCTGGGCCCCGATCCCGGCAAAACCCCGGAAGAAGGGTCCGAAAAGACCCCGGGCCCAGCGATAACCCCGATAGGAGCGGTCCGAGATCCGTGCGTTCACCAGAAAGTACGGGATGCCCCGCCGCTGCAGTCCCCAGACCATGTTCGGCCAGATCTCGGCCTCCACGAAGACCATGGCCTCGGGGTTGATCATGCCGAGGGCCCTCTGGACGTGTTTCCTGCGGTCGATGGGGTAGTAGATCTTGGAGACCTCCGCCGGAAGACGTCGCCGCAGTTCGGCCATGCCGGTGGAGGTCGTTGTTGAAACGATGAACTTGTGGTGAGGAAGACGGGCCGAGAGGGCCTCGATCAGGCGGACGCAGAGTGCCGCCTCCCCGACGCTGACGGCGTGCACCCAGATCGCCCGGCGATTCGTCAGGGCCTGCTTCAGCTTCGCGCCGTACTGACCAAACCGTTCCCAGAATCCATCCGCCCAGCTTCCACGCCGATGCATCTTCAGGAAGTAGAACGGTGCGCTGATTAGGAAACCGACGTCGAAGAGGAGATTGTAGATCAGACGCATCGAACCTGTTTGCAGTCGCTGAGACTACCTCGGAAGACGTTGGTGGCCAACCCGTTGTTTCGATCTGGAGGGTGGTCGCTTGCCTTGAGATGGACTGGAGGTTCTGGGGACGACCTTGGGATGGATGGCTTGGTTCTGGGGGGTGGTGGAGCCGAGGGGATTCGAA
>SXGR01229822.1_pt1 | contig 14694 bp, 16 predicted proteins | sample 3174711 | NCBI WGS metagenome assembly SXGR01 (sample SAMN11356860, study PRJNA531348) | freshwater metagenome | isolation source: freshwater sample F1-60 | place: China: Fuxian Lake, Yuxi | collected 2017-12-25
CGCCTTTGTTACCACGCTCTTCTTTTTCGACCTGGACAAGGATCTCGTGGCCCTCTTCGACGAGTTCAGCGATGTTGAGCTTGCCGCCGATATCAGCCGGTTGCTTACGAAAATACTCGCGGGAAATTTCTTTAAGCGGGAGAAAGCCGTGTCGCTCCGCGCCGTAGTCGACGAACGCGGCCTCGAGCGATGGCTCGACCCGAGTGATACGGGCTTTGTAAATACTGCCTTTCTTCTGCTCGCGATGCCGGTTTTCAATGTCCAGATCGTGGAGCTTCTGTCCATCCACCATCGCTACCCTTACTTCTTCGGGCTGCGCGGCGTTGATCAACATCCTCTTCATGGTGACGTTCCCTGGTTCGGTCGGGGCGCCAGGTCACGCGAATTCGGAGCTTAGGAGGAAGAGTTGCGGTTCCCGAGGGCAAGGCGCACGCCAGACGGCTGAGGTCTGCGTGTACTCGAGGTGCAAGGCGGGGTACATCGAAACGTGGGGTGACTTCACCCACGGCCTGCATCACCTGCCGTGTAGACAGCGGCCAGACCGCTGTTTTGACTCTTCTAGAGATCGGTGATTCTGCAATCACTCGACCTGCAATCCTGGTTGGCTGATTCAATCTATCCGATTCAATCCCACGAACCGAGGGGTGCCGCGTACCGCGTCAGCCATCGGAAGGTGTCCGGTTTGTCGCGTTAAGGTGCGCCGTAACCTGCATTTTGTAGTCTGGAGACCTCTGGAGTCTCTCGTTCTGGGGCCGTGAGCCAGGCTGTGCCGTCCCTGGTAGATCTTCCCCGGTAGGTCTTGGCTGATCCTGCACGCGGCTGGCTGTCGGGTCTGGCTTTACGAGGGCTGGCTTCTTCGGTGAAATGGCGGCGACGATGGCAGGCCGCAGAGAGAAGCTGGGCGGCGGTCCGCCTTTCTCGACAACAACCGGATATTAGCAGTGGACTTTGGGAGCGGCAATGACGCAGGTTGGATATCTGCCTCAAGGTTTCGCTGGAGAAATTGCCGATGAATGTTGTCCGCCACGTCGTTGTCGAAGCCGATGGTGATGGTCAGCGCGTCGACAATTACCTCCTAAAGATTCTCAAAAAGGTCCCTAAGTCCCGGATTTATAGGATGCTTCGTACGGGCGAGGTGAGGGTTGACGGCAAAAGGGTCCAGCCCGTTTTTCGACTGGTCGTGGGTCAGACGCTACGGATTCCACCGGTTACAGGTATGGTTGAAGGCGAGGTTGTACGCGCTCCACAAGTTCTTCTCGATGCACTACGTCGCCGGGTGCTTTTCCAGTCGGAACAATTGTTGGTCCTGGATAAGCCTGCTGGACTCGCCGTGCACGGTGGCAGTGGCATCGCTCTCGGGGTCATCGAAGCCCTAAAGTCCTCTTATCCCGGGTTCCTGGAGTTAGCCCATCGGCTTGACCGAGGCACTTCTGGTGTTCTGCTTCTTGCCCGGACGCCTGCGACACTCAAACACCTGCAAGCTTCCTTCCGAGAACGAGAAGTCCGGAAGCGCTACCGGGCAGTCGTGGAGGGGCGTATCGAGGTCAGCGCGCTGCGGATCGACGAGCCGCTCAAACGTTACACGACTACGGGCGGCGAACGCCGCGTCAAGATTGATTCGGAGGAAGGTCAATCGGCGCTCAGTCAAGTCACCACGCTGGTGGCCGGCGTCCAAGCGAGCACAGTTCAGGTTGAAATCGATACCGGCAGAACCCACCAGATCAGGGTTCATCTGGCGAATCTCGGGCACCCCGTCGTTGGCGATGACAAATATGGTGATGCGACGTCAGATCTAGCAGCCAAAGCCGGTCGAATGCTGCTGCATGCCGAGCATATTGAGTTCAACCTGGAGGGCGTTGCGTTCAGTTTCGACGCTCCACTACCTGCGGTTTTTGAAACCGTACAGTCCGAAGCCGGATGATTTAGTCGCTAGCTGTGAGCCTGCGCAGCAGAAAGTGGGCTGGCGCCTAACTTTACGGATACGGGAGGGGTGCCTATGATGGCGCCCGCCATGGCTGAGCGTCGACCAGAACAAGTCACCTATCGCGAGCTCGGTGAGCGCGACGCTGCGCTTGCACGCACGCTCGAAGCGGTTATGCTGCCGCGCCTTGGCGATCAAGGCACATTGATCACTCCGGCTTCCATCCAACTGGAATTCACGCTGTTCGATCGCAAACCCCAAGTTCACGGTCGCGCGTCGGTTCGGATGAGTCTTCCTTGTCAGTGGTGCGATCGGTCTCTGGAAAGAGATGTTGCAGCAGAGTTCAGCGCATTGCTTGCGTTGGACGAGGAAGAGGCGAAGGCCTGGGATCAAGCGAGTGGTGATCGACACGTTATCGTCACTGCGGGTGAGCACCTGGATGTCTCTTCCTTGGTGGAAGATGAACTCCTGTTATCGCTACCGGCAAGGGTCTGTATCGACGACGGGTGTCCATGGCGACCCAAGATCGCCGAGAGGGACAGTCAGGGTCAAAACATCGCGGACAAGATGTCTCCCTTCGCAGCGATGGCCGACCTGCTGCGCAAGTAAGCGCAGGCGATCAGGAGATGGAGATAAAGAGGCGACTGAGAATTGAAGAGCCGGCTCTCTGCAATGGCGAATTGCAGGAGCTGATTGTTAGCTGACTGGAGCAAGAGAATGGCGGTCCCACAGAACCGAACCTCACGATCTAAGCGTGATATGCGTCGAGGCCACGATGGACTTAAGAGCCCGACGTTATCGATTGACCCAACCACTGGTGAAACCCACCGTCGACATCATGTCACGGCGGATGGTTTCTACCGCGGTCGTAAAGTCATCGAGACCGACAACTAGGTCTGCCTCTTATGTCCATTGCTGCGGTTTTCCCGGGTCAGGGGTCGCAGAGTGTCGGCATGCTGCTGGACATCGCCGCCGAATTCCCCTCTGTTCGGGAGCGCTTTGGTCGTGCGAGTGAAGCCATTGGCATCGACCTCTGGCAGATTTCCGCAGAAGGTCCGATCGAGTCACTCAATCGCACGGAAGTGACACAGCCCGCGTTGCTTACGGCGAGTATTGCGGTGTGGGACATTCTTGCCGCTGCAGGCATCAAAGCGGCGGCAATGGCAGGACATAGCCTCGGCGAGTATTCCGCATTGGTGGCCAGTGGAGCGCTGCGATTTGAGGATGCAGTTCGTGTCGTCCGCCGTCGGGGCCAACTTATGCAGACCGCAGTCCCGATAGGTGAAGGCGCGATGGCGGCGGTGCTCGGTCTCGACGAAGCTGATATTTCCGCTGCCTGCGCATCGGTGCAGGGCGTTGTCGCGCCAGCGAACTTCAATGCGATCGGTCAGATCGTAATTGCAGGAGCGGCGAAAGCGGTGGCCGAGGCAGCTGAAGCATGCAAAGGACTTGGCGCCAAACGGGTTGTGATGCTGGATGTGTCGGTTCCTTCCCATTGTCCGCTGATGCGCGCGGTGGAACCGGGTCTTGCTGAAGTGTTGGCGGGGGTCGAACTGCGCTTGCCGGATACACCGGTCATCCACAACGTTGACGCGAATGTCAGCGCTTCAACAAGTGAACTCACACAAAAGCTGCTGGCTCAGCTGGCGAACCCCGTTCGCTGGGTTGACTGTGTGCAGGCTCTGGCAGCACGCGGCATAACTCGCGTGGTCGAGTGTGGTCCTGGCAACGTGCTCGCTGGTCTGATCAAACGTATCGACAAAAATCTGGAGTGCACTGCCGCAGGTACGCTGACGGGTCTGCGATCGGTACTTGAGCGTGGCTGATTCCGCTTCGGTGCGTGTTGCTCTGGTGACCGGAGCCTCCCGGGGAATTGGCGCATCGATTGCGCGCCGATTGCACCAAGACGGTTTTCACGTCGTTGGTACGGCGACAGGCGAAACAGGTAGTGCTGCGATCAGTGAAATCCTTGGGTTAGAGCGCGCTCAAGCTGAAATCTTACGCATTGAAGATCCGTCGTCGGTAGCCGCTTTGTACGAAAAGCTCGAAGCAACCTGCGGTTCTCCTGCCGTGTTAGTGAACAATGCAGGTATCACCGCCGATAACCTGTCGATGCGCATGACCGATGCTCAATGGAGCAGCGTCATCGAGACCAACGTCACCGGCATCTTTCGTATGATCAAGCCAGCGCTACGAAGCATGATGAAGTCTCGGCATGGTCGCATCATCAATCTCTCTTCTGTGGTGGCTCGAATGGGCAACCCCGGACAAACGAACTATGCGGCTTCCAAAGCCGCCATCGAAGGTTACAGCCGCTCGCTCGCCCTTGAGATTGCGAGTCGTAACATTACCGTCAACGTAGTGGCACCTGGATTTATCGCCACCGAGATGACAAACGAACTCACGGAGTCGCAGCAAGAACTGATGCTGTCACGCATACCCATGGGGCGAGCGGGGCAGGCTGATGAGGTGGCCAGCGCTGTTTCCTGGCTTGCTAGCGATGCCGCGAGTTATATCACTGGTGCGACAATCCCCGTAAACGGCGGGCTTTTTCTCGGTTGATTTTGCCGAAGACCGGTCTATAGAATGCGCACCGCCCTGCACACCGGCAACAGGATTGGGAGATCCCGATAACATGAGCAGCGTAGAAGAGCGAGTCAGAAAACTCATCTGTGAACAGCTTGGGGTGAAGGAGGACGAAGTAAAGGATGACGCGTCTTTCGTTGAAGACCTCGGTGCTGACTCACTCGATACTGTCGAATTGGTGATGGCACTCGAAGAAGAGTTCGAGACTGAAATTCCGGACGAAGAAGCCGAGAAGATCACCACCGTGAAGGAAGCCATCGACTACATCCTGGCCCATCAGTAATCGGGCCGATCAACTCCGGTAGCCACCTTGGATTTGTGGCTACCGCGCAGAATGAAAGCGCTGGCTGGGTAAAGGTCCAGCGGAGCGAGATCAGAAAAGTTCAAGAACATCAGGAACGCGTGGTCGAGGGACCACGCGCACCTTGCGTGTGCTTCTTCCACCCTGATTGCGTCAAATCGTTTCAATTCTTTACGGTCGGCGCGTAGTTTCCATGTGACACCGCATCGTAAGTCCATGCAGCCAGTGAATCGGCCAAACCAGGCTTATTTTCTGCGGGATCACGCAAAGCCTTCGGGTACAATCCCGGCGCGTTGAAGCTGGAGTTTCGGATCAAGATGACGAGACGGCGTGTCGTGGTCACCGGGATGGGGATGCTCACACCCATCGGCAATACCGTGGAAGACTCCTGGCGAGCAGCACTCGCGGGCACTTCTGGTGCAGGTCTGAATGAGCGATTCGACACCACGAACTTTGGTGCCAAGATCTGCGCTTCGGTAAAGAACTTCGATCCTGAGCAATACATGGAGAAGAAGGAGGCGCGTCGCGTCGATCTCTTCATCCAATTTGGTATGGCTGCAGCGATTCAGGCGGTTCAAGACGCGGGACTTACGGATCAGGAAAAGGATCGGCACCGGATCGGTATCGCCATCGGTTCAGGTATCGGTGGGATTAACACCATCGAAGAAACACACGGCACGTTGGTTGATCAAGGACCTCGACGAGTTTCACCTTTCTTCGTTCCTGCCACGGTGATCAATATGATCTCCGGGAACCTGTCGATTCGTTACCGATTCACCGGTCCAAACCTTGCCATCGTCACGGCTTGCACCACGGGTGCTCACAACATCGGGATGGGCGCACGCTTGATCCAATACGGTGAAGCCGATGTGATGGTGGTGGGTGGTTCAGAGTTTGCTACTTCACCGATTACCATCGCTGCATTCCACTCAATGAAGGCGTTGTCGACGCGCAACGATGATCCTGCCCGCGCCAGTCGTCCGTGGGATAAGGATCGAGACGGCTTTGTGCTCGGTGAAGGTGCAGGCGTCATCGTTCTCGAGTCCCTTGAACGGGCTCAAGCACGTGGCGCAAAGATTTACGCAGAGTTCGTCGGTTTCGGTATGAGTGGCGATGCGTACCACATCACATCTCCCGCAGAAGATGGTGCGGGTGGTATCGCGGCGATGCGCAACGCGATCGCTGACGCGAAACTGACGCCTGCTGATATCGGTTATATCAACGCACACGGTACATCGACGCCCCAAGGCGACATTGCCGAAACGCGAATGGTGAAAGAGATTTTTGGCTCTGATTCAAAGGTGCTCGTTTCTTCAACGAAGTCGATGGTGGGTCACTTGTTGGGTGCGGCTGGTTCGGTCGAAGCAATTTTTTCCATCCTTGCACTGCGTGACAGCATCTGCCCGCCCACGATCAATCTGGACAGTCCGAGCGAGGGCTGTGATCTCGACTACGTGCCGAATGTCGCGAGACCTAAAGCGCTCGATGCCGTGCTCAGTAACTCATTCGGATTTGGCGGGACTAACGGCACGTTGATCTTCACGCGCTGCGAGTAACCCTTGCGTATCGCCGCACTGCTTATCCTGTTGTGCGGTCTCGGTGGTGGGGCGGGTTGGTTGTGGTTTGAGAAAACCATTGAAGATCGCGCTTCGTCCCCGCTGAGTGTGGAAAGCACCGATGTCATCGATGTCGCTCGCGGCATGCGTCTTGATGATGTGATCAACTTGCTTACGTCGCGCGGCTTCACCCGAGATGGTTGGTGGATCCGTCGTTATGCGATCCGTGAAGGTATCGACAAACGTCTTCAATCCGGCGAATACCGTCTGCTTCCCGGAGATTCTGCGCTGTCCCTTTTCGAACGAATGGCTCGTGGTGATGTGATCCGTCGTCGGTTCACCATTATTGAGGGCTGGACGGTTGCACAGATGCTTGGGTCACTCCGTGAGACGACACTCGTTCACACGCCTGGCCTGTCTGCTAGAAATCTGGCCGCAACACTCGGGCTTGAACACGACAATCCAGAAGGTCTGTTTCTTCCCGATACCTACGAGTACGTCCGTAGTGACAAGGATCTCGACGTGCTGCGCCGAGCAAAGGAAGCGATGCAATCCATGCTCGGGTCCACCTGGGAGACACGAGGCGATAATCTGCCTTATCAGGACGCGTATGCGGCGCTAATCGTGGCTTCGATGGTTGAAAAGGAAACCGGCGTTGATTCTGACCGACCGTTGATTGCTTCGGTGTTCGCGCGCCGCTTGATGATTGGGATGAAGTTGCAGAGTGACCCGACGGTTATCTATGGCATTGGCGCTGCGTTTGATGGCAATCTCACACGCCGGCACCTCAACACGCCTACCCCCTACAACACCTATACGATCGCAGGTCTGCCACCGACACCCATCGCCTTGCCTGGTCGGGAATCGATTGCCGCGGTGCTCTCCCCACCAGCAACGGACTTTCTCTATTTCGTCGGTCGGGGAGATGGTTCCAGTCAGTTTTCCGCAACGCTCACCGAACATAACAAGGCCGTGAACACGTATCAGCGGGCCGGCTCGAGGGGATGACGATGCGCGGCTCCTTTATCACGCTTGAAGGTTCCGAAGGTGTTGGCAAAACCACCAATCTGACGGTTATCACTTCGACACTCACTGCACTCGGCATTCCCTATGTTTCGACTCGCGAACCAGGCGGTACGCCGCTCGCTGAAGAGATTCGGGCGTTGTTGCTGGCTGTGCGTGCTGAACCCGTTGCTGCCCAAGCGGAACTGCTGCTGATGTTCGCCGCTCGCGCCCAGCATCTGTCTCAAGTGATCCACCCTGCACTTGACGCCGGGACGTGGGTCGTCAGTGATCGCTTTACGGACGCGACTTATGCCTATCAGGGTGGTGGTCGTGGGACCGATACTGATGCCATCGTGCTCCTCGAAAACCTCGTGCAAGGTCATCTGCAACCGGACCTCACGCTTTACCTCGACCTGGATCCAGAAATCGCCAGCGGGCGGATGACCGGTCGAGAGAGAGACCGCTTTGAGTCTGAAAATCGACCCTTCTTTGAACGCGTACGTCAGGTTTATCTGCAACGCGCGCGCGTTCATCGGCGTTTTCGAATCATTGATGCGTCAGGTACTCGCGAAGGGGTCGCTGCGTCCATTCGGCACGAGGTAGAAACGTTTGTGACCCATGTTCGCCAGGTTGGAAATAAGGCTCCCGCGCAGTGAGCGGATATCCGTGGTTCACAGCGCCAACGAAAGTTATAAGGCGCGCGGTTGATGAGGATCGACTCGCTCATGGGTTGCTGATCGTGATTCCGTCAGGTTGGGGTAGAGAGGCGTTCTTGCATGAACTCGCGAGGACCATACTCGAAAATCCATCAGTTCCGTCGGAGCTGGAGACCTGGGCCCACGCCGATTTTCAGTGGGTGCAGTCCTATGACAATGAAGGCAATCCAAGCAAGGTCATTCAAGTAGATGCGATTCGAGCGCTCGCTCACTTTGCGGTGCAGCGGGCAGCGATTGCGCCAAGGAAACTGGCGATATTGCCGCAGGCGCACAACATCACCGTTCCTGCGGCCAACGCGTTGCTGAAGACGTTGGAGGAGCCCGTCAGCAACTGTTGCATCGTGCTTGAGACGTCGAGACCTGCTCAACTTCTACCCACCGTCGTCAGCCGTTGTCAGCGACTCCCATTCCGGTTCTCCCGCCAGGAAGCGATGGACTTTCTGAAGTCACAGAATCAGAGCGATGCGACAAGCTGCCTCGATCTTGCAGGTGGTGGTCCGTTGGATGCCATCGCCTTATCGCAAACACCAGAGATTGCGATACATCGTGCTGTCACTCGTCTTGGTTCAGATCGAGAACGAACAGCGGAGCTCGATCGTATGGCGAAGTCGGGTAACCTCCTGGACATGCTTGATCAGTGGTATCGGCTGGTCATTCGCATCTTCTCTGAAACGAAGGTCAATGAATCCAATGACAGTCTGCGCGGAAAGCTGCTCGAATTTGCCGATGAACTGCTGATCGTCCGCAACCAGATTGAATCGGTGAAAGGCGTGAACACACGCCTCCTGCTCGACCGACTGGCATTTCTATGGCTAGCGTGTGCCGTCTCGTGACGTACAGCACGGACCGGACGTTGACACATCCGCAGGGCCTACCGATCATCCCCAAGGGATCAACCTCAGACCTTTAAAGGCCAGAACACGATGTCTGCCAAGCGCCCAGGACGAAGCGGAATTCTCTCGCTCTCCATCAAGGACAAAGCTGTGCTGTACGCGGCCTACATGCCCTTTATCAAAGGTGGTGGGCTGTTCATCCCGACCAAGAAAGAATACGAACTCGGCGATGAAGTGTTCATGCTTCTCAACCTGATGGACGAAGTTGAAAAGATTCCCGTCGCGGGCAAGGTGGTCTGGGTGACACCGAAAGGCGCCCAAGGGAATCGCGCCGCGGGTGTCGAGGTGCGTTTCAGTGACCCCGAAAACGTTGCCAAGAATCGCATCGAAACCTATCTGGCAGGTTCGCTGCAGTCGGATCGGCACACGCATACGATGTGATTCGTGTAACCGCGCAAATCAACTGCCGCGCGCAAATTCTTCCTCGAACAGTTGGTAGTGTGTTTCGACCATGCCGAGCTGCCGGTAAGTCGCCTGTGCGCCAACGTTATCCACTTCGACATAGAGTCGGATTCCACACGCGAGTGGATCACCCTTGGCGAGCTCACGTACGGCTTCGTGCAGTCGAGTGTAGATGCCCTGGCGCCGATACCCTGCATCGATGAATACACTTTGTATCCACCAGAAGCGACCTGCCCGCCAGTCACTCCACTCGGAGGTGATCATGAGACAGCCGCGGACGGTGCCGTCTACTTCTGCCACAAGGTAGATGGCGTCAGCCGGATGCTCGACGGCGTGCGCGACGCCTTGGGTCACTCGCATGCGATCAAGCGGTTTGTCCTCGGTTTCGGCCGCCATAGCCGCCATGAAGTCGACGATGATGGGAACATCTGAATCAGTGGCCGGCCGAACCAGAATCACAAGTTCCGCCCGAAAAAATCGAGCAGCTGCTTAAAGCGGTGAATCGAAACGTCCTTTTCCTGGAGCGCGTGCCGTGAACCGGGATAGAGCATCAAGTCGAATTCCCGTCCGTGCTTTTGCAGTTCTCGCATCACCTTGGTCGAATGTGTCACCAGAACGTTGTCGTCAGCCATGCCGTGAACCAACAGCAGTGGGCGATTCAGAGATTCGAGATGAGGCAGTACGGAACTCCGGTTATAAGGGTCGTCGTCCGATGACGGATTGCCGAGATATCGTTCCGTATAGTGAGTGTCGTAGAGCTTCCAGTCCGAAACCGGAGCAACCGCTACCGCGGCCTTGAAGATCTCCGGGTGACGCGTGATGCACATCAGCGACATAAAGCCGCCATAGCTGTGACCGAACACTCCGATGCGAGACGTGTCAGCCCAAGCAAACTCGCGAAGCACGTCGACTCCACGCACCTGATCTTGCACCTCGACGCCGCCCATGTGCCTAAAAAGTGGTGCCTCAAACTGACGGCCACGATGTGCAGAGCCTCGGTTGTCGAGCTCGAGAACCCCATAACCGTGATCGGCGAGAAGCAGGATCAGACCTGGCACTGTCGAATTACAGACTTTTTGTGCACCGGGTCCACCGTAGACATAGACGATGACCGGGTACGTTTGATCGGTTTTCACTTCGGTTGGCGGTGTCAATCGCCACCACACCTCCTGACCATCCGTCGCCGCGATCTTGCCAAAAACCGGTACGGGTGGAAGGTAGTTCCACGCCACGTGAGTCTCGGGGACCGATACCAGGGTGTCACAACGATGATTGTCCAGGTCCAGAAGCCGCAACTCGGGGAGTGTGGAAGCCGTGCTGAACACATGTGCATAGAGATTAAAGGCAGCCTGCACCACGCCGTCATGCCAACCGGCGTCTGTGGTCAGCTTCTCCGCACTTCCATTTGAGAGGTCAACGCGAAAGAGATGACGCTCCGTAGGAAGTTCTCTCCAACCTTGAACCAACACCGATGACGTTGCGCTCGCTACCACGTTGGTCACATGCAGATCAGCTGGAGAACAGTAGCCCAGAGAATCACGATTGCTGGGTTTGCCGATCATGAGCCGGGCAAGACCGTCACGTTCCGACGTCCACAGAAAGCGGCCGTCAGGAAGAGCCCGCAAGTTGTCGTGCAGGTTGATCCAAGTTTGGGATGTTTCCGTTACCCAGGGCAAAAAATCCCCATTAGGTGCCTGCCCACGCAATTCCAACCATTGTTGGTCGCGATGTTGAACTTGAACGGTCAGGTGATCGCCTGTGAAGTTGATCCGAGCAAGGTAATCTTCACTGGCGAGACCCGGGTTCAGTTCACGTGTTTCCCCAGACGCAAGAACGAATTCATGAAGCGTGACCCTGGCATTAGGTCCCCCCGCATAGGCATAGCGTTGGGCGACGGCGCGGACTTCATCTTGAACGACTTCGAGTCGATGGGTTTCCGGGATGACGCTTGAATCAACGCGAGTGTAGATCAGGCGAGATTCATCCGGAGCCCACCAATAGCCTTCAAACCGGTGCATTTCTTCCTGGGCGATGAATTCGGCGAGACCGTGAGTGAGGACATCTGATCCACCGGTCGTTACCCGCGTTACATTCCCGCTATTGAGGTGCATGAACCACAAATCACCTTTTGCGACCCAGGAAAGGTAGTCACCTCGCGGGGAGAGTCGAAGGTCACCCAATTCAGCGGACGGTGGAGTGATGTCTGCTGTTTCACCATCGAGTTGTACTCGCAGGACACTCGATCCCATGGGAACCAAAAGTGATTGGCTATCAGGGAACCACTCAAAGGTGGTCACACCGGCCGCAAACTGCCGTTGTCGTTCGAGGCGTTCGCGGTCTGCAGCGCTCAGCGTCTGAGCAGAAGAAGCTCGAGCATCTAAAAGCGGACGTGGTTCAGGCGACTGCGTTCTTGTGATCCACAACTCGAGACGACCCCGCTGATCGAGTGCCGGCATCAACCACGAGAGATGCTTTCCATCGGGAGAAAAACGCAGGCGCTGGGCTGGTGGTACGGCTAAGGGTGGATCACCAAAGAGACGCTCGACAGTGAGTTTGTTTTGACGGGTCACGACGAAATCCCTGCCGCCGCAAAGGCGGCACGAGTGTAATTTTCGACACCGTCTTCGGTGACACGAACGTTATCTTCAATACGGATGCCGCCACATGGAATGAACCTATCCACCTTAGCCCAATTGACCACACGACCTGCCTCGGCCCCGCGTAGTTCCCGCAACAACATCGGGATGAAGTAAAGCCCCGGTTCCACCGTGAAAACAAAATCCCGCTCGACTGTTCGGGTCAGGCGCAGCGATGGATAGATCGATGGGGGAGGCGTCTGGGTTCCGTCGCGGGACGTTTGGTGGCCCGCAACATCGTGGGTCTGGATACCCACGAGATGGCCGAGTCCATGGGGTAAAAATGTACGAGTGATGCCTCGATCAAAGGCTTCGCTCGGTGTACAGGTGACAAAGTGGAAATCCGCGAGCGTTTGCGCAACGGCACGGTGTGCGGCGATATGCAGATCGGGAAATGCGACCCCAGGCCGAACCATCGCCGCTAAAGCTTGTTGTTGTCGATCGAAAGCAGCGATGAGCGCGGCAAACTCGGATTGAAGCTCTCCATCCGGATATGCCCAGGTGCGCGTGATATCGGCGGCGTAGCCGAATCCTCTCGCACCTGCATCAATCAAGAAGCTGAATCGTGTTTCCGGCGGCCGACGGTCGAAGTGGTGATAGTGCAACACCGCGCCATGTTCGTTCAGGGCAATGATGTTCCCGTAGGGTAGGTCACTCGCAACCTGCCCGGTTGCTGCGAGGTAAGCGAGGTTAATGCCGTATTCGCTATCACCGGCAATGAACGAGTCGCGAGCAGCAACATGACCTCGCACCGCTGTGGCGGTTGCAGCGCGCAGTGCATCCAGTTCAAAAGTTGTCTTGCGGGCGCGTTGGTAATGAACCGGCGCGAGGACCGCGGCATCGTTGTGTGCGGCGCAGCCCAGGTTGGAATCGGTCGATTCGCTCATGAGCACGCTGCGACCCGCGGTGGCGACGGCGCGGGCAAGTGCCGTACGCAGAGCATCGACGTCGCCAAAGACTTCGAGATCCATGGCGGGTCGTACGCACTCGGGAGGCACCGGCGACGCGTGCCAATAGTCTTCAGGGGCGAGGAAGTAGAGTGTTGGGCGCTCACCCCGTCGGACGAGCAAACAAGCCTCTGTGCTCTCATCGGTCGGGACGAATTGCGCAAAGTCCGGATTCGTCCGAAAGACCGGCGACTGATCGTCCTGAAAATACTGTCTCGGACTTCCAGCGGTAATGACGGCCGCGTCGAAACGCTGCGCAGCAAGGGCCTCATGCCAACGTCGATTCACGGTCGCGATATGGTCATCAAAAACGGCAGGAACGTGTGCGGGATGTTGCGACATTCACATAGGGATGCTGAAGCGGGAGATCAGTATACAAGCCTCCCCGGTACCGGGTGATCGTGGTAGATTGCCGGATCGAAGAATTCAGGGGGGAGAGAGCCCATGAGCGCACAGGCGGGGTTTGCCTACGTCGCGCCGAACAGCGTCGATGCGGCACTGGCGGCGATCAAGAAAGTTCAGTCAAGTGGCGGCCGCGCGCAAGTGATGGCTGGCGGCACTGACCTCATCGTGCAAATGCGCGCCAGCGACAAAGCTCCACGCACCTTGGTGGATCTGAAGGGCATCGCGGAGACACGACGGCTTGAAGTCGGCAGCACCGAGACCTTCATCGGCGCAACGATTCCAAGCGCCGTGCTGAATGAAGATCCCCGATTGATCAAGCTTTTTCCGGGACTCCTGGAAGCCGCAGATCTCATCGGCTCCACGCAGATTCAAGGACGCGCCAGCATTGGTGGCAATCTCTGTAATGCATCGCCTGCTGGGGACACCATTCCCGCTTTGATTGCGCTGGGTGCGATCTGCGTGATTGCCAACGCCACAGGTGGACGTGAGCTTCCTGTAGAGGACTTTGTTATCGGCGTGCAGAAAAATGCACTGCAGCCGGGTGAGTTCCTGCTTGGTATCAAGTTGAAAAATCCCGTTGCACGAACGTCGGACGCTTATCTCCGTTTCATTCCGCGCACGGAGATGGACATCGCTGTTGCAGGTTGTGGGGTTGCGTTAACACTCGATGCGCAAGGTATCTGCACCGCCGCACGCGTCGGGATTGGAGCGGTGGCGCCGAAAGCGCTGTTGGTATCTGCTGCAGCGAAAGCACTGATTGGAACGAGGGTCGATGATGCGGCACTGAATGCAGCAGGAGCGGCGTGTACTGCAGCCTCCTCACCGATCTCAGATCGTCGTGGTACGGTAGACTATCGCCGTAAAGTGATTGCCGTTCTTTGTCGTCGCGCTGGCGCGATTGCTCGCGACCGCGCTTTGGGAGTTTGAAGTCATGAACAAGATGCAGATTGAGACCTCCATAAACGGCGAAAGCGTGGAGTTCCTGTGTGAGCCACAACAGACACTGCTTGATGTGCTGCGTGATGAGCTTGGTCGCACAGGTACGAAGGAAGGTTGTGGCTCGGGTGACTGTGGCGCTTGCTCTGTGCTGATGGACGGACGGTTGATCTGTTCGTGTCTGGTGCTCGCAGCCGAAACGGGCGGCCATGAGATCACGACCATCGAGGGTATTGCCTCCGCTGAAGGGCTGCATGTGATCCAGCAGAAGTTCCTGGATCATGCGGCGCTGCAATGCGGGATCTGCACACCTGGGTTTGTCGTCGCCACCAAGGCGCTGCTGGACCGAAATCCCGATCCTGATGAAGAGACGATTCGGTATTGGTTGGC
>SXGR01076125.1_pt1 | contig 14679 bp, 15 predicted proteins | sample 3174711 | NCBI WGS metagenome assembly SXGR01 (sample SAMN11356860, study PRJNA531348) | freshwater metagenome | isolation source: freshwater sample F1-60 | place: China: Fuxian Lake, Yuxi | collected 2017-12-25
AGGGGTATCATGATGACCTGGCGATGGTCCTCGTCCTCTTTGCCTGGTTGACGGGACAGAAGTCTTTTCGAGAGAATGCCTCGCAGAACATCCGATTCGTCTTGGAAGCGGAACAACACTTCTTAGAAGACCAGGACGTTCTACCCATTGGAGGGGTTCAGACTGGGCTGGCGCCCCCTTCTGCAACTGCAGAACTGGTGGATGGCAACCTTTGGCTGCTCGTCGACGCTGGTCGACCAGAGTGTTGAACTCTATAAAAGTATAAATAGTGATTAAGAGTGTTGGGCGATCTTCAGGTGTCTACGTCCTCGTTCATGGAACGGAATCTTTACCGTAGTCTAGCAAAAGGAGAATGCATATGGGGTTTCAATTATCTGCGGGAGTCGTGGTTAAAGAAATCGATCTCTCGACCATCATCCCATCCGTGGCCACTACGACTGGGGCCTTTGTGGGAAACTTTCAATGGGGGGCGATTGAAGAGCGGACACTCGTCCCATCGGAAACGCATCTGGTCAATACCTTTGGTAAACCCGATGCCAATACCTATACCTCATTTTTTACTGCCGCCAACTTCCTTGCCTATGGCAACAATCTTCGGGTAGTCAGAGCTGATGCGGTCGGCGCATTAAATGCGACGGCGAATTCGGCTGCAGCCGTCCTCATCAAGACCAAAGACATTTATGAAGCTTCCTATCTGGATGGGTCGGGATCCTTTGGGTCATGGGCGGCGCGCTGTGCTGGCGCCCTGGGTAATTCGCTGAAAGTCTCGATTTGTCCGTCTGCGACGGCCTTTTCGTCCAATGTGACGTCCTTAGGATCGGTGACCGCAAATGCAGCCAGCCTAGATGCCACGACAGTGGGAACTACCGGTAATTCACAGCCCCATCTCATCAATGGAGATTACGTCTCCTTTGATGGGGGTACCGATTACTTCCAAGTCTCGTCTCGGACGGCGACGACCATCACGCTCACTGAGGCCATCACCGAAGCCGTCACGGCGGGTTCGACCATCTTGCGGAAGTGGGAATATGCCGATGAATTTGATGTGGCGCCAGGCACCTCGACGCATGCGACTGCCGTGAGTGGGGTGAATGATGAAGCGCATATCATCGTCGTGGACGAAGATGGTCTCTTTACTGGCGTGACCAAAACGATCCTGGAAAAGTATCCACTGGTCTCGAAGGGCTCGAATGCCAAGTATGACGACGGGACGTCGTCATATTATCCGAATGTCCTGATGAGCAAATCGAAGTATATCTTTTTTGGCGACCATGCCACTGGAGGCACCAATTGGGGGAACACCCTGGCTGGTACCACCTTTACGGCGGTGTCGTCTCCTCAGACCGATTCGCTTGGTGGGGGCGCCTATGCCATCCCGACTGATGCGAAACTACAGACGGCCTGGGATCTGTTTAAGGACGCTGAAGTGTCTGACATCTCGTTGGTGATCACGGGAGGCGTCTCGCAGGCGGTCTCTGAGTATGTGGCCGATAATATCGCCAGCGCACGAAAGGATTGTGTGGTCTTCATTTCTCCCCTGCAGGCCAATTGTGTGAATAATGTCGGTGGAGAAGCGGATGCGATTGTAAGCCATCGCAATAGCTACACTTCGACGTCCTATGCCTTCCTGGACGGCAACTGGAAGTATCAACTCGACAAGTACAATGATGTCTATCGGTGGATTCCCTTGAATGGCGATATCGCCGGACTCTGCGTGCGCACCGATGTGACCAACGATCCCTGGTTTAGTCCTGCGGGCTTTAATCGTGGCCAAATCAAGAATGTCGTGAAGTTGGCCTGGAATCCGGTTCAGACTGAGCGAGATAAACTCTATAAGAATGGCATCAATCCGGTCTGTTCCTTCCCTGGTGAAGGGACCGTCCTCTATGGAGACAAGACTCTGCAAGCCAAGCCGAGTGCCTTTGATCGCATCAATGTACGTCGTCTCTTCATTGTCCTCGAGAAGGCGATTGCACGGGCCGCGAAGTATTCGCTCTTTGAATTCAATGATGAGTTTACTCGAGCGCAGTTTGTTTCGATGGTCGAACCCTTCCTCAGGGATGTTAAAGGTCGTCGTGGCATCTATGATTTTCGCGTGGTCTGTGATTCGACCAATAACACGGGTGAAGTGATTGACCGAAATGAGTTTATTGGCGATATTTACATTAAGCCCTCGCGCGCGATTAACTTTATCACGCTGAACTTCGTGGCCGTACGCACTGGCGTCAGCTTCGACGAAGTGGTCGGAAAATTCTGAACTAAACTTGGTGGTTGACTACGTACGTATGATCGAAACAAAGGAGCATGACCATGGCATTTAATGTGCAATCATTCCGGTCTTCGATGACGAGCGATGGCGCCCGTCCAAATCTCTTTGAGGTTCAACTCATGGGTGGACCGGGATTTACTCTGGGCAATCAGTTCACCTTCAAGTGTAAGGGGTCGGTCATTCCTGGGTCGACCATTGGCACCGTCACGACTCAGTATTTTGGTCGTGAGGTCAAGTTTGCTGGCAATCGCACGTTTGCCGATTGGACCGTGACGCTCTATAATGACGAAGATTTTCAAGTACGATCAAAGATGGAATTCTGGATGAATCAGATTAATTCGCATGCGGGGAATCTGCGACTCTCTGGCAATGCACCCTCGTCCTATACCACTGATGCCATGGTGATACATTATGGCAAGTCTGGTGATGTGCTGCGCACCTATCAAATCATTGGACTCTTTCCGACGGACGTTGCCCAGATTGACCTGGACTGGTCCACTAATGACACGATTGAAGAGTATTCAGTGACCTTTGCCTATCAATATTGGCAGGCGATTGGAAAAGCTGGCGTGCCGATCGTTGGCTGATACAACGGCATCTTGGGGGGCCGGCCTACTGGCCCCCATTACCTTTACCATGGAGTCATTGTGGCTGGATTTCGTCTCTTTGGATTTACGCTCGGTAAAAAAGATCTGACGCAACCGTCGAACCCCGCGAATCTTCCGATTGCTCCTCCCCCGCAATCCTTGGAAGATGGTGCCATTACGCTCACTTCTGGTGCGTATTTTGGCACCTACGTTGATCTCGATGGCACGGTCAGGAATGAACTGGAACTCATCAATCGCTATCGAGAGATGGCCATGCATCCTGAATGTCATCAGGCCGTACAAGAAGTGGTCTCTGAAGCGATCACCGTCGATACCGATGCCAACGTCGTTACTCTCAATCTCGATAAGCTCACGCAACCTGACTCCATTAAGACCAAGATTCGTGAAGAATTTGATGTCATTAAGAAACTTCTGAACTTTTCCAATCTGGCAGACGATCTGTTTCGACGATGGTATATTGATGGACGCATTACGTTTCATGTGATGGTGGATGCCACCAATCCCCGACAAGGCATTCAAGAACTTCGATACGTGGATCCCCGCAAGATTCGAAAAGTCCGAGAGATTCAAAAAGGACGTGACCCCAAGACGGGCATGGACGTGATCACGGGCATGTCTGAATACTTCATCTTCAATGATCGCGGCACCAATGCGCAGACAATGATCGCCCAATCGATTCAGGGCATTCGCGTTGCCCCTGATGCCATCATTCAGGTGACGTCAGGCATGATGAATCCCCAGAATACCATGATCACCTCCTTTCTCCATACCGCCATTAAACCCCTCAATCAGCTGCGCATGATCGAAGATGCCCTGGTCATCTATCGCATCTCTCGTGCGCCTGAACGTCGTATTTTCTACATTGACGTGGGCAATCTTCCAAAAGCAAAAGCCGAACAATATGTGCAAGAGACCATGGCCAAGTATCGGAATAAGATGGTCTATGACGCCTCAACGGGAGAATTAAAAAGTGACTCGAAACATCTCTCGATGCTCGAAGACTTCTGGTTGGCCAGGCGCGAGGGGTCAAAGGGCACTGAGATCTCGACCCTTCCAGGTGGACAAAATTTAGGCACGATCGATGATATCACGTACTTCCAAAAGAAACTATATCAATCCCTAAATGTGCCCCAGTCACGACTTGAAGCACAACCCAGTGGGGGCATGGGTCTCGGTCGCGTGGCCGAAATTACTAGAGATGAGGTCAAGTTTGCGAAATTTGTCAATCGCCTGCGCAATAAATTTTCTCAGATCTTTGACCAGGCGCTGCGCGTGCAACTCTCGCTCAAGGGTATTTGTACCGTCGAGGAATGGGATACGTTTAAGGAAGATGTGTCCTATACGTTTGAAAGCGACAATAATTTTGCTGAGATGCGCGAAGCCGAACTCCTACGTGAACGAGTCAATTTACTCCAGACCGTGACTCCCTTTGTGGGGACCTATTATTCGCAGGACTGGGTTCGAAAGCATGTCCTCCAAATGACAGACGAAAATGTGAAAGAAATCGACCAACAATTAAAAGCCGAAGGGCCGCCCCCAAGTCCTGGACTGAGTCTCGAACCGTCAGTGGGTCCCACGGATCCCGCTGCAGAGATTGCGACAGCCCCCGCACCCGTAGCGCCCACCGGATCCGGCGCAACGCCAATGCTCGATGCGGAAGTCGAAGCCGCGCTGAAACGACTGAAAGGATAAGGCGCATGACCACAACAGGTATAAATAGAGCGAGAAGGAGTCGCCCATGATCACACCGACCGAGTTTATAAAAACTATGGCACAGAAACTACAACAGGCGCTCTCTGAGCGCAAACATCTGGTCGCCAAGACGTTATTTGGCGAGACTCACAAAGGATAAGCATGAAAAGCTTTCGCGGACTAACCGAAGAACTCGAGAGTGTCACCTCCATGCGTCATCTTGACACGCTGGTGCGTGCGGGATTGATTGATAAGACGCAACTCTCGCGACTTCATCGCATGCTCGAGAAGATGTCCGGTGGGTCGGCGACCTTTACCGGTAAAGACCGTATGGTGCTCTATGAGCTCTTGCAACGATTAGTGAGTCTGGTCACCGACAATCCACAGCTCTATACCAAGACGCTTCAGACCATTCGAGCTGAATCCATGCAAACCGAAGACGTCGCTGCAGATCTCGTGGATGCGCAGGGCATGGTGAAGACCTCGATGCCCCCCGCCATCTTGATTCTGAAGCGTAAACAAATTCGATCCTATGCCAATGACATGTATGTTGCCCTGTATCATAATGATCGGCTCAATCGCTTTTTCTCCATCCCCTACCAGCATGACAACACCATGGAATCCTGGATCGGCGTGTTGGAATTGATTGCCGAACAAGAGGCAGACTCGCTGACGGATCTTACCTGTATGGATCAATCGGTCTTTCAGGTGACGCCGGCCCTGGCGCGCACGACGCTTCGCATGATCAGGCAAGTCGGCCCCGCCTTGCAAGAGAGTGTCCTGACGCATCTGATGGAATCGGCCACGTCGTTTGCTCAGACCACGCAGTTCTTATGCACTGAGGACGCCAGAACATCCCATGACTAACCCCGCCATCATTGCACAACTCGATCGACTGCTCACCGTGAAGTTGGAGCGGTATAAACGCTATCTCCTGGAATCGATGGCGCAGGAATGGAGCCATCAACTCGAGGACCTGACAGAAGCTGATGTGCTCAGGCAAGGTCGAACCCAATTGATTCGGCGACGTATTCGTAAAGGAAAGTTACAACGTAATATTCGCAAGTCCACGGTCAAGGGGTATACCATCAAAGGGAAGAAGCTCGTTCGCATTAGTACCGCCCAACGACTGAAGATGAAGCGAGGCGCCCGACGAGGCGCCCTGAAGCGACGAGGCAAACTGATGGCCTCCTTGAGAAAACGAAAATTGAGTTTGCGAAAACGAAAAACCATGGGTATTCACTGAGCGACTGAAGGAGAGATTCTATGTCTTATGAAATACAGAAAGCAGGTCGTGGAGGCAGAGTGGCCCTTCACGTGAACGGGACCGGCAATATGACCATTGAACTAAATGGAAGTGCCAACTCAGCAATCAATGTCGCCACTGAAAGTGTCACGACCGCCTCGATTACGGGGGCGCACTGGTCCTCCAATGGAGCCTGGACGGTCAAGCGAGGCGGGTCGACGGGGACCAACGTGCTGTCACTCGATGGGACAGGATCGTTTCCACTCTCTAAGAATGGGATTGTGGTGTCCAACACGGCGACCTCGAACATCTATGTGTCCCTCGATGGCTCTGGCACCCGAGGCACACTGATTCTAGAACTGTCAAAAATTTCCACGTTCACTGAACCGGAATAAACGAGGCACCATGAAACTTATCACCGAAACCCTTGAAGAGGTTTCCTGTTTGACCGAAGAGGTCGACGGCAAGAAGAGATATTTTATCGAGGGCGTCTTTATGCAGGCGAACCTTCCCAATCGGAATGGTCGGACCTATGCCTTTGACCTGTTGAATCGAGAAGTGCAGCGATATAACCTGGACTATGTGCAACAGGGTCGTGCCTTTGGCGAACTCGGTCATCCCGATACGCCGTCCATTTGTCTGGAACGAGTCTCCCATATTATCAAGGAAATCCATGCCGATGGGACCAATTTCTGCGGCAAGGCGAAGATTATGGATACCCCCTATGGGCAGATTGTCAAAAACCTCATTGACGAGGGGGCCAAGTTTGGAGTGTCCTCGAGGGGCATGGGGTCCATCATTCGCAGTTCCCGTGGGATTGACGAAGTCGGGCAGGATTATCACCTGGTCACGCCAGCCGATATTGTGGCAGATCCTTCTGCGCCCCAGGCCTTTGTGCGAGGTCTGTGCGAGAATAGAGAATGGATTTTTGTGGAAGGGAGATTCGAAGAACAGCACATTGAAGAGGCCAAGAAGCGCATTAAACGCGCCTCACAGAAAGAGCTTGAAGCCGTGGGTATTCAAGTGTTTGAATCGTTCCTTAGAAAACTGTAATTGTATAAATACGTCTAGAGAAAAGGAGAATTCTGCATGTCTACAAATTACTTGATTGATGCTGCAAAGGCCATTCTGGAACAACGGAACCAGACCGTCTCACCGCCTGTTGCAGAACCTCTTGCGGATGTGGTTGCCGAAAAGATCGAAGAGACCATGACCGACCCCGTCGAACTGGAACAAGATCTTAAGGACGAGAAGAAAAAGAAGGAAGACAAGGCCGAAGACAAGAAGGAAGACGAGGCCGAAGTCAAGAAGGAAGACGACGAGGAAAAGAAGGACATGGTTGACGAAGCCGTCGCACCAGTGGCTCCCGTCTCTTTGCGAGCTGACGTGGATGCGTTTTTGGCCTCTGAGACCAACCTCTCCGAAGAGTTTAAAGCCAAAATCACCACCATCTATGAGGCGCGGATTGCCGACAAAACCGCGCACATCACCGAAGAGATGGAAGTGAAGCATCGGGCCCTCCTGGACGAAGCGGTCGCCTCGCTCACGCAGACGCTGACCGAACAGACTGATGCATTTCTCAATGATGTCACGTCCAAGTGGATGGAAGAGAATGCGCTGGCGGTTGATACCGGATTGCGCGCCGAACTCACTGAAGATTTCATTCATGGTATGAAGAATCTGTTCGCAGAACATTACATTGACCTACCTGCCGAGAAGTTGGATGTGGTCACGGAGATGTCGACGAAGATTGAATCCCTTGAAGAGAGTCTGAAGCGTCTCACCGAGGAACATCTGGTGTTGACGTCGCAACTGAAAGAATCACAGAAAGTGCAGATTATCGGGACCGTCTGCGAAGGCCTCACGCAGACTCAGACCGAAAAAGTCCGGTCGCTCGTAGAGAGCGCCGAGTTCACCACAGATGGTGAGTATCGGACTAAGGTGGAAGTGATTCGTGAGAATTATTTTCCCTCGACCGTCAAGAAGGCTGAAGGTGACGCGCTCAATCAGATCGTTGAATCTGAGGGCATACCAGAGCAACCCAATTCCGTGATGGCCGCCTATGCAAAGTCCATCACACAACTGAACAAGTAAAAGGAGTCGTCTATGTTTCAATCAGAAAATTTACAGAAAAAGTGGGCCCCGGTCCTCGAGCATCCGGACCTCCCAGTCATTAAGGATCCCTACCGGAAGGCGATTACGGCCGTACTCTTGGAGAACCAGGAAATTGCCAATCGCACGATGGGTCGCATCCTCCAGGAAGATGCGCCGGTCAATTCATCTGGTACGGGTGGGTTCGGTGGGGGCGCCACGGCTACCGGTCCGGTCGCGGGTATTGATCCGATCATGATCTCCATGGTCCGTCGGAGTCTCCCGAACCTCTTGGCCTATGATATCTGCGGCGTACAGCCCATGACAGGTCCAACTGGACTCATCTTTGCGATGCGCAGCCGGTATACCAATCAGTCAGGCAACGAAGCGTTCTACAATGAAGCCGATACTGATTTTGCGGGTACAGGAACGCATTCTGGATCCATAACCATGGCAACGGATACGTCGGCGGGCAATGGAAACGTATTTGTGCACTCGGCGACCACGGGCACCGGTCTCACCACGGCCTCGGCTGAAGCCCTCGGGACCAGCGGTGGGGGATCGTTCGGAGAGATGGCAGTCACTATCGAGAAAGTGACTGTCACCGCGAAGACTCGTGCGCTCAAAGCAGAATACTCCATGGAACTGGCGCAGGATCTCAAGGCCGTGCATGGTCTTGATGCCGAGTCAGAACTCTCGAACATCTTGTCAGCAGAAGTGTTGAGCGAAATCAATCGCGAAGTGCTTCGGTCGATCTACACGGTCTCTAAAATTGGATGCCAGGTGGGAACGACGACGACAGGGACGTTCGACCTGGACACTGATTCGAATGGTCGGTGGATGGTGGAAAAGATCAAGGGTCTTGCGTTCCAGTTGGAGCGTGAAGCCAATACCATTGCCAAGCTGACGCGTCGTGGCAAGGGCAATGTCGTGATTTGTTCGTCCGATGTCGCCAGCGCATTTGCGATGGCGGGATTGTTGGATTACGGGACGTCCATGAAGGATGCCATTGCGCTGAACGTGGACGACACGGGATCCACCTATGCGGGTTCACTGTTTGGTCGCCTGAAGGTCTACATTGACCCCTACTTTGCGACCAGCTCGACCAGTGAGTTTGCCGTGGTCGGGTATAAGGGTTCCAATGCGTATGACGCCGGAATCTTCTATTGCCCCTACGTGCCGCTCCAGATGGTTCGCGCAGTCGACACTGGAAGCTTCCAGCCGAAGATCGGGTTTAAGACTCGCTATGGCTTGGTGGCGAATCCCTTTGCCGAAGGAACCACGCAGGGTAGTGGCGCCATGACCGCCAAGACGAACGTCTACTATCGTGCGATGAAAATCTCGAACATTGTCTAGACGATCGTCGTAGACAATTCAGATTGGGAGAGGGGGACTTCGGTCCCCCTCTTTTTTCTCTAAAGAAGCGAGGTGTCATGGCACTGCTGATTACAACGGATTGTATTTCCTGTGGTGCGTGCGTTCCGGAATGTCCAAATGAGGCCATCTTCGAAAGTCGTGGCGATGCAGAAGCGAAGGGCTACCACGTGGGAGAAAATCAGGGGGATTACGTCATCGTGCATGACAGGTGCACCGAGTGTGTTGGACATTTTGACGAACCTCAATGTGCCGCCGTGTGCCCCGTCGACAACTGCTGCATTTCTGATCCGGCCTATCCAGAATCCGTGGCCGTCCTCCTGGCCAAAGCCACGGCACTGAATCCTGAAAAAGTGATCGATCCCTCAAAAGTGTGGAAGGATTGCAGAGATTCCTAACCCCTTGACGATCTGATAACAATAGTGTAGACTAAAAGATGCTAGCGTGTCTCAGCCCAATGACGTGCTGAGAATTCTGATTCTGGACAATGTCGTCCTCCATCCGTATTCACCCAGGAGGTCGACCATGAGTCCACTCACTCCGTTTCTCCAACTATCGCGAGACAAAATCTCTCTTCTCGAATCCTCGCCCCTACGGTCGTTGCTGCTGGCCGGTCTGGGTGGCGTCTACATTGGATTGGGCGTCGCGCTGATCCTGGCCCTGGGCACGCCGCTCTTTCTAGTCGGGTCTCCCTTGACCAAACTCGTCATGGCCGTCACCTTTGGAGTGGCCCTCTCGCTGGTGCTGTTGGGTGGCGCAGAGCTCTCAACGGGGAATCATCTGGTCGGCGCCATTGGAGGCGTGTGTGGCGCGATCACCTGGATCCAGGCGGCAAAGCTAATTTTCTGGACCTGGATGGGCAATCTGTTGGGCTCATGGGTGCTCGCCGGAATGGTCATGGAATCTGGAGTCCTATCCAATCCCATCCTCCTTGAGTCGCTGGCCCTGGTCAAAATGACGTTGGATCCCGTTCAACTGGTGCTTCGTGGACTCCTGTGCAATTGGCTCGTGTGCTTAGCCCTCTGGACCGCTTCGCGCACTGACTCTGATGGGGCCAAACTGCTGATGGTCTTCTGGTGTCTCTTGGCTTTTGTGGGGACGGGGTTCGAACATTCTGTGGCCAATCAATCGCTCCTGGCCATGGCCCTCTGGTCACCCCATGACGTCGCCCTCACCTGGAGCGGCTATTGGTATAATCAGCTCTGGGTCGTCCTGGGCAATCTTCTGGGAGGGGGACTGTGTGTAGGGTGGGTCTATGCTTGGGTGTATCATGACGCCCATTGAAACGCTGAAGGCCGTTGAAGATGGTCTGCACGTCAAGGATCGCATTCTGCAGTATGCGCAGACTGGATGGGAATCGATTCCCCCTGATGATATCCAGCGGCTCAAGTGGTATGGAATCTTTCTGCGCAATCCCACGCCGGGGTTCTTCATGTTGCGACTTCGCATTCCTGGAGGACAGACGACCACCAGGCAGGTCCGAGTCATCGCCGAGCTGGCCACCCGTTATGGGAATGGCCTCCTCGATGTGACCACACGGCAACAAATTCAACTGCGTCAGCTTAGGATTGAAGATCTTCCTACGATGCTCGAGGCACTCGAGGCCGTGGGACTCTCCTCGATTCAGACGGGCATGGATAATGTGCGAAACGTGATGACCTGTCCCGTCGCCGGACTGGCCCCTGGGGCGCCACTTGATGCGTCGGCGCTGGTCCGACAGCTCATGGCGACCGTGTTGAATACGCCTGCCTATTCAAATCTCCCTCGCAAAATCAACATCGTCATGACCGGATGTCCTGAGAACTGTGTCCATGCGGAGACGCAAGATATCGCCTTCATTCCTGCACAGGTTGATGAGATGCTGGGGTACAATGTCTTGGTTGGGGGAAAATTGGGATCGGGAGGCTATCATCTTGCGAGACCGCTCGAGGTGTTTGTAAGAGAGACCGAGGTCGTAGAGGTTTGTCGCGCCATTCTGGATCTCTATCGCGATCATGGACCTCGCGAGAGTCGCACGCAGGCGCGCCTGGCCTTTCTCATTGAGGACTGGGGTCTGCCCACCTTTCGGGATCGTCTCGTGCACCAGGTCGGACACCCGCTGATGACTGCGGGAGTCGACCTTCGACGCCCCATAGAATCGACCCACCTGGGCATCTTTCGCCAGGTGCAATCGGGACTCAATTACGCGGGATTGAAAATTGTCGTCGGACGACTGACCGCTCAAGACCTCGAGGCGCTCTGTGGCCTGGCCGATCGATATGGAACGGGCGACCTTCGCTTCACTCCTGCCCAGGCCCTGATCATTCCGAATATTCCTGATCGAAAGATTGGAGATTTTGCAGAAGAACCCCTGATTCAAACCTTTACTTTTAATCCGTCGCCGCTGGCACAGGGTCTTGTCAGTTGCGTGGGCAGTGATTATTGTAATCTGGCCGTCATTGAAACCAAGAGACAAGCCGTGCAGGTGGCCCAGGCCCTCGATCGTCTCCTGCCCTCAACCATCATCAAACCCCTCACGATGCACTGGTCAGGATGTCCCGCCGCCTGTGGAAATCATCTGGTCGCCGATATTGGCTTGCTGGGCAAGAAACTAAAACTCGATGGCCAGGTCGTCGAGGGCGTTGATATCTTTGTGGGAGGACGATCCGGTCCCCAGGCGCATCTGGCGACCAAACTACTTGAAGATGTGCCCTGCACAGATCTCCCCAGGGTTTTGGCATCCCTAATTCCCTATCATACTCGCGACAAAATGCATCGGCGACGCGGAAAAAACCCTTGACGATCGGTTGAAACTAGCGTAGACTAAGAAAGACTTTGGACTACCTAAATAGAGATATACCGTAGGAGCTGAACCATGGCAGACACCCATTCGGTCATTGGTACAAAGAATAAAAAGGGGCAGACCTTTACCGACACCTGGACGATGATGAACGAGGCGCCACGGACGCCATCATTCTTTACGGGGAGCGAAGTGATCAAGGAAGCCCTCCGACGAGCTAGCTGCGACGTCATGATCGCCTATCCGATCACCCCGCAGAGCGAAGCGGCCGCCTTGATCGGTGAGCTCTTTGCCGAGGGGTACATTGGCGACTACTTTCGCGGCGAGAGCGAATTTGCCGTCATGTCGCAATGCGCGGGAGCCTCGTTTGGTGGGGCGCGCGTCTTTACGACGACCGCAGGACCTGGCACGATGCGTGCAATGGAGAACTTTCCAATGTGGTCGGGGGCACGGTTGCCGATCCAGATGATCGTCACCTGTCGCGGCATCAATTCACCGCTCTCGATTCAGCCAGACACACTTGAAATCGCCTACCTGCTGAATACTGGCATGCTCGTCTGGCATGCAGAAACCGCGCAGGACTTCTTCGATTGGATTCTCAAAGGCTACATGGTCTCAGAAGAACCAGACGTGCACCTCCCCTTGGCGTTGTGCTGCGACGGGTTCTTCGTGACGCACACCAAGGATGTAGTCAATCTGACCCCAGCCGACATGTGCCTACCTCCCTATGACCCCTATCGCTCTCCCGTGCCCTGCATGGACATGGAGTGTCCACCCGTCCGAATGATGCGCGATCCGTTTGTCATGAAAAGTAACTACATCAGCTATGCTACCCATGCTTCCTGGCAACAGGAAATCTGGGCAGCAGTAGAACGATCTCGCAAACACACGATCACGTGGCTGAACGGACTAATCGAAACGGAAAATACCGACGCTGACGTCGTCATCGTCGCCTCTGGAACAGCGGTGTCGCAAGGTCGTGAGGCCATCCGTCTTCTCGAAGATGAAGGCATTCGTTGCGGTCTGGTTAAGGTCAAAGTCCTGCGACCATGGCCGGGCCAAGAAATCCGCGAAGCCACGAAGAACGCCACACACATCATCGTCCCCGAGTTCAACGTGACTGGCTGGCTGGCCAAGGAAATCAAGGCCACCGTCCCCAACAGCGAACGAGTGAACGCCGGCCCGCATGTGTGCGGCGGCATGACGATGCCACCGGAAATTATTGTCTCTGAAATCAAGACCCTGCTGGGAATAGCCAATAGGTCGATGGTCAGTCGCGGATGATCGAAGAAGTCAACAGGTAAGCGTAATAAATAGGTGTAAACGGGAGGTCGCATGAGCAAGGAACGTATACAGATTTCTGAAGACCTGTACGACATCATGCCGTCTGACTATCAAGACCTTGTCAAGAATGCAACCTACGGGAAAGAAGACCGAGGCTGGAAGGATATCGGTAACAAGAAAGAACTGATCGAGCAGCATTCGCTCTGCGCTGGATGCCCCGAATCCATGGCTTTCCGCTACATCCTAGCGTCACTCCCTAACCCCGAAGATACCGTCATGGTCGGTTCTACTGGCTGCACCAGCTTAGTGTTTCCCATGGTGGCCGTCCACAATATCCACAGTTTGTTTGGCAATCAAAACGCGATCGCCTCTGGCTTAAAGCGCGCCCTCAGTGTTCGATTTCCAGGCAGAACAAAGGACGTGGTCGTGCTGGCCGGCGATGGGGCCACCGTCGATATTGGATTGGACATGACTCTGCAGGCCTGGTTCCGCCAGGAAAAATTCACCACGATTTGCTTTGACAACGAACTGTACGGCAATACTGGGGGACAGGAAAGTGGACTAATGCAGAAGGGTTTTGTGGCCAAGATGGCGCCGATGGGAAAACTCTTCGATAAGGTCCGCCTGCCAGAAATCGCGCGCGAATCTGGTTGTCATTACATCGTCCAATGCACGGTCAGCAAGCCGTCTCTGGTGGAAAAAGTGGTGCGACAGGCGGTGATGATTGCGCGTGAAATTGGTCCCACCTACCTCCAGCTCTACACGCCCTGTATTCTTGAAATCGGAAAGAACAGCATGGAAGGATTACAGGAAATGCGGGATTCGGAGAAGCCGACCGAGCGTTTCGCCTTTAAAGAATATTGCAGCGAGCCGGCCAGGCAGCTTCTGGCTGAGATGGACGCCAAGAACAAAGAAAAGAAGGCCGCCGCCAAGCAACTCGCCGCAATAGGCGTCTAATGTTGTCTAACCTAAAGGAACGCACACGATGAGCCTTGATTATGTCAAATTTTCCGGTGGGTTCGAGAAGTTCATGCCCAAAGAATATCGGGACATGGTCGAGCACGGTCCCTTTGGTAAGAAAATTTCCGTCTCCCAGATGGGGAGCTTCAAGGAAATTCTCGAAGAGCATCCGATGTGCGCCGGGTGCGCGATGACCCTGTTTATCCGGCTGGCCATCATTGCCTTTCCCAACCCCGAAGACACCATCACCGTCGGCACGGCAGGCTGCGGACGTCTGGCGATTTCGCAGGCGGCGATTCCCTTTGTGTACGGCAACTACGGCGACCAGAACGGTGTGGCGAGCGGATTGTCGCGTGGCTTGCGCCTCCGGTTCGGC
>SXGR01294364.1_pt1 | contig 14660 bp, 10 predicted proteins | sample 3174711 | NCBI WGS metagenome assembly SXGR01 (sample SAMN11356860, study PRJNA531348) | freshwater metagenome | isolation source: freshwater sample F1-60 | place: China: Fuxian Lake, Yuxi | collected 2017-12-25
ATACCCAGAGCATGCAGATTCCATTCACCTGTGAATATAACATGTGCAAACTCTGTATAAGTGCTCTACATAGCGGACAAAAATGAGTTTTCCACTTTTCCACCGACCCTACTACTATTACTATAAATACATAAAGAAATAGAATATGAAATTCACATGTACTAAAGAAAATTTTTTACAAGGTATCCAAGCAGTGTCTTCTATTACTGGGAAGCAGGTGCATTTACCAATTCTAAATAATATTTTATTACTCGCAGAACCAACAGGACTTAAAGCTGTTGGAACAAATCTTGAACTTTCAATCGTTGCAACAATTCGAGGTAAGGTTGAACAGGAAGGAACTTTTACAGTTCCAGCCAAAACACTTGTTGAATATATTTCACTTCTTCCAACCGAAGCGCGTATTGATTGTGAGCTTGAAGGAGCAGAGCTTATTTTGAAATCTGGTAGACAGCGAACAAAAATGAAGGGTGCTCCCGCTACTGATTTTCCAGCTGTTCCAACCGTTGAGAAAATTAGCGACCTAACGTTCCCAGCGGATCGTCTTAAACGTGCACTCCAGCGTGTACTTATGTCTGTGTCTCATAGTGAGGTTCGTCCAGAACTTCAGGGCGTGCTTCTTTTCTCAGAACCAAACGACCAGTTGCGCGCAATTTTTGCATCAACCGACAGTTACCGACTCTCAGAAGTAAAGGTTGAACTACACAACCAGGTCGATCTCCCTGTTCGTGTGATAATTCCGCAGAGAACTGCACAAGAACTCCACAGACTTCTCCCCACCACGAATGATTCTGTGGTATTAATCTTCGGAGAGGGGCAGATTTCTTGTGTGATTGGAGATGTGCATCTCGTTTCTCGCTTAATCGATGGAACTTATCCCGACTATCGACAGATTATCCCCAAAACGTGGAATACCGAAGTTAAGGCACCTGTTGAAGAGACTCTAAAAGCAATTAAAGCTGCGTCACTTTTTGCGACCCAGGGTGTAAGTGCAGTCTCTCTTGAACTTAAACCCGCTGAAGAAACGTTGAATATCACATCAGCATCTTCTCAGGCAGGAGAACACTCGGCCGATGTTGCTATTGAGGGTACGGGCGCAGATAATAGGGTAATCCTTAATCATCGATTTTTAGCAGATGGCCTTGTTGCGATTGATGATGAGCGTGTTGTCTTTAAGGTGGTGAATAGTGAGTCGCCATGTATGTTGCAACCAGAGAAGACAGATGATTATCTCTACATCATCATGCCCATTAGGCAGTAGGATGTAAGTAAACAAAAAAGCCTCCGCGTAATGCGGAGGCTTTTTAATTTTCAGAAGTGTTATTCAACGATTTGGATACGAATATGTCGGATACCAAACTGCTTTGCGTCTGCGCGTGATTGCATCCACACATCGAGACGACCAGTGTCGTAGCGAGGGTTCATTCGATCGTTAACAGTAAAGATCTTATCTCCAAACATGTCAGGGATTCGAATTTTTGTGTTATATGGCAACCAATTTGCAGCGATCAAACCATCATAAACGCGAAGACCATTTGATGTAATAAATGGGGTTGCGTCAGTTTGGTCTGGAGTCGATGAGTAGGCGGTCGCTGCAACAAACATTGTTTTTTTGATCGTTACGAGCGACGGTGTGGGTACAGGCTCATCAGGAGTTGCTGTAACCATAGTCTCAAAAGCTGGGGCACTGATTGATTCAGCGCGCACAATTTGAGGCTTGCTAGAGGTTGTGAGAAGGGCCGCAAAAACAGCACAAAGAACGAATTTTTCCGCTCGGCTTAGCTGATTTGTAGTTATTGTTCTCATAGTTTTTAGGAAGTAAATAGTATCACAAAACGGCAATTTTGTCAATGGGGCCATATTCTGCTACCGTAAGAGACGAGACTCCTGTTTTTGTATCCAACATGCGAAATAAAATTCAAATTTCAAAAGAAAAGCTTGTTAGACTTAGTCGATCGCCACACGCAAACACGATCAAAGATGCGTGGCACAAAATGACATGGCTTAAGGCTCTAAAATTTCTGGCAATTCTTGGAATCGTTGGGTTTTTTTGTATGACGCTTTTTGTTGCGTGGCTTACGAGGGATCTGCCTGACCCAGATAATCTTCAGGACAGAGTGGTTGTTGAGAGTACTAAAATGTATGACAGAACAGGCAAACATCTGATATACGAAATGTATGATGGGAAAAAAAGGACTGTTGTTGAAACAGCAGAACTCCCTCGCTATGTAATTGAGGCGACAATCGCAATTGAGGACTCTCATTTTTATGAGCACAAAGGAATTCGTTGGCCAAGCCTTGCTCGTGCGATATTCTCGGATATTTTTAGACTATCAAGCGGACGCGGTGGTGCATCCACTCTGACACAGCAGTTAGTCAAAAATGCAATTCTTACAAATGAAAAAAGTCTGAGCAGAAAAATTAAAGAAGGAATCCTTGCGCTTCAGATCGAGCGAATTTATTCAAAGGATCAGATTCTTAAATTATATTTCAATGAGATTCCATATGGTTCAACGAATTATGGAATTGAGTCAGCAGCACAGGCTTACTTCGGAAAGCCTGCAAAAAACCTAACACTTGCTGAGGCTGCTACGCTTGCTGCAATGCCACAAGCACCAACACGATATATTCAAAGACCAGACCTACTGAAAGGTCGTCGCGATTATATATTGCGTCGCATGAAAGACTTGGGCCATATTACAGAAGCTCAAATGTCTGAAGCGCTTGTGCAAAACTCAGAAATTCGGCCAGTTAAAGGTGTTTCGGTTGCACCACATTTTGTTGATTACTTAACAGGACAGCTTGTTGAACAGTTTGGAGAAAAAACACTCGACCAAGGCGGTCTAAAAATCACAACAACAATCGATTACGATTTACAGGTTGCTGCAAATGCGATTGTAAAAAAAGGTGTTGATGCTGCCGAAAAAAAGTACAACGCAACAAATGGTGCGCTACTCTCCATCGATGCGAAAACGGGAGAAATTTTGGCAATGGTTGGCTCGCGAGATTATTTCGATGATGAGCGTGGAGGAATGTTTAATGTTGTTACGCAGAGTGTGAGACAACCAGGATCATCATTTAAGCCAATTGTGTATGCTGCAGCATTTGAAAAAGGGTTTCCACCAGAAACCGTTTTGTATGATGCGCAGACAAAGTTTAATTACGATGGTCAGTCGTATGAGCCGCACAACTATGATGGGACAGCGCACGGTCCTGTAACACTGCGACAAGCGTTGCAGGGTTCGCTTAATATCCCAGCAGTAAAAACGATTTTTCTCGTTGGAATTGATAATGCGCTTGATTTTGCCGCGCGACTTGGTTACACAACTTTTACTGACCGAACAAAGTTTGGTCCATCAGTTGTTCTTGGTGGTGGTGGTGTAAAAATGATTGAGCATGTTCGTGCTTATGGTGCGTTTGCAAATAATGGGACCATGAATGATCCAGTTGGAATCTTAAAAGTTGAAGATAAAAAAGGCAACGACCTAACATCAAAGCGCAAAGAAGCTCGACAGGTCGTGACTCCTGAGCTCGCGGCAACGCTTTCAAATGTTTTGTCGGATAACGCTGCACGCGCCTATGTTTTTGGTGCGAACAACCGCCTTACGCTGGGTTCACGTCCTGTTGCAGCAAAAACAGGTACGACAAATGATTATCATGATGCGTGGACAGTTGGATATACGCCGCAAGTTGTTACGGGTGTGTGGGTCGGAAATAATGATAACTCAGTTATGAAGCGTGGCGCAGACGGATCGATTATTGCTGCACCAATCTGGCAAGAATTTATGGTGGAGGCAACGAAAAAACTTCCAATCGTTTCATTTGCTCCAGCACCTCCAAACACTGCGACAAATATGATGCTACAAGGATTGGTTGGCGGCGGAATAACTGTTTTGATTGATAATGTTTCGGGTAAACTCGCAACAGAAGAGACGCCTTCAGAAAATGTTGTAAAGCAGTTGTATGTTCCGGGCCATGACATTCTCTACTACGTAAATCCAAATGATCCGCTCGGTCCTCCACCAACAGATCCGAGTTCTGAGCCACAGTTTAATGCGTGGGAGGCGGGTGTTCAGGGGTGGATTTTGAGCAAAGAAAGTTCTGGTTTTAAAATTGGAACCCCACCAACTGAGTATGACGATGTTCATAAAAAAGAATTTCAACCGACACTAAAAATTAACTACCCACAAGAAGGTCAGTTGGTTACAGGCGCATATGTTGTTCCGCAGATTGAGGTTTCTGCGGTGCGTGGAGTACAGCGTGTAGAATTTTGGCTTGACCAGAAGTTGATGGCAAATCCTGCAGCAGCACCATTTACTGCTCCGATTACACTTGAGGGTGTGGGTTTTGGTAGTCACACACTCGAAATTCGAGCATATGATGGTGTTGGAAACAAGACAATTCAGAGTGTTGTGTTTAATTACGGGGCACAACAATTCTAAATAGTTGCTAGATTGGCCCATATTCGCTAGAATACTGTGGCCTTTGGTGCAGTGGCCAAGTGGTAAGGCGAGGGTCTGCAAAACCCTCATGCGTGGGTTCGATTCCCACCTGCACCTCCAATTAAAAAACTCCACAGATTTTGTGGAGTTTTTTAATTAATGTGTTAATGAGAGGAATTGAAGGGGCACCAAGGAGCGTGCGGGGCGATTTCCACCTGCACCCACACTCATTTTTTCGCTAAGAGGTTGACAAAAAGAAAGAAATAGACTACTTTGATTTCCTGCATTTAACAATGCAGAGCCGAAAAGATGGGAGGCGATGCTAAACATCGCAATTGGAGGAACAAATGGATCAACGCGCTCTGTTTATTTTACCACTGGAAGGTTTGGCCCAGCAGTTCCAAAAGGGAGAGTTTTCTCCCTACGCAAAGCCCCTACCACAAGATGTGGGGATCATGGTCATCGATCGGGCTGAGCTTCAGTTGTTCGGAACCACGACGCGTCTTGCGGACATTGATCTGTTCGGTAAACACATCGTCAAGGCTGTTAACAGGGTGGTTGCGGGTGGCGCCATGCACACCTTCATCACAGTGGTGGCAGGTCCAGGGGCGGGCAGGCCTACGAAGCAGATGTTCGAGGCAGTCGCTGCCTACGCTCTCGGTCTTCGAGGTAATCGGATGTGTGGACTCTATCCCCAAGAGGGTGCGGTCTTCACCGTTCTAGCCTCATCTGATCGAAAAACCCTCGTGTACATGGAGGGTGTGCGCGACACGGTCCGCGTCGAACAAGGCGAAGAGAAGGCTGTTGTGCTCCTTAGTTCGAACGGGCTTCATGTCGTTTTTGAGTCTGGGAAGTTCGAGATCGGGCCGGTCCGCTTAGAGGGAGGAATCGAATTTGTCGGAATTGACTCCATGCAGCGTCCGATAACGCTTTTTGATGGCCGACCCGTCTCGGTGTTCAACGGTGTTGAGCCGATTGTGGTGCGGCTCATCTTGGGCAATGACGAAGTCAGTGGCAAGAAGACGCTGCTTGCTGAGATGCTGGAGTCGGCGGGAATCAAAACAGATGCCATCTTCGTTGGCAATGTCGAAGGTGGTCCACAGCAATTTGCTCAGATTGTGGATGGCAGCCTGGTGTTTTTTGACTCGCGTCGCGCCATGGTTGACTTGACGAGGCAGTTGCAGGCCCACCCAACGCACCACTGAGGCAGACCCAGGCGTATCGCGCAGAATTTTCCGAAACCGGAAGAAGCTGTGCGGTGCGTCTGGGTGTTTTATTTTCCGGCCTCCCCTGCTACACTACTGAACGATATGTCAAAATCAACAACAACCAAACGCAGACTGCTTATTTATGACGGAAATGCGATTATCCATCGCTGTTTTCATGCGATCCCACCACTTTCAACAAAAGATGGCGTTTTAGTTAATGCGGTGTACGGTTTTTTGACAATGCTATTCAAGTCGATCAAGGATTTGAAGCCAACACACCTTGCGGTAACATTTGATTTGCCGGGTCCAACCTTTCGTCACGATGCGTCGGCAGATTATAAGGCGACGCGTATCAAACAAGCGCCGGAGCTTTATGCGCAAATTCCGATCACTAAAGAAATTCTGGAAGCGATGAGAATTCAAATTTTTGAAATGCCGGGTTTTGAGGCCGATGATGTAATTGGAACAATTGCCACGCTCGCGCACAAAGAAAAGCCAAGTGTTGATACAATTATTGTGACGGGTGATATGGATGCATTGCAGCTTGTGAACGATACGACGCGCGTGTATACGATGCGCAAAGGAATTTCGGATACGGTGATTTATGACGAAGCGGCGGTTCGCGAGCGTTTTGGTTTTGAGCCAAAGAGCCTCATTGATTACAAAGCACTCCGTGGCGATGTATCGGATAATATTTCCGGAATTCGCGGTATTGGAGAAAAAACAGGAATGGAGCTTATTCAAAAGTTTGGGACAATTGAAAATTTGTATGAGGCGCTCGAAGGCGGCATCACTGCAATTGGTGCAACAGAGCGAATAAAAAAATTGTTGCTCGCAAATAAACCAGATGCGGTTCAGAGTAAGCATTTGGCAACAATTGTGTGCGATGTTCCGATTGAATTTGATTTTTCAAAAACGGCGTACAAAAAAGTTGACCGCGACGTAATTTTTCCTTGGTTCCAGAAACTCGGATTTTTGTCATTGCTTCAGAGAATCCCGGCTGAAAATGTTGAGGTCGTAGAAGAGGTTGCGGCAGCGGAAGAGCCAGAAGAAAAAACGGAATCAAAAAAGAAATCGTCGCTCATTGTTGCGCGCGATATTGCAAAGACGCGTGCGCTTGTAGAGAAAATGTTGAAGCAGCAAGAAGTTGCGGCGTATTTGATGAAACCGTTGCAGCAGGATTTATTTGGTGCGGCTGTGCCAGTGATTGGTTTTGCGTGGGACGGTCAGACAGCGACTTGCGAAGTGCACGAGGAAGAACAGTGGGACGAAATTGGGCGATTGTTTTTGGATAAACAGGTTGCGCTTGTTGCGCACGATGTAAAACAATTTATGCACGAACTCGCACTCCACGGAATTCGCGTGAGCGGCGAGATTTTTGATGTGATGGTTGCAGCGTATTTGTTGCAGTCGGGAACGCGCGCGCATGACCTTCCAAATTTAGTAATTACAATTTTGGGCGAAGATGTTCCGGTTGCTGAGTGGGCATATGGTGATCCAACGCGCGCGGCACGTGGTGCAGAACGAGTGTGGGCGCTCGCAGCGAAACTTAGAAACGATATTGCTGAGAAGGGATTTAAAAAATTATTTGATGAAATTGAAATGCCGCTTATCGCACCGCTCGCACGTATGGAGCGATATGGAATTGAAGTCGACCCAAAATATTTGGCAAAGCTTGATAAGAAGTTGAGTGGTGAACTCGAAAAAATTTCGAAGAAAATCTACAAGCTTGCAGGCAAAGAATTTAATATTGCGTCGCCACAGCAAGTGTCGGAGGTTTTGTTTGAGACACTTGAGCTTTCGGCTGCGGGAATTAAGCGTGGAAAAAGCGGTAGCGTTTCAACTGCTGCGGGTGAGCTCGAAAAATTGGCGGGAAAACATGAAATCATTGATTCGATTTTAGAGCATCGTGAAATTTCGAAACTTCTTAGCACGTATGTGCAGGCGTTACCGAAATTGATTGCAGCGGACGGACGCGTTCACACGACGTTTAATCAGGCTGTTGTTGCAACAGGTCGTTTGTCGTCATCGAATCCAAATTTGCAGAACATTCCGGTTCGTTCAGAGCTTGGTCGCGATATTCGTGGTGCGTTTGTTGCTGCGGATGGATACGAACTGTTGTCGTGTGATTATTCACAGTTTGAACTTCGAATTGCAGCGCATCTAGCAAACGATACAAAATTGATTGAAATTTTTGAGGCAGGTCTTGATGTTCATACAGCGACCGCGGCAGAAATTCACGGCGTCGCACTTGAAGCGGTGACAAAAGAAATGCGTCAGTCGGCAAAGGAGGTTAATTTTGGTGTGATGTATGGTATGGGTGTGTGGGGGCTTGCAGAACGCACAGGATTGTCTCGTGAAGAGGCGCGCGCGTTTATAGACAAGTACATGCAGACGTTTAGTGGCGTTGCGAATTATCTCGAGGAAACAAAAGTGATTGCGCGCAAACTTGGATATGCAGAGACAATGTTTGGTCGCCGTCGTTATTTGCCGGAGCTCGCGTCAGGTGTGCATCAGGTACGTGCGTCGGGCGAGCGTATGGCAGTGAACATGCCGATTCAGGGAACGCAGGCAGATATTCTTAAGCTTGCAATGATCGAGATTGATAAATTGCTGGTTCGCGATTATGGATTTGGTTTTGCGATTACGGCCGAGGAGCGTGAGGCGCCAATTCGCATGCTTTTACAGGTTCATGATGAATTGATTTTCGAGGTGAAATCAGGACTGATGAAAGAAATTGAGCCGAAGATTTTGGATATCATGTCGACGGTGGTGAAATTAAAGGTTCCGGTGAAGGTGGATTCGGCGACGGGGAAATCGTGGGCTGAACTGTAATAATTGTTTTGAGAGAGACTAGGAGCCGTGCTACGATGCACGGCTTTTTGTAAAACGAAAAATACTCCTGTAAGATGTCGACACTATGGTTTTGTACTTGTACGGCACTGACACAAAACGCTCGCGGGAGCATCTCGATAAGTTGATCGAGAAATTTTATCGCGACCGTGACCCACAGAAGCTCAATGTGAAGCGATTCGTGTTTGGGATGGATGAAGAGTTGAATCTCCGCTCAGAATTGCTCACAGCGCCATTTCTCGCCCCAAAACGAATGGTAGTGGTCGAGCGAATGCTCGAGAAAGGTGATGCAGAACTTTTAACCTGGTTTGCAGGAAGATTTTTGGAAAACGAACCACCCGAGGACACGATTGTTGTTGTGTGGGAAGAAGAGCCGGTGAAAAAAGCAAAGAGTGCGAGCGAAGTGTTACATGGTCGGCTTGCTGTAACGCAATATGCGCAGGAGTTTGCGCCGCTTGAGGGCAAAAAGCGCGAGGCATGGGCGGTACGCGCGATTGCGGAGCGTGGCGGATCGATTACAGCAGATGCGGTGAGCGAGATTGTTCGCCGACTCTCGGATGAATTTGAATTGTCGCACGCGATGGACGTGCTTGTTTCTTATGCGGGTACGCGCGTGATAACGGAAAAGGACCTTGATCTTTTTTTGCCACCGGATATCGAAGCGAAAATTTTTGATGCAATGGATTTGTTGGCAGGGAAAAAACACGAAGCGGCAATGAAAGCGCTTGCGAATGTCTGGTTTGCAGACAACGATCCTGTTTATATTTTTGCAATGTTACATCGTCAGGTTCGACTGCTTTTTCAGACACGTGAATTGATGGATGATAATCCGGGAATTAGCGATCTTGGTATTTCAAAAACGCTCGGAGTTCATGCGTTTGTTGCAAAAAAGATGCAGGGTCAGGCACGGCTATGGTCTCGCCAGGAGCTTGTTGCGTGGTATGATCGATTGATTGAGATTGATTATGCGATTAAGCATGGAACTGTGGATGCCCACGTTCTGATTGACAAATTCGTAGCTGCTTGATAGAGTGCATTCACGCAAAACTTATTACACGCTCATGTAACCACAGTTATGCCAAATTTAGCTCAAGCTAAAAAAGCCCTTCGCAAAGCAAAAAAAGCGTTTGTTCGTAACGAAGCAATTCGTGACGGCGTACGTAAATTAAAAAAAGTAGCTCGTGTTGCAGTTGATGCAAAGGATAAATCGGGTGCAAAAGTTGCATCAGTTAATTTCCAGGTTGCAATCGACAAAGCAGTGAAGCACGGCATTGTTCACAAGAACAAAGCTGCTCGCCTCAAATCACGACTTGCTAAAAAAATGCGCGCGATATAAAAAAGCTCCCCGGTTTCGCCGGGGATTTTTTTATTCCTCAATGAGTGGAATGGCTGCGACATCGGCGAGCTCGACCTGCGCCACTTTTTCAAATTTACTATCAAACTTTTCAAGACGTTTTCGCGAATCGTCGAATGCTCGTGACGCATTTGTTAGATGTTTTCCGACCAACAAATAGTCGCCGTTAAATCGCTCAAGATCGCCTTTAAGACGTGTAAGATTTTGCATCATTTCACGCGCGCTCGATTCGATTTGCATACCGCGCAAACCAAGTAAAATTGTTTGCAAATATACATAAAAACTATTCGGCGACACAGGGATTACGTTGCGTGAATGTGCATAGTGTACAAGATCGTTCTCCTCAATTCCCTTTACGATTGTTTCGTAATAGACATTCTCCGCCGGAATGTACATAAGGGCAAGATTGAGTGTGCCTTCATCCGGTAAAATATACTGTTTTGCTATTTTATCGATGTGCTTTTTCACATCACCAACAAACATTTTTTTATGAGAATCCTTTTCTTCATCAGGAGCCGCCAACATTTTCTGAAAGTTTTCAAGCGGGAATTTTGAATCTACGGGTACCAACATATTGTCGCGCAATTTTACAACAGCATCAACGACTTCCCCGCTCTGAAATCGATGCTGCTCAGTATAGTGTTCCGACGGAAGTATTTGTGCGAGCAAATTTCCGAGAAAAAGTTCTCCGATTGTTCCACGAAGTTTTGGCGATCGCAAAATTTCTTGTAGAGAAGAAATATCTTTTCCGACATCATAAATTCGCTTGTTCGATTCCTCAAGTTGGGCCAGCTTATTTGTTACATTTGCGTATGCGCGTGCAGCTGTGTCGAGACGTTCGCCAATTGTTTGTTGTGATTGCTGCTGAACTTGATTATTCTCACGCAAGCGATCATTTACCTGCTTAGTTACGGCATTTAATTGCTGTAGAACAGTCTGGGTCGTATTATTTAATTGGCGTTCTAAAGATTCAGATTTTGAATCTGCTTGATTATTTTTGTTGAATCGATGTAGTATTGCAAGCGTAGCTAGAAGCGCACTTGTTACAAGAAAAATGATGAGGTAGAAGATGGTATTTTGCATAGCCAAAATAGTATAGCATGTTCGGAAATTGTTCGGTACTTATACACATGTGTGCATAAGATGTGTGTCCCTGTAGTTCAACTGGATAGAACTGCCCCGTCCTAAGGGGTTAATAGGTGTTCGAATCACCTCGGGGGCAAAAAATTTGAATAATTTGGCAGCTGCTTGCTGTCTTTTTTATTTTTTACCCTCACCGGACCACGCAAGATCAAAAAGAGCCTGAACGGTATCAGCAATTTCCTGACTTTCTATAATTACAGTAATTATTTTTCCATGAAGAGTTGAAAATGCGACCTTGTTACCATATATGAAGATGTCGCCACCAAATTTTTTGTGATTTTGTGTGATCATGTGGCTCTCAACCTCAGTGCGAGATGGTATTCGTAGTTCTCCTGCGTGTAGAGCTCGACCATGAACTTTGAGTTTTGAAAGAGCTGATCGAAGCGGTTTTAATTCTTCAGGATTAAATACTTCACTAACTACGGCAGCATTGAAAAGTTCGCAGGTGTTATTTGGTTTAGTTGCTACAACGTCTTCAAGGTATGTTTTGAGACCCTCAAGACCTTCAAGAAGTTTTACAGCTGGTTTTTCCCCTCGTTGTCTTAGGCGAAGTTCATTCAGAGATGATTCAATTTCTCGCTTCGTTGACTCGACTTCGCCGATCTTGTTTTGCACAAAAGAAAGTAACCTCTCTGGATTTTCCGCTGTATAAAGCATTTTTTTGCCCTTTTGCAGCGAACTCATGAGTCCTCGCGCAGCGAGAGATTCGATTGCGGTATATGTAGTCATACGGGATACACCTGCTTTTCGAGCAATTTCTTGAACAGGAACAGGACCCAATTCGAGGGAAAGGAGATAGACTGTGGTCTCGCTTTCAGTAAGACCGAGCGACTTTAGGATTTTTTTCCACTGTGCCATAGATGTGTGTTTATATTGAATCTAGTAGATTTTGACGCCAGGCCTGATAAGAAACAAGTTTTGGGCCTTGTAAATATATGTCCATGAACGGGATAACGCAATTTACCAATGTTTTTTTTGAGCGTGTATTAAGAAGGACATATCTTGTTCTACCCTCAACAAATGTGCGAATGTCATTTTTAATGGAAACCATTTCACGAATATATTCCAACAGCTGTCGATTTTCATGGGCGAGCTTAACCTGAAAGCCGAAGTTTTCGGTTCTTGCTGAGTTGTTGTGAAAAAAAGTTGCAGACAACGATAGAATACCAGCAACGAATTCGGGGGATGTTTGATTTTTTTTGGGCATAGTTTCACGTGAAACCTACTTGTCAAGTCTGAAATTCACATAAACCAGTCCAAAGGACTATAGGTTTCACGTGAAACATTTGTATAGGATAATGTTACCAAACAATATCAAAATTGACAATGCACAGTGTTTACACACAGAAATCACAGCTTTATCCCCATGGTTATCAACAGAAGATTTGACAACGATTTTTTGCTATACTGTGCGTAGCCTGGGCAAAATCAGGCACTGCTGTATTCTATGTCTCTTGGGCAGTGGTTACGAAGCAAAGCATTTTTAAAACAAAACAGATTCCGCAACCTGAAAAATAGCATTGTTTCGGGTTTTTCTGATATTTCATCAAATTTCGAAAAAAAGAGCTCAAAAAAATACCTTTTAGGACTAATTCTTGCGCTTATAGCTGCGCCGATCGTCTATTTACTACCAGAAATTCAGCGTTGGGTATCGGCAACAGTGTGGCAGACAGCGTCAAGTTTTGACACCGTTGGCAATGTTGGACTCTATGGAAATAGTATTCTTGATAACGATGGGCTGATTTCAACAACTTATTACGATAAAACCAACACAAAGGTTAAGTATGCACAGCGAGGAGTCGGTGGTACGTGGACGATTGAAGATGTAGAAACGCTTGCAGCTGACTACACAGGAGGAGTGAACAGTGATAGAAATACGAAATTCGGCATTGCAAAAGACCCTTCAGACAATAAAGTGTCAGTCGCGTATTGCGAATATGCAGGTGGAGGTGTTCCTGCGTGGTCAGAGCTACGTATTGCGCATAGGGTCGGCGGCGGAGCAGGAAATTGTGGAACTAGTAATAATTGGCAATGTGGGGGTGTGGGATCAGCATGGAACAATGCGTGCGCGATGAGGATGATCTCGCTCTCATATTCATCAACAAGTACATACCCATCGCTCTCTTATATAGAGGGAACGACGCTTAAAATAATTGAAAGAGATGCCGGGTCAAACTGGACTGAAACATCGATTTTGACTAATACAGGCCTTATATATGATCAAAATCAGGTGGTTTTGAAGTACTTGTCGAATGGTGCACCAATTATATTTTTTGTTCAAAATGATGGAGGGGCAACAAACTACATTAAGTACACTTATCGAAGCACAGTCAATTGGACGTGGAGTGCACCAGCAACAATCATGTCTCAGGCGTGGAGTGGAACCGACACAGAAGCCTACGCTTTGAGCGTGATAGTAGACGGAACAACATCAGATCTCTTCCATGTCTCGGGAGGTCTTTTTGGAAACCTAAAATATGCAACGCTGAACAGCTCGTTTGTTGTTTCATCTGTAACAACGGTTGATACAGGATCATTTATATGGAATTCAATAATGCTTCAGAGTAATGGGTATCCTGCGATTGGGTATTATGATAATACGGGCGATGCATTAAAGTATGCGACATTTACTGGTGCAGCATGGGTAACAGAAACTGCCGGCTCTTTGATGGGGCGCTACGTTTCCGCGGTCGCACACCAAAGTAGTTCTTATCCAGCACTTGTTTCATATGATCAAGTTGCAATGAATGCTGTTTATCTGACGCAAGATAACGAACCGACGGCTCCAACAACGCCATACGTAGCCACAACTACACCCGTTGTTTATGGGGCAACAAATCCGACACAAATTACAACAACAACACCAGCGTTTTCTGCGATTTTTCAGGATCCAGATTCGACAGATACAACAGCAAAAGCGCGAATACAGCTAACAACTGCGACCAATGGTTTTGGAACCATAAATATTTGGGATTCAGGGGCGACGGCATTTACACCAGCTACTGCAATTGGCGCGCGTTCTACTTATTTTAAATATGGCGAATTTGGTGCCGCCCCATTATTTGCAGGACTTTTAAATTTAGGTGATGATGGATTTGTCACTAATACGGATACACAATATTATTGGCGAATTCTTTTTTATGATCAGAATGATGTTGCTGGGGCGTGGTCTGCAACAAACACATTTACACTTCTTGACCGACCTGCTGCTCCAAGCGCTCTCGCTCTTAATATTCCGTATCCGTATACAACTGCAAGCTCAGCAACAACAACAAAAAACAATGCATATCCACAGGTTGCTGATAGTGTTGTTTTGACAATGTCTACAGATGGTGCTACATATACCACGGTTGGAACAACAACCATAGATCGTGCGTCGGCAACCAACGCAATTACAATACCGGCAAGTACTTTTACGCTTGATACAAAATATTATCTCCGAGCACACTACTACAACATAGTGGGGTCATCGAATGATACAAGTGACTCGGTATTTAATGCGTTTAGAGAGCCGGTGATTACAACAACCACACAAACTTGTAGTACTTTGTCTGTTACAGCGGTAGATCCACATTTTAGTGGGTGTAGCAGTTTTGGTTTTCAATATCGAAATAATGTTTTAGGTAGTTATTTTGACTGGAATCCAAGTTCAACGCAGAC
>SXGR01187973.1_pt1 | contig 14656 bp, 12 predicted proteins | sample 3174711 | NCBI WGS metagenome assembly SXGR01 (sample SAMN11356860, study PRJNA531348) | freshwater metagenome | isolation source: freshwater sample F1-60 | place: China: Fuxian Lake, Yuxi | collected 2017-12-25
AGCGCCGCGCATCGACCTGATAGGGGGCGACAATGGCGCCGGTTGGGCAGACCGAAAGGCAGGCGGTGCAGGTGCCGCAATGCTCCGGCTCTTCAGGGATATCGGGAGACAGAGGCAGGTTGGTTAATAACTCGCCGAGAAAATACCAGGAGCCGGACCGGGTCAGGAGCAGGCTGTGCTTACCGCGCCAGCCGCTGCCGGCGCGGGCGGCAAGTTCGATTTCCAGGAGGGGGGCGCTGTCAGTGAAGGCGCGATATGCGAAGGGGCCGATTTCGGCCTCAATTCGGTCGGCTAATTTTTGCAAGCGATTGCGCAGCAGCTTGTGATAATCGCGCCCCAGGGCGTAGCGCGAAACATAGGCGCGGTCCGGGTCGGCGAGGAGCGCTTGAGCCGCGCCGGTATTGATGTCCTCGGCTAAATAATTGAGACGGACGCTGATGAGGCTTTGTGTTCCGGGCACTAATTCCGTGGGCCGCGCACGCAGGAGGCCGTGTCGGGCCATATAATCCATGCCGCCGTGGTAGCCCGCGTTTAGCCAGGCTTGCAGGCCCGGTTCCGCGTCAGACAGGTCGAGGGGCGCAAAACGGACGGACGCGAAGCCCAGTTCAGCCCCCCAACGACGAATGGCGTGTTTGAGTTCCGGTTCGGATAGAGGAGTGTCAGGGTGCAAAGGGTGTTGCAACATGAGGACGATGATAGCCTTCCTTCGGGGACGCTGGAATTGCACTTGCCGGATGAGGCCGCGACCCTGGCCTTGGGGGCTCGCTTGGCCAGGGCCTTGCAGCCTGGACTTTATATCGAATTGCTGGGTGACTTAGGGGCCGGCAAGACCACCTTGGTGCGGGGTTTGTTGCGGGCTCTAGGTTACCAGGGACGGGTGAAGAGCCCGACCTTTACCTTGCTTGAACATTACTCTGTTTTGAGGTTTAATCTGTATCACTTTGATTTATATCGTTTTGAGGACCCTGAAGAATGGCTGGATGCAGGTTTCCGCGAACACTTCAACCGCGACAGTGTGTGTCTGGTGGAATGGCCGCAAAAGGCGGCGGGTTGTCTGCCGCGCGCCGATGTGACGGTGCGCCTCGCTATCGTCGATCAGGGGGCCGGGCGACAGGCGACGCTTTTGCCCCATACCCCGAGCGGTAAACAATGTCTCGCGATGCTCGCTACTGGCGGTTGAAGGCCCCGCTGGCCCTGGTGCTGGCCATGGGGTACGCGCGCTCGGGCTGGGCCGGGACCTTGGCGCAGTCGGCCCGGGCGGTGCGTATACAGCCTTCACCTGACTCGTCGCGCCTCGTTTTGGAGTTTGCTGAGGCGCCGGCCTATCAGCACTTCAGCCTGAAAGGGCCTGAGCGGTTGGTGATCGATCTGGAAGGGGTTCTGCCGGACGGTGCCTTGACTGATATCGCGACGCGCCTGACCCCGCAGGATCCCTACATCGCGTCGTTGCGGGTGGGTCTGAATCGTCCCAATGTCACCCGTTTGGTGATTGAGTTGAAAACGGCGGCGCGGGTTGAGGTGTTTCCGCTTAAACCAGCGGGGGACTATGCTCACCGAGTCGTCATTGATTTGAAAGGGGACGCCCGTCTGGAGCCCGTGCTGCCGGCCGGGCCGGTCGCCACGCCCATTCCTGCCCCCGTCCCAGAAGTCCGTCGTCTGGTGACCATTGCCATTGACGCCGGGCATGGCGGTGAGGACCCTGGTGCGCGCGGGGCGCGCGGCACTTTGGAAAAGACGGTGACCCTCTCGATAGCCCGCCGGGTTCGGGCCCAGATTGAGCAGACCGATACCATGCGTGCGGTCATGATTCGCGAGGGCGATTACTTCATCCCCCTGCACGAGCGGGTCAACAAGGCGCGTCGTGCCCACGCGGACCTTTTTGTTTCCATTCACGCCGACGCCTTCTACAAGGCGAGTGCCAAGGGGTCGTCGGTTTTTGTGCTGTCGGAAAAAGGCGGCTCGTCGGCGGCGGCCCGCTGGTTGGCCAAGCGAGAAAATGACGCCGACTTGATCGGGGGTGTGCGAATTGATGTCAAGGACATTTATGTGCGTAAATCGATCTTGGATATGTCGACGGATGCCCAGATTCTCGATAGCCAGAAATTGGCCTCGCGGGTCCTTGAAGAGATTGGTGGCATCAACGATTTGCACAAGGCTGTGGTTGAAAATGCCAGCTTTGCCGTCCTTAAGGCGCCGGATATTCCCTCCATCCTGATTGAAACGGCCTTCATCTCAAACCCCGAGGAGGAACGCAAGTTGACCGACGAGGCGCATCAGGAGCGGATTGCGACGGCCATCGTAGCGGGCCTGTCGCGTTATTTGGCCACCAATCCACCGCTGCGTCGGCCCGGCAAGACAGCGCGTCTTGATTGATTTCTTACACTGCTCCCGGCATGGTTCGCAAATCCACAATCCCCAATAAGCCGACCGCAAGCGAGGCGGCACCAGCCGCCCCGTTGACCTCACCCTTGCCGGTGGCTGAGGTACTGGCTGAGATCGCCAGTAACATGAGTTCCGACGCCAACATCGAGCAGATGCTGACCCGTTTTCTGGGCATCATGGTGCGTATTTCGGGAGCCCGTGCGGGGGCGGTGCGGGTTCTGACGGCCGATGGTGGGCATTTGCGTCTGGCTGGTTCCATCAACCTTTCGGACCAGGTGTTGGAACGGGAACGCTTTGTACCGCTCGGTTGTGGCGTCTGCGGCAAGGCGGTCAGCTCCTTGATCCCCGAGGAAGATCGGGTGATGACGGTTTGCCAGAAACAGGTTCGTCACGCCTACCTGCAGCAGGACTGCGCGCATATTCTCGCCATTCCCTTGCGCCACAAAGGCAAGGTGCTAGGGGTGTATAACCTGTTCATGGAGCAGGACCAGGTCATCGCAAAAGATGTTCGTTTCCTTTTCAACTCCATCTCCGAGCACCTGGGCATGGCGCTGGAGAATATGCGTCTGACGCGTGAAAACATGCGCATCTCGCTCATTAACGAGCGCACCATGCTGGCCAATCAGATCCATGACTCGCTGGCCCAGACGCTGGCCTATGCCAAGATGCGTCTGTCGGTACTTAATGAATCCTTGCAGGAGGGGCACATTGATGACACCCAGCGCTATCTGGGTGATGTCGAGGAGGCGGTCGACATGGCCTATTCCGAGTTGCGCAACCTGATTACCCAGTTTCGCGACCGCATTGATCCGCGCGGTTTGGTGCCGGCCCTGACCGAGATGGTGAAGAGCTTCCGTCAGAAGGCCAATGCCGATGTGGAATTTCTCAATCTCACGCAGGATGTGCTGCTTCTGCCGGAAGAGGAGATCCAGGTCTTCCACATCATCCAGGAGGCGTTGTACAACATCAGCAAGCACGCCCGGGCCCGCCATGTCATTGTCACGCTGGATCTTGAGGACGGTGAATATGTGGTCAATGTGGCTGATGATGGGGTGGGCCTGATTGACGCCTCGGCCAGCGTGGGGCGGAGTTTTGGTCTGACCATCATGCGCGAACGGGCCGAGAAACTAGGCGGGCGTCTGGTCATCGAGAGTCGTCCAGCGGGCGGAACAACGGTGCGTTTGCGTTTCCCCGCCACCCCGTCGGTTACCAAACCCGACACGGCCACCGTGACCAGCACGGAGGCCAAGATCCGTATCAAGCCCCGTGACGAGGAGTTATCCCAATGAATACTGTGCGCATCGTCCTGGCCGACGACCATACCTTGTTTCGCAAGGGGTTGTCGGAATTGCTGGAGCGTGAGGGGCACATTCGCGTTGCGGCCATGACGGGGGATCCTTCCCAGGTTGCGGCTCTGTTGCGTGAACACACACCGGATGCCTTGATTCTCGATCTTAACCTGCCCCCAACGGACGGAATCACCTTGATGCAGGAGTTGCGTGACCAGGGTTTTGGGCTGCCGGTCTTGATTCTGACCGTTTCCGAGGCCGACCGTGATCTCGCGCGGGCGCTGCGGAACGGGGCCAAGGGGTATTTGCTCAAGAGTATGGAGCCGGACGAGGTGATTGATGCAGTCCTGCGTGCGGTGCGGGGCGAAACAGTGGTGGCGCCGACGATGACGGCCAAGCTGGTGCGACTCCTCGATCATCGCGAAGGCGGCGAGCAAAAGCATGGCGAGTTGCTGGCGACTTTGACGCAGCGTGAGCGGGAAATTCTGGCGCACTTGTCACGGGGCGAAAGCAACAAGGCCATCGCCCGGGCTCTGGATATCAGCTACGACACCGTCAAACTGCATGTGCGCCATATCCTCGCCAAGCTGAATCTGACCTCAAGAGTTGAGGCAGCCGTCTTTGCCGTGGAACAACGCTTGTCGCCCGATTAATGGCAAACACCTTGTGGGTCGGCTTTGAGCTAAGCCCAACCCACAAAACCAGCGCTGGCGCGAATGGCCCTATGGCCTGTGGCTGTGTTAGAGGCGGGCCAGGGCCTTGATGTGGGCCGTGGCGCTGCGGCCGAGGGCACTGAGGTGGTATCCCCCTTCCAGCGCCGAGACGATGCGCCCGCCGCTAAACCGCCCCGCAATCTCCTGTAATCGTTCCGTCACCCAGACATAGTCGGCCTCCACGAGTCCGAGACCACCCATGTCGTCCTCGCGGTGGCTGTCGAAACCGGCGGAGATGAAAATCAATTGGGGCTTGAAGGCTTCCAAGGCCGGCAGAATCCGTTCGCTGAAAATCTCCCGGTAGCGCGCCCCGCTGGTGCCTCGCTGCAACGGTACATTGATGATGTGATCGTTGACCGTGTCGGCCCCGCAATAGGGATAGAACGGGTGCAGAAAGGTGGAGCAGAACAGGACGCGGCGATCGTTGGCAAAGATGTCCTCGGTGCCGTCGCCATGGTGCACATCAAAATCGATGATGGCGACGCGATCTAGGTTATGGGCTGCGATCGCGTGCGCCGCGCCAACGGCAATGTTGTTGAACAGGCAAAATCCCGCCGCGCGGGTCCGGCCGGCGTGATGACCGGGCGGACGGACAGCGCAAAAAGCGACCTGGGCCTTGCCGGTGCAGACCCGGTCGACGCCCAGAACCACTGCTCCAGCAGCATGCAGGGCCGCGTCCAGCGAATCCGGATTCATGGTGGTGTCGGCATCAATCGCCACTTGGCCGGAGGTGGGGGCGTGGGCATGAATAAAATCCACATACGCCTCGGTATGGACCCGCGACAGTTGCTCCCGGGTGGCGGGAGGGGCCTCCAGGTGGATCAGGAAATCATAGAGGCGGGCGGCATGGAGGTGATCCTCGATCGCGGTCAGCCGACCCGGATCCTCTGGATGGCCGGGAAAGTTTTGATGCAGCAGGCAACTGGGGTGGGTGATGTAGGCCGTGGGCACGGTGTCATTTGTCACATGAGTGGGCGACTATTATAGAGGTACCAAGATCCAGCGATGCCGGGGTGTCTGGTATTGTGGTTGGCAACAATTGAATATTCAAATTTAATGTTCTAGGATGTGATTGGCGTGTTCGCAAAGCGATAGCTTTGCGCGACATCGAGAGGGCGTTATAAGCGACGCTTCTCCAAATAGACGGGAAGCGAAGCGGCGGTATTGCATAGGAAAATCATGAGCAGTCATTATTTGCAGTCCTTGTTCAACCCGCGCTCGGTTGCTGTATTCGGAGCCAGCGAGCGCGAGGAATCTGTGGCCGGGGTCATCTACCGGAACCTGCGACAGCCGACCGGTCAGGGGGCGCAGAGTGCCTTGGGCGTCTTTGGCGGCCCGGTGTATCCGGTCAATCCCAAGCATGAGACGCTGTACGGCGAGCCATGTTACGCCTCGGCGGCGGAGCTTCCACAGATCCCTGATCTAGCAATTATTGCTACCCCGGCGCCGACCATCCCCGCCCTCATGAACGATCTCGGTCGCAACGGAATTCGCCGCGCCTTGGTTTTGTCGGCCGGATTCCGCGAAGTGGGGGCGGCAGGATGGGCTCTGGAAAATCGGGTTCTGGAGGCTGCGCGTGAACACGGCATCCGTTTTGTGGGCCCGAATTGCCTAGGCATCCAGCGGCCTTCAATAGGTCTGAATGCGACCTTTAGCCAAGGGGGGTCGCTGAGCGGTGATTTGGCCCTGGTTTCGCAATCGGGCGCCTTGTGCACGGCGATGCTGGATTGGGCAGAGGCCAATGGCATTGGCTTTTCCAGCGTCATTTCCAGCGGGGCCTCGGCTGACATCGATTTTGGCGAGATCCTCGACTATCTGGCCTACGATACGGCGACCAAGGGTATTCTCATGTACATCGAGGGGATCCGTGATGCGCGCCGCTTCATGAGTGCCTTGCGCGCCACGGCGCGGGTCAAGCCTATCGTGCTGCTCAAGGTTGGGCGCCACGAGGCGGGTTCCAAGGCCGTGCAGTCTCATACTGGCGCATTGGTTGGTTCTGATGCCGTGTTTGATGCCCTGGTGCGCCGCGCCGGGGTGGTTCGGGTGCAAACCATTGAACAGTTATTCGCTTCGGCGCGTGCCTTGTCCAGCCACATCAATCCGCGCGGCAACCGGCTCGCCATCGTGACTAACGGCGGGGGGCCCGGCGTGATGGCCACTGACCGGGCCGTAGATCTCGGCGTAAAACTGGCCGATCTGTCACCTGCTACCGTGCAGGCACTTAACGCGGCCCTGCCCAGTAACTGGTCGCATGGCAACCCGGTCGATGTCATTGGGGATGCGGGGGCTGAGCGCTACCGAAAGGCGGTGGAGGCCTGTCTTAGCGATGATGGGGTCGATGGAGTTTTGGTGGTGCTGACGCCCCAGACCATGACCCGGCCGGCTGAGGTGGCCGAGGCGGTGATCCCGATCGTCCAGGCCTCGACCAAACCGGTGCTGGCTTGCTGGATGGGCGAAAATCAGGTGATGGCCGGGCGGCAGCGTTTCAAGGAGGCTGGGATCCCGTGCTTTACGGCCCCTGAACCGGCGGTGGAGGTGTTCTCATACCTGTCGGCCTTTAACCAGAACCAGCGCCTTTTGCTGCAAGTGCCCGGGCCGGTCTCGCGCCACGCCCTGCCGGATGTCGAGGGTGCGTTACTGATTGTTGAGAGCGCCCTGGCCCATGGCCGCAAGGTCTTGAGCGAGGTTGAATCGAAGGCCCTGTTGTCGGCCTTCCATATCCCAGTGGCGCAGACTTTGATCGCGCGTGATCCGACCGAGGCCATGCTTATGGCGCAGCAGATTGGCTTTCCGGTAGTCATGAAGATCAACTCCCAAGACATTAGCCATAAATCGGATGTGGGCGGGGTCAAGCTGGGCCTGGCCAATGCCGCCGCCGTGCGCAGTGCCTATGCCGAGATGATGCATCTGATCGAAAAACGCTGTCCCGAGGCGCGCCTCGAGGGGGTGGTGATCGAGCCCATGGTGATCCGTCCACATGCGCGCGAGATCATGATCGGCGTGACCAGCGACCCGGTGCTGGGGCCCGTGATTGCCTTTGGTGCGGGCGGCGTCGATGTTGAGGCTTTTCAGGATCGGGCCATTGCCTTGCCACCACTCAACCGGTATTTGGCGCGTGACCTGATTCGTCGTACACGCGCGTCCATCCTTCTAGGCGAATTCCGTAATCGTCCGCCCGCCTCAATGGAGATGGTTGAGCAAATTCTCCTGCGGGTCTCGGAGATGGTGTGCGAACTGCCTTACCTCAAGGAGATGGATATCAATCCCTTGCTGGTGGATGTGAACGGTGCTTTGGCCGCCGATGCGCGCATCATCATCCAGCCGCGTGCGCCCAGCGGCGACCGTTATGGCCACATGGCCATCCATCCCTATCCGGCGCACCTGGTCACCCAATGGCAGACGGTGGACGGCCTCAATATCGAGATCCGACCCATGCGCCCGGAGGATGCTCAGGGCGTGCAGGCCTTCGTGCGCGGCTTGTCAGCCGAGACCCGTTATCTGCGCTACATGCAGACTATCAACGAGCTCTCTCCGGCGATGCTGGTGCGCTTTACCCAGATCGACTATGACCGCGAGATGGCGCTGATCGCGGTTAGCCGAGGCGAGGGCGAAGAGGACGAGGAACGCATTCTGGGTGTGTCCCGCTATGCCTCGTTACCTAATGGAGACGCCTGTGAATTTGCGGTGGTCGTCGACGATCATCTGCGTGGCAAGGGCCTGGCGCACAAATTGATGAATATGCTGATGGAGATTGCCCGTTCGAAAGGTCTCCGGACCATGGAGGGGGAAGTTCTGAAGGCTAACAGCGATATGTTGCACCTGGCCCAGAGCCTGGGTTTTCGGGTCGAGACGCATCCCGACGACGATGCCATTCGCCGCGTGGTGCGCGGACTCTAGATTCAAGCCGTTCAGCTTAAAGTGGGGTCGCGTGGCTGGCTTGGTGGATGGCGGCGATCCGGGCCGCGCGTATGGCCTCAGCCATTTTTTCAGGGGGCGTTTGCCGAGCGAGGGCGGCTGCATCGAGCCCGCGCACGGCGGCCAGAGCCGTCTCAAGCGGCCGGCGTGAGGGGTAGGCGCTGTTTTCAAAACCCCAGCGACCGCGCTGATCACAGGTGCAGGCCAGGATAAAGTCCTCCAGGCGCTGCGGTGAACGCAGGGCACCGATGTCGGTCAGCAGGCGCAGCATCGTCTCGGGCCGCAACTCGGCCGCACGCAGGGCCACGCCATGGTGATGGGCCACAGCGAGGGCAAGTTCGCGGCAATCATTGGGGACGCGCAGGCGCTCGCACAGCGGGCCGACCAGTTCGGCACTGCGCTGCTCGTGGCCATGATGGCGGGGGAGAAGAGCAGCCGGTGTCGTGCCCTTGCCCAGGTCATGACAAAGTACCGCGAAGCGGACCGGCAGGCTGGCCCCGGCCTGGGCGGCGGCTTGCAGACAGAGCAGCAGGTGAATGCCGGTATCGATCTCCGGATGGAAGTCGGCCCGTTGCGGTACCCCGAACAGGCGTTCGACCTCGGGCAACAAGCGGGCCAGGGCGCCGCAGTCGCGCAGGACCTCGATCATGCGGGCGGGCGAGGCCTCCATCAAGCCGCGGGCGATCTCCTGCCAAACGCGTTCGGGGACGAGCGCATCCACCTCACCGGCTGCGACCATCGCACGCATTAGCGTCAGTGTTTCAGGAGCGACCGTGCAATGGGCAAAGCGGGCGGCAAAGCGGGCCACCCGCAGGATACGCACCGGGTCTTCGGCAAAGGCCGGTGAGACATGGCGGAAAAGACCGGCTTTCAGGTCTTGCTGTCCGCCATGGGGGTCGATGAGCTGGCCATCCGGGGCGCGGGCGATGGCATTGATGGTCAGATCACGACGGCCGAGATCTTCTTCTAGGGTGACTGCCGGATCGGCGTGGATAACAAAGCCGCGATAACCCGGTGCCGTCTTGCGCTCGGTGCGGGCGAGGGCGTATTCCTCATGCGTTTTGGGGTGCAGAAAGACCGGAAAGTCGCGCCCGACCGGCAGGTAGCCAGCCGCCGTCATTGCCTCCGGGGTGGCTCCGACGACGACCCAGTCCCGGTCTTTGATGGGCAGGCCGAGCAGGGCATCGCGCACTGCGCCGCCGACCTCGTAGATCTGGACAGACGGGGGCAGCGGCATGCGGTGGTTTCGAGTTAGCGCCGCGCCTGGGTGCGGTAGGTGGCGTAGATGCTGCGGCTATCTTCATTACGCAGATAGTCGAGGTTTGCCACCAGGCTGGCCGGACTGCCGAAGCGGGCCGGATAACCCTCGGGGCAAAGGTTGTCGCTGCGCATGGCGCGGCAATTGTCGCGGGTCATCATCTTCGGACCGGGCATGAACTCCATGGCCATAGCCATGGCGTAGGAGGCCGCCTCGCCCAGCGGCAGAATGAAACGCTTGAGGCCGCGTGCGGCGGCCGTGAGGCGAACCAGTTCCTGCAGGGTAAAGGGGGTGTCGCCGCAGAGGTTGTAGGCCTGGCCCCAAGTCTCCGGATCATTAAGGCTGAGGGTAAAAGCGCGCGCCACATCGTTAATGTGAACGGGTTGGAAACGCGCGCCGGCGCCGGCCAGAGGCAGGACGGGGGTTAGCGCCAGGAGCTTGGCAAACAGGTTCAGGAAGTTGTCGCCCGGGCCAAAGATGACGGAGGGACGGAACACGGTCGGATGCAGATCATCTGCGGCCAGCACGGCGGCCTCGCCACGGGCCTTGCTTTGCTGGTACAGACTGGCTGAGTCCGCTGATGCCCCCAGAGCGCTCATATGGAGGAGGCGGCGCACCCCCGTCGCGCGACAGGCAGCAATAACTTTGACTGGGAGTTCAGCATGGACCTTTTCGAAATCAGCGGCGCTACCGTGCAGGATGCCGACCAGATTGATGACGGCGTCGCAGCCTTGGAACAGGCGTTCCAGCTCGGCCGGCTCATGGATATTGGCCTCGAGGGTGGTGATGGTGGGCAGGACATCAAGGTGGCGCAGATCGATACGGCGACGCCCCGGAATGATGATGGAAACGCCCGTCTTGGCGAGCTGTGCCGTGAGGTGCGAGCCGACAAAGCCGCCACCACCGAGGATGCAGATCTGTTTGATTTTCATGATGTGCTGCCTAATGGAGAGAATGGAATAGCGTTATCTTACGCCGCTTGCCTAGTCGATGGCGGGGGTTAATTCATCCTCCGGCAAGGGGGCGTTGCTGCGCGGCGGGATGACGCCAAGGCGATCCTTGAGGCTAGTTTGTGGCACGCCCAGCCGCTCGGCGTAGAACATGGCGTTGGCGAGGACCTTTTTGACATATTGGCGGGTCTCGAGGAAGGGAATAGTCTCCACATAAATGGCGCCTTCCAGAGAGATGTTTGATTGCCACTTGCGGGCGCGCGCCGGGCCCGCATTGTAGGCGGCGGTGGCCAGCACGGTCGATTGGTCGAGGCCGTTATACAGCTTCTTTAAATACCAGGTACCGAAGCGGATGTTGGTTTCCGGTTGCCCGACCTTCTTGACGGTTTTGCGGCTGGCTCCCATTTGTTGCCCGATCCAGCGCGCCGTTCCGGGCATGATTTGCATCAGGCCGCCAGCACCCACCCGGGAGCGGGCATATTCAATGAAGCGTGACTCCTGCCGCATCAATCCATAGACCCAGGCGACATCAAGATTCTGCTCACGAGCAAAGGATTCGGCGAGGTCGCGGTAGGGCGTGATGTAGCGCAGGTCAATGCTGTGCGCCTCGCGCGTCCGTTCGGCAGTGCTGATGGCGCGGTCATACCAGCGGGCTTGCCGGGCCAGTTCGGCGGCGGCGAGTAGCTGCCGGTCATTCATGTCGCGCAGGGCCCAGCTCCACTCGGCCAGGGCGTCTTCATTGAGATCCAGTTTACGCAGCAAGAGGGCGCGTTTCAGCCCCGTATGGTCTTCCGCAAAACGCAATTCGCTGTCTGTCAGAGGTAGGGCAATCGGGCGTGATTGCAGGCGCTGGGGCAAGGCCTCTTCCGCTAGTCGCCCGTAATAATTGAACTCTTGAGAGAGCGGCGCAAAGATTTGTTGGGCGCTGGCATGCGCATTCATGGCCTGAAGTGCGCGGGCCTTCCAGTAGCGCCAGACGGGTTCTTCCTGCAGGCGCGGCGGCAGGGTCTGCAGGACCGCATAGACCTCCGACCAGCGTTGGCTGCGCAATAGGCTGCGGAGGCGCCATTCGTGTTGCAGATCGCTGAAGGCCCCGCCCATCTGGCGAAACCAGATATTGGCCATCGGGTCGTGCCGCCGCGCCGCCTCGACGGCAATCTGGCCCCAGCCGTAGCGTCGCTCGGTTTCGCTGTACTGAGCGCCGGCGCTGGCCCAAAGCTGGGCCGCTGCGGCCGGATCCTTTTTGGCCTTTTGATGCAGGGCATGGAGGGCCGCTTCACGCTGGCCGCGGGCGTTGGCGACGGTTTCAATCAGGGTCGTCGTGCCATTTTCCGAATCCCGCAGGGCCGTGGCCTCCATGCGCTGCCCCTCGGGTAACCAAGTATCCAGGCGGCGAGCCAGGGCCGTTTGCCCTTCCGCGAAGGCAAGCCGGAGGCGGGAGATGATCTCGTCCTCGCTGATTTGCCCTTGGTTGTGCAGGTGTGTGTACAGTGCCTGGCAAGGTTCGGTCTGCGTCAGGGAGGTGGTAAAGCGGGACTTCGCTTCCTGAATGGCCGCGTAATCGTGTTGCATCGCGCGGGCCTGCAGGACCATGCATTCAATCTCGCGGTCGGAGCCGTAATGGCTCGCGCTCAATTGGCGCGCCTCAAGCAGGACGGCGGCCCATTGTTGTTGCGTGTAGAGCGAGGTGATCAGGCGTTTGTGAGCCCGGTTCGACAGGGGAGTATCGGAAAATTTTTGGGCAAAGGCGCGTAACCGATCCGGTTCCTCCTGAGTGTCGCCCAGACGCCACCAAGCAATATAAGGCGCCAGCAGATGGTTGGCGGGGACCTGGCCTGCCGCCTGTTCAAAACGGGTGGATTGTCCCTTACTGATAGCCTCGCGAGCGTTAAGAAAGGCCTTGTCCGGGTTTGCGGCGGCCAGACTGCCGGAAAGCAGGGCGCCAATCAGGAATAGTATTTTGAGCACGGTCCGGATGGTAACTGAAAGCTTGACTCAAAGTCACCGGCTGCGGCGCGCACGCGGAAAAACCGTTTCGGGTAGCCGTGTCAGCGCCGCGTCACGATCTCGTCCAGAGCCAAACGCTGTTTGGCAGGCACGGCCTCGTTGCTATATCCCAAGGCGAGGACCAGGGCCGGGCGGAAGCATGCGAGGTCAACATGAATGGTGGTGGCAACGGCATCTGCAAGATAACCGCCGATGGGGCAGGAATCCAGACCAATCACGGCCGCGGCGGTCATCATGTTGGCGGCGGCAATATGGCACTGCGTGATGCTCCAGGCGGCGACATCCACAGCGGCGTAAAAATCGCGGTACATGGCCAGACCTCCGGCCAGTCGCTCACCGGGATACTCGCGTTCCAGTAGGCGCAGGGTATAGGGCTGGTCGGGCGCCAACTCGCTGACCCGGGCGAGAATGACAATGACTGCGGCAGCCTCGCCAACTTGCGGTTGACCAAAGCAGGCGGCCTGCAAGGCGGCCTTATCGGCGGCACCTTGGCAGACGACGAAGTGCCAGGGCTCCAGCCCAAAGGCGGAGGGCGACAAGCGGCCGGCCTCCAGCACATAGTTCAGATCGGCTTCGGCGATCGGTTGATCAGTGAAGCTGTGGCTAGCGTGGCGGCGGTGGAATGTGGTCAGGAGTTCATTTCGCATGGGGCCATCTTTCTTTGGATCTTTGCTGTTGCGTTGATTTCGCTCATTGCAGGCAGGTTAGGTTTTTCGTTATTGTAGCCGGGCTCCGCACGGCTAATCCCCCAAGCTGGATGCGGTTACTTCTCATTGGCTAAAATTTGACCGAAAGCATCCATGTCAGATCTCCCGTTTGAGCCGGCCATTGTCGGCATTGTTTCAATCAGCGACCGCGCCTCGGGCGGGGTGTATGAAGACAAAGGCCTGCCCGCCCTCAAGGAATGGTTGACGGCGGCGCTGCATAATCCCGTTACTTTCGTAGAGCGGCTGATTCCGGACGAGCAGGCGGAGATTGAGGCGACCCTGATCGATCTGGCTGGCCAATGTTGTCTGGTTCTGACCACCGGCGGGACCGGCCCCGCCCCGCGTGATGTCACTCCGGAGGCGACCCTAGCTGTGGCAGACAAGGTCTTGCCCGGCTTTGGCGAGGCCATGCGCGCGGTGTCCCTGAAATATGTGCCGACGGCGATCCTGTCGCGCCAAGTGGGCGTGGTGCGCGGCGCCTGTTTGATTCTTAACCTGCCCGGTCAACCCAAGGCCATCAAGGAGACGCTGGATGGCGTGTTCGCGGCGGTTCCCTATGGCGTGGATCTTATCGGGGGGCCGTATCTGGAGACGCGGGCCGAAGTAGTGCAGGCCTTTCGGCCCAAGTCAGCGCAGCGCCGACCGGTTTAGAAGCTGGGTTTTAGACGCTCGGGGCTGATGCGGCGCGCGCCGTTGTAGCGCGTGGTCCAGTAGCGGTCAGCCAGATTGGAGACGGTGACATGCTTGCTGCGGGTGCTGGAGGAATGGACGAAGCGCCCTTCGCCGAGGTAGATCCCGACATGGGAAAACGGTTTACGGCGCGTATTGAAGAAGACTAAATCGCCCGGTTCGAGTGCGGTCTTTTCGACGGCGTCGCCTTCATGGCTCATTTGTAGGGCATTGTGGGGCAGCTCAAGACCGCTGGCATCGTTATAAACATGGCGCACAAAACCGCTGCAATCCATACCCTTGTCCGGATCCGTGCCCCCGCGCTTGTACGGGCTGCCGATCAAGGTCAAGGCATAGAGCAAGGGCTTGGTCCGTGTCATCAAGCCTTCGCTCACGGCACCCGTTTCGTCGCTTTTTTCTCCGCTAGGCGCAGCCTGGAGCGGCCCCGCAAGACCGGCGCAAAGGAGGGCAACAGGAAGAAAAACGGGGAAAAGGCGCTGCATCATGGTTACTGATTAGGCCACGCTGCGGTGTTCTTGTCCACCTCGTGCCGTGTCCGCGCGGACTGAGGCAAGGTAGAATCGCGTACCTTTGCTACGAATGATGCTGACATGCTGGCTTTTCAGGACATTATCCTTACCCTGCAACGCTTTTGGGGCGAGCAGGGCTGCGCGATCTTGCAACCCTACGATCTGGAAGTGGGGGCGGGAACCAGCCATACGGCGACCTTCTTGCGCTCGCTCGGCCCGGAGCCCTGGAAAGCCGC
>SXGR01613125.1_pt1 | contig 14655 bp, 11 predicted proteins | sample 3174711 | NCBI WGS metagenome assembly SXGR01 (sample SAMN11356860, study PRJNA531348) | freshwater metagenome | isolation source: freshwater sample F1-60 | place: China: Fuxian Lake, Yuxi | collected 2017-12-25
ACGCAGCCTGCGCGGCGCTCGTCCTCGTGCGGCGGCTCGAGCTCTGGCCGCGGCTCGTCGCGCGCGTGTCGCTCGGGTCGGCGCTCGCGGGGCTCCCCGGCATCGGCCCGGCGGGGCTCGTCGCGTTCGCGCTGCTCGCCTCGCTCGTGCTCATGTTCGCTGCGAGGAAGCGGCTCGCGGCCCGCGGCGACTCGAGCCTGCTCGCGCCCTACCTCGCGTTTCTCGCGCAGCCGAGGGCCCGGACGATGCTCGCGTTCGTCGTCCTGTTTCGGACGGGCGAGTCCTTCCTTCAGAAGATGAAGTACCCGTTCCTCGTCGACTACGTGCACCTGTCGGTCGCCGACTACGGCTTCATCAACGGCACCGTGGGGCTGATCGCGTCGTTCGGGGCGACCCTGCTCGGCGGTGCGCTCATCGCGCGCCACGGCTTGCGGCGCTGGGTCTGGCCGTTCGTCTTGATGCAGAACGTGCTGAACCTGCTCTACGTTTTCCTCGCCACGACGCACGTCACGAAATTCGCGCTCACGATCATCATCGCGCTCGAGCACTTCGGCGAGGGGCTCGGCACGGCGGTCTTCATGGTCTACCTCATGCGCTGCTGCGACCCGAGCCACAAGGCGGCGCACATGGCGCTGCTCACGGCGCTCATGAGCGTGAGCTTCACCGTGGCCGGCGTCGTGAGCGGCTACCTCGCCGAGGCGCTCGGCTACGCGCGGTACTTCTCGTTCAGCTTCGTCGCGACGGTACCGAGCATGGTGCTGCTCTTCTTCGTGCCATACCTCGACGGGCGCCGGCCCGCCGCGGCGCCTGGCGAGGCCGCGCCCGTCGCGACGCGGTGACTCGTCTTTCTAGGAGACTGGTGTTCCTAGGCGTCCTCGTCGGCGTCGAGCTCGACCTCGACGTCCGCGTCGTCACCCGCGGCATCGCTGGCTTCGCGCCGAGCCGCCTTGCGCGCGCGCGCGCGATTCATCCCGCCCGTGAGCATCGCGAGGAAGAGCTGGTAGGCGAGCTTCGAGTCCTCGCTCTCGCCCGTCACGAACTCTTGCAAGCGCAGGCCGTTCAGCGTCGCGGCGATGAGCACCGAGAGCGGGCGCGGCAGATGGACCGGCGTCTCGCTGCCGGCGTTGACGACCTGGTCGGCGCCGGCCTCGATGAACTCCCGCGCGCGCTCCATCGCGAGGGTCATGCGGGTCTTCATGTACGGATCGCGTCCGGCCTCGGCGAACATCTCGAGCTGCAGCCGCATGAACTGCCGGTCGTCGACGATGTCGTAGACCTCCCAGAGCGCCCCTTGCAGCCGATCTTCCGAGCTCGCCGCGCCCGACAGCGCCTCGAGGCGCTGCTGCACACGGCGGAAGTACCGCTCGTGGATGAAGGCCTGCAGCTCCAGGATGAGGACCTGCTTGCTCTCGAAGTAGTAGTGGATCATCGATTTCGTGAGCCCGGCCTCTTCGGCGATCTCCTGGATCGTCGTGTTGGCGAGGCCCTCGCGCGCGAAGCAGCGCGACGCGGCGTCGAGGATCTGAACCACGCGCGGGTTCTGCCAGTCGGCGTGACGCGGCAGCTCGTCGTGGCTCTTTGCCGGCTTGCGCGGCGGCGGGACCTTTTTCTTCGCTTTCGCCATGATTTGCGGGGCGCGGGCGCCCGCGTGGGACGACGAACCGGCCAGCCGGTAATCGTAGTGCCTCGACTCGTTAGAATCGAGGACCAAGTAATGGGCCTGGTCGAGTCGAGCTCATCGAAACTCGAGGGTACTGCGATGCCCTCGCCACATCGGCGGCAGTGCCATACCCGTCATTTCGAGGGACTCGCTGCGCGTCTGCCGTCGACGCGATCCGCCACCTCGAGACTCGCGAATTCGCGTGGAGCCTCCGCGGCGCCGCGCTAGTGCTCGGGGCGATGGCTAGCCCACGACACGACGTGATCCTGGATCTCTTGATGGGTGCCGCGCACGCGGACCAGACGCTCGATGGGCGTGAGCTCGACAAGGTCCGGAAGCTCATGTGCCAGGCGATGCGAGCGAAGAAGCTGCCGCCGCGGCTCGAGAAGCGAATGAAGGACTTCGACCCCAAGACGTTCGATCTCTCCGCGACCGTCAGCAGGCTCATCTTGAGCGACGACAAGGAGAAGCGGTCGCTGCTCGAGCTCGTCGTCGGGGTCCACGACGCGGACGGCACGTGGGACTTCGACGAGGACGACTACCTTCGCCGCGTGGCCAGCGAGCTCTTGCTCGACGAGAGCGTGCTCGAGGGCCTGGTCGTGGATGTCCTATCGGTCGAGTCGGCGGGCGCGGCGCTCTTGCCGCCTCCGCTCGACAGCGACGAGTGACGGACAAGGCCCGCTCACCGGAGGAGGGCCGGGTCAAGCGAGGAGGGCCGGGTCACCCGAGGGGCCGGGTCACCCGAGGAGGGCCGGGTCACCCGAGGAGGGCCAGGTCACCCGAGGAGGGCCAGGTCACCCGAGGAGGGCCGGGTCACGCGAGGAGGGCCGGGTCACCCGAGGGGCCGGGTCACGCGAGGAGGGCCGGGTCATGCGAGCAACGCCAGCAAGTCGTCGCGCGTGATCGCGCCAGCCGTTGCGCCGCCTTCGAGCGTGGCGTGGGCGAGGGCCCGCTTTTTCTCCTGCAAGAGGAGGATGCGCTCTTCGACGGTGTCCTTGGCGACGAGGCGGTAGACCATCACCGGGCGATCCTGACCGATGCGGTGTGCGCGGTCCGCGGCCTGATCTTCCGCGGCCGGATTCCACCAGGGGTCGAGCAAGAAGACATGATCGGCCGCGGTGAGGTTGAGACCCGTGCCGCCCGCCTTGAGCGAGAGGAGCAAGACCGGCGGGCCGTCCGGTGCTTGAAAGCCGGCTACGACGGAGCCGCGATCGACGGTAGCGCCGTCGAGGCGCAGCCGCGGGATCCCGCGCCGCTCGAGCTCGGGCTCGACGCGATCGAGCAGGCTCGTCCACTGCGAGAACACGAGCGCCTTGTGGCCGTCGGCGACGAGCTCTTCGAGCGCCGCGAGCAGCCGCTCGACCTTCGACGAAGCGTCCGCGCGCGCCTCGTGACCCGGGACGAGCGTCGAGTCGCAAGCGGCTTGGCGCAGCCGCAAGAGCGCCTCGAGCGCCAGCATCACGCTCCCGCCCGCGCGCAGCTCGCTCACGACCTGTGAGCGTGTCGCGACGAGCAGTGAGTCGTAGAGCTCGCGCTCGCGCTCGTCGAGCTCACAGTGCATGACGGCGTCGGTGCGCGGCGGAAGCTCGACGAGCACGTCGCGCTTTTTCCGGCGCAGCACGAACGGGCGGATCCGCTCGCGCAGCTGCGAGAGCGCGCTCGTGTCGCCGGCGACGATGCCTTGCTCGTAGCGCTCGCGGAACGAGGCGCGCCCGCCGAGCAGGCCGCGGTTCGTGAAGTGCATCAGGCTCCAGAGCTCCTCGAGCCGGTTCTCGATCGGCGTGCCGGTCAGCGCGAGCCGGAACGGTGCACGCAATCGAAACGCGGCCTGCGCGACCTGGCTGTCGGGGTTCTTGATGGCCTGGGCCTCGTCGAGCACCACGGCATTCCACGGCATCTCCGAGAGCGTAGCGACGTCGCGACGCAAGAGCGCGTAGGTGGTGACGACGACGTCGACCGAGCGGTCGAGCTCGCGCGCCGCGCCGTGATAGACGGCCACGCTGCGCGTCGGGAGAAAGCGCCGCAGCTCGGCGACCCAGTTGTGCACGACGCTCGTCGGGCACACGATGAGCGAACCTGTGGGCAAGGCGCAGAGACTCTCGAGGGTCTTGCCGAGGCCCATGTCGTCTGCGAGCACGCCGCCGAGCCCTGCGTCGCGCAAGAAACAGAGCCAGTCGACGCCGAGCTGTTGGTAGGGGCGAAGCGTCGCGGTGAGGTCCTCTGGAAGGGCTGCCCTCGGGATGCCGTCGAACTCCGCCGCGAGCGGAGCCAAGCGCTCGAGCGAGGCTGGCCGCGGCGTCTCGAGATCGTCGCAGAGCTTCGCGAAGAGCGGGCGCGAGTGCAGCGGTACGGTGCCATCCGACTCGCGCGCCTCGAGCAGCTCGCGCACGCGGTGACCGTAGCGGGCGAGCCAGTCGAGCGGCAGCTCGGCCCACCCGCCGCCGAGGAGAGGCACGAGGCTCTCGCCGCGCTCCCATGCGTCGAGCACGCTCTTCGAGCTCGCCGCCACGAGCGCCCCGTCGCTGTCCGCTTCGAAGGCCACGCCGAACGACAGGCCCTCGACATTGACCTTCGCGCGCAGCGGCGCCTCGGGAAAGAAGCGGCGGTGTGCGTCGCCGACGATGACGTAGCCGTCGAGCGAGCGCAGCTTCTTCACCATGTCGTGGGCGTCACGGCCCGAGAGCTCGATCGGGCGGTGCGGTGCGAGATCGAGCTCGCGGCGCAGCTTCTCGATCGCGGCCCGCTCGGCGCGAGGCGATCGCTCGGGGATCGGGCCGCGAAGGTGCACGAGGCGATCTTGGACGACGCGCGCGACCGGAGGATCGCCGTAGGCGACACACGCGACGATCACGAGGGCCGCGCCGCGCTGCTCGACCTCGAGGAGCGGGCGTGCGGCGAGCCGGGTCGTCGACTCTTCGAGCCGCGAAGTCACGACCTCGACCGTCGTCTTCGCACGCCACGCGGGCAAGACACGCGTGACGAGCTCGGCGGCCTCCCCGCGCGCAAAGTGCGTCTCGCGCGGCAAGAGCTCGAACCGCGCGCCCGCATGCTCGACGCCTGCGATGGGACGCAGCACGGGCGGCGCGCCGTGGCACCGCGCGAGGCCAAGCACCGCGACGCTCTCGAGCTCGGCGGGGCGCTCGAGGCGAAGGACGAAACCGCTGCGGTCGGGGCCGTCGGCCACGACGACGCGCGGCCAGAGCGGCGTCTCGCTCACGGTGACCGCTACACCGTCGAGCTTCACGTCGCGCGCCTCGGCGAGGAGCGGCACGAGGTGACCGAGGCGATCGATGCCGTAGCTGCGCACGCGGCTCTCGCGCAGATAGCGCTCGATCGTGAGATCGACCTTCGACGGCTCGAAGGCAGGCCCCTGTTCGCGGCCGGAGAGGATGCCGCCGATGCTCGCGGTGAGCGGGTGCTCCGGCTGGCCCGGGGTCACGATGACGCGCTCGATCGCGAGCTTGTCGCCGTCCTTCTTCAAGCGATAGCCAATGAGTCCCGCGGTGCGCGCGGCGCGCGGAAGATCGACCCCTGCGCTGCGCGCCTTGCGGAGCGCGATGGTCGCGGCGGCGACATGCTCGCAGGCATCGGCGGTGCTCTCGCAGCTGCACGACCACGAGACATCTTCGGGGTAGAGCGTGACCGTTGGCGCGACCGTACGTCCAGGCGAGCGCACCCGCAGGACGGCGGAGTCCCCGTCGAGCTCGATGCCGTCGACCGCGCCGCTGCGCGCGAGCTCGACGCCCAAGGACCACGACCGCGGCGAGCACGCCTGGCGTACCGAGTCGAAGAGCTCTTGCAGCGCGTCTTGCATGTGTCTACCCGTGGTCCATGGCGGAAGGTGGCGGCGTCATCAAGCGGGGCTCGCGGGTGGGGCTCCGGTACACGATGCACGACGCGGCCGGCAAGTACCTCGGCGGTTCGGGCACGGAGATCGAGAGCTTCGTTCACGGGTCGGGCGCGGTCGTGCGCGGCCTCGAGCGCGCGCTCGAAGGGCGCAGTGCGGGCGAGAAGCTCGAGGTCACGGTGAAGCCCGAGGACGGCTTCGGTCAAAAGCGTCGTGGCCCAGGGCCACAGCCGATCCCGCGCGCGACGTTTCCCGCGAACGCCGAGCTCAAGGTCGGCATGAAGTTCCAGGCCGAGTCGCCCGACCGCAAGCCGATCGACCTCGTTATCGCGCGCATCGCCCAGCATGAGGTATTCGTCGATGCGAACCATCCGTTCGCGGGCATGACGCTGCGCTATGAGATCGAGGTCGTCACCGTCGGGTGACCGCCGCGTACTTCGTGGCGAGATGCCTTCGGTCAGGCGCGCGCCCGAAGCGATCTGCCCCTTACGTGCCGCAAGCTGCGTGGCAGTTGCGCATCTCTGATTCACCGCACTAGATTCCGCCGCTGCATGCGCCGCAGCCTGTCGCTTCTCTTGTGCGCGTCGCTGGGCTGCGCGGGTGTCTTGGCGCCGACACCTGTCGAGCCGGCGAGCGCACCTGCGACCGCGAGCCCGAGCGCCGCTGCGAGCGCGGTTGCGACTTCGCCTGCGAGCGCGGTTGCGACTTCGAGCCCGAGCGCTGCCACGGCGACCTCGAGCCCGAGCGCGGCTGCGACCGCGGTGCCGAGCGCGACCCCGAGCGGCGACGAGCGCGATCACGGCGAGGCCGCGAGTGACGACGAGCATGAGGACGGTGACGCCGCGGGTGACGCTGCCGCGCACGACGCTGGCGTGCACGATGAAGGGCGCCAAGGCGGCGAAGAGGATCCGGATCTGTACGCCGACGCGGACGTCGAGCCACCGCGTGCCGTCCCGCCGCCCGCGGCGGTGCCTCGTCCCGAGCCGCCGCCGAGCCAACCGCCGCCCGCGACGGGGCCGCTCGCCTTGAGTGACGGCGAGCTGCGCGCGAAGGTCGTTCGCTCGATGGCGTCGCTCGGCCCGATCTCCGTGGGGCGCCCGAGCGCCGGCGCGCTCGTCAACGGCGTGATGCTGGCGTGCGCCGAGCGCTGCAAATTGAGCGATCCGGGGCGCGCGTGGGGCACGCAAGAGACCGTGGACAACATCGTGCATGCGATCGGCGTCGTGCAGGCGCAGTTTCCCGGCACGCCGCCGCTCGCGGTCGGCCACCTCAGCGCTCGGCGCGGCGGCTCGCTCGCTCCGCACCGAAGCCACCAGTCCGGACGCGATGTCGATCTCGGGTACTACTACGTCGGCAACGTTCCGTTTTACACGCGCGCGACGGCATTGAACCTCGATGTGCCGCGCACCTGGGCGCTCGTGCGCACGTTCGTGACCGATTCTGACGTCGAGTATCTGTTCATCGACACGCCGCTGCAGCGGATCTTGAAGGAGCACGCGCTCGCGAGCGGAGAAGATCCCGCGTGGCTCGACGACATCTTCCAGCACGGCGGCACGGGCCAATACCCGATCATCCGGCACGTGCACGGGCACGACACCCACATCCACGCGCGGTTCTTCAACGCCGTGGCGCAGGAGCTCGGGCGACGGGTTCATCCGCACCTCGTCGCGCGCGGGCTCGTGCAGCCCCGCACGTATCACACGGCGTATCGCGCGAAGAAGGGCGACACGCTGGCGGGGCTCGCCAAGCGCTTCGGCGTGAGCGCCGAGGCGATCCGCAAGGCGAACCGCTTGCGCAACAAGCGACTCGTCAAGGGGCGCACGTACCTCATCCCCCGGCGGGGCAACGTCGTAGTCGCCGATTCGCCGGTGCGGATCCCGGCGCGACGCTTGCCGCGCCACGAGCCCGCGCGCGACCTCGCGGGCTCGCCATGAGTGCGGTCATCTCGCGTTTCGCTTGAGTGCACCGGGACATGAGGAGCGGGGAAACCGGTCCGCTGAGCCGCCGCGCGCGGCGGCACACAAGGTGCTCAGTTTCGAGTGCGAGCCATGGGCACTCCCTGGGTCCTCGTCCTCTTCGTCCTGACCGCGAGCGCGTGCCAGGCGAACGTCGGAGCAGCACGAGCGCGTGACGCAAGGTGGGGCGAGCGTGCCGAGAGCGCGTACGAAGCGCGCGTCGACGTGCGTGACGCCGCGCAATCGTTGGCGCACGGCAGCGCGGCGACTCTGAGCGATCCGCTGCGCCTCGAGGACGTGCTCGCCTACGCGGCGGCGCATCGGCAAGAAATCGTGGCGTCCCGGGCTCGGGCGCGCGCTGCTGAGGAGCGACCGGCGATCGCCTCCGCGCTCGAAGACCCGATGGTGATGCCGTCGCTCGATCACTTGCCATTCGCGCTGCACGGTGTCGACGCGAGCCTCATGATCGAGCAGCGCTTCCCGCTCTCGGGCCTCCTCGGTCACCGCCGACGCGCGGCCGCGGCCGAGGCGCGCCGCAGTCGGGCCGAATCCGAGCGCGTCGTAGCGGAGGTGATGCTCGATGCCGCTCGCGCGTTCCTGATGTTGCGGGAGCGGCGCGAGATGGCGCGCGTGCTCGAGGCACAGGGCGGGCTCGCTCGCGTGCTCGTCAAGGCAGCGAGCGCACGCTACGGCGCTGCCCTCGGCAGTCAGCCCGAGGTGCTCCGAGCCGAGCTCGAGGCGGCGCGGCAAGCGGGCGTCATCGCGGTCCTCGCCTCCGAGGTCGCGGTCGCCGAGGCCATGCTCAACGCCAGCCTCGGGCGGCCGCCGGATGCGCGCGTTCCGCCGCTCGAGGCCGTGCCCATCACGCGCGAGGCGCCGCCGTGGCCTCGCGTGCGAGAGGCCGCTCTGCGCCAGCGCCCCGAGCTCGAAGTCGCGCGCGCGGAGCTCGGGCGTGCGGAGGCGGAGATCTCGACGATGGAGGCGATGTACCTGCCGATGGGCACGCTGCGCACGGGCCCGTCGTACACGATGAGCGACAAGTGGGGCTGGATGGTGACCCTTGGTGTCACACTTCCGATCTGGCGCGGTCGCCTCGACGGTGGCGTGCGCGAGGCTCGGGCCCTCCGCGAATCGGCGCGGGCCGAGCTCGCCAGCGTGACGCGGATGGTGGAGGGCGACGCAGCGACGGCGCGCGCGCAGCTGTCCGCGGCCCGGACGCGCGTGCTGACGCTGCGCGACGACTTGTTGCCGCGGGCCAAGCGCGGGATCGATCCGGCGATCGCGGCCTACGCCGCAGGGGCGACCCCGCTCGTCAGCGTGCTCGAGGCGACGCAAGCCTTGTGGTCGATCGAGGGCGAGCTGGTCGCGGCAGAGCTCGAGCTCGGCGTGGCCTGGGCGCGGCTCGCGCGGGCGCAGGGCGACTATCACGCGAAGGAGCGAAGATGACCTCGACCGCACCTCGAGTCGCGCGGGTCGCCGTCATCGCGGCGCTCGCCGCGCACGTCGGCATGCTCTCGTGGCAGGAGCTCTCGAGGGCAAGGTCCGCACCCCAGCATGACCACGAAGGGATGCAGCACGCGCCGCAGGGGCACGAGAAGCACCGCGACGAACGCGGCACGCCGCCCGCGCCGCAGGGGCACGAGAAGCGCCGCGACGAACGCGGCACGCCGCCCGCGCCGCGTGGACAAGACGCACCGGCGCACGACGAAGAGGCTCATCCGCGCAGCGAGGTGCACCTCGAGCCACGTGGGGCCCGCGCGATCGGCGTCCGCATCGAGGAGGTGCGGCGCGAGAGCCTCGCCGCGACCTTCCGAGCCGTCGCCGTCGTCGTGCCCGACGAGTCGCGCGTCTCGCACGTGCACACGCTCGTCTCGGGAGTCGTGGAGCGGCTCTTCGTGAGCACGACCGGCGCCGAGGTTCGCGCGGGACAGGCGCTCTTCGGCATCTTTTCGCCGGAGCTCTTCGCCGCGCAAGCCGAGTATCTCGCGGTGCGCGGCGCCGCTTCGCCTGGGCTGCCATCCACCGTCGCCTTCGGTGCGCGCCGACGCCTGAAGCTCCTCGGCATGAGCGAGTCCGAGGTTCGCGCCATCGAAGCCTCCGGCGAGCCGCGGCGTCTCGTCACCGTCCATGCGCCGCGTCCGGGCATCGTGCTACGTCGCTCCGTCGCACTCGGCGCGCGCGTGGAGCCGGGCAGCGAGCTCGTCCTTGTCGCCGATCTCTCGCGCGTGTGGGTGGTCGCGGAAATCCCCGCGAGCGATCTCGAGAGCGTCTCCGTCGGCGCGTCGGCGATGCTCGAGCTACCGGCCTCGGGCCTTGCGCCGTTCGAGAGCCACGTCGAGTACGTCGCTCCGACGCTCACCGAGAGCACGGCAACCCTGCGCGTCCGTTTCGCTGCCGACAACGCCGGGGGCGCGCTACGCCCGGGCAGCTTCGGCACGGCGACGTTTCGCGGTGCGCCGCGCACCGGGCTCACGGCCTCGCGGGATGCGATCGTCGACACCGGGAAGAGTCGCCACGTCTTCGTCGTCGCCGGGGAGCATCACTACGTGCCACGCCGCGTGAGGCTCGGCGCGATCGTGGGGGAGCGCGTCCTTGTGCTCGAGGGCCTCGACGAAGGCGAGGCGATCGTCGCCTCCGGCGTGTTCCTCCTCGACTCCGAGAGCCGGCTGCGCGCGACGGGCGGCGGACATGCCCACATGCACGCGCCGACGTCGACCGAGCCCGAGCCAGCGCATCACCACTAAGCTTGGTGTGAGACGCCGAGCGCCTCTCCGTCCCTCTCCCCCGGGGGCTCACTGCCCTTCGCACGTCGCGTCGCGGAGCCATCGCCGCATGCGCGGTGCCGCCGCCTCGAGCGCGATCGCGCGTCGTTCGGGCGGGGCTGTGCGCGTCGACCAATAGAGGATCGGCCCGCCCGCATCGCCGCGGAGCGGCTTCACGAGCGCCGCAGCGGACTTGCCACTGTAGGTCGTCTCGAGCTCGAGCCCCGCGTGCTCGTCGAACAGCGCCACCGCCTCGCGTCCGCTCGCGGTCGCCATGCCGTAGCCGCCTCCGAGCTCCGAGCCATCGAGCTCGAGCTGGGCCCGCAATTCCCGGCGCTCTACGACGAGGCGCTCGTCGGAGGCGAGCTCTGCGAGCAGCCGTGACGCGCGATGGGCAAGCTCGAGGATGCGCCACACGCTCGTCACCGGCCATGGGGTCACGCGCACGCCGACGAGCCGTGGTGGGGCGGCTCCCGCGCTACCGCGAAACCCGATGCCGAGCCGCGCCGCAAGTACGAGGCCCACCAAGAGGCCCGCGGTCGTGCAGTTCGAGCCGGTCGCGACCACGACACGCCGGGGAGGCGGCAGCTCGCGAGCCTCCACCTGCAGCGCGAGCTCGAGCCCCCCCGACACGTAGCCGAGAGCGCCGAGCGCGGTCGCGCCGCCTGGCACCATGAAATACGGCGCTTCGCCTCGCCCGAGCGCACGCCGCCGCTCGGTGAACATGCCCCATGGCAGCGCCGACCAGTGCCGCAAGTCGCGAACGCGCTCGCGCGGGCATGCCTCGAGCACGATGCCGAGGTTGGCTGCCGCCGCCTGCGAGTGCGGCTGCGGATAGAGGACGACACCCGGCGCGAGGCCCACACGCGGTGCATGCACGCAAGCGGCCGCGGCGTGATTGCTGCCGTAAGCCCCGGTCGCGTAGAGGTGGCTCGCCCCCAGCCTCAGCGCCTCGCCGCACAGCACCTCGAGCGTGCGCACTTTGTTGCCGCCGTACGCCTCCGCCGTTCGGTCGTCGCACTTGCGATACACCTCTCCCGCAACTCCGAAGTGCGTGGCGAGGCGGTCGAGCGCGACGACCGGGGTCGGCAGACTCGCGAGCTCGGCCAATGGCAGGCGCGTCTCGAGCCGCGGAAAAAGCGCGAGAAGCGCACGCTGACCGGACCCTGGACGGCTCACGCCGTGTAGCATCGGTGCCGGAGGTTCGCTTGTCGACCATGTTCCTTTCGCTCTCTTCGCGGGCCCGTCGCTCCTTCCGCGCGCGCTCGGTTCGGTCCTCTTCATGGCAGCGGTGACGTGCAGCGCGACGCGCAGCTCGAAGCTCGACGACGAAGCCAACAGCGGCTCTTCGTCCTCGGGCATGGGCGGCGACCTCGGCTTCACGACCTCGAGCGGCGCCGGAGGCGCCGGTTGCGTCACGCATTGCTCGGCCGACTTGCACCACGTCGTCGACTGCAACGACAACGTCGTGAAGACGTGCCCCGACGACCTCGGCTGCAGCCCCGACGGCACCTGCGTGTCGCCGTGCGAGAGCGCCAGCGCCAACCACAGCACGATCGGCTGCGACTTCTATGCGGCGCTCCCCGGCCCGATGTACGAAAACCGCGGCTCTTGCTTCGCCGCCCTCATCGCCAACACCTGGACGAGCCCGGTCACGATCTCGGCTTCGCACGGAACGACGGCGTTCAGCGCCGATCAGATCGTGCGCACGCCCGTGGGCAGCGGCGCGTCGATTACCTATCAGCCGCTCCCGGGTGGCAAGCTCGACCCTGGCAAGATCGCCATCGTGTTCTTGTCGCAGTACCCGTCGGGCGACATCTTCTTCGTTCCGTGTCCGGGCGGCACCACGGCCGGGATCCAAGGCAACGTCGCCATCGATCCGAGCGGCATCGGCAATGCCTTCCACATCACCACGGACCGGCCCATCGTCGCCTACGACATCTACCCCTACGGTGGCGCGGCGAGCTTCGTGACGAGCTCGACGCTGCTCTTGCCCACGCAGACCTGGGGCGACAATTTCGTCGCGGCGGACGCCTTCGCCGCCGATCCGAACCTCGCCGGTGCGAATGGCTTTCCCTATCTCCAGGTCGTCGCCGCCGAGGACGCTACCACCGTCACCGTGAATCCGAAGGCCGCCATCGCCGGCGGGCCGGGCGTCGCGTCTTCTCCGGCGAATCAGCCCGTGAGCTACTCGCTCATGAAGGGGCAGATGCTTCAGCTCATGCAGCCCGAGCGGCTCGCGGGCAGCGTCGTCGCCGCCGACAAGCCAATCAGCATGTGGGGCGGCTCTTCGTGCATGAATATCCCGATTGGCAATTACGCCTGCGACTCGGGGCACCAGCAGCTCTTGCCCGTCAACGCCCTCGGCAATACCTACCTCGGCGTTCGCTACGCCGACCGCGCACCGGGCGCGAACGAGAGCGTCCCCTACGAGCTCGTCGGCATGGTCGACGGGACGCAGCTCACCTACGATCCAGGCCCGCCGGTGGGCGCGCCGAGCTCGCTCGCGACTGGGCAAGTCGTGGCGTTCAATGGCAATGCGCCGTTCGTCGTCCGCAGCCAGGACGAGGCTCACCCGTTCTACCTTGCCATTCACATGACCGGCGCCGGCGCGGTGTCGGGCAACTTCGAGAACCTCGGCGATCCGGAGAATGTGAACGTCATTCCGCCCGCCCAGTACCTCGACCATTACCTATTTCTCACCGACCCGACGTACCGCTACACCGAGCTCGTATTCACGCGCAAGAAGTCGAAAGACGGCACGTTCAAGGACGTCCAGCTCGACTGTCTCGGCAGCGTCGGCGGCTGGCAGCCCATCGGCGCCGGCGGCGAGTTCGAGTGGGCGCGCGTCGATCTCGTGGTCGGCGGCGCGCCTGTCGGAAGCTGCGACAACGGCGTTCACTCGGCCGACAGCGACGAGCCCTTCGGCCTCACCGTGTGGGGCTGGGACGTCACGGTAAGCTACGGTTACCCCGCCGGCCTGAGCCTCAAGGCGATCAACTCCGTCGTCGTGCCACCGACTCCGGACTAGCTGGCTCGGGCCGACGCGCGCCCGACCCGCGGGCCGTGCCGCCGCCTGCTACTTCAGCGGCAAGCGGGCGAGCTCGGCGCCAAGCTCGCGCAGCGCGGCCTCGTGGGGGTGCCCGGCGCGCCACGCCAAGCGGAACCAGTCGTGCGGCAGCTTGGCTTTGGGCATGACGACGGCGAGCTTGCCGGCGCGTAGCTCGCGCTCGACGAAGTAGCGCGGCAAGACGGCGACGCCCGCGCCTTCGAGCACGCGGGCCTTCACCGGCGCGATCGAGCCGAGGAACTGCACGCGCCCGAACGCCCAGACCTCGTCGGCGGAGCGGCTGTCGAGAAAGTACCGATAGAGCGGCAGATCGCGGTGAACCTCGAGCAGGGTGTGCCCAGCCGCGTGCGATGGTCGGGAGAGCGGACGCTCGTCGAGGAGGCGCTGCTTGCCGACGAAGACGTACCGCTCTTCGTGCAGCCGCGCGTACTCGAGGCCCGCGGTCGTGAGCCTGGCGCTCGACACGAACGCGTCGATCGCGTCGCGGCGGAGCTGGCCCAAGAGCTCGCGCGAGTCGGCGAAGTAGCAGTGGAGGCGCCGCTCCGGCCTGGCGCGCTCGAGATCGGCGAGCGCCGGAAGGAGCCAGCTCATGCCGAGCTCGTAGCGCGTCCCGAGGACGAGCTCGAAGGGCTCCCGCGTGGCCGTGTCGCGCACGCTCTCGGCGCAGCGCCGCGCCTCGTCGAGGCAGCGCGTGGCTTGCGGCACGAGGCGCCCGCCGGCGGCCGTGAGCCGAACGTGGCGCGTGCTGCGGTCGAACAGCGCGGTCCCGAGGAGCCGCTCGAGCTTCTGGATGCGGTCGCTGAACGCCGCCGGCGAGAGCCCCACGGTTCGCGCCGCGTTGCGGAAATTGAGCTTCTGCGCCGCGGCCGCGAAGCATCGAAGCGACTCGACGTCGGGCAGCGCGCTCTGCGCGAGGTCGGCACGCAAATGGGCGGACGGCATCGCGCGCGATTATTCGTAAAAGCCGAACGCGTGGCTACGAAAAATACCGATTCACAAGACAGCGGGCGAGGGCCACGATCACCTCACGGACGCGCCGCGTCGAAGCGGCCCCATCGGTCCGAGCGGTCCCATCCTTGTTCATCTCTTCACGAAGGAGCTCTCTCATGCGCGTAGAACGACTCTTCAATGTCCTGGTGCTGGGCGGCGCGGCGCTGTCCGCGAGCGGCTGCGACGACGGCGCGGGCGACGACTCGGGCTCGGGCGGCTCGGGCGGCGCCACCGGCGCAACGACGGCGAACCCCCGGGGGTCGAGTCCCCGTTTTCGCCGCGCGCGCCGACCGTGCCCACCTCCGTCTCGCACCGAGGAGCGGATGCAGAAATGGACGCTCGCACAAGTGCCCGGAATGCCTCGGGCCCGG
>SXGR01624563.1_pt1 | contig 14654 bp, 12 predicted proteins | sample 3174711 | NCBI WGS metagenome assembly SXGR01 (sample SAMN11356860, study PRJNA531348) | freshwater metagenome | isolation source: freshwater sample F1-60 | place: China: Fuxian Lake, Yuxi | collected 2017-12-25
GGCCCATCCAGGCGACCATCGAGTTCGAATACAAGGTGCCCGCCGGCTCGGACCGCATGACGGAACTGGCCAAGTCCATCAAGTTCTGCCGCGAGGCATTGGGGTGAGCTCCGTTTCTACCCTGAGCGCGACTGTGTGCGAGGCACGAGTCGCAGCGAACCTTGGATGCTGCTACGCGGGCAGGGCCTGACATCAACTGCCTTTCTGAACTTCGTTTTCTAACCGACGTTCAATTTCCTCTAATGCCAACGGTCCCTCTACTCGGCCGCGCCATTGGACATAAAATCCTTGGCCTTCGTGACGTGAGTAGAGATTGTCCATAGTCGGCTAGAGTGTTAAAAAAGGCGAATGTAGATTCTTTGACACTTTATTGAGCAGATGGGCGTGAACCTTTTGCGCTGAAGCTTACCGTCTCGTCTTGTTTCTGAGGATCCCACCCATATTCCCGTTTTGCAGCAATTGTGAGTTGTTTTGCTGCGTTGAATGTTGCAAAGGAGTCTTCCCAAACAACGTATGCCACATATTTTGTAAGAGGAATGCTCTGGACTATACGCAGCAACGCCGAAGGGGATTGGATTGGATCAATACCTTGCCCTGGCATGGGTATTGGTAAAACGCTATCACTGCCTTCCCTCCATGTAATTGAAGCAACATTCCGATCCCCGGACAGGTTTCTCAAAGGATACAGGTGTCCGTGCTTCACAAGAATCCAAAAAGCCTCCTTTGTGGTCTCGCGCTCTTGCGGTAGTCGCAAAAGTTGGATCTGTTTGTCGGAAATTGCAGAAAGTTGGCGTTTGATGTCGTTTTCCCTATGAAGCGATTGTTTCTGTGCCTCTCCGATCGTTGCAAGACTGTTAGCCAGTTTGCTGCGGTGCAATTCCGCCGTATCTTTCTCTGCCTGTAACTGTCGCAGCCGTTGAGCTGGATCTTTACTTGTGCCATTGGTTGTTTGGGCCTGACCTGCAAGCAACTGTTCTCGGAGAGCTTCAAGCCGTCGCATCAAGTGTTTACGCTCGGAGACCATGCGTAGACTTTCGTTAGCAGGATTTGCCGCGCTCTTGGCTTCAAGTTCGTCTTGCTCACGGCGTAAAGTATCCTGTTCCGCTTCTACGCGCGCTATCCTTTTGTGAAGCATTTCTCGGGAATCACTGCTGGCGTCAATCTCTGTGCGCTTTTCCTGCTTCGCCAGAAGCGTCACAAGCACAGCCAGTAATACTATGCCACCAAAAAGGTTGCACATGGTATCCAGTAACAATTCCAGACTGTCGGCTGGCTTAGTGTGGCGAAGGCTCATTGATTTGAGTCAAAATCCAACGGCCTTGAGTATGCGGCGCCACCATGAAAGAGTCGCTTCTTTCGGTGGTGCGTCTGTGGTTGGACTCTTGGGTTGTGGTGGAGACGTGGTTTCAGGAACAGGAAGATGGTCAGCGGGAAAACTGCTCTTGGGATTGGAAGTGTTCGAAGATCGTGTTGTTGACACCATCACTAGCACAGTCGCATGTTCGACTTCAGCAATCACGTCCTCGAATTTGCGCTCTACAGTGTTGGCTGCCTTCAGTTTAGAGAATACTTCAGGGACTCCTTCCAGAAAGGTCAAGAGATAGCCGCTCTTTACGGCATAGTTCACATTCTGGGCTGGGGTGCCAGAGGTCGCAATGGCGGCCTTCTGATTGAGAGTAGCCACCACCACGCCAATGACGTTGCCGCGCTGGTCGACCAAGGCGCCTCCGGAGTTGCCTGGCTGGATCGGTGCGCTGATTTGGAAGCGTCGCGGGTCATCCTGGACCCCGGCTAGACTGCCAATCTCCCCTTTGGCGAGTTTCGGGGAAAAGCCCTGCAAGTCGGGGTTCGGAAATCCGACGGTGGCTACAGTAGCGCCAAGTTTCACGTTGTCGCTTTGTCCAACGGGCAATGATGCAAACTTACCTGCGGCCTTCAGTAAGGCTAGGTCGTGCGCCTTGTCGACTCTAACAAGCTTGGCGGGAATCGTCCCACCGGAAGTGCGAATACTCACGCTTGCGCCTTGACTAGCAACGTGCTCGTTCGTAATAAAATAGCCGTCGTCGGTGATGAAAAAGCCCGTGCCAGAAATTTGAGTTTCCCGACGACTCGGCGGGGAGCGATCAGACTTAGATTTTGGGGTTGGCGCAAACTTGCTGGGTTCTGGTGAAGGTTGTGTAGGAAGGGCTTCAGGCGCATTGTCACCGGGAGGACGACCGAAAGTAATCTTTTTATCCTCTCCCACTGCATCGTAGCCCGTTTGAAAGCCAGCATTACGGGTCTGGTCGCGCAGTCTACGAAAGAGTTCAATACCGGACGGTCGGACAAGAAATACAATGAATTGCTGATTCTTACTCAACTGCTTCAAATAACTTTGCATGCCAGCGGACGCCGCACCGGCAGAATATGTCGAACGCGAATCGGCCTTATCAAATCTGTCAACGGTGATGCCGCCATCGCCAACAACTACCAAAATGGGTTCACGCTGATCGGTGGATGGTTCGGGAATAAACCATAACTGTCCTTCTCTGGCCCGAACACGAAGCAGTTGGGATTGTGCCAGAGCAACCCGGCGTTCCAATTCTGCCAATTTTGAGCGTTCAGTAGCATCCTTGAGGGCCAGTTCCTCATTCTTCTGGCGCAGCGCATCAACTTCCTCCCGCGTTTTGTTCAAGCCTAGTTTCAAGTCTTGCTCTCGAATTGCTGCTTCTGCTGCAGCCATCGCTTGCTTGCCGTCCACCATCTGCTTGGTAGTGCTCTCGATTAGTTGCTTCAATTCGGCGATGTCTGCGGTGAGTTTAGAAGCTGAGGGAAGAACGTCGGCTGAAGCCAGAGTTTCTCGGAGGTTCTGCAATCTATCGACTACGCGATTCCGTTCTAGTAGCAACGCCTCAAGCTGCTGTTCAAGGGCGAGTTCCTCCGGAGTGGATCGGCCAGTCGAGGTCGAAGCCTGGTCGACGTCAGTAGCTAGAATCAGGACGACCAAAATCAGAATTCCGCTTACGGAAGTTATGATGTCCTGAAAAGCAAAAAAACTCAGCTTGGGGGCACTTTCCCTTCGCAGGCGGCTCATGGCGATCGGTTGGGTTCACGGTCCAGGAGCCTTAAACGGCTCACGACGTGGGTATGGCAATAGTCATTGCACGAATCAAGCAGAGACATTTCACGCCGCTGTTGAAACGTAATCCAAAGTTGCAACACCAGTGCGTAAATTAGCGCGATGAGCGTCGTTTCGAAAGCAGTGGAGAGTCCAGATGTGACTCCCTGCAAGCTTGCCCTAATTTGGGAAAGGTCCCCTGCTGCTTGTAATGTCTTTGTGAAACCACCAATAGCCATGCTGAGTCCTTGAACGGTGCCGATGAACCCTAACACCGGAATTGCCCAGACCATTCCGTTGAGCAGAGTGTAACTGGACGCTACTTGATTCTCGTCGTTTTCAGCCTGCGAACGCAAAATGGAGGACACATCGCCGATTTGCCCGATGTTGCGCAGGTTTGCGAGCGCGTTTTCAATCCGATTGAGAAGTATGAAATGTCGTGGATGGTCCACTGCCTCATTGATTTTCTTGAGAACATCAGCGGCTGTCGACTCGTTGAGCACGAATTCCGGATCATCAGGCATGGGTTGCAGATTCAAAGCTCGGCTTTGAAATTGGATTTTGGAGGATTTTATAAGCAAAACAGCCGCGCCCCAGCAAAAGAAGAGCGTTGCCGGAATCATCGTGAACTGATTACCAGGCCTCAGAAACATCTCAGCAATGAATTGGACAGGACCTAGCGGGCGCAAAACAAATGCCATAAATGAGTAAACCGCTGCTGCCAAGAAAACCCCGACGATAAGGGCCAAAAAATGGTTGACGCCGGTATGACGCCCAGCTTTGAAACCAACACGATTCTCGATGTCTGATTGGGTCCAGGCGAGTATGCGGTCGCTGTCTAGCTGAGTGTTGACACTATCGCCAATTCTATTCGGATTGTGTATGTTGTTCATCTAATTGGAAGTATTCTATAAACAATGCTGCGGTGCCCCCATGAAGACGGAATTGAAATTTAACTGAGCATCAGGAAAATAAAAAGTCGACTCCCGGTATACAGCAGTTTTTTGGAAGTTTTCAGCCGGCATCACTCGGCTAATTAAATGGATTTCCATTAGGGTCTTGCTTTACAGCAAAAATTTCAAATAAGTTCCAAATCCATAAAATTAGGATTGGTAAAATGAGCCATCCAAAAAATATGCAAATCAAGAGCTGTGCGGCCCCTCGACCATAATATTCCGCGTAGAAATTGTGAATACCCAAAGGTCCAAAAAAAAGAGCGAGCAGGACATAGACGGTTCTGCTCTTTCGAGTGGCGGCGGAATTATGGTTGCCTATCGGGCTTCCGCACTTCATGCACATTGCGGCTGTGACCAGAATTTGGTTGCCGCAGAATCTACAAAAGGCAGTTCCTTGTTGAGCGGCGATTGGCGCTCGCGCTCTTTCGATCTCGAGTTCATGTTGCCTGGCGAGTTCGGCAGCGTTTTCATCAGCGAGTCGCTTTTTTTCCGCCGCATCTCGCACTGCTTCTTCCTTGCGCCTTGCGCGCTCCACCTCCGCTTCTCGGTTCGCTGTGGCGATCCTTTCCTTTTCCACCTCCGCTTCTCGGTTCGCTGTGGCGATCCTTTCCTTTTCAGATTGTTCATGCCCCGCTAGGAAATCGCGAATCGTTAGCCATCGGGCGTTGACTTCAATTTGGGTCAGCATTCCCAATTCGCCGTTCTCAGTCTTCCTCAGAATCAAAGAGATAGGCATTTCGTCGGTGATTTTTCCACGCCAGCGAACACGATAGTTGCCGGAAGGCGGATTCGGGTCAAATGATTGAGTAGCGGCATCATTCGTCGCCGCGTTAGGTGCAATCCGCAACTGCAACTTTCCACGCGCTGGGGTGCGGGGTGGTGGTGGTGGTGGTGGTGGTGTTTGCATCGCTGAGTGCGTAAGCGGAACATCAGTTCACGGTGCCTCCAGTGAGAATAATGGTGGGAGTTGTCCGTTAAGAAGTGGATCCTTGGGGTCTACAGCAGCATTCTTGAGCAGATTGCCCCTCGTGCTCTTCAAACTGTATAGCGGTGTGAAAGGGACGAGCGTTTCGCTAATTAGCACCCAAGAAGGAAATATCTTTCGAAATATCAATATTGGCTTCCCAGCTACATCCCAGCCCCATAGCTCGTCCTGAGCATCACGGCTGACATGAGCACTACCGTCGAGAGCGATGTGACCAACGAATTCAAAACTCCCTGCGACTACACCGTGGAACAGGCGCGTCAACGATTCCGCTTGTCCTAAATAGGACGCTTCCTTCTGTGCAGAAAGCACCACTTCCAAATCGGGACCAAACTTCTTATTTAGGTCCTCCACATACCAATCTCCCTCCTTGAGCATTTCGGCACCGGCTGCGACTAAATCTCGCTTATGTCGTTGAATCAGAGGTGTGAATGGTAGTCCCCAGCCCTCAGGTTGAATTTCCATTATTTCGACTATCCTCAAATACAACCAAGCCCGAAAAAGAGGCGAAGTTGAACGGTCTTCGTGTATTAAGTCCAATACTTTGACTAACTGCATTCGCGGCGGGGAACCGGGATCCCCAATGCCTTTGTGCAATTGAGCTTTGAAGAAGAGTAGGGGTTCCGGAGCCTGACCTAAATACTTTGGCCTGAAAGTAGAATTGTCTGAGAGTTTCCATGAGTTACCGAAATACCCTAATTCAATCTTCTGAAATTCAGGAAAAGATTGAATTCCACGCTTTAACATGAGGCCAGTGTATTTTTTCCATCCGGTGTCCGGCCTGTCTGGCAGCTGCTCCAAAGACAGCCACCACCGGATTTCGGTGGAAGAAAGCAAGAATTCATATTTATGCACATCCGTTGCGGCGGATTCAGTGTTCTTTAATGATAGAAAAAGCTTGTTTTCGGTTGGCATTATGCTTGTTGGCTTAAAATCTGGCATCTGTCCGTCTTTAAGGTGGTTCCAGAGGTTCGTGTTTTTTCCACACAGGAGGAGTTGGGTTAATACCGCAGCAGGAAGAATTTTCCCCCTTATTGCACGCGCTGCCGTCACTCTTGGATCCCGTGTAAACTCTGAATCCGCAAGCCGATCAAGTGCCGTTTGATAGTCCGACAGTTTTTCAGCAGAACGCAGACTTGCGCTTTGAGAAGTCAGACTTTCGACCTGCTGCCCATATTGCTTGTGCCGTTGGACAAGACTGTGAAAGCGGGTCAACGAGTCCGAGCGTAGCTTCAGGATTCCGCCCGTCTCCTTTATCCAAGCATTACTCTGGTCGCCTGGCGTGTTGGCATTAGCAACCATAGTTCTGATATCCTCTACGGGCTTGTCGAAGTCCAGACCTGTTAGTGCATCTTCGTATGTTTTGAGTAACTTCTCCAACTGAGCCTGTCGGCGAGCGCTTTCCTCTTCGAGGAAGTAGGTCCAACGCTTTACATGCCCCTCCAGAGCACTGGCTGTTTCTTTGGCCAAAACCGGGGCCAGAGCTCCGTGCACTTCCACTATCGCATTTAATCTCTTCGACCATTCTCCGATTTGTGCGGGCGGGCTGTTGGATTGGAGTTCGACTGGAAACTCTGCAACTGATGTATGAAATGCCCTCAATTTGGAAGATTCTTCAGCCAGAAATTTCTCGGCATGCTCAATAGATTCACGCACATCCGGACGGGCAGGTTGCTGAGGATTCTCCTTGCGAGTGGCCTCGATCAATTGTTCCACCTGGCGAACTTCACGCTCCCTGGTGAGCGTTCTGAACCGCTTTGCCAGATCTCCTGCATTCATTTTGCCAATGAACCAGAGCGCAGCCACGGCTGTCAGGGACAAGGCTAGCACCGTTGCAGCGCTGATCAGAACAATCCTACGCTGTTGTCCGCGGCGCACTTGCAATTCCAAGATGGCTACGCGCTTCTTGAAGCGAGTCGTCATGTCGTCCGGCAATGACCGTCCAAAATCTACCAAGGCGCGCCAAATGCGGTTTAGGGTTTCGTAATCCTCTCGAAGCTCTTGAGTGCTAATCGCCCGGGCAGCAGTGTCCTTTTGCTCGTTGTCGTCCAGCTTGATGAGCAGTTCTCGCTGTCGCGCGCGAAAGTCCGTGTCCAGCAGGTGCTGGCGGTGCTGCTCCTGCGCCCATTTCTCTAGTTCCGCAGTGCGCTGAACAAAATCGATACTATCTGGAAGCTCATGGGTCGCTTGAAGTTCACGGATTCGCTCCAACCAGTCGAACACATCGCCAAATAATCCCTTACGTCGAGCCACTTCTGCGGCCTGCACCCACATATCCCGACGCAAATTATGGGCACGAACCCACACAGGGCCGCTTGGGGCGGTCTGGAAGCCGGCGGACTCAATCGTGTGGAGCCGCTCCAGCGCGCCGCCGGCGTCGCCCGCTGTAAGGCTGGAGTCTAGCGCGGTCAGTTGCGCGGCCAAAACCTTGCTGTCTAGGCGGCTCAGCTCGGCAACTGCATTGGTGTCGGCAGCGTTAAGCCGCACAATTGCCCGGAGCGTCTGATAAGCTCGAGCTTGATCACGACTGCTCATTGCCTCCCGGTAGCAAGTATACAGAGGGTGTTCGCCAGTGATTCCTCTCTCATAGAGGGCGTTGAGTGATTCGGCCGCATTAGCGTCAAACGGATCAGAATGAGGCAAGGATTCCCTTTTGCACAAGGCACGCCACTCCTCGTTCTTTCGGAAGTCCAAGATTACCAGCAAGTCGGGAAGCGCCGGGGATTGTTCTGCAAGCTGTAGCGCCTGCGCAAAGTCTCCCGCTGTAATCATGGACTCGACCTGCTGCAGACGCAGCGAGGCAGCCCTACAAATCTCGACATAGTCCTTGGCGGTCTTGCTCGCCAGGCTCAAGTCTGCACTTGGTTCCAGAAACTCCTTAATTTTTCTGACAAGCCGTTTTGCTTCAAGAAGGTGCGGAATCATGGGATTCTGGCGTCCAGCCGAGTGATTGGTATCCAATTAGTTCCAAACGCTTGAAATTCCAAAGTGATTCGAAGATTGGCGGGCTCGATTGTGCCTCCGTGGCTTTCCAATTTTTCAATGAGTTGCGCAAGGTTGGCCTTTACGTCTCTGTATGACTTAGCCTTAAAAGACAAACTTTCCTTATCCTTGCCGTTTTTTTCTTCGTAAACTGTTTTCCAGAAATATTGGAAATGGCTAAGGTCAGCAGTCAGTTGCATCAAATCCTCTTTGAATTGTGACCCGCCATCACCCGCTGCTTCGATATATCCTAACAGTATCTTCTTCGCAGATTCTTTGTCCTTCTCTTCAAGTTCTGGAGCTTTATTATGCAGTACTCTTTTGTAAACAGAGACAAGACACAACAAGTCGAGTTTTTCCCAGAAAGCCTTTCTGAGATGTTCATCGTAAAGATTGGAAGATGGATCGACAGCGGTCGAGAAATCTTCCACTCGTAATGCAAGCTTGTTTTCTTTAGCGACCTTAATCCAAAAAGTATCCAAACGTGCAAAGGCCTTTTGAACCTGGTTGAGCATGGCAGCCTTTTCTGCAAGTTGCGCTTTTATGCCAAGATTCCAAGGTTCATTTCTGGAATTCATTGCATTAATTTCAGTTAATGTATTGCTCATTGGATTTTTAGCGCTCGGATAGCTTCCCATCACTCTCAAAGCATTATTATTTGCAAGAGCAAGAGAACTCAACAACTCTTGGAGTTCAGTATTCGGCTTAAGATCGTCACCAACGAGTGTTGTTGAAAAGCGATTGCTGATACCTGCGGAAAATAGGAGCAACCGCAGAAGTTGATTAGTTCCAGCCGCGTTCTCCTCCGAGGCAATAGAAACAAGGATCGCACTTGGTGGCTTTGTTGACTGGTAAACAGCGCCCAATTCGGATATTTGAAGGGTCCAATTTTCGGTCTTAAAGTTCCAATCATTGGTGCGCCATTCACCTGATACTTCATTACCATTCTCGGGTAATAGCTTGCCAAGTTCCGACCAACGCAGCGTAGGACTGATGTTTGTTGGAAAATACGGCCATGAATTGTGATCCTGTAATTGATCAGCACGCTTTCTCCGGTTGAGCAGTGGAATTCGCTCTGTGCTATCTAATAGGTCGACCCGTTTTTTTAGATACGCACAATTAGTCACAGCACGCTCGACTGCATGCATCTTTGCTAGTTGCTCATCAGCCTTTGCTAGTTGCTTATCAGCCTTTGCTAGCGTGGCTTCAGCTTTGTCTCGCGTGGCTTCAGCTTCTTCTAGCTCTTTTTTTAAAGGTGCTAGACGCTCGTCCACCGATTTGATGAGCCTTCTCCATTCGTTATCCGCTAAAATTACATAAATGGGCCCAGACAGTTTTTTCACGGGTTCTTGTTTGACAGGTTTGTCAGTGTTTTTGGGCTGACCGCTAACAGGTTCACGCGGCCGAACTTTATTTTTAGAGGGTGAGTCGTTCCTAGCTGGATTGTCTGCATCAGTGCTGGTTAGATGGTGACGGATTTTGTTTAGCAAGTGGTCTCGGACACCAGTGCTAGTGTTAGTGCTTCCGATTGTTTTCCTATAATCAGCAATATCTTTCCTCGTTTGCTCTGGTATGCGAAGGCTTTTTTCAAAAGACAACGGATCCTTGGTCACCGTTAAGGCCCACCAATCACGTTTGTGGTCTTTGAAGTGCGGCGCGAAGAAATCCATGAATTTCAGAATCCCAGCGGTTGATACTGCTACTAAAAGTAATACAGAAGAAAGCAGAAGCGTGTTGGCGTATCTTTGGAAAAAGTTCGGAGGCATCTCTTCTTCCACTTTGTCTCCAAGTCTGTTCTCATCAGTGCGATTGGATAATGTAACATTCTTTCTTAGCTGAGGCTGGCTTACAGGTTTGCTGGATCGGCTCGACGGGGACACTGGACCGGAAGTTAAGGCTGGCCTTCCGGTGAGACTTGGAATCTTAACCTTTTCATTAACCTCAACCACTATTATCGGTGATTCAGCGTATTGATCTGTAACTGAATCCCAAGCCCTTACCTTGTATCTGTGTTTGCCGCGTTGGGGATTGGGAATCTCCAACTGTGCGTCATGGGCTCCGTCTATCTCTTGAAGAGTTACGTTGTCCTTTTCAACACGATACCATCGGTAAACGCTTGGTCCTGGAAGAGACAGAGCTTCACCATCGAGAATTAGCGTTTCGCCTTCGTTGATCTGCAGTGCTTCTCCAGCCCGAGGCAGACTCGTGAATTGAGGAGGGCTAGGACCTTTTTGAGCGAATTGCACCTGCTGCGAATTGGATGGTGCTCGTAATCTCCTCAACTCCACCGGAGCTCGCCCTTGGCTGACAGACGACTCAAAGGGAAGGCCACTGGTCAGAAATCTCCAGCGGAAATCAGCCGGATTATCCTGCGGCTGGCAGCCCACTGAGAAGGTGCGCTGCCATGCAAGAGAGCGCCAGTTGGGACCCTCCAACTGAAGCAGTTCTAGTGATTCCGAGAGTAAATCGAGGATGAGTTTGGGCTTGAAATCGTGCGCGGTGAAAACGCCTGCGTTGAGACCAAGTAAACCGGCAGCCCGACCATGGTCTGCTGTTTCGCTAAACCAATGATTGGCGGGCAAAAAAGTGCGATTCTTCAGCTCATCGAGTTCCGTCCACGATTCGTTTGACAACAGCGTCGGTTCATGTTCCCACTGGTCTTTCCAACCACTCCAATGGTTCAAGAGCACCGCAGGTGTCGGCATATTTGCCACTTCGTCCGGCGTGAACACAAGGTGCTGGGCGATGAAGTTGGTGCGACCGGTGTAATCAGCCGGAGCATCCTTGATGCGACTGAGGACGTGGTAGGCCTTCCCACGAATGTCGATATTTCTGAAAATGAAAACGGTGCGTTCCGCTTCCCCGCCATGCTCGGAGAGCCGTTCATAGTAGCTGAATTGCTCGAGACGTTGAACGAGGCTCTCGCCCATGGTGCTGCTGCGAGCGACGGTGCAGTAACCCGAGCGTCCCACGTCCACGCCCTGAGGCGCGCTGGTGTAGATGAGTTGCTGAGGCATACGGCGTTAGAATCAGCTCGTGGGAACAATTTGAGGGGCAATCTGGCTGAGTAACCAGAGTGGAGGCACTTCCGCTAAAACGGGATTAATCTGTTTGGGGTCAGGCGTGGCTACACCCGTGGTTGCGTCTTTGCCGGACCACGGCACTGGCGTATGGCCGAAGGAGCTCATTGGAAAGTAGCAAACGGACTCGCTGAGTGCCTCAGCGTTGGCCACAACACCAGGACAAATGTCCTTCAAGAGGTCCCGAACCATGGCTGAATTCTTGCATAGTGCGTCCAAATTAAAAGAGCCATTCTGCACGGGCTGGGCCAGGGAAATGTGTGGCAATCGGTGCAGCCAGGCGTCGCACTTGCCGAGGATCACCGCGAGTGGCGCCTTGATTCTCTGGTCAGGCCTGAGGCGTTGGATGGCGGCCACACGGGTCCGAATCTCGCTGAGAATAACCTCCTGACGGTCTCCTGGAGGTTTCTTCATTCCGGGATCTGCCGTTTCGCCTAGAAAACGCCTGAAATCCGGAATTTCAAAGGGGTCAACGAGATACATGACGCCATCGGCACTCGCCACATGCTGAGCTCCGGGATTTTCAACCACATTGATGCCTGGTTGGAAATGCTCGCCGGCGTTGTCGTAGAAAATCAGCCCTGCGCCGGGAATATCGCCCCTCGGTTTCAACTGGTAAGTGAACGGCTTGGGCAACAGAACCATGCGTCCCTGACGAGGAAACCTGTCATACATCGCACCCTGCATCTGCGTTTTGATCAGGCGGGTTTGCTCCGGGCCGGCACCGCTGAAGAGGGTGGTCTTCATCGAGTTGAGTGCAGCATTGCCAGTGGGGTCAGCGTCCTGCATCGTTACATCGAACCGCTTGTAGAGCGCAGCGGGCAGAACTTTGGCCAACACCGCCAAATAGTAGGATTTCCCGGATGACTGATCACCCACGAGAGAGATGATGTGCTGCGGTAATTCCAAAAAGCTGGGCGGCAACTTTCGGCGGCAGTGGGGACAGGCATGGTCCGTGGCTGGCAAGCCCATGGCGTCCAGAGCGTTTCCATCGTCATCGTAACGGGTGGCCAAGAACCGCTGCGGTGCATCCTCCCCAAGTATGGGGTCCCCACGCAACGAATCATGCACGGCGATGTGCATGACCTCTCCCCGGGAGAACTTCAGCCAGCAGGCTGGACAAGTGGTTGTTCCCTGCTCTCCCGGCGAAGGCGCGGGAGGGGCATCTGAATCAGCAGGTGCCTGGCGCTGCGGCTGATCAGTTGGAGCAATGAAACGCAGTTCGCAGGTCGGGCATTTCACTTTTATTCCTGCGTATTCCGGGGGAATCAGCAGCACCTCATTGCACGCTGGGCAGGAAAAATTTAGTTCCATGGGCTACCAGTATTTGTCCACCGCAATCTTCCAATGCTACCCGCCTTGCCGGGCGCGAACCCTTACAGAAGCGCACGTCATTGATGGAATCAGAGCAAGCGGTGGAACAGGAGTCAACTCTATTTGAACCTGGTTTAGCAGTTCATTGAAAAAGTCTCTGGCGGAGTGAACGGCGAGAAACTGCGTGAGTCTGAGACTGCATGCGTGGCCAAGTGAATCCCCAGTCCGACATGTTGTGCCTGCTTTCGCCCGCGAGCCGCGTGCCCCAGCACCACCCGCTGCGCCAGGTCAAAGCCCTCGTGGACGAAGTCCTGCGCGACCTCTCGCCGCTCTGCGACGAGATGTATGCCGAGCTGGGCCGGCCCTCCCTCCCGCCCGAACGCCTGCTCAAGGCCAAAGTGCTGCAAGCCCTCTACACCATCCGCTCCGAAGTTCTGCTGGTCGAAGCGCTCGACTACAACCTGCTCTTCCGCTGGTTCCTCGACCTGAACCTGCTGGACCCCGTGTGGGACAACTCCACCTTCAGCCAGAACCAGAACCGCCTGCTCCAGCACCGCACCGCCGAACTGTTCTTTGCGCGCATCGTGGGGCTGGCCCGCGAACACGGCTGGGTGAGCGAAGCCCACTTCACCGTGGACGGCACGCTCATCGACGCGTGGGCCAGCCTCAAGAGTTTCCAGCCCAAGACCGGAACCAAGCCGCCCACCGACGGCGATGCCAGCAACCCCAGCGTGGACTTCCACGGCGAACAGCGCAGCAACGCGACGCACGAAAGCACCACGGACCGCGAGGCCCGGCTGTTGCGCAAAGGCAAAGGCAAGGAAGCCAAGCTCTGCTGCGGGCTGCACGCGCTGAACTATGGCTGCGACGCCCGCTACGGACGTGCAGCATCGTGTAGTAGGCGATGTTGCCCGGAGTCACGGTTTTGCCGTTGGCCCGGGCACTGGCGAGCATCCGGGCTGCCATCAGGGTTGCGTCTTGCAGGACTTCCTCTGCATCCTCGCAACCCACGAAGGAAACGTGGTGGCCGGGCAATTTCTTTTCTGTAAATTGATTGAGCCTCAAACTGAGGGCGGGTTTTGGTTTTCCATGTTGAGGTAGATTATTCCGGTTTACCAGTCGTCGCTGGTCTCGGCCAGGAGGGCGGAGATCAGGCCCAGGAGGAAGCTTTCATTGGGGAAGACGCGGGCGACACGGGTGCGGCGCTTGAGTTCCTGGTTGACGCGTTCCAGCGCATTGGAGGTGCGCATCCGTCGCTGGTGGGCGGCGGGCAGCGTGAACACCGTGAAGCCTTGCGGCAGATTTTCCTCCATCCAGGCCGTCTTTGGAGCCGTCCCCTGGCAACGCTGCCAGTTCCACCTCCAGCAAAACGCTCAGGCTTACGTCCCGCGTCTGGATCAGCGCGCCGAAGTCGCCCGCGCCTTCCTCGGCGGCGTGGAACCGCTCATCAAGGCCGTCAAAGGCCGCCCCGCCCTTGCCGACTTTTGTGGGCAGCTTGAAGGAACCGAGATACTCGACGTCCGCGGGCGTGAGCGGACGCTTTCCGTTCGCATCCGCCTTCGGCAATGCCGGGGGCGGGTCATCCTGGGTCTTTCGCGCCACGACGGTGATTTCGCGTTTGGCGGTCGGCTCCCCGAACAGCCCCTTGTCGCCGCTCAGCCGCCACTGGAACACGTGCTGGCCCGGCGTGCTCGGCGCCCGCAAATTGCTCACATAGGTGTGTTCCTTGCCGGGCTCGACCACCGTGCCCTGGCCCTGGATGAAGAAGGTGGCGCCCCAGGTCATGTCTTTTTACGGGATCGACCGGAGTGAACTCGGGGTGATGCCCAGCCCACCCATCCACTTCTCGCTGCCGGTGTTCTTCATCGTGATCTTCACCGCGAACACCGCGTCGGCCTCGACCGAATCGGGGACATCCATCTTCACGAACTTCGCATCCCACGCCGCGGGCGGCTGCGCCATCACGTTGGCGGCGGCGAACAGCACGAGGAACAGGGACATCAATCGTTTCATTGCGAACCATTTCATTGGTTGTTGATACATGGATTACGAACTCTGAAGGCACCGGGCGGGAGAGAGCAAAGCCAAAAACGCCGCTCCAAGTGGGGGCAATGACGCCGCCGTTGGCTTGCCGGACAAGCCTCAGCTCAACAGCTCCCGCAGCGGACCAGTCAGGCTGGGATTCTTCTGGTCCGCGCCGATCAGGTTGAAGTGATCACGCGGAGCGCCGATGGCGTGCA
>SXGR01329802.1_pt1 | contig 14648 bp, 10 predicted proteins | sample 3174711 | NCBI WGS metagenome assembly SXGR01 (sample SAMN11356860, study PRJNA531348) | freshwater metagenome | isolation source: freshwater sample F1-60 | place: China: Fuxian Lake, Yuxi | collected 2017-12-25
CGCGCCTGCTCGTTTGCGACGAGCCCACGAGCGCCCTCGACCACGAGACCGGACACAAGGTGATGGAGCTCTTGCGCGAGGTCGCGGCGGGCGAGCACCGCGCGCTGATCGTCGTGACACACGACTCCCGCATCTTCTCCTTTGCCGACCGCATTGCCCACATGGACGACGGGCGCGTCGAGCGCATCGATACGCCCACGAGAAACTGAAGGACCGCGATGAACTTCCGCACCTACGCCCTGCCTGTAGTTGCCGTGCTCGGCATGGTGGCCGCCGTCTACACGGTCCAAACATCCGACCGCGATCTCGCAGCCGCTCCGCCGATCGCTCCGCCTTCGCCCTCGCCCTTCCAGCGGCAGATCGCGGGCGCCGGCATCGTCGAGGCTCGCAGCGAGAACGTCGCCGTCAGCGTGCCCGTGTCGGGGTTGATCGTCGGAGTGGGCGTGAGCGAGGGTCAGAAAGTCCAGCGGGGTGACCTGCTCGTGAACCTCGACACGCGCTCGCTGGAGGCGGAGCTCGGGCAGCGGCGCGCCGAGCTCGCGTCCGCCGAGGCTGAGATCGCGCGACTGCGCGCCCTGCCGCGGGCAGAGGACCTTCCGCCCCTCGAGGCGCGCGTGGCGACGGCGCGCGTCGCTCTCGAGGATGCGCGAACCAAGCTGGCGTTGGCGGAGGCCATCGCGGACAAGCGTGCCATCAGCGCCGAGGAGCTCGTGCGGCGCCAGTACGCCGTGCGGGCCGCCGAGGCCGACCTCGCTGCGACCGAGGCGGACCTCGTCCAGCTGCGCTCGGGTGCGTGGAGCGCGGACATCGCCGTCGCGGAGGCGCGCGTCGCGGCCGCAAGGGCGAGCAGCGAGCGCATCGCCATCGAGATCGACCGGCTGTCGGTGCGCGCGCCCATCGACGGGACCTGCCTGCAGGTGAACGCCCGCGGCGGCGAGTTCGCTGTCGCCGGCTCAACCACGCCGCTCGTGCTCCTCGGCGATCTCTCGCTGCTGCACGTTCGCATCGACATCGACGAGAGCGATGCTTGGCGCTTTCGCCCGGGCAGCGCCGCCCAAGGCTTCGTGCGCGGCAACTCGCAGCTCGCCACGCCGCTCGCTTTCGTGCGCGTGGATCCCTACGTGATGCCCAAGCGCTCGCTCACGGGCGACACGCTCGAACGCATCGACACGCGCGTGCTGCAGGTTATCTACAGCTTCCCCGCAGATGCGTTGCCGGTGTACGCAGGCCAGCAGATGGACGTGTTCATCGATTCCCCCAACGATCGAGGCAAGCAATGAAGCGGATCCTGCTCGCCGCGGCGCTGCTCACCGCCTGCCGCGTTGGACCTGAGTACGAGCGACCGGAGCTCTCCGTGCCGGACAGCTTCGTCGCGTCGGTGGCCACGGAGCTGGGAGTCGAAGACGAGCGCTGGTGGCGCATGTTCGGCGATCCGGTGCTCGACGAGCTGGTGGAGACCGCGCTCGCGGGCAATCGCGACCTGCGCTCCGCGGCGCAGCGTGTGCGCGAAGCGCGCGCCGTGATCGACATCGAGGGCGACGCGAACTACCCGACCGTGGATGGTCGCGCGGGCGTGGTGCGACGCAAGCCGAGCACGGCGGTCGCCGGGGGCCAGTTCCTGCCCTCCGATCCCGCCAACCTGCACTCGCTGGGCTTCGATGCGCGCTGGGAGATCGACCTGTTCGGCTACAACGCGCGCGCGATCGAGGCCGCGGAGGCGAGCTACGGCTCGGCCCTCGAAGACGCGCGCGGGGTGCTGCAACGCCTCGTGGCGGAGGTTGCGCGAACCTATGTCGAGTTGCGGGGCGTCGAGCGGGAGCTCGTGGTGCTGCGGGAAAGCCTCGAGTCTCAGGAAGACGCGGCGCGCCTCGTCGCGAGTCGTGTGGAAGCCGGACTTTCCAGTGAGCTGGACGCGACGCGCATCGCGGGACTCGTCGCGAGCACGCGTGCCCAGCTCGCTGCGCTCGAACGCTCCCGGGCTGCGCGCGTGCACGCGCTCGCATTGCTTCTCGCCGAGGCGCCGGTGCGCTGCTCCGAACGGCTCACCTTCGTGGGTCGCCTGCCCGAGCCTCCGGCCGCGATTCCCGCGGGGATGCCGGCGGACCTGCTCCGCCGCCGCCCCGACGTACGGCGCACGGAGCGTGAGCTCGCGCGCGCATCCGCGATGACCGCGCAGGCCATGACAGAGCTGTACCCGCGCCTCTCGATCAGCGCGATGTTCGGCTGGGAGAGCCAGTACATCGAGAACATGTTCTCGAGTGACAGCCGCGCGTTTGGTGCCGGCCCGAGCCTGACGGGGCCGATCTTCCGCCGTCGCATCATCGAGGCCGGGATCGAGGTGCGGACCGCGCAGCAGGAACAGGCCCTGTTGGCCCATGAGCAGGCCTTTGCCGTGGCCCTGCGCGACGTGGAGGACGCCCTTGTGGCGATCGCGTTCACGATGGAGCGGCAGCGCGCGCTGCAGGACTCCGTGACCGCCGAGCGTCGATCCGAAGAGCTCGCGACGGGACTGTACGAGGCGGGACTCGCGGACTTCCTTGCGGTGCTCGACGTGCAGCGCTCGGTGCTCGCAGCGGAGAGTGAGCTGGCGCGAGCTCGCACGGACCGTGCGGTGGCGGCGGTTGCTCTCTACAAGGCCCTCGGTGGCGGCTGGGATGTCGAGCAGAGCGTGCCCGCGCTCTCGTCCGCAGGAGAGACTGCGCCGGGCGATTAGAGGGCGTTGCGCAGCTCTGCCCACGGCAGGTGGGAAGCTGGAAAGTCCACGACGCCGCGGGCGCCGATCGGTGCCGAGGAGGTCCAGCGTCAACGTGCAGCTCGCTTCTTTCGCGCTGCTTTCCTTGGCCTTCGTGCAGGAGCCGGAGCTCGATCTCTCTGGCCAGTTGCAGAGCATCGCTCGTGGCGCCGTCGCCGACGCTGGCTTGCGAGGTGTCTCGGTGCACATCGCCATGCGCGACGGCGTACGGCTCTCGCGTGGCCCTGGCTACATCGACGGGGTGGGCAAGCGCATCCAGAGCCCGCTCGCGGCGCGCGATGGCGAGGCGCTGGTCGAGCCACTCGCGTTCACGGGTCTGCTCGCGCAAGTCGAGGCCGGGAAGCTGTCGCTGGAGGCACCGCCCACGAACGTCCTCGCCAAGCTCGTCTTTGGCGGCCAGCGCGTGCTCGTCCTCCACCTCGTCGAGCAGGCCTCCGGTATTGCCGACTGGAGTGTTTGGCTCGCGGTTCGTGGGGAGCCAGCGACGGCCGCGGATGTCCTCGCGTGGCTCGCGCAGCGCACGCCCGATGCCGACCCTGGCACCTACATGGCCGACAGCGCCAGCAACGTCGTGGTCGCGGGCGCGCTCCCGGAGCGCGCAGTCGGCGATCCGCTCGCCGACTAGCTCGACGAGCACGTACAGGCGCCGCTCGGCATGGAGGATACGCGGCTTGCCGCACGCGTCGAGCTGCGGGAGGCCTCCGCGGACCGACCTGCAGTCGTCGAGACCCCGCGCGAGCTCCTCGCGCTCACGGCGCTGTCGACCCAGCTCGTCGATCTCGAGCGCTTCCTGCGGGGCACTGGCTCGGGCAAGGTGATCGACACGCTGAAGTTACGGAAGCTGCGCCTCGGCTTTCTTTCGCTGTTCGGCAATGGATCTCGCTGCGCCGGCTCCGAGCGCGCGATCATCGGCCGCGACGAGGCGCTCTCCTCCGGCTCGAACGCAGGGCAGGGTTCGCTGCGCGTGGCCCGACATCCGGGCCTCGAGCTCTCGGTAGTGCTGGCCACGAGCGCGGACACGGACCGGCTCCCGGTCCTCGAGCATCGGCTGCTGCGCGCGATCCTCGACCTGCCGGAGCCCGGGGTCATCGAGGTTTCGATCACGCGCGACCAGCGTGCGGTCTATCTCGGCGGCTACTGCACCGGCTGCACGCGCGCGACCATCGAGGAATGCGGCGAGTCTCCCGAGTGCCTGACGCCCTACGGCGATCGGGACCAACCTCGCCAGCAGGGCCACGACCTGTTCGTGTCGGCCGAAGACCCCAAGGCATCGCGCGAAATCGCGGTCGAGCACGGCCGCGCCGTGGCCTTCGTGCTCACGCAGCGCGGGATGCAGACGACGGCGCGCCGCCTCGAGGGAGCGAAGGGACTGTCAGGGTGTGACGAACGAGCGCGCGGAGAGGCTCCGGCGCTCGGCCTCGATCAGGCGCGTGTGCGCAACGGAATCCGCCATGGTCGCTCCGAGCGTGCGCGAGCCCGCGGCGATCGCGGCGAGCAGATGGCGCACCTCGCCGTCGTAGCCGTTGAGCGCTCCCACGTCGAGCGGTGTGCGCCGGCCGTCCGTCACGAGCACGAGCTCGGGCGAGCGCGCGAACTCGTAGTCCAGCGTCGCGCGCTCGAACACGATCGTGAACGACATGCGGAAGGCCCAGCCCTCACCGTGGTCCCAGCCACCTTCCGCGACGACGTGTGAAGGCCCCGACGGGTAGTGGAACAGCGTCGTGACGTGGTCGAGCGATCCGGTGCTCGCGAGCGTCGCAGGGTCGCCGAAGCAGGCGCGCACGAAGTCGACATCGTGCACGTGCAGGTCGAACAGCGCTCCGCCGCTCTTCTCGTAGTCGGAATAGAAGCCGTTCCACCCCGGGCGATTGCCGAGGCGGCGGAAGACGGCGCTGCGAGCCGCTCCGAACTCGCCGCTGCGGACGGCCGCGAGCGCCCGCGCCCATGCGGGCCAGAAGCGAATGCACATCGCGGGCATGCACAGGCCCTTCGAGCGTGCGGCGGCGTCGGCGAGTCGCTGGGCGGACGCGCTGTCGAGCGCCACGGGCTTCTCGAGCAGTACGTGCTTTCCGGCTGCGAGGGCCGCGAGCGCGAAGTCGACGTGCGTAGTCGTGTGGGTGCAGATGCTGACGAGCTCGACCCGCGGATCTGCGCAGAGCTGGGCCGGATCGGCGTAGCCACTGACCTTCGCCGGATCGAACATGCGCTCGCTGGTCGCGCCCGTGTCGAGGTTGCCGCCGCTGCCGGCAAGTCCCTGGCGCCGCGCGGGATCCGAGTCGCACACCGCGACGAGCTCGTTGCCGAAGCCCGCCTCATCCGCCGCCGCGAAGGCCGCGAGGTGGGTGCGGCCCATGAAGCCAAGGCCGACGACTCCGACACCGATCTTGCGCGCGCTCATGCGTTCCTCCCGAGCTTCACCTGAGCCTCGACTAGCTTGCGAGCGGTCGCGATGTCGCCGGGGCGATCGCTTCCAGCTTCGCGCTCGATCATCAGGTCGACGGAGAGCTTGCGCTCCGCGATCACCCCAAAGAAAGCCTTCCAGTCGACTTCGCCCGTGCCGACGGGCACTTCCTCGCCCCAAGTTCCGGCGAGCTTGGTACGGCACGCGTCCTTGATGTGCACTTGGCGCACGTGCGGCGCGAGCTTGCGTAGCGCCTCGACAGGCTCGCCCATGCCGTAGAGCAGCATGTTCGCGGGGTCGAAGTTCACTCCGGCCGCGGGTCGCTGCAGGTCCGCGAGCGCGTGGAGCAGCGTGTCCGCCGTCTCTTGGCCCGTCTCGAAGGCGAGTCGCACGCCTTGGTCGGCGAACACATCCACGATCTGGCGCAGACGGTCGAGCAGCACGGCGCGCTCGGGGTCGTGCGAGGCGTGGGGCAGAAAGCCCGCATGGAAGGTCACCAGCCCCAGCCCGAGCGAGCGCGCGACGCGCGCGTCGCCCTTGGCGATCTCGAGGTTGGTCTTCCAGTGAGCGCTCGGTCGCAGGCCGCCGCTCGTGCGGATCGTGTCGAGCGTCGAATAGTCCTCGCCGTGCGGGGTCATCATGCCGGAGAGCACCGAGATGCCCGCACCCCACATTGCCGCGAGCGTCGCGCCCGCATCCCAGCTGCCTTCGCGCAGGGGGTCGAGGTGCAGCTGGCAGGCGCGCACGCCGACCCTGGACAGCTTGTGGGCAAGGTCCGCGGGGGAGGACGGCTGAAGCGACCACGAGCAGACGCCGAGGCGATGGAGCGGATACATGGCGCGTCATACCAACGCCCGACGTGCCCTGCTGCAAGCGCCGAAGGCCTGGATGTGAGGTAGCGCTCAAGCGCGCAAGCCCGGTCTGACACAAACTTGCGCGCTTCGGAGGGCGCGTGCTTCGCGCTCCGCGAAGCTTCGACAGACCTTGACTTCGCCTTCACGGGTCCGTCCGCGGAACCATCTAGCTTCCGTCCTCGAAGACCATGGCGCAGGCCCACGAGCTCGGCGCCTCGGAACCAGAACCCCATCACCTTCAGGACAACACCCATGAGAATCTCAGCCATCTTTGCCGCGTCCGTCGTGCTGACGGGCGCCGCCAGCGCCGCCGAAGTGCTGGTCACCACCAACATCTCGACCTCCACCACGTGGACGGCGAACAACGTCTACAACCTCCAGTCGCAGGTCTACGTGCTCCCCGGCGCCACCCTGACGATCGAGGCCGGCACCGTCATCGCCAGCGCCACCAACCTCGGCGGCAGCCTCGCCGTCTGCAAGGGCGCCCAGATCTTCGTCAACGGCACCGCCGCGAACCCGGTCATCATGACCTCGAAGGCGGACACCGCGACGTGGGTCGCCGGCAACCCGCACACCGGCACCTACCGGGAAGGCGCCCACGAGTGGGGCAACCTCACGATCATGGGCGCGGGCTACATCTCCGAGAACGTGAACGGCACGACCACGCTGAACACCGCCACGCCGAACGCCTCGAACTTCGCCCCGATGGAAGGCCTCGTCGCGCAGTTCCCTGGCGATACGAAGGTGCTCTACGGTGGCGGCGACGACAACGATGACTCGGGCTCGATCAGCTACGTGTCGATCCGCTACGCCGGCAAGGTCGTCGGCCTCAACAACGAGCTCAACGGCCTCTCCCTCGGCGGCATTGGCCGCAACACCGAGATCCACCACGTCGAGATCCTCAACAACGTCGACGACGGCATCGAGATCTGGGGCGGCACGGTCAACCTCAAGTACTTCTCGATCTGGAACGTCGGTGACGACAGCCTCGACATCGACCAGGGCTGGCGCGGCAAGGCCCAGTTCGGCCTGATCGTGCAAGGACACAGCGCGAACGCCGCGCAGGGTTCGGGCGTCGGCGACAACGCCATCGAGATGGACGGCGCCGAGAACTCCGACTGGCAGCCGGTCACGACCTCGACGCTCTACAACATGACGGTCATCGGCCAGCCGATCGACGGCGACCACGGCACCGCGTGGCGCGACGGTGCGCGCGTGCAGATCCGCAACAGCGTGTTCATGGACCTCGGCGAGCGCCTCGTCCAGAACGACAACGTCGATGGTGACGGTGGCAGCGGCTACGGCTTCAACGGCACAACCACGTGGGCCAACCTGTGGACCACGCCGTACACCACGACCTCGACCGTCAACACGCCCGCCAACCCGGCCGCCTTCTACACGGTCCAGACCTCGGGCAACCTGTGCGAGATCTCGAACAGTGTGGTCTTCCGCAACCTGTTTGCCTCGGCCTACAACGAAGCGACGGCGCGCGGCGTGTTCAACACGGCGAACAACAACGTCACCGCGACTCAGCAGCCTATCGTGTCGATCACGCGCGGTCCCGCCGTGGCCAAGGGCGGCAAGACGATGCTCCCCGTCCTGAACCTCGATCCGCGCCCCGCCGCTGACGCGCTGAACAGCGCGGCCTCGGCCCCGAACGACGGCTTCTTCACCTCGGCCAACTACCGCGGCGCCTTCGCTCCCGGCCAGAACTGGCTCGATGGCTGGACCGCCACCTCGGCTTTCGGCCTGACTCCGGTCACCAACACGGTCGCCTACTGCACCGCGGGCACGACCAGCAACGGCTGCAACGCGACGATGACCGCCGTCGGCACGCCGAGCGCCTCGGCCAGCTCGGGCTACACGCTGCTCGTCAGCAACGTCGAAGGCCAGAAGCAGGGCCTGCTCTTCTACAGCAGGAGCGGCCGCACCGCTCTCGCCTGGGGCACGGGCTCGAGCTTCCTGTGCGTGAAGGCCCCGACCCAGCGCATCCCGGCGCAGAACACGGGTGGCACCGTGGGCTCCTGCAATGGCGAGCTCTCGGTGGACTGGTGCGCGTTCATGGCGAGCGCTCCCTCGGCGCTGGGCAGCCCGCGCAGCGCCGGTCAGGTCTACCAGGCCCAGGGCTGGTTCCGTGACCCGCCGGCCCCGAAGACGACGCACCTCTCGAACGCGATCGAGTTCACGCTCCTGCCGTGATCGACGGTCTCCTGATTTCCTGACGTGACGAGCGCCCCGCATGCGCCGAACGGCTGGTGCGGAGCGCGACTGCTTGGCATCCACATCATGAAGCTCCTTGCTCCGTTTCTCTCGCTGCTGCCGCTGCTCGCGTTTCCCTCGTTCGCCCGGTCGCAGGACCTCGCGCCGGTCGGCGCCGAGCTTGCGCCCACGCGCGACGGACTCCTCGGGCTCGCCTTCGAAGCCGTGAACGCGATGCCAGAGGTGCCGCACGCTCGCAATCGCTGCCGCGCGCAGGAGTCGATTGTTCAGGCAGGGATCGAGCTGGACTCGTGCACGCAAGCCGAGCGCATGGCGCTGGCGATCACGGACTGGCGCAAGGCGCAGGCGCTGGCCGACGTCGCTCTCGCACACGCCCGCAAGGGTCGGGTAGACGAAGCGAAGCGCGTGCTCGCGCTGGCCGAAACCTCCGTCATTCCCGGCTCGCAGGAGTGGCACGACGAGCGCGTGCGTTCGCACCTCGCGGCCGCTCACCACTGGCTCGGCGACGACGCGGCTGTCGCGCGGCTGACGCAGGGCGTGGGCGAAGCCGAGCTCGGCGCCGTGCAGGTGGTCGTAGCGTCGCGCTCTTCTCTCGAGCAGTTCGACGGCCGATTCGAGCTGCTGCGCGCGACGGCGAAGAACGGAGGTTTCGACGCGCTCAAGTGCTCGCTGGAGATGGCCGTCGAGCTGCACCGGGTCGCCGGGGCGGACGCTGCGCGGCGCGAGAAGGTCGAGATGCTGGTCAAGTCGAGCTGGGAGAAGCTGCCGCTCGACGTGCGCACCGGACTGCTGCGTCGGCTGGCGGAGAACCTGCTGGCGATCAACGACCGCGTCGGCGCACTGCGCCAGCTCGACGAGGCCCAGGCTCTCGTCGACAACAACCGCTGGCTCGTCCAGGATCACATCGCGCAGATCTCCGCCATCGCACGCTGGCGGCACGTCGCCGGCCAGACGGACCGAGCGCGACGCGACCTCGGAGGAGTGCTCGGCCTGTTCGAGCGCGAGCGCGAGCGGATCGTCGACATCTACCGCGCGGGCGCACTGCGCGCCGTTGCGGAGGCGCAGCAGGCGATGGGGGATGGCGCTGCGGCACGAGCCACGTTCGCTCGTGCGTTCGAGGAAGGGCTCGTGAATCCCAACTCGCGTCCACGTGCGGACGATCTCGCCTCCACTGCGTGCGCGATGGCGCGCTGCGGCGCCCTGCCGGACGCCGCGCTGTTCCTGCGCATGCAGCAGGCTCGCGCAGCCCTCTCCGACCCATGGTAGGCGCGCCGCGGACGGCCAGCGCCCATCGTGAGCGTTGGCACGGGGCGGATGCGCGGCATTTATCGACTCTTGATTCACCCTCGGTGACGCGGCTGCGGAGTCTCGAGAGTCAGACGGAGAGACGGTCACGCCTGTGCTGCTTCATGCCGTCGTCACGGGGCGTTCACCGCCGCTTCATAAAGACGCCTAAACCTCCTGCCTCGCGTGAGAAACCTCTTCCCCAAGCTTTTGTGCACTGCCGCGGCAGTCATGATCGCGTCGAGCGCGGCGCACGCGCAAGAACGCGTTGGTTCCGTGCGCGGCGTCGTGTTCGACAAGGACTTCGACGCCCCGCTCGGTGGCGCGCAGGTCTTGATCGTCGAGAGCGGGCAGAAGCTCGTCGCGTCCGAGCAGGGCAACTACGTGTTTCCGGAGGTCATTCCGGGCAAGTACACGCTGGTGTTCTCGAAGGACGGCTACGTGCGGCAGGTCAAGACCGATGTGCTTGTGTTGCCGGGCCAGCTCGCTGATGTCGACGCCCATCTCTCGGGCGAATTCACCGAGATGGAGGAGTTTGTCGTCGAGGACGCGCTGGAGATGGACACCGGCACGGAAGCAGGCCTGCTCGAGCTGCGTTTCGAGACGCCGGCGCTGATGGACTCGATCAGCGCCGGCCTCATGAGCCGCGCAGGCGCGAGCGACGCGGCCAGCGCGCTGCGGCTCGTGTCGGGCGCCACCGTGCAAGACGGCAAGTTCGCGGTCATCCGCGGCCTGCCCGACCGCTATGTCAGCTCGCAGATGAACGGCGTGCGCCTGCCGTCTGCCGACGAAGACAAGCGCGCGGTCGAGCTCGACCAGTTCCCGACCTCGGTCATCGAGAGCATCCAAGTCAGCAAGACCTTTACGCCCGACCAGCAGGGCGACGCGTCCGGTGGCGCTGTCGACGTGCGCTTGCGCGGTATCCCCGAAGAGACCACGCTCCAGTTGAGCGGGCAGCTCGGCTACAACTCGAACGTCACCGGTCGCGGCGATTTTCTGTCCTACGACGGAGGCGGAGTCGAGTTCTTCGGCTTCGACGACGGTGGGCGCGATCCTCAGGACGATCTGCTCGGCCAGAGCTGGGAGGGCGCGGTCGGCGTGCGCGAGGAAGACGCGCCGATCGACTCGAAGTGGTCCATTTCCGGCGGAGGCATGCGCGAGCTCGCCGACGGCTGGCGCATGGGCAGCTTCGGCAGCTTCTTCTACGAGCGCGACAGCCAGTACATCGACGACGGCGTCGACGACTCGTACTGGGTGACCCAGCCCGGCACGGGGATGACGCCGCAGACCTATCAGGGCACGTCCACCGACGGTGACTTCAAGACGGGCCTGTTCGACATCGACCAGAGCTCGCTCTCCGTGCGCTGGGGCGCGCTCGGCGTGTTCGGTGTCGAGAACGAGAAGAACAAGCTCAGCCTCACGTACCTGTACACGCACGTCGCCGAGGACACGGCCACGCTCGCAATCGACACGCGCGGCAAGGAGTCCTTCTTCCCCGGCCACGACCCGAATGACCAGACGAGCCCCGGCGCGGATTCCGGCAGCCTCGCGGCCGCGCCGTTCCTGCGCACGGAGACGCTGGAGTACACGGAGCGCGACACGAGCACGCTGCAGCTGCGCGGAGAGCACACGCTCTCGCCGCTCGGTGAATCAGTCTCGTGGGCCAAGGAGCCCGAGCTCGACTGGACGGTGTCGTCGAGCGCGGCGTCCATGGACCAGCCTGACAAGCGCCAGTTCGGCGCCCTGTGGCAGCCCGCGTCGCTCAACCCCGGCTTCCCGCCGTTCATTCCGCCCTTCACGACGCCGGCGACGTGGCTGCCCTACAAGCCCGCCGCGAACTTCAACCTCGGTAACGTCCAGCGCATCTGGAAGACGATCGAGGAGGACAGCTCGCAGCTCGCGTTGAACCTCAGGCTCCCCTTCGAGCAGTGGAGTGGCGAAGAGGGCTTCGCCAAGGTCGGCGTGTTCAGCGATCGCGTGACGCGCGAGTTCAATCAGGACACGTACACCAACAGCGGCGACTTCTCCACCTACCAAGGCGAGTTCGACGACCCGTGGAGCGCGCAGTTCCCGGACGAGAACCATCCGATGTTCGAGTCACTCGAGGACGTCGACTATGACGGGGAGCAGAACGTCGACGCGTGGTACGGCATGGTCGACCTCCCGTTCTCGCCGGTGTTCAAGACCACCGCGGGAGCGCGCGTCGAAAGCACGGAGATCGGCATCGTGAACGATCCCGATGCGCTGGCCCTGTGGTATCCGCCGGGCGCCGCTGCCCCGACGCAGCTCAATCCGGGCGATGCGGACGTGGACTTCTCGCAGACCAACCTGCTGCCCGCGCTCGGCGTGGAATACAAGGCGGCCGAGAAGTGGACCGTCCGCGCAGCATGGAGCCAGACCATCGCGCGCCAGACCTTCAAGGAGCTCACTCCGATCATTCAACAAGAGTTCCTCGGTGGTCCGATCTTCATCGGCAACCCCGACCTGCAGATGAGCGAGCTCGCGAACTACGACGTGCGCGTGGACTACGTGCCGTACGAGGGCGGTCTCGTGTCGCTGTCAGGCTTCTACAAGGACCTCGACGATCCGATCGAGTACGTGCAGCGCATCGCGGGCTTCAACTACACCACCGCGGTCAACTACCCCGAAGGTCGCCTCGGTGGCGCGGAGCTCGAACTCCGACAGGACCTTGCCAAGTGGAGCGATGGTCTCACCGGCTTCTCGCTTGGCGCGAACGCGACCACGATCGACTCGCAGGTCTCGCTCACGCAGGCCGAGATCGACCAGTTCAACCAGCCCAACATCGCCGCGCCGATGACGATGCGCGACATGACCAACGCGCCCGCGCGGCTCTTCAATCTGTTCCTCACTTGGGACAACGAGGAGTCGGGCACTCAGATCGGGCTCTTCTACACGATCCAAGGTGACACGCTCGTCGCCGGCGCCGGCGAGTCGAACGGCAACTACGTCCCGAACGTGTACGCGCGGGAATATGCCACGCTCAACCTGAGCGCGTTCCAGCGCATCGGCGAGTACATGCGCCTGCAGCTGCAGGCCAAGAACCTGACCGATCCACAGATCGAGACGGTCTACCGCTCAGAGTACATCGGTGACGACGTCCGCCGCACCTCGTTCACGCGCGGGATCGACGTCACCTTGACCCTCAATCTCTCCTACAGCTTCTGAGACGAGACAGCAGATGAAGGCACTTCAGGCAAGCAAGACTCGGATCGCCATCGCGTGCGCCGCGCTGGCGGTGCTCGGCACGGGCGTGGCCATCGGCGCGCAGGGACCGGACGGGCTCGAGGACGCGCGCGGCGCGCTCGAGCGCTGGGTCGATACACGCAAGGTGATCACCAAGGAACGGCGCGACTGGCAGCTCGGCAAGGAACTACTGCAGGATCGCATCGCGCTCGTGCAGCGCGAGATCGAGAGCCTGCGCGGCAAGATCAAGGACGCCGAGGGCAGCATCGCCGAGGCGGATCGCAAGCGCGACGAGCTCGTGCAGGAGAACGAGCGCCTCAAGTCCTCGTCGGCCGCACTCGTGGAGACGGCATCGAAGCTCGAGCAACGCACACTCGCGCTGCTCGCCCGCGCGCCGGAGCCGATCCGCGAGCGCGTGAAGCCGCTCAGCCAGCGCCTGCCGAAGGCCGGTGAAACCTCGAAGGAGTCGCTGTCCGCTCGCTTCCAGAACGTGGTGGGCATCCTGAACGAGCTCAACAAGTTCCATCGCGAGATCACGGTGACGAGCGAGGTCCGCACGCTCGGCGACGGCCGCAGCGCGGAAGTGACCGTGCTGTACGTCGGCATGAGCTGCGCCTTCTACGCCAGCACGGACGGGACTGCAGCCGGCATCGGGACTTCGACGGCCGATGGCTGGGGCTGGACGAGCGCCGACGCGCTCGCGGGCGACGTCAACAAGTCGATCGCGATTCTGAAGAACGAGACCGTGGCCGAGTTCGTGCAGCTCCCGCTGCGCGTGCAGTGAGAGCACCACCCATGAAGATCCTCACGCCGATCCTGCTCGTTCTCGTCGCCGCTCCGGCGTTTACGCAGGAAGGCCAAGCGAAGCCGCAAGCCCAGTTCGAGACCGCCGCGCAGTCCGTGCAGCGCCAGCTTCAGGAGAGCGTGGCGGAGCTCGGTGCGCTGCGCGAGCAGATGGCTACCGAGAAGCTCCCGCTCAGCCGCCAGCTGCGGGACCTCGAAGCCGAGCTCGTCAAGGTGCGCCAGGAGTACCAGACCACCAGCCGCCTGCTCGACAGCCGCACGCTCGACCTCTCGAACCTCCGCAACGAGATCAAGTCGCGCAACGACGAGGCCGCGTACCTCTCCACGCTGATGGGGGAGTACACGCGCAACTTCGACTCGCGCCTGCACATCGCGGAACTCGACCGCTACGCGAAGGAGCTCGAGGCGGCCAAGCTCGCGCCTGAGAACACCACTCTCACCGAGCAGCAGGTGTTCCTCACGCAGGTCGCGCTGCTCGAGACGTCCATCGGTCGGCTCGAGGACGCGCTCGGCGGCACGCGCTTCGACGGCGCGGCGGTGGACTCGAATGGCACGGTGAAGCCGGGCACCTTCGTGATGGCGGGTCCCGTGGCGGTGTTCCGCTCGGGAGACGGCCTCGCGGTCGGTGTCGCGGAGCAGCGCCTTGGCTCGCTCGAGCCCGCGGTGCTCCCGTTCGGCAAGCCCGAGGACGCTGCTGCGGCTTCGGACCTCGTCACGATGGGCGCGGGCAAGCTGCCCTTCGACGCCAGCCAAGGCAATGCGCTCAAGGTCGAGGCGATCGAGGAGACCGTGGTCGAGCACTTCCTCGCAGGCGGTCCGGTCATGTGGCCGATCCTCGTGCTCGCGGTCGCGGCCTTCCTCGTGGCGCTCTACAAGTGGGGCTCGATGACGCTCCTGAGCATGCCGTCGCGCAAGCAGGTCGACGGGCTCGTCGACGCTTTGGCTACGCGCGACGAAAAGCTCGCGAAGGAGCGCGTGTCCGCGATCAAGGGCCCGGTGGGCGAGATGCTCTCCGTCGGCGTCGCTCACTTGCACGAGCCGAAGGAGCTCGTCGAGGAAGTGATGTACGAGAAGATGCTCGCGACGAAGCTCAAGCTGAACAGCCTGCTGCCGTTCGTCGCGATCAGCG
>SXGR01038731.1_pt1 | contig 14647 bp, 14 predicted proteins | sample 3174711 | NCBI WGS metagenome assembly SXGR01 (sample SAMN11356860, study PRJNA531348) | freshwater metagenome | isolation source: freshwater sample F1-60 | place: China: Fuxian Lake, Yuxi | collected 2017-12-25
CGCCACGCCCGCTTTACCGACGTCGCCACGTACTCGCGGGTGATCGCTGTCGTAACCCCGATGGGTCGCAAGGTCGAACGCGACCGACACGCCCTGACCGCCCGCAGCCAGCGACTTGCGGTAGAACGCATTGGACGCCTCCGCCGTCGAGAATCCCGCGTATTGACGAATGGTCCAAGGCCGGACCGCGTACATGGTGGCTTGCGGACCGCGCAGGAAGGGCGCGAAGCCCGGCAGGGTATCGGCGTACTGCAGACCTTGAAGGTCTACCGCGGTGTACAGCGGCTTGACCTCAAGACCCTCGGGCGTCTTCCAGGTGAGCTTGGCGAGGTCACCGGCCGGTGACCCCTTCGCGGCAGCCTTCGCCCAAACCTCGAGTTTGGCGGATGTCAGGAGATCATCACGGTCCATGGCGTCCCTGTCCAAGTCCGTCCCGTCCGCCCCCGACGGGCGGGCCTAGGAGACCCTCGGGAGTTTACCCACCATAGACCCCCCCCGGCGAGTCCGGCGCCCGCCCGGGGTGGCCGCGCGCAGGTCAGGGCGTGGCGGCCCAGGCCGTGTAGTCGCCGTCCAGGTGCTTGAGATTCGAGTAGCCCGCGTTGCGCAGGGCCTCGATCGCCATGGAGGCACGTCGACCGCTCGCGCAATACACGATGATCTCGGCGTCCTTGGCGGCAGCGACGACGGTCGCTGGACTCGCAAGCACGGTGCCGTGGGCGACGTTGATCGCGCCGTCGACATGGCCCGCAGCGAACTCATCGGCACGACGCACGTCGAGGATGAAGGGCCGCGCACCGCCCTGCCCTAGTCTGGCCTTGAGCTCGGCAGGCTTGATAGCGGGTACCGAGGCGAGAATTTCCGCGACACGCTCGGGCGAGGGCATCGGCAGGGAGGCTGCAGCCGATACCGACGCACGCTGCGGCACCTTCACGAGCTTGCTGACGTCGTACCCCATGTCGGCGACTTTATTTACGAGCTCTGCATAGCGCGCATCGTCGATGGTCGGCGTTCGCGCCATGATCCATACGTAGTCTCGAGCGCTGCGCGCGATGATGGTCTCGGTGTATGCGGCATCGACGTGCGAGATGACGTACTCGGCCTTCACCGGCCAGATGAACTGCATACCCCAGATGGCGTTGTTGGTGCCGGGAATCACGAAGCCCTTTGGTTCCATGCGCTTGGCCGGTCCGTCGAAGGCGCCTTTGTTGAAGGTGAACGTGGTCTTGATCGTGCCGTCGGGCGCGAGCTCGTAAGACTCGATGGCATTGTAGATGCCTTTTTCGATGAAGGTCGGAATGACGCCGATGACATACCACGGACCCATAAACCGTGGCAGATCGACGGCCGACACCACGGGCACCGTGACTTTCTGCGGCGAGACTCCGCAGGCCGCGAGCGAGCCGAGCAGCACGGTGACGAAAACCGCACGCAAGGGTTTCCGTGCCCGAAGTTCGAATGTCATTGAGCGAATCGTCACCAAAATTCCTTGGGTCATATCGATGCCTCCTTTCGATTCGAAATCATCACTCCGCGATGTACCAACGCCCGTCGGTGCGCTCGAGTACGTATCGATCGAAGGGCAGGCCCTGGCCTTCGACATCGTACACGGCCCGGTTGCCCTCGGACTCGAAAGCGGGTGCCGTGCGACGCACGATACGCAGTGCGGCGATCAGCAGCTCGCGGCTCGCAATGCTACGATTACAGCCGCTCACCAAAGAATCGAGCGTACGTGATGACAGACTGCGTCGCAGCTCCGGACTGAGATAGTCGCGGTAGTAACGGTCGCACTTGCCATCGACCAGGGCTTTTTCGGCCTGCTCGAGCAGGGCGAGAATCTCCGGGGTGTTGCGCGCGATCGCCGCCGGAGCTGCCGCAGCCGTCGCGACCGTGGAGGACGTCGAGGCCCTCGGGGCTGCAGCGCTCGCGCCATTGCCCGGCGACGTCGTACCACGCATCCGACCGTTCATCAGATCGTCGATCTGCGCCTCGAGTTCGGGCGGAATGGCAGCCTTCCATTCTCTGCCGTAAGGCAGCAGCGTCACGAGCTCGACGACTTCAACTCGCCCGCGCTCGCGTGGCTGTCGGCCTTTGACGATCAGGTGCAACTGATTGCCGTCACGCACCGCTGTCAGGCCCTCGAGCTTTTCATAGATACGACTGCGTACGTTCAGCCTTCGTGCAAGGCTGCGGAACAGATTGACGCTGGTCAAACGCTCGATGTCGCCGAGCGGCATGCCATCGCCGAACAGACGAATGCGCATGGCCGACTCGCCGCGGGATGCTTCTTCGCGCAGTTTTTGTACGGTCATGATTCGCAGCCGGTCGAGCTCGGCCGGGTGGATGGCGAACGCAACGGCCTGCGCGTCACCCGCAGCAACGGCTGCGAGATACTCGGCTGCCGCCCGCTCCTGGCCCGCAGTGACGTTTTCGGCTACCGACACCGACGTGGCACACAGCAACCCCACGCATAATAAAGATTTGATCGCCGAGAACTTCATTCGCGGAGCCCCTGTTCGCTTGCACCGTCGTGCTTGCGACCCAGCGTCCAGCCATTGACGGCCCAGGCAGCGGCAAGCGCCGCACCAACCAGTGCGGCTCCCGCAGGCGAAGCCCCCGCCGCATCGAATATGCTCTTGGCTTGTGCTCCCACGTAATCGGCAGCTCGGTACACCGGTACGTCGACGAAACTTTTGGCTTTGTACTTGGACTCGGTGTCGAGTGACCCCCACAGCATTTCGCGACCCGGTCGGATGAATGCGTACTCGCCCCAGCGACGCAAAATCAGCAACGCCGCGATCATGCCGAACACGTTGACCATGGAGAGTACGATGAAACCGAAAAACATGATCACGGGCACGAACGTCAGCAGTGTTCTCACACCGAGCCGCGAGGCGATACGACCGGTGAGAAAGAGCTGCGAAAGAATGGTCAGAGATTGCACGATGAAATCGATGTTCGCGAATATCTCCGTACGACGGGTCGTATCCTCGAAAGTTTCACTGACGATGCGCAGTTGCTCGAAATAAAGAAAGGTGTTGACGGTCGACAGCAGCACCACGAACGAGGCGATACCGAGCAGGTAAGGCGAACGCAACACGATGGAAATGCCGGCGAACGGGTTGCCGCCGAGACCCGCGTCGTCGCTCTTGGGTTCCTCGCTTGTCAAGGCTGCGGCAGCGGCATCCGCCTCAAGCTTGCGATTCCAAACGCCGATCAGTACACGCTGGCAGACGATGGCGCCGAGAAAGCCTGTCGTTCCGAGATAAAGCACACCGGAATTTCCGATCAAATCGACCAAAAGACGCGCCGTGAGCGGGCCGACGAGTGCGCCAAAGGTGCCACCTGCAGCGATGAAACCGAACAGTCTCTTCGACTGCTCGGCCGAGAACATCTCGAGCAGGAAACTCCAGAACACCGAAACTAGCATCAGATTGATGACGCTGATCCATACGTAGAAAAACGTCCCGACTTGCAGATTGGATTCGTCCACCTGTATCGAGGAGCCGATGAAGGCGAGGATGACTGCGACCACTCCGTACAGCATGGGCAGCAACAGGCTGCGACGCAGTCGGGCTACGAGCCAGCCCCAAAGCGGTACGATCGCGATGGAAAACAGCGCGGTGTAAAGCCAAAGATCGGCGACCCGCTCGCGCCCCAGCAAGGTCGCCACCGTCTCGCGCACGGGGCGTACGGCGAAATAGCTGCCAAGTACGAAGAAAAACAGGCAAAAAGCCGCGATCACGGCAGCCGTCTCGCGCGGCTCTACGCGCGCGAAACGAGCGAGCAGCCTCTGCAAGACGCTGGTCTCAGCGCGCATCGGCGGCAAGTCCCGCAAACATCGCGGCGAAATCGGTGCGAATGCCCGCGCTGTCACCGATCAACTCGAAAGTCTTGCCGCGCGCAGCGGGGTTGCCGAGCGCCTCGAGGCAAACCGTCGCCACGTCGGCGCGCGGGATGTGGCCTTGATTGCGCAGATCGTCACCCTGAAAAACTCTGACGCCCGCGGCACCGCCCGGTGCATCGAGGAGTCCGCCGGGGCGCGCGATCGTGTAAGGCACGCCCGAGCCACGCAGCGCGTCCTCGCCTTTTTTCTTCCAGATGAGAATGTTGCCGAACATGCGATTGAGGGGATGGTCGGTGTGCGTCGCGCCCATCGACGACACCAGCGCGAAATGCTTGACCTTGGCCGCCGCCGAGGCCTCGGCGAGTGCCTTCACGCCGCCGTAATCGACGCGCTCCGGAGTATTATCCGGGTCCTTGCGAATGTTCGAGCCGAGTGCCGAGACCACGTAGTCGACCCCCTTCAGCGCTGCTTCGACGCCCGCGCCGGTACGCACGTCGCCGACGACGTACTGCACGGCGTCACCGAGTTGGGCGCGTGCCTTGGCTTCGTCGCGGACCAGAGCCCGTACCTGCAAACCACGCCCGAGCGCTTGCTTCACGACCTCGCGGCCAGTGCCTCCGGTTGCGCCGATGACCAAAACGAGCGGGGCGGATTTTTTTTCTGCGGCGAATGCAGGTACTGCCGCGCTCGAGAGCAGCAGCGCGCAAACACTTGCCACCAGCGGTAATGAGCAAAGAAATCGGCGTCGATCACTCATCTGCTTGTCTCGGTTCATCGCGATGGCTCCTGTTCCAGCGTTCGTCATCGATGTTCGGACCGTTCGACAGCGTCATGCTGTCGAGATATAGGCGCGCTCTCGGCCGCGGCAAATGAACTTTGGCGCCCAGCGACTCGATTTTTTTCTGAGTCCGTGCGCAGCCTGCCACTCGCCGTGCACGAGGCACACTGGCGGACGGCCGGAAAACGAACCGTACCATCGCAGCAAGTCTTCCTGATCACCATGGGCCGACAGTCCGCCAACGGTGTGTACTTTGGCCACGGGGCGGATGAGTTGACCATGGATGCGCACCTGCTGCGCGCCGTCGACGAGTGCTCGACCGAGGGTGCTTGGAGCCTGAAATCCGGTGATCAGCACATGGCATTCCGGACGTTCTAGGTCGTGCAGGAAGTGATGAAGACTGCGACCGCCGTTACACATTCCGCTGCCGGCAATGATGAACGCACGCGAGGGCACGTGGTTGATCTCGCGAGATTGCAGCGCCGTATGGCTCAGAGTGAGATTCGGTAGCGCGGGCATCGACTCGAAGCTTGCGCGTAAGCGTCGGGCCTCTTCGTCGTAGCGATCGCTGTGCGCCCAATAAACTTTGCTCGCTTCGATGGCCATCGGACTGTCGAGAAAGATTTGCCAGCGTCGTAGACCCCACTCCGCGAAATGTTGACCGAGCAGATACAGGATTTCCTGACTGCGGCCGACGGCGAAGGCCGGCACCAGAACATTGCCGCCATCTTCGTCCGCCGCACGAATCACCGCACCGATCTCGGTCAGCGTATCGGCCCGACTGCGATGCAGACGATCACCGTAGGTACTCTCCATCAGCACGAGATCTGCAGCTTCGAAACGATGGGCGTCGAGCAGGATCGGCAAGTCGTATTGGCCGAGATCACTACTGAACACCAGTCGTCGGCTGATACCCGATTCGCTGCACTCGATCTCGATGCTGCTCGAGCCGAGGATATGACCCGCGTCGCGTATCTGCAAAGAAATGCCAGGCAGGGATGCGTAGTGCGTATCGTAACGCACGGTGCGCAGTAACTTGAGCGTACGCTCGACGTCGGTGGCGGTGAACAAGGGCTCTTCCGGCGGCGTTCCGCCATACCGCGCGCGACGCTGTACCTCGCGCTCGGCCAGATCGGCGGTGTCGTACAGCAGTAGCGGCAGCAGATCGCGGCAAGCGGCATTGGTGTAGATTGGGCCGCGAAATCCGCGCTTCACCAGCAGAGGCAATCGTCCGTAGTGATCGATGTGTGCGTGACTCAGGACGACCGCATCGATCGTCGCCGGATCGAAAGGAAACGCCTGCAGATTGCGGCGCGGCGCATCGCGCCCCCCCCTGCACCATGCCGCAGCCGAGCAGCAAGGTCCGACCGCCGATCCGCAATATGTAGCAGGAACCGGTGACCTCACCCGCTGCACCGAAGAACTCGATCTCCACACCGAACCTCGCGTAACGCCGACTCGGGGCGCCAACTTGGGTATATTCTGCCCAACCCTCGGATGTTAACCGGAGACCTGCCGTGATCAGCCTCACAGTCAACGGCGTCGAACGCCAAATTGATGCCGACCCCGACATGCCCCTGCTCTGGGCCCTGCGCGACCTGCTCAAGCTCACCGGAACTAAATACGGCTGTGGCATCGCCCAATGTGGCGCCTGCACGGTTCATCTCGACGGGCAACCCGTGCGCTCCTGCGTCACCCCGGTGTCGGCGGTGGGTAACGCCAAAATCCGTACGGTCGAGGGTCTCTCGGGTGAGGCGGCGACGCATCCGGTGCAGCAGGCCTGGATCGAACGCGACGTCGTGCAATGCGGCTACTGTCAGTCGGGGCAGGTCATGGCGGCTGCCGCGCTGATCGAGCAGAACCCCGCGCCGACCGATGCCGACATCGACGCCGCGATGAACGGCAACATCTGTCGTTGCGGAACCTATCCGCGAATCCGCGCCGCCGTGAAGCGCGCGGCCGAGATCAAGCGCGGCGGTACCGCAGCATGAGCGCCGACGGCGGCACTCCGGCGATCGGTCGCCGGCATTTTTTGATCGGTGCCGGCGTGGTGACCGGCGGTCTTGCGGCCGGCACGCTGCTGCGACCTTACCTCGTCGGTGGTCGCGGAGCCGTTGCGCCCAAAGAATTCAAGCCGCACGCCTTCGTGCGGATCGCCGACGACGACACAGTCACCGTGATCATCGGCAAGAGCGAGATGGGTCAGGGTGTCTACACCGGACTGCCGATGATCCTTGCCGAAGAGCTCGATTTCGATCCGCAGCGTCTGACGGTGGAAATCGCGCCGGTCGACCCGGCGTTCAACCATCCGTTCCTGCCCGCCCAATTCACGGGTGGCAGCATGAGCACCAACACCACCTACGAATCTTTGCGCCATGCAGGTGCGACGGCGCGCAGCATGCTCGTGACGGCAGCCGCCATGCGCTGGGGCGTCGATGCGTCGACCCTGCGCACCGAGGACGGCAAGGTCATCGATGCGGCGGGACGCGGGCTGCGCTATGGCGAGCTCGCCGAGGCCGCTGCAGTACTGCCATTGCCTGCCAAAGAAATCGTCCGCCTCAAAGATCCGAAGGCCTTCAGCTACGTCGGCAAGCCGCAAAAGCGGCTCGACAGCCGGGTCAAAGTCACGGGCCGAGCCGTATTCGGTATCGACGTCGATCTGCCGGGAATGTTGATCGCAACGGTGGCGCGCGCGCCGGTGTTCGGCGCAACCGTCAAATCCTTCGATGATACGCGCGCGCGTCGCGTTCCCGGTGTCGTCCAAATCAAGCAGGTACCGAGCGGCGTCGCCGTGATCGCCAGTCACACCTGGGCCGCACTCAAGGGTCGCGAAGCACTCAGCGTCGAGTGGGACGACGCTGAAGGCAAAAAACTCTCTACCGAATCGCTGCGCAGAGAGTGGCAGGCACTAGCCGCGAAGCCCGGCATCGTCGGTCAAAACGTCGGCGATGCCGCCAAAGTGCTGGCGAGCGGATCGCGACGCATCGAGGTGGAATACGAACTACCTTATCTCGCGCATGCCTGCATGGAACCGATGAACGCCACGGCTCTCGTCAAGGATGACGGCTGTGATCTTTGGCTCGGCACACAGAGCCAATCGCAGGATGCTCAATTCGTCGCCGCTACACTCGGCATCGATCCGAAAAACGTTCGCGTACACACCACCTTCCTGGGTGGCGGCTTCGGACGTCGCGCCAGTGCAGACTCTGATTTCGCCTTCGAGGCAGCCCACGTGGCCAAAGGCGTCGGCAAGCCGGTGAAGGTGGTCTGGACCCGCGAAGACGACATGCGTCGGGGTTATTACCGGCCGTATAGCATCAGCAAAGTCCGGGCGGCGATCGGCGACGACGGGCTGCCCTCGGCATTTCATCAGGTGATCGTCGGCAAGCCGGTGCTGGCCAACACGGCCCTGGGCAAGATGGCAGTCAGTAAGGAAGGTCTCGATCCATCATCGATCGAGGGTACGGCGAATATGGCCTATCCCATCCCGAACCTTCGCGTCGAAGTGCACAACACCAACGAAGCCGTGCCTATTCTTTGGTGGCGTTCCGTGGGCCATTCTATCAACGGGTTCATCGCCAATGGCGTGATCGACGAATTGGCGGCGCTAGCCAAGCGCGACCCGTACGAATATCGGCGGGCGATGCTCGCCGACAAGCCTCGTTATCGCGCCGTGCTCGATGCCGCAGCGGAGCTTGCAGGTTGGGGTCAGCCACTACCGGCAGGTCGGCATCGCGGTATCGCGCTGCAAGAAAGCTTCGGCAGCATCGTCGCGCAGGTCGCCGAGGTTTCGGTGACGGGCAAGGACGTACGCGTGCATCGTGTCAGCTGTGCCGTCGATTGCGGCATTGCCGTGAACCCGGATCAGGTGGTCGCGCAAATGGAGAGCGCCATCAACTTCGGGCTGTGCGCCGTGCTCGAGAGCGAGATCACGATCCGCGACGGTGTGGCCGTTCAGGGCAACTTCGACAGCTATCCCGTGCTTCGTATCACCGATGCACCACAGATCGACGTGCGTATTCTGAACAGCGATGCCCCGATCGGCGGCATCGGTGAACCCGGCACGCCACCGATCGCGCCCGCCGTCTGCGGGGCCATCTTTGCAGCGACCGGCAAAAGAATTCGCCGGTTGCCGCTCAGTGCCTCATTAGCCTGAATACCTCACTGATCTGAATCGCCCTCGAGGTAGTCGAGCGCAAGATTGGCGAAGGTTCTGCTCGCCATCGGGATCGCGACTTCGTCGACGTAAAAGAGTGGTGAGTGGTTCGACGCCGCAGTCAGCATGTTCTGATCGCGCGGCGTAACCCCGACGAAGTAGAAAAAGCTCGGCACTCTCTGTCCGAAGAACGCGAAATCTTCGGCACCCGTCACGAGGGGCACCGGCCGTACGTTCGCGACTCCCGCCACTCGTCGCAACGATGGCAGAACGCGCTCGGTCAACGTCGGATCGTTACGTACCACGGGATTACTGCCGGGGTCGAGTTCGAAAGTGGCGCTGGCACCGCTCGCCTCGGCGATGTTGACGACCATGCGCTCGATATTTTTGACGATCGATTCGCGCTGCTGTGGATCGAAAGTACGGATGGTGCCGACCATTTCGACATCATCCGGAATGATGTTGTGGCGGATGCCGCCTTTGATGGCGCCGACGGTCACGATCGCCGGGTTCGTCGTGATGTCCACTTGGCGACTCACCACGGTCTGCAAGGCATTGACGATCTGTGCCGAAACCACGATCGGATCGACCCCGCTCCATGGGCGTGCGCCATGGGTCTGTCGGCCCTTGACGACGATGCGATACGAGTCCGAACCCGCCATCAGCGGACCACCGCGATAGCCCACCATGCCGGAGGGCATGTTGGCGAACACGTGCAGCCCGAAGACCGCCTCGGGACGATACTTTTCGAGCACCCCTTCTTTGATCATCAACGACGCACCGCCCTCTTCGCCGACCGGCGCACCTTCTTCGGCAGGCTGGAAGAAAAACACGACGGTGCCTGGAAGCTCGGTCTTGAGGCCGGCAAACGCTTCGGCAATGCCCATCAGTACCGAGGTGTGTACGTCGTGACCGCAGGCGTGCATTACGCCGACGGTTTCGTTGCGATAGGTGCTGGTAACGCGCGAGCGGAACGGCAAATCGTTCTGCTCGACGACCGGCAGGCCGTCCATGTCGGCGCGCAGTGCAACCGTAGGTCCGGGCTTACCGCCGCGCAGCACGCCAACCACACCGGTTTTAGCCACGCCCGTCTGCACTTCAAGACCGAGCTTCTTCAGGTGCTCGGCAACGATCTTAGAGGTGCGGAGTTCACGATTGGACAGTTCCGGATTTTGATGGAAATCGCGCCGCCATTCGATCACGCGCGGTTCGAGTTTGCCGATTGCGGCGTCGAGCCGCGCGTTCAAATCTTGGGCCATGGCGCCACCTACAGCGAGGTACAGGGCAGTGACCACACCAAAGAAAACTCCGGTTGGCGATTTCGACATGTGCGTCATGGGAACCTCGTTAGATAATGCGTACCAATTCGTAGACAGACAATCGGCCGTTTCGCTCGCCCGCAGCGACGAAGCGCCCGTCCGCAGACCAGCGCAGACACGTGGGCTCGGCCACCATCAGTTGCGCATCTAGCGCCGTGGTGGCTTTGCCCGGTAACCACAACGATAACCGCCAGTCGCGCCCACCCGTGACGAGATGGTTGCCGCCGGGCTGAAAGGCAAGACACTCGATGCGATCGGTGTGACCCCTAAGTTGCAACGGACGCGAGCCTTCGGGTCCCTTGCCGCCGAAATCCCAGAGTACAACCTGCTCGTTCGCAGCAGTGGCGATATATCGCGAGTCGCCACTCCAGCTCATGATCTCGACTCGTCCCGAGTAGCCGCGCATCTGCGAATCACGCCCCGTGGACAGATGCCAGAAATGCACCGAACCATCCTGCGTGCCGGTCGCCAGAAAACGGCTGTTGGGGCTGAACGCGGCCGTGAGACACGGCGCCGCCCACTTGTAATGCCGTAACTGGAAGCGTGGCGGCTCGATGCGATGCACGACCAGCCCGCCATTCATAGCGGCCGCCAGATCACGCCCGGGTTTGTCCCAACCCAGCGCGGTCACCGTCGAGGCGAGCGGCACGAAAGCGTGCTCGAGTACCAGCGACGGGCTCCACAAAGAAATCTGCTTTGCCATGGCAGTCGCCAGTCGCTTGCCATCGGGTGACCACGCGAGCGCCGTCGTCCAGTTGATCGATGGGCGCTGTTGGGCGAGAAGACCGCCATCGGCATCGAACAGCGTGACACGCGAATCCTGTCCACTGCTCGCGAACACGCTGCCGCCGGGCCGCCAGGCAACGACCAGCGTACCCATTCCGTGCTGGCCTACGTCACGCGCCTCGAGCGCAGACTCGCCGCGCTTGCACAAAAAAACCTTGCCCTCGCCGCCCGCCACGGCAAGACGCGTCGCGTCGGTCGACCAGGCGATGTCGACGATGTAATCGTCGAGCTTGATCTCGCCGCGCAGCTCGAGGATGGCGTTCAGCGTTTTCACGCGAGACATGAGTGAAAACCAGCTTCGAGCTCCTGGCGATTTAGATTGCGACCAATGAACACCAAAGTATTTTGTCGAGTGGCGCCCGTGGCCCAAGGCCGCTCCAGTTGGCCATCGAACATCATGTGTACGCCGTGAAACACGTAGCGTCGAGCTTCGTCCTTGAGCGAAATCACACCTTTCATCCGAAAGATGTCGGCGCCACGACTCTTCAAGAGATAAGACAACCAATCGTTGAGCTTCTGCGGATCGAGCGGACGCGGATCGCTGATACCGATCGAGGAAATTTCTTCGTCATGATGATGCGAGGCGAAGGCGCGCTGCGCGACGGGCGTCGTGCCTTCCACGCGCAGGTTGAACTCCGCCGGTGCATGCTCGCAAAAAATTGTGTAGGCGCCGGCAGCAGCGACGTCGATGACGAAGTGGCTACCCTCGTGACTCACGTCGATGGAGTGCAGGACGGACCCCGCCTTCAGCGAACCCCCGCAATCGACCCCCACCGGCTCTTCGGCAAACGCGCGAACTGCAGACTCGATCGCCGACGCGAGAGCTTGATCGGTCGCCGCCTCGACGGGCAGCACCAAAAGACCGAGCCCCTTGTCATGAGCATGGTCGTGATGATGGTGATGACCCTGCGCGTCGGCGCCCGTGCGCAGCGTGTGCCGTCCTGCGAGCAGTTGGTAGACACCCGCCCACTCGAAGGGATATTGCGGCTCGAGGAAAGAGCCGTCGACCACCAGTGCACGCTGCAGATCGAAGGCACCGACGTCGAGTACCCGATCGATCGGGACGTTCGCATTTTGGGTGCGGAAAATACGCGCCGTACCGTTGATTGCACGCACCCGACGCTCGATGCGTTCGATCTCGGCCGCACCAACGAGGTCGGTCTTGTTGAGCAGAATGACATCCGCGAAGGCGACCTGCTCACCTGGCTCCTGCATTTCGTCGAGATGCCTCTCGATGTGGCGAGCGTCGACAAGCGTGACGATGGCATCGAGCAGGAACTGCTGCTTGAAATCTTCGTCCAGAAAAAACGTCTGTGCGACCGGGCCGGGATCGGCCATGCCGGTGGTTTCGACGATTATGTAGTCGAACTTATCACGACGCTTCAGTAGCTGCCCGAGAATGCGCAGCAAGTCGCCGCGCACTGTGCAGCAGATGCAGCCGTTATTGGTCTCGAAGATTACTTCTTCGGCACCGATCACCAGCTGGTGATCCACACCAACCTCACCGAACTCATTTTCGATGATGGCGATGCGCTTACCGTGGTTCTCCGAGAGGATACGATTGAGGAGAGTGGTCTTTCCAGACCCGAGAAATCCCGTCAAGACGGTGACGGGGATCCGATCCATGGTAGCCATAGGTTACAAATGATAACTTAAGGCATGGGCAGACCTTTGGAACACGTGCCGCACGATCGCGCGGCGCCCCACGATCATGCCGCCTGCATCGATCAGGCAGTGCGTACCGCCGCCGACGTTTGTGCGCAGCGTGGTCTCAAGCTCACGCCGGTCCGGCGCCGTAGTCTCGAGATCGTCTGGCGCGCGCATGCGCCGATCGGTGCCTACGACATCCTCGCCGAGCTCGCCAAGGAGCGCGACAAGGCGGCGCCGCCCACGGTTTATCGCGCACTCGAATTTCTCATCGATGCCGGGCTCGTGCACCGCATCGATTCGATCAACGCCTTCATCGGCTGCGACGAACCGGCCCGAGCACACGTTGCGCAGTTTTTGGTGTGCCGAAAATGCCACCGGGTCGTCGAAATCGACGACCCGGGCATCAATCGTTTGCTGGCAGAGAAATCGCTAGCAGCGGGGTTTCGGATCGAACCGACTTCGCTCGAAATCAAGGGGCTATGCGGCGAGTGCGAGGACGCCTGAGTCAACGCAGGGCGACCAGCCATATCCCAAGGAGCAGCAACGCGATGCCGACGAGACGCGTCAAAGTCACCGGGTGCTGTTGAAAGCCGAGTAGTCCGTAGTGATCGACGATCACGGATGCAATCATCTGACCGCCTACCGTCAACGCCAGCAGCAGTAAGGCGCCGAGACGCGGGCCGGCAAACGTGGCGACACCTACATACGCTGCGCCAAACAATCCGCCCAACCAGGCGTAGGCCGGTACCTCGGCGAAGGCGTCGCGCGCCGGCAAGGCGTGACGTGACATGACGAAGAACACGACGAGTGCTGCAAGACCGACGACGAAATTGGCGATCGTGCCGTAAATGGCGCCACCCAAAATCCGCCCCACCGCGGCGTTGAGGCCGATCTGTACGACGAGACCGACGCCAACTAGAAAAGTCAGCAGCATGAAGAAGGATTGCATGTCGTCAGCCTCCGTTCTTCGCACCGTAGCGAGTAGCGATCCAGGCGCGAACCCGCGCGCTCGACAACAAGACAAGCACGACACGCCAGAACAGACGCTTGGACAGCGGGACGCGGCGCGGAGGAATGGCAGCATAGACCGCCTTGTCCACGTCGTGGTGAGTGAGCCGGTCTGCAGGTTTTACGGAAGTCGTCACCGGCGGAAGAATAGCGGCCGAATCGACCTCCGCGCTAGGCTTGGCACACGGTGAACGAACTGCCCCAACATTCGCAGCTGCTGATCAGCCGGCTGCTCGATGCCTACTGCGCGCAGATTTGCCCACCCATCGCCCGCAATACGGTGCTGATCGGCTATCGCATCGAGGGCGATCAAGTGGTGATCCACGAGTTGCGTCGCATTCTCGGCGTCGCAGGTACACGCGAGCCGGTGCCGGTCGCGAGGTTTCGCTATCGATCTAGTAGCGGCGATTGGTTGCTCGATTATTTTAAAGAGAGACAGTGGCAGCGCTATCAGCCCCTATCTCGTAGTCAAAGTTTTCTCGAGTTGCTGCGCGAGTTCGATCTGGATCCAATCGGACTGTTTTGGGGCCGGCTCGATGGTAAGAGCCTGCGCTGGTGCAGCTCGCGCGGCCGCTGCATCGACTGCGATCTGCGTTACAAGCAGGTGCTCGGTCTTGCCGCCCCCGCTGCTCGATACGCCAGCCAAGGTCCTCAGCGTACCGTCAGTTCGACGCTGACGGTCTGCTTGCGCTCGCTGCACGCGAACACCGCACTGATCTTCGCTCCCGGCGAGTCGGGGACCACCGACTCGGCACGTACCCCGGCAGCCTGATGCGCGTAGTCCGGAACGAGGCCGAACGAGACGCGTCGCGGTGCCGTCGAGGACACGGCGCCGGAGTTGCCCGCTGCGTTGCCGCCGATCGCGCCGCCACTCGCTGCTTTGTTGATCGTCACGGTCAACGGGCCGGGACGCTGCAGCAGATTATCGAGCGCTTCGCGGGCGACGCTCGCCACTTTCACGAGACTGACCTGACCCGGTATTTTTGGTCCATGTTTAATGTTCGTGAAAGGGACAGGAGACGTGGACGATGGCGAAGCAGAGATACACGACCGAGGCGATCATCCATGAGCTTCGAGAGACGGATGCGCTGATCGGTCAGGGGCAG
>SXGR01148220.1_pt1 | contig 14647 bp, 5 predicted proteins | sample 3174711 | NCBI WGS metagenome assembly SXGR01 (sample SAMN11356860, study PRJNA531348) | freshwater metagenome | isolation source: freshwater sample F1-60 | place: China: Fuxian Lake, Yuxi | collected 2017-12-25
CGGCCGCCTGAGCAACACCGGTGAGGACATCGAACTCGAAGACGCCGCCGGCAACCGCGTCGATCTCGTGAACTACGCGGATCAAGGCGAATGGGCCGTCCGCCGCCGCGCCACCGTTTCAGGCAACACCAACGGCTGGGAATGGCTGGCTCCGCATGACGGCGAAGGCCGCACACTCGAACTCCGCAATGCCGCCCTCGACAACAACACCGGCCAGAACTGGACTTCGAGCACGGCCGACGGCGGCACGCCGGGTTGGCGCAACACTGTTGCCACGACCAATCTTCCGCCCCTGATCCTCGAAGCTGCGCATTTCCCGATTGTCCCTCGCAGTTCCGATCCCATCACCATCACGGCCCGGCTCGCGGACGATCAAGGCAACCCCCGCGCCACACTCCGCTGGCGCAACGCCACCACGGTTAGCCCCGGCAACTTCGCCACGACCACCATGCACGATGACGGTGCGCATGGTGACGGCGATGCCGGTGACGGCGTCTTTGGTGTCATCTTGCCAGCCCAGAACAATCGCACGGTCATCGAGTATTACCTCGCAGCCCAAGGCACCGACGACCAAGGGAGCAACGATCGCACATGGCCGGCTCCCGCTTTGGAAACCAACGGCACCCCCGTCCAAGCCGCGAACGCTCTTATTCAGGTTGATGACGAGGAATACTCCGGCAATCAGCCCCTTTACCGCCTCATCATGACCGAAAGCGACCGCGTCACTTTCAACGGCCACAACCGGAACATCGAAACCGAGTTCAACGTCACGTTCGTCGCCGTGCAGCCCGCTTCACCGCTGGCCGCTCCCGGCTCTGCATCCGCAGAGGTTCGCCACAACGCCTCGATCCGTTACCGCGGAGCCGGCAGCCGCGGGCGCAATCCCCCAACCCTGCGCCTCAACCTGCGCAGCGACGCAAAGTGGCAGAACAAGAGCGCCATCAACCTCAACAGCCAGGCCCCGCACAGTCAGGTCATCGGCGGCCAGGTCAGCGTGCTGGTCGGCCTCCCGAGCGAATACGCCCGGGCCGTGCAGCTTCGCTTCAACGGCGTGAACCTCGCCACGCCCGCCATGCACAACAGCTACGCCGCCGTCGAGGCCACCAACGGCGAGACCGTCGGCGAACACCTGCCAGACGACGGTGACGGCAACGTGTATCGCGCCTCCATCGGCTCGCACACCGCGACCCTGAATTACCTCGGCACCAGTCCGACTGCCTACCAGAACTCCGGGTATTCCAAGACCTCCAACAAGACTGCCAACGACTGGACCGATCTCATGGCGCTGACCTTCGCGCTTGATCCCGCCACCACGGGCGACGCGGACTACGTCGCGGCAGTGCGCCGCAATGTGAACGTCGATCTGTGGCTCCGCTACTTCGCCATGTGCAGCATCATGGAATACACGGAGACCAGCCTCGCCAACGGCCGCGGCGATGACTACGGCCTCTATCGTGGCTTCAGCGATCCCCGCTTCATCATCCTCCCCCACGACTTCGACACGATCTTCAATCAGGGCGATACCGGCGGCAACGTGAACGAATCCATCTACGTCGCCGCCAATGGCATCGTCACCACCATGAACCGGTTCCTGTTCCATCCGGAGTTCAACCCTCTGTTCCAGGCGGAATTCCGCCGCCTGCTCTCCACCACGTTCGCAACGAACAATCTCTTCTCGCTGATCGATCAGCATCTCGGCGACTGGGTTTCGCCAGCGACCATCACCGGCATGAAGACCTTTATCGCCGCCCGCAACGCCGCCGTGCTCGCGCAGCTCGATCCGCTGCCCACGCTCGTCCGCGCCAGCGTCACCGGCGAACCCGCCACGCCGACGTGGCTCGATGCCGCCACGCTTCAAGTCGCCGGTGAAGGCCTCACTCACTATCGCTTCGCCATCAACGGCGGCAGCTACGGCCCGGAAACTCCCGTCGCCACGGCCATCGGTCTGAGCGGCCTCGCCGATGGCAGCTACACCGTCAGCGTCATCGGCCGCGATGCCGCTGGCACCTGGCAATCCACCAATGCCCCGACGCTCTCCCGCACCTGGACTGTTCTCTCCACGCTCCGCCGCGTGATCTTCAGCGAAATCCTCGCCCGCAACACTGCCGCCGTTTCCGTCGGCGGCGCGTTCCCGGATATCATCGAGCTCTACAACCCGCGTGCGACCGTCGTCGCCCTCGGCGGTGTCCGCATCGGGAAATCTGGCGGCGCACAGTTTGAATTCCCCGCCGGAGTCACCATCCAGGCCGGAGGTTATCTCTCCATCGTGTGCGACCCCGGACTCGCCAGCGTCCCGGCCGACATGATCCTGAACAACCGCTTCGCCCTCGACGGCGATGGCGGTGAACTACTCCTCCTCGACGCCCCGGCCAACGGCGGCGCGGAACTTGACCGCCTGCAATACGGCTTCCAGCTCTCCGACCGCTCCATCGGCCGCGACACTCGCGGGCATTGGACGCTGTGTGTCCCGAGCTTCGGTGCTCCCAACGTCCTCGCGCCCGCCAGCAACACCGCCGCCGTGCGCATCAACGAATGGCTCGCCAGCGGCCTGCCGCCGTTCTCCACGGACTTCATCGAGCTCCATAATCCCGAGCCGCTGCCCGTGAACATCGGCGGGCTTTACCTCACAGATCTCATCTACGGCCAACCCTTCCGCCATCGCCTCGCGCCGTTGAGCTTCCTCGCCGGCCAGTCCTACAAAGTGTTCCTCGCCGACGGTAATCCGGAGAACGGCCCGGATCATCTCTCGTTCAATTTGAACTCCACGCTCGGCGAGATCGGCCTCGTCCGCGCTGACGGCTCCGTGGTGGACGCCGTGATCTACGGCGCGCAACGCGACGGCATCTCCCAGGGCCGCGTGCCCAACGGCGGGCCCGGAATCAAGTTCCTCAATCCGCCCACTCCCGGCGCTCCGAACCCCGTGCCTCCCACGCCCATCCCGCCGCAGTTGGTAAATCTGCTGCCGCTCAACGACACCTTCCTCTGGCGCTACGAACAATCCGGCACTGACCTCGGCACCACTTGGACTGCGCCTGATTTCAACGACTCCGCCTGGCCGACTGGCAACGCGCTGCTCGCCCGCGAAGATTTCGGTGTCTCTCCCGAACCGATTCGCACCGTCCTAACCACGGGCACCGGCAAGATCACCTTTTACTTCCGCACTCGCTTCAACGTGCCGGCGGGATTGAACGTCTCCGAATTGCAGGTCAGCTACCTCATCGATGACGGCGCGGTGTTCCACCTCAACGGCGTCGAAGCCGGCCGCTTCAACATGCCCGGTGGAAACATCGCCTTCAACACGCAGGCCAGCTCTTCGCACGAAGCCAGCAGCTACGAGACCTTGAACCTTAGCCTTGCGAACCTCGTCCCCGGCGAGAACGTCCTCGCCGTCGAAGTCCACCAGAACGGCAACAACAGCTCCGACGTTGTCTTTGGCATGAGGCTCGACGCTGTGATCCTGACCAACACACCGACCTCCGCCGGACTCGTCCTCAACGAAATCCTCGCCAACAACCAGTCCGTCACCAACGCCGACGGTTCCGTGTCCGACTGGATCGAACTGCGCAACCCCTCCAACACCGCCGTCGATCTCGCCGGCATGAGCCTCACCGACGACGTCACCGACCCGCGCCGCTGGGTTTTCCCGCAGGGCTCCGTCGTCGCGGCCAACGGCTACCTCGTCGTTCTCTGCGACGCCGGTGTTCCCGCCTCAACCAACACTTCCGCGACGCTCAACACCGGCTTTGGCCTCAACGCTTCGGGTGACGAGATTTACCTGTTCAACCAGCCGTCCACCGGCGGCGAACTGCTCGATGCCGTCGTCTTCGGCCTGCAAGCACGCGACCTCAGCATCGGCCGCTCGCCCGCCAACAACACCAACTGGATCGCCACCGTGCCCACGCGCGGCACGGACAACCTCGCCGCCGCACTCGGTGATCCCGCGCTGCTTCGCATCAATGAATGGATGGCGAACCCCACGTCCGGTGACGACTGGATTGAGCTCTTCAACGGAGCCGCCCAACCCGTCGCCCTCGCCGGCTTCGGCATCACGGACGACTTGAACGACCGCTTCAAGAATCGCCTCCCGGCGCTCTCTTTCATCGGTGCAGGGGCCGACGGCTTCCAGCGTTTCGAGGCTGACAACGATCCCGACGCCGGTGCGAACCACCTGAGCTTCCGGCTCTCCGCCGGTGGCGAATCTCTTGGCATTTTCAACGCGGCCGGGCAGGCCATCGACAGCGTGTCCTTCGGCGCGCAGATCGAGGGCATCTCGCAGGGCCGCCTGCCCGACGGCAGCGGCAACATCCTCGCCTTCCCCGGCCACGCGACTCCGGGCGACGCGAACTTCCTGACGCTCGCCGACATCGTGATCAACGAAGTGCTCACCCACTCCACGTTGCCGCGCGAAGACGCCATCGAGTTGCACAGCATCGGCGCGAACGGCATCGACATCTCCGGCTGGTACCTCAGCGACGCGCAGAACCGCCCGCTGAAATTCCGCATCCCGGACGGGACCATTCTCCCTGCTGGCGGCTTCGTGGTCTTCTACGAGAATCAGTTCAACACCTTCAATCCCGGCACGCCGTTTTCGCTCAGTTCGGCGCAGGGCGACGAAGTCTTCCTCAGTCAGGCGCTCGCTCCCGCGACGCTCTCCGGCTATCGTGCCGCGGCGAACTTTGGCGCGGCTGCGGAAGGCGTTTCCTTCGGCCGCCATCTCACCAGCATTGGCGCGGACTTCGCAGCGATGGCGCTGACGACCTTCGGCGAGGACTCGGCCACCACGATCGAAGGCTTCCGCGCCGGCAACGGCCTCGCGAACACCGGGCCGCTCGTCGGGCCCGTGATTATCAGCGAGATCATGTATCACCCGCCGGATGTCATCGCCGGCGGCATCACCAACGACAACGAGCTCGATGAATTCATCGAGCTGCGCAATCTCTCCGCCGAACCCGTGGCGCTCTTTGCCGGCACGAATTCCTGGCGCTTGCGCGACGCGGTGGACTTCGAGTTCCCGGCCGACTTCACGCTTGCGGGCGATGCCCGCATCGTCGTCGTCAGCTTCGATCCGATCACGAACGCCGCCGCGCTCGCAGCGTTCCAGCTTCGTCACGGCATCGACAACTCGGTCACGCTGCTCGGCCCGTGGCGCGGCCGGCTGGCGAACAACTCCGAGAACATCGAGCTCTACCGGCCCGACCCGACGAACGCGGAACTCGGCGCAGGGAACGCGGGGCAGGTGCCGTTCATCCTCGTCGATCGCGTTCGGTATGCGGACACGCTGCCGTGGCCTGCGCTGGCCGATGGCACTGTCGCCGCGCCCGGTCTTTCGCTGCATCGCCGGGGTTCCGCCACGTATGGCAATGACCCGGTGAACTGGATCGCCGCCCCGCCGTCGCCCGGTGCCGGCAACAACCCAGCCGCGCTCATCCCGCCGGCCATCACCAGCTTCACACCGCCGCAGGTGCTGGCCGCAGGCGCATCGATCACGCTCACCGTGCAGGCCGCCGGCGGAGGCACGCTGGCCTATCAATGGCGCAAGGACGGCGTGCTGATCGCGGGCGCGACTGGTGTTTCGCTGTCGCTCTCGAGTTTCAACGCCGCCAGCGCAGGAACGTATTCCGTCCTCGTCGCCAACGGCGCGGGTGCGGCGTCCGCCTCCACCGTGATTTCGCTCGGCGCGCCGCCGTCCATCGTGCGTCCGCCCGCGAATCAAGTCGTCGAGCCGGGCGGAACCGCCACGTTCAGCGTGCTCGCGGCCGGCACGGAACCGCTCGCGTATCAGTGGCAGTTCAGCAACACGGACCCCGCAGCGTGGTCGCCCGTCGCCGATGGAACGAACGCCGCACTATTGCTCATGGGTGTGCAGGCGGGGAACGCGGGCAGCTACCGCGTGATCGCTTCCAACGCCTACGGTATCGCCACCAGCGCGGTGGCGCGGCTGTCGGTCGTGTTCCCGCCGGTGATTCTCGCGCAGCCTGTGGGCACGAACATTCTCACGGGGCAGACGTTCGTGCTCTCGGTCGCAGCCGGCGGTACGGAGCCGTTGCGCTATCAGTGGGACTTCACCAACGTCGATCCCGGTGCAGCGGAACCCGGTTCCTGGTTCCCGATTCCGTGGGGGACGAACGCACATCTGGTGGTCACCAATGCGCCGCTGGAGGCATCCGGCTTCTTCCGCGTCCGCGTCTCGAATGTCCTCCGCACGGTGACAAGTGACACGGTGCGCGTGGAGATTCTGCCGCCTCCGCAGGCCGTGGTCGTGGCCTCGGACTCCGTCGCAACGGAGCCGGGCGCGAACCCGCCCGCGGACACCGCCGTGTTCACGTTCACGCGCAACCGCGTCACAGACCAGCCGCAACAGATCTTCTTCACCGTCAGCGGCACGGCGTTGCCGGGAGTGGATTACGTCGCGCTGACCAGTCCCGCGATCATTCCGGCCGGTTCCAATTCCGTTTCTATCGAGGTCGTTCCCCTGGACGACTCCCAAGCCGAGAGCAACGAAGTCGTGTTGGTGACGGTCATCGCAGGGCCGGACTACACGCCCGGCCCTTCCGCGATCGCAGCGGCGGTGATCTCCGACGACGACAACCAGCGCCCGGTGCTGACCTTCCTCTCGCCGACGAACGGCGCGGTGCTCGTCTTCCCGACAAACGTCCCGGTGGCGGTCACCGCGACGGACGCGGACGGCTCAGTCACCCGCGTGGAGTTCTACGGGAACAGCTTCACGAACCTGTTGGGCACGGACACCAACGCGCCGTTCGGCCTGACGTGGTCAACCGCGCCCGCCGGCGCGAATACGTTGTATGCGGTCGCCTACGACAACCTCGGTGCGGTCGGCGTGGGTATCTCGCAGTTCGTGTTGAACCAACTGCCGCTCGTCGCGCTGACTGCGCCGCTGGACGGGACGAATTTCGCCGCCGGCTCCGACATCGCGCTCGCGGCCAGCGCGGTGGACGCGGACGGAACGATCAGCTTCGTCGACTTCTACGCGGGTGGCATTCTGCTGGGGACGGACTTCACGTCGCCGTATCGCTTCACCTGGAACACCGTGCCAGAGGGCTCGTACTCGCTGCGCGCCGTGGCGACCGACAATCGCGGCATGGCGCGTTCGTCCCTTCCAGTGACTATCACGGTGGGGCAGCCCGCACCGGTCTTCGCGGACGGTTTCGCGCAACGGATGGTGATGCAGGGCTGTTCGCGCACGGTGCTGGGAACGAACATCACCTTCACCCGCGAACCCGGCGAGCCGCGCCACGCGAGCCGCGCCGGCAACCACTCCGCGTGGTTGAGTTGGACAGCTCCGGCGAGCGCTCCGGTGACGATCGACACCTACGGAAGCGACTTCGACACGGTGCTCGGTGTTTACACCGGCAGCGTCGTATCGAACCTGACCGTGATCGCGGCGAATGATGACTTCAACGGCGACACGATCCTGAGCGCAGTGAGTTTCAACGCGACTGCCGGAACGACGTATCATTTCGCCGCGGACGGCTATGGCACGAACGGAACCATCGTCGGCGGCAACGCAGGCCGCATCGTGTTGAACGTGGACTTCAAGAACACGCTGCCCGCTATCGTGACGCAGCCGACGAGCCTGACAGTGCCGCAGGGGACCACAGTGACGTTGAGCGCGAATGTCTGCGGGCCGGGGACGCTGACGTATCGCTGGCGCTTCAACGGCGCGAACATCCCGGGTGCGACGAACACCTTCCTCCGCATCGCCGGGACACAGGGCGCGGCGTCCGGCGACTACACGCTCGTGGCCGCGAACGCGTCCGGTTCGGTGACGAGCATCGTCGCCACGCTGACCGTTCAGGCCGCGCCGACCATCACTGCCCAGCCGCAGTCCTTCACCGTGGCGCGCGGATTGAACGCCGCCTTCGTCGTGATCGCCAGCGGGTTCCCGCCGTTGACCTACCAGTGGCGTTACAATGGCTCCAACCTAGACAGGGAAACATCGAGCATCCTGACGTTGCCCAACGTGCAGGGGCGGCAGGAAGGGAATTATTCTGTCGTGGTCTCCAACCAGTTCGGCATCACCACCAGCTCAAACGCGACGCTGCTGGTGGATGACGGTCTGCGTATCAATCGCTCCGATCTTCTTCTCAGCCGCACGAACTCCTGGCGTTTCGACGCCAGCGGCAACAACCTCGGCACTGCCTGGCGCGCGCCGGAGTTTGACGATATCGGCTGGTCGAACGGCACCGCGCTCTTCGGTCAGGAGACCGTGGGCGTCTATCCGTGGGCCATCCAGACGCCACTGCCGCTGAACAACATTCTCACCTACTACTTCCGAACGAAGTTCCAGCTCCCAGCCATCGGCTACACCAGTCTCGAAGTCCGCGCCTATGTGGATGACGGCGCGGTGTGGTACCTGAACGGCCGGGAAGCCGCGCGCCTCCGCATCGCCGGCAATCCGCCCGTGGACGGCGTGACCAGCACAACTCTCGCTTCGAGCGCCCCTGAAGGCGTGCTCGCTGTCCTGAGCCTGCCACTGACCAACGTCCTTACGGGTGAGAACACGATCGCGGTCGAAGTGCATCAGCAGAACGCGACCAGCTCGGATGTCGTCTTCGGAATGGAGTTCTACGCGCTGGTCGGAATCACCAACCGTCCGACGGTGCTTCCGCCGGTGATCACGCCGTTCGGCACAGACGTCACCCTCACTGGCATCGGTGGACGCGACTACGCGCTCGAGTTCTCCACCAACCTCGTGAACTGGAGCACCGTCGCCACCTGGACGAACTTCACCGGGATGACGAACTACTTCGATCCGCTCCCACCGTCCCCCGACAATCGGACGCGATTCTACCGCGGCCGCTGGCTGCGCTGAACGAAGGCGGGTATTGGTGGAGTCTTCAAACATCGCCCGCAATGCGGCGGGCGGTGGGAGAAATTCCCTGCATCGCAGCAGCGCTGCACCACCGGTTCGCAACAACTGCAACGCGCGCTGCGGTAGGGCGAACCTGTTGGTTCGCTTCAGGCATACGCCAATCGGCTCACGGACGCACCATCACGTCGCCTCCGTTTGTCGTTTGCTCCGCCCGCGCTTTCGCGTATCAACTCGTCCGCATTTGAGCGCATCCATGACCATTGCCGAACTTCACTCCAACGAAGAACTCCGCGTCCACGAATTCCCCGTGGTCGAGCAGAAGAACTTCCTCGCCCATGCCGGCGTCTGTCCCCTGCCCCGCCGCGTCGTCGATGCGATGACCGACTACACGTTGCTCGGCTCGCTTAACGATCAGGAGGAAGCGTTCCCTGGCTCCCGCATCATGGAGGCCCGCCAGTCCGCCGCCCGCCTGCTCAACGCCCAACCAGATGAGATCGCGTTCGTCGGCCCAACCTCGCTCGGCCTCAGCATGGTCGCCAACGGCCTGCACTTCCGGCGCGGGGAAAACATCCTCATCTACCACGATGACTATCCCTCGAACGTCTATCCGTGGATGGCGCTCGCCGAGAAAGGCGTGCAAGTGCGCCTGATGAACATCCGCGAGTTCGGCCGCATTCGGAACATCGACGTCATCGGGCAGGTGGACGAAAACACGCGCCTCGTCGCGCTTGCCTCCTGCCATTTCGTCACCGGCTGGCGCATCGACATCGCGGGTATCGGCAAACAACTCCGCAGCCGCGGCATCCCCTTTTGCATCGATGGCATCCAGACGCTCGGCGCGTTTCCGACGAGCGTCGAACACGTGGATTACCTCGCCGCTGATGCGCACAAGTGGCTGCTCGGCCCTTGCGCCGCCGGCATTCTCTACGTTCGGAAGACGCTCCAGGAAAAACTCAGGCCCCGTATCCTCGGCTGGCACAACGTCCGTTGCGCGAACTACGTTGCCCAGGAAACGATCGTTCACCCGCCTGACAGCCGCCGGTTCGAGGCCGGCTCCGCGAACCTCGTCGGACTCGCCGGGCTTCAGGCTGGCATGGATCTCCTGCTCGAAGTCGGCATCGAGAACATCGCAACGGAACTCCTCCGCAAACGCGCGCTTCTCGTGCCAGCGCTTCAGGAGAAAGGCTACGCCGTCCTCGGCGGCTCCGCGCCCGTCGAGCACGCCAGCGGCATCGTCACCTTCTACAAACCCGACGGCGACATGCCCGCGCTGCACGCCAAGCTGACCGAATCGCGCATCATCACAAGCCTTCGCGCCAACCGTGCCGGTCAGCGCTACATCCGCCTCTCACCGCACTTCTACAACACCGACGCAGAGCTCCATCGACTCCTCGAACTGCTCTAGAGCCTGTCATGGACTTTGGAAGAGGGAATGGAGCATGAGGGAGGCGAAGGCCAGCCAGTGGTAGCCGGCCAGCGTGCCGGCCAGTCGTTCGTGGTCGCGGGCCAAGCGGCGGAATCTGGCCGCCCAGGCAAAGTTTCTCTCCATCACCCAGCGTCGTGGCAGGAGCACAATGCCGCGTTTGGCTTCGTGGTGTTTGATCACTTTGAGTTTCATGCCGTGCGCGGCAGCGTCCGCCGCCGGTTGCTCTCCGGTATAGCGTTGATCCACATACGCCAGTTCCACGTTTCCCCCGGTGGCTGACTGGACCGCTTGTGCCAGTTCCGCCACTTGCGCGCGGTCCTACTCGTTGGCCGCCGTGCTTTCAACGCCAGCCCCGACCACCGCAGCAGTGTGCGCAAATCCGCGGTCATGGTTTCAAAACATCCCGCCCGCAGCCAGCGCTGGGTCTGTTGCTGCACAGGCTGCCAGGGCGGCGGGTCGTTGGGCATCATCTGCCACGGGCAGCCCGCGCGGATGAACCAGCGCAGTCCGTTGTAGAGTGCGCGCAGGGAGTGTTCGCGTTGAGGAGCGTCCTCCTTCACCAGGGTCAGATAGGGCGCGCAGAAGGCCCACTCTTCATCGCTCACGTCACTGGGACACGAAATAGGCGGTGGTGCTCATCTGGGAGCGCCACCGCCTTTCGATTTAGAACGACCAGTTACTTCACGGCGTCACCGTGCGGTAGAAGCGTCGTGACGCGGGCGCGTTGGTGTCGCGGAAGAGGACGGGAATGTTCGTGCCCGGGATGGTGCGGAGGGTGGTCCAGTCGACGAAGTTGCTTGAGCCTTGCACACGGTAGCTGCGACCGCGCTGGGTTTGCAGGGTGAACTCAAACGCAGAACCGACGAGACGGGCGGCACCGAGTTGGGGGGGAACGACCGGCGCTTGCACAGTGTCGATGACGGCGCGGAAGCTCGCGAGTTCGGTGCTGAACTGCGTGTCGCCGAAGCCGAGGTGGTTCACGAGCAGTTGCCACGGCTGGTGGCTGGGCGAGTTGGTCACGCCGTTGATGACGGCGAAGGTCGGCTGGCCGGAGGCTTGCAAACTGAATCTCACCCGGTTCGTGCCGAGGCCGGGACCGTAGTCATTCACTGTGATGCCGAAGCCCTGCTGTGTGATGAAGGTTTCGGTGTCGGCCTGGTAAATGGAGCGCGGTTCCTGGTTTACGGCGACGTGGATGACGGGGACGCCGTAGGGATTTCCGCCTCGATTCGCATACCAGTCCGTGATGCCGACATCAACCTGCGGCGCGGCGGCGACGCAGAAGGGACACCACACGGCGAACCATTCGAGGAAGACGATGCGCCCGGCGAAGTCCGAGAGACGCACGGCGCCGCCCGGGGGAACAATGGTGCCGTCGGGCCGAGTGAATTGCCGGCGCGCAGCGAAGGTGAAGTTGGTGACGATGTCGCCGACGCGATAGGTCGCAGCGTGCGCGGACTCGATGCCCTGCGTCAGCGAGAGCGTGAGGAGGAGCATCCGTGTCCAGTGTTTGAGGAATCCAATCGTGTTCATTTTGGAGGGAGTGTTAGTGTGTTGATCAAATTTCGATGTTCCACGCGGCTCGGACGAGAATCCAAGTGCGGTCCTTGTAGAGATTGGTGAGCGGAAGCGTGCCGACTTCCAGTGGCTTGTATTGCGACCGCATCGGCGATACGGAGAAGCTGAAGAAATTGTGCTCACCCAGATACTTAAGGCCGAGGCCGGCCTGGTAGGTCTGCAAACCCGGCCCGGCTGTGGAGAGCAGTGAGGAGTTCTCGATTTCGCCGGTGTCGTGGTAGTAGAGGCCGGAGACGTTCACGAGCCATTGCGGAGTGATCTCATATTCCATCGTCACACCGACATTCCACGCCCGCAGAGTCGGGTCTTCGTGCGTGTAGCCGCCGGATGTGCGCCAGACCCAGCGTTCGCCGAGTGCAACATTCACGGAGCCGCGATAGGAGTAACGCGGGTCACGGTCGGTGGTGAGCGTGAGTTGCAATTCGTGCAACGTGCGGATGCGGCGGGTCACCACATTCGCAAACTTCAGTGAGGGCGCATAGGTGTGGAGGATGTCGCGCCCATGCTCCAGGTTCGGCGTGGGATTCTCGGCGTTACCATCGGGGAGATCCCAGCCGGGGGCGATTTGATCGTAGGCGTAAGCAAAGCCGGCATCGATGAATCCAGTGGTCGGTTGATATTCCCAGCGCAACGTGGCGGCGGTGCTGAAGCCCTGCGGATTGGACGAGTAGTAGAGCGGGTCCGCGCTGAATCGCTGGCGGTAATACTCACTAAACCAGAGCGAACGATAGTCAGTGAAACCATCATAGACCTTGCCTGAACCGGCGAGCGTCAACGAGTCGCCCAGTTTTCGATCCGCCCCGATCTGGCCTGCGAAATAGTTCTCGAGGAGAGACCGTGGTGAAGTTTGGAAGTCGAAGGCTCGGAATGGCTCGTAGTCTTCCGCGATGGTGTTGTAGGTCAGCCCGACATTCCATTTCGTGCCGCCTCGCTGTTCGCCGTAGCGGACGCCCGTGGAAGTGATTTGCACATCCGAGGCCAGCATCGCGTCGAAGGAGACTTCGCCCCGGCGGATCGTGGGCGCTGCCGTGGCTTCCTCGATGGACGGGGCGCGGCGGCTGGTCCGGCGAATCGACGCCGTCTTGCGCGGTTGCACGCCATCGATGATCTCGCGCAGCTTCTTCGTGCCTTCAAACCCGGAGCGCTTGTAAAGCACGCGAAACTCCGGTGCGCGTGTGCCATCGATAATGACGAGGAACGGCGTGCCCGCACCACCGAGTTCCTCCAGGAGCGCGCCATTGAAATCGTTCAGCACGAACTCCAACCCGGCCTGCTTGATGAATTGCGCGGTGAGCTTCGGGTTGTCCTTCTCGATGTTGATGGAGACGACGCGCACCGGCACGCCGTGGGGGTTGCCCTTCTTTCCGGCGTAGTACTTCTGGATGCCGCCCTCGACCTCCTGAGAGGCGCGCTTGCAAGGCACGCACCAGTAGGCGAAGAAATCGAGCACGACAACCTCGCCCGCGAAGTCCGCGAGCTTCACCTTCTCCCCCGTTTCCCACTTCGGCAGTTCAAACGCAGGCGCAGTGGTCGCAGCGGCGAAGACGGATAAGGTCTGCAGGCAGATTGAAAGAACCAGTCCGACGACAGCAAAGCAGCGAATTGGAAGTTGAATGGGACTCATAACTCAACGACAGGAAGTACAGCCGGAGTTTTGCGCGCCGCCCGAGCCGGCGAATCCGGGGGCGAGTTGCGAAAGAAGTTTAGGCGAGTTGTAGGAGAACACCGCCAGGTCCGTGAACAGCATGTTCGGCTTCGCTACTAGTCGCTGCTGGTGCATGGGGGGCGCGGCACAGCCGACAAAGGAGGTCAGCGCAACGAGGGAAAGGCAGCGTCTCAAGACAAGCCGACACGCGTGATTCGGCGGCTGGATTCTGTGATTCATCTGTAATGAGAGATCGACAGCGCGGTTTTCTTCCCGCAAAGAGAAGTGGAATTTCAGAGTGATTCGTGCGCGGAATCACGGTGTTTCTCACCAAAAGGCACCAGGGCAACACACGATGACGGCGCGTTCTTTCGTTGGAACGGTGGTGAAGTGAATCCCGAATGCCTTGCTGTCATCGGTGCGTTCCTTGACGTAGCTCTCGGCGGCTTCGCGAGTGTCGAAGAACTTCCGCTGCCGTTTGCCGTCCGGCCCTTGGGCCTCGTTTACCCGGAAACGAACTTTTCCGTGGTGAATGACCTTTGTTACTTTCATGCGTTCCTTTGGCTTGGTGCCTTTTGGTGCCCCGAAAAGGGTGAGAAGAGGACCGGAAGAGTCCGAAGTGAGCCGAAGCAACGAACGTGGGGAAACCCCTGAAAACAGGGGCGTTTATGCGCCAAACCTTAGCTTTGGAGGGGGGAATGGATTGGTGCCCACGACAGGACTTGAACCTGTACGATGTTACTCACTAGAACCTGAATCTAGCGCGTCTGCCAATTCCGCCACGTGGGCAACCGCATCAGCGTTCTAGTTAATAAGGATCGGAACCCCAAGGAGCAAGGAACTATCTCGCGCCTGTCGTGTAGTTTTCGAAAACGAAACAAAGTTCGGGCCATATCCCGCTCAAGCCTGCACCGTGCACGGACTCCCGGCCGTTGACGCAAGTCCCCGTTCCGTCTGAAACGCGATCGAAGGGCCCCAAAAATGTCGCGCGCCGCGGGAGGCGTTCGTCAGCCGCCTACTTCCGCCTTCGCCTCGGCAGCGAGCGCGGTGCTGAGGTAACGTTCGCCGGTCGAGCAGGCGATGGTGACGATGGTCTTGCCCTTGTTCTCCGGGCGTTTGGCGACCTCGATCGCGGCAACGACGTTCGCGCCCGTGGAGATGCCGA
>SXGR01007384.1_pt1 | contig 14642 bp, 14 predicted proteins | sample 3174711 | NCBI WGS metagenome assembly SXGR01 (sample SAMN11356860, study PRJNA531348) | freshwater metagenome | isolation source: freshwater sample F1-60 | place: China: Fuxian Lake, Yuxi | collected 2017-12-25
AGCCGCCGGAACATGCGTATTTTGTTTTGGCAACGACGGAAATTCACAAAATTCCGGAGACGATTATTTCAAGGTGTCAGAGGTTTGATTTTAAAAGAATTGCGAGCGGCGCGGTTGTTGAGAGGCTAAAATATATTGCGGGTCTTGAAGGGATTGAAGCGGAAGAGGAGGCGCTGGAGGCAATTAGCAAATATAGCGAAGGAGGGCTGAGGGATGCGATTGGTTTGATGGAGCAGTTGACAGTTGGTGGCCGGTTGGCGGCCGCAAATGTGCAGGAGATTTTGGGGCTGACAAGTTTTTCAATTTTGGATTACTTGCTTGCCGCTTTGACGGCGAAAGATGTTTCTGCTGCTTTGAAGCTGATTCATTCTTTGCATGATCAGGGCAGTGATTTGAAACAGTTTACTCATGAATTTGTTGATCGCTTGCGGCAGGAATTGCTTTTGGCGGTGGAGCGGAGTGATAAGGCGGGTGTGGAGAAATTTTTGCGGCTGGTGGATGTTTTTCAGGAGGCCCAGCAGAGGTTAAATGTTTCCTCGATTCCACAATTACCTCTAGAGATTGCGGTGATTTTGGCGATGGGATTTGCGGCAGAAAAAGTGGCGGAGATTCTGCCAGTGGCGGCGACGAAAGCACCGGAGGCTCCAGTTTCTGTTGAGGCGCCTGTTATTGAAAAAGCTGTGGAGGCGCCGAAGCCGATTGTTCAGGATGTAAAGGAAATTCCGCGTGAACATAAGGCGATTTCTGGAGAGATTACAATTGCGACAATTAAAGAAAATTGGGCGCGAGTGATTGAGCGAATAAAAAATCCGGGGCTGAGAATGTCGGTAAAAAATGGTGTACCGGTGGCCTTGAGCGGTAATGATCTGCGGCTAGAATTTTCGACGAGTTTTTATCGAAACCAGGTGATGGAAGGAGGAAATCATGGAGATGTTGAGTCGGTGATGCAGGAGCTTTTTAATCACCCATTTAAAATTGTGGCAGTGGTGAAGGCGCTGGATATTAAGCCTGTTGTAGAAGAGGAGAAATTTGTAGCATCTGTGCCTGCGAGCTCGGATGAGTTGGTGGACACGGCGTTGGATATTTTTGGTGGAGAGGTGGTGGAGTAAACTAAAATCTTTCATGGTTTTAAAATTCAATCTTAAAATTGGTGAAACCAGGTTTCATACAAAGGATGATAAGGAGTATAAAATTGCCTGTGATCTTTTCAAAAATCATGACCATAAGGATAAACCAATCTATTACTATCATGATGGAATGAAGGATGATGATATAGTGGCAACAGTTGAAGGCAATGACTCTCCTACTTATGATTCGCCTTATTCAACAACAGTTAAGGACAGATGGACGGTTTTTAGAGAAAATGTCGTTATTGAATTTAAAAGAAATGGAAATTCTCTTGATGTGCAAATAAAAGAAAAATGAGACGTCTTCAAAGACGTTTTTGTCCGGACAAAATTTTGACTTTTAGGGAATTGGTGCTTTTGATATAATATTACTGATGTCAAATCTCTCCGCGGAACCATCCTAGCCCCTCTTGCCATCGGCAGCCTCAATTTAGCAATCAAAGTTAAAATATTCTTAAAATCTTTGGAAAAGTTTTTGACTTTTAAGGAATAGATGCTTTTGATATATTGCTTTAGATGAAAAAACTTTTTTTAATTATAGTCGCTTTAATACTAGTCATTGTACTTCTTGGTTCAATTGACACGTATCGTTTTTCAAATGGGAAAAACCCGATATTCGCCTTGTATAAAACTTCATATACAGATGGTGGAACAACTTTCTATTATGGGCCGGGCTACCAGCTTATTGATTGGTATATATTGGGTTATGATCAAGAAAAAGAGAAATCCTTTTATTCAACAAAAAGAGAGATAAAAATTTTCCCCTTTTTTCTCTATGGATATTCAGCTGAAGAGATAGATAAGAGTGATTTTGAAATAGTTTGGGAATAGTTTAAAGAAGGGCTTTGAAGTCCTCTTCCGACAATATCTGGATTCCGTATTCCTGGGCTTTTTTCAGTTTGGACCCGGCGTCTTCGCCAACCACTAGATAGTCGGTGTCTTTGGTGACGGAGGAGTGGATTTTGCCGCCTTTTTGTTTGATTAGGGCTTTGGCCTGGTCACGGGTGAAGGACTCCAGCGAACCGGTGATGACGAAACTTTTGCCGCTGAGGGAGCCGGTAGTTGAGAGGCTGGAGGTTTCGAGGCGGATGCCGACTTCCTGAAGTTTTGTTAGGAGTTTGCGGTTTTTTTCATCCCTGAACCAGCTGAAGAGCATTTCGCCGATCTTGTCCCCCACTCCTTCGATGTCTTTGATTTCCTCAATTGTGAGCTGATCGACAATTTCAAGGATATCTAACACTTCGAAGTTTTTGCCTTTGAATTTGCTGACGAGGAATTTGGCGAAATCGTAGCTGCTTTGCTCGCCGAGATAGCGGATTCCTAAGGCGTAGAGGAAGCGGTCGAGAGAGATTTGTTTGGAGGTTTCGATACTTTCAATGAGATTGTCGGCGCGCTTGTCTTTGAAAAGTTCGAGGGTTAATAAATCGTCTTTTTTAAGGGTGAAAATGTCGGGAGGAGTGGAGATTAATTTGTTGTCGAGGAGTTGGAGAACGACTTTTTCGCCGAGGCCGTCGATGTCGAAGCCTTTTTTGGAGACGAAGTGAATGATTTTTTCGATTTCAATGGCGTAGCAGTTGGGATTTGTGCAGCGGTATGCGGCTTCGCCTTCTTTTTTAGAGATTGGATGGCCGCAGACGGGGCAATTTTTAGGGAATTTGAATTCTTTTTCCTCACCGGTTCTTAGGTCTTTGAGGACTTCTACGATTTCGGGAATTACATCTCCGGCTTTGTGGATGATCACGGTATCGCCGATGCGGATGTCTTTTTTGCGGATTTCGTCTTCGTTGTGCAGAGTGGCCCTTGAAATCGTACTGCCGGCGACGAGAGTGGGCGTCATGATTGCTAAAGGAGTGACAGCGCCGGTGCGGCCGACATTGACGATGATGTCGAGAATTTTGCTAGTGGTTTTTTCCGCGGGGAACTTGTAGGCAACGGCATACCGAGGCGCCTTGGCGGTATAGCCCATGGCGGCTTGCTGGTCGAAATCGTTGACTTTGATTACGATGCCGTCGATTTCATATGGGAGATCATTGCGGTGGGTCGCCCAGTGTTCACAGAATTCTTTTACTTCTTCGATGGTTTTGACGTGGCGATAGTCTGGAGAGACGCGGAGGCCTAAGTCTTGAAGGAATTCGAGAGCTTGTTTTTGGCTTTCAATTCCGTCTTTTAAAGTGGTTTTGTCGATATGGTAGCAGAACATGCTGAGGCGGCGGCTGGCCGCGATGCTCGGGTCGAGCTGGCGGACGGTGCCAGCCGCCGCATTGCGGGGATTGGCAAAGCGAGGAAGGCCGAGGGCCTCTTGTTCTTCGTTGACCCTCTGGAATTCGCGTTTGGGATAGTAAACTTCGCCGGAAACTTCCAGGTCTATGGCTTCGGAAAGCTTTAAAGGAACACTTTCAATGGTTTTTACAGTGTGAGTGACTTCTTCGCCGAAAACGCCGTCGCCGCGGGTTAAAGCGCGCTTGAATATACCCTTTTCGTACTGGAGGGTAATATTGAGACCGTCGATTTTCAGCTCGCAGACAAATTCGATGGGTTCACGGGCTAATTTTTGGATTCTTTCGTGCCACTGCTCGATTTCTTCGTATGAGAAGACATCGGCGAGGCTCTTTTTTGGTGTTGTGTGCTTTACTTTGGCGAATTTGCCAGATAAAACACTTCCAACACGCTGGGTGGGAGAATCAGGTGTGATAAATTGCGGAAATTTGGCTTCAAGTTCAATTAATTCCTTCTTTAAAGCGTCGCGAACGGATTCGTCAACTTCGGACTCGTCAAGAACGAAATATTTGTAATTTAAATCTTTAATTTTTTCGCGGAGTTTTTCGATGCGAATTTTGGCTTCTTTGAGGTCCATATGGATTGATTTATCTGGCTAATTTTGATATAATTTAGAGATTAATTCAAGCAACAACTATGCAAAACGAGGAAATAGACCAGGAGGAGCTGAAAAAGCTCAATGCGCCGCTACTAGATCCAAACTGGAAAAACCAGGCAGATGAAGATTTTCTGAATCTTTTAATCAAGCATATTCAAGAGGGAAAGATTAATCTCTATAGACCTTCAACCCTGATTAATTTTGAGATCTATGACAAACTTCCAGCTGAAGCACAAGGAAAAACTGATTTGGAAGCAATGAATTTACTTTCAGCTATTCGCGAAATGAAAGGTCTTTTCGATAATGGTTTTCTACATAGTTTTCAGATGGAAAACCTGGTGCAGAGAATTAGAGGCACAAAAGAGAGGCTGGAGAAGGAGGCAGGTAACATTTTCATAATTTAAAAAATGGATCCACTAGATAAGCCAAGAAGAGCGGATACACAGCCAGCAACACCCCAGGTAGCTGGTGGTGAAGCGGCAGACACGGCGGAAGCGCCAAAAGCACCTGGTGAAAGGCAGGATTTATCAAAAGATACTGCAGAAGATTTAAAAGTTGACGATCTTTTAGATAAAAGTATCCCTTCAAAACTGGCAGATGAGGTGGAGAAGCTGGCGGAAGAAAAGGGCTGCAAAGGATCGGAATTAGTGACTTTTCTTGTGGCAATTTTAAGAATGGGAGGGGGTCTGGCGGATATGGTTACAAACTTTGTCCCTTCGAGTTTTCAGAAAAAATTGGACACGCATGAAAAATTGAAAGATGAGACACTATCAGAAAGTGAGCAGAACGAGATAAAAAAAGGAGAGATTAAAGATCCGAAACTTACCGATAGCGATAAGGAAAAATTAAAAGAATTGCACTTTCAAAAAGCCTACACGCAGGTGGCCTGCAACCTTTTGGGAATCAAGGAAGTTGGAAATCCGCTGATTTTGGCGGCAAGACTGAAGCATTCAGCTGAAAAAGGTAACAAACACTATCAAGAATCTTCATTTGAAGAAATCAAAGCAAATGGCATGGCAAAAGGAACAGTTTTAATGCGGGTAAAAGGTGATCCGAGTGATCCATTCCGAGTGCAGGAGAAATTTGGTTATATGGTATTCGTGGCAATCAATAAAGAAGAATATCGCGGCTATGATCCGGAAAGCGGCGGAATAAAAACGTTTAACATCAAAGATAAAGAGAGTCCGATCAATGTTCATGACATGGCGAATATTCCATTGGCGATGGCCTTTGTACCGACATTTATCACCGACGTAGACTATTCCCGCCAAAATGCCGATAAAATTAATCCGGAAATCGACAAATCGGAAATTGCCCTTAAATTAAAGAAAACAGATGAACTGATTGATCCGGTGTTGAAAGTTATAGAGAATTTTGAAAGCGAGCTTAGTGACACACCAGACAGCTCAAGTATTTCCAGAATTCTTAAAGACTTTGAATTACTTAAAAATGTTGAAGAGCTGGATAAAAACTTTGAGGAAAACAAAATCTATAAAGACTTTTTTGTTTCAAGATATAAAGACAAAAAAGACCAATTTGAGAATGGAGAAAAAGTCCTGAACAACCTGGCTTTGTATATGGAGAAATATGTGAATTCAGAGGCGCTCAAAAAGGGTGAACATATAGAGAAAAAATCTTTATCAGAAACTCCCGAGGCGATTGTAGATGATTATAGAAAAAACATAAGTAATTTAGGAAATTTTATTTCCAATTTCGACAGAGTAAAAAAATTCCTTTATACTGCTGAAGATAAAAAATAAAAATGACTGATTTAACTCAAACATCTCAGACCCAAGGCACAACTACAACCGCCACAACCGGAGTGATTGTGGATAAAAACAAATCAGCCGAGCAGTATATGAAAGAGGCGGAAGCGATGTATATCGTGCCTCAGCTTGTGCGGGAAAAATTTCCGGATTTGATTAAATTGATTTACGAAACTGAATCAATGAATACGGAGGAGCGCGAATATTGGCTGCAAATTATGCCAATTATGTCCGAGGAACAGATTGTGAAGTTTCGAGAGATTCTGGTAAATGAAAAAGAACAGTTGTCGAAATTGGATAAAGAATATGAAGGAGAAATGTCCCGTATCAATAAGTCGCAAACTGCTGTTTTAGATGAGGCGAAAATGAAAGAGCACATGCAGAAAATTAAAGAGGCTGAAGCGCAAAATGAACAGAAAGAAGCAAATCAGGAAGCCGACATATTAAAGCAGATGGAAGGTTTGTAAATTTTTTAGCGGGCAATTCCTTCAGAGACGGTTTCTACCGGCTCTTCTTTGACTGGTTTCGCCACAATAATGAGCCGTTTGAGGTTTGTTCCTACAGGCGTACAGGTGATCAAAGTGATCTGTTCGCTGGGAGTTTGTTTTAACACCTGAATATCTTCAGGAAGCACAATTTTCTTTTCGGTAACTTCGTAAATGTATTTTTTTTGATCCCAATAAACCACTATTTTGTCGCCTTCATATACGTCATGCAGTAGGGCGAAAACGTCTTTAAACCGGCCCGGATCCCAGGGGAAATACGAACTATGACCGGTAATGGCCATATTTCCACCTTCGCCGGGAATGCTGGTTCCAGGATAATGGACTACTCCCCCTTTTAGGGCTGACTGCATCTCCTCTTCCAGGGCATTCCAATCACGGCGGATGAGAGATTCACTGCTTACACGGACGATTGGGATGTTTTTGTTGATTCTGGGGATTATTAGACGATTATCAACCGGTGCAATTTCCAGATTTAAAGCTGGAATCTGCTTCTTTTGAAGCTCGGGATCGTTACTGACTTTTAAATTTTGGTTTATCAACTCACTTTTTTCTTCCACCAACTCGTTTAAAGGGCTTTCTGTAACCGTTCCGGCAAACTTTGCCCACTCATTCTTAGCAATTTCAAAATAGGCTGACCAGTTCAGGATGATTACACCAAGTACTAAAATAATCGCACTTGCGACAATTTGACGAGTAGCATCCTTTAAAATGCTTTTAAGAGTTCTCTTTTCTTCATTTTGCCTACTTGCAGGTGTATTTTCAGGCTCTTTTTGAGCATGCTGATGAGGCTTTGCTGCAGGCTCAATATGCACTTTAAAATAGTTTGTCGGGTCGATTTGGTGGTGGTTTGTGCTCATAATGCATTAAAAATCTTTATATTATACCTTTTTTTGACGTTTTTTTCAATGATTAAAAGCCTATTTTGCGTCTTAAACAAAACAATAATTGACTTTTAGGTAATAGCATGGCATAATGGCTCCACTCTCGGGAAGGATAAAAATTTTATACATGTATAGAAAATACTTTGACCTTCAGCAACAAATAAAAGAAATTAAAAGATACCTTCCTGGGTTTGATGAAGAAAAATTTCGTCAGGCTTTTGAATTTGCGGAAGAAGCGCATCGGGGTCAGCTCCGCAAAGATGGAGAAACTCCTTACATTGTGCATCCTTTGAATGTGGTGGCTATTTTGGCCGGTCTGCATGCGGACGAGGACGTTCTGATTGCGGCTTTGCTCCATGACGTTCCCGAAGACACAAAGTATGATATTGCCGATGTGAAGCAGATGTTTGGTGAAGAAATTGCTTTTTTGGTTGATGGAATTACAAAATTGTCGAAGGTCCACTATCAACACAACATGCCCGAGCGGGATGTGGAATCTTTAAAGAAACTATTTCTGCACAGTTCAAAGGATCCTAGAATTATTTTGATAAAACTGGCTGATCGGCTTCACAACATGCGAACTTTGAAGCATATAAGCAATGATGAAAAACGTCTGCGTATTGCCGGTGAGACTTTGGAAATTTATGTGCCGATTGCGAACTTATTAGGCATTCAAGAGTTAAAAAGTGAACTTGAGGATTTGTCTTTTCAATATTTGTTTGCACCAGAGTATGAAACTTTGAAGAAAAAGGTGGAGACAGATAAGGAGAAACATCGAAAGTTGTTTTCGGAGTTTTCCCGAGATTTGCAAAGAGCCTTAAAAACCGCAAATATTGAAGCGCAGTTTGAAGAGAGAAAGCAAAATCTTTACACTATCTACAAGAAGATTTCTGCTCAGGGAAGAGTTATTGATGATGTGGAAGATCGCATTGCGATCAGAGTCGTTGTGAGCACAGTGCCGGAGTGTTATCAGGTTTTGGGAATTATTCACAATAAATACATTCCGAAAATTGATAAATTTAAGGATTATATAGCGAATCCAAAACCCAACGGCTATCAGAGTCTGCATACGACGGTTTTTGGGCCGGAGGGGGTTTTGACTGAGATTCAGATTCGTACAAAAGAGATGGATCTGGAGGCGGAATATGGAATTGCGGCGCACTTCTTTCTTGATGAGAAAGAGAAAATAGGCAGTGATAGAAGATCTTCCTGGGTGAACAAAATTGTGGAATGGGAACAGGAGGGAGAAGGATTTTTGGAAGATTTAAAACTGGATATTTTTCATGATCGTATCGTGACATTTACGCCAAAAGGTGAAAATGTCGATCTGCCTGCCGGCGCAACGGTGATCGACTTTGCTTATGCTATTCATACAGAGGTCGGCGAAAAGGCTTTCAAGGCAGAAGTAAACGATGTCTTAGTACCTATTAGTACAACTTTGAAAACGGGCGATGTTGTTACAGTACTAACTTCAGATGATGTGCATCCGGATCTTTCTTGGCTTTCGTTCGCAAAAACCAATAATGCGAAGAATAAAATTCGGGCTTACTTTAAACGTGTAAGCCAGGCTGAAAAAATCCGGGAAGGAAGGAAGATTTTGCAGAAGGAGTTTGATATTGCCGGCCTTGGAATGATTGAGAATTTAAATTTCAAAAAGCTAAAAACACAAATTCTGCTGAGAAGCGGAAAAAGCTTTAAAACTTTTGTAGACCTACTAACGGCAATTGGGGAGGGTAGTTTGCGAGGAGTAGAGGTAGTAAAAATTATGAAAAAGCCTCAGAAGAAAGGTATTAAAATTAGAGTAAAAGTGTTGGCTAAGAATAGATTTGGCTTACTAAAAGATATTTCAAAGGTTTTCTATGAGCACGCATCCGATATGACTTATGTAAAAGCTTGGGCATCGCATCTAAATGAAGATGCATTTTTTGAACTAAAGGTCGTGGTAAATGATCTGGAAAGTGTTGGAAAGATTTTTGATGAATTAGCGCAAATTGATGACGTTCGTTATGTGTACAGAGTTTCTGACCGCGGGATTATTCTTACATATTCACTTTCAATTCTCACCGGAATGCTTTGGATCTTCCATCCATTTTTGATTCACTATATTGCAGTGAAAGAGTCCATTCTACCCGATAGTTTTTGGTATAATATAGCAATTAATTTTGGTTTATTGATTTTACTTTCGATGGTTTTGTTTGTGACAAACGTGATGAAAAAATACTTTCCACTCACGCGCAATAAAAAAACCCTTTGGCTGATAGCATTTGCCGTGCCGGCAGTGGCTTTAATTACCCTTTTTGCTGAACTTTTCTACTTTAACCTGAAGATGAGCTGGCTGGCAGTTTTAATTGAGGTTTCCATTGTTTACCTCTTCCTGGGAATCAGCTTTGTGAATTTCAAGAGAGATATGAAAGGGATTTAGATTCCGGCATCCTGAAACTGCTGGATAAATGATTTAAATTCGATTGCGGGAACCCGTGCCTCTTCGACGTGAAGTGGCAGCGGAAAAGCGTGTAGCCCAAGCTCGTCGCGAGTTGTATTTGCACAATTTTCCACTCCTTCAGTTTTTGGCGTACGAATCTGTAAAACAACTGTTGCCGGTCCGGATAAGATTTGACCTTGTACTTCTACCTGATCTTCAAAATCAACAATTTCAGCTGTCACTCCAGAGGGATTTTGAAAAGTGTTGCCTATTGAGTAACCTAGTAAGTCCGGATGGTTTATAGGACAAGAAAAATCTACTTCCATGTTGTTTTGTTGTTAAGAAGATCACAATATAATATGTAACTTACTTTGTGGTCAAGAACTATGGCGAAAATTTGAAAAGCATAACATCTCCATCCTTTACGACGTATTCTTTGCCTTCCATGCGGACCTTCCCCTGCTCTTTTGCCTGGGCATATGTTCCGGCATTTACGAGATCTTCGTAAGCGACAACTTCGGCTTTAATGAAGCCTTTTTCGAAATCAGTATGGATGACGCCGGCGGCCTGAGGCGCGAGATCGCCTTTGTGAATGGTCCAGGCGCGGGTTTCTTTTGGCCCGGCAGTGAAATAGGTCATGAGGCCGAGAGTATGATATGCGGCTTTGATTAGAGCATTAAGGCCGGTTTCTTTAAGGCCTAGTTCGGCAAGATATTCCTGCGCTTCTTCGTCATTGAATCCGACTAACTCCTCCTCAACACGCGCGCTGATCGGAATAATCTTATTTAAATCGCTGACTCCGAGCATTTCGGCATATTTCGCTTTATCGGCATTGCCGATTTCGTCTTCGTGGAGATTAATAATATATAAATGCGGCTTCATGGAGAGAAGATGGAGATCTTTAAGCGCCTCTTTTTCTTCGTCTGTGAGGTCGAGATTGCTGGCAAGAATTCCGGATTGGAGAGCTTCAAAAACTTTATTTACTAGTTCGAAGTAGGCTTTTTTTTCTTTGTCGCCGGATTTTGAGTCGGAGCGCGCTTTATCGAGACGTTTTTCGACGGTCTGAAGATCGGCGAGAAGCAGTTCGGATTCGATTACTTCGCGGTCAAGCTTGGGATCAACATCACCATGGACGTGAATGACGTTCGGATCGTTAAAAACTCGGACAACGTGGCCGATAGCCTGGCATTCGCGGATGTGGGCGAGGAACTTGTTTCCGAGCCCTTCACCGGTGGAGGCGCCTTTGACAAGTCCGGCAATGTCGACAAATTCGATGACGGCAGGGAGGATTTTTTCCGAGCTGTTTATCTCTGCAAGTTTCTTTAAACGAGCGTCTGGAACTTCGACGATTCCGACGTTCGGATCGATTGTACAAAAGGGATAGTTCGCCGCCTGGGCGCTTTTTGTCCGGGTTAAAGCGTTAAACAAAGTGGATTTGCCAACGTTTGGAAGGCCGACGATACCAATTTTTAGAGACATGATTGTATTTTTTTAAGTTCTTTGAGCGGAATCTGACCACTTGCTGTGGCCTCCTTTTGGCTTAGCGGTGCATACATTAGATAATTTCCGAGTAAATGTCCACTGGTTCGGGTAAGCAGGCCCTCTTTGCCCATGCAGAGGCAGATTTTTTTGCCGGGCAGTTGATTGAGGAATTCAAGCATCGTGAGAGTATCTTTAAAATTTTGAGCTGTGGCGGCAATTTTCACAATGTCGGCGCCTTTTTTACGCATTCTTTCAGCGATTTTTTTTAGCTCTGGCGGTTTTGGCGTTTTTTCGAAATCGTGAAAAGAGATGATTAATTCGATTTTCGGATTAATTTTACGGATTTCCTTGATGACATTGTCGCTGACGGCTAAATCGATATCGATATATTTGATTTTGGCATTTTTTAGAAGCTGAAGATTTTCCATGTTCCCCTGCCATTTATAAAGGATCGGTTTTCGAATTTTTTCGAAGGAAAATTTTTCGAGATCCTTGATTTCATCAAACCAAATTTCAATAACGTCAGCGAGGGGCTGGCCTTCAGCAACTTTCTGCAGAGTTTTGAGCGTGGTTTTTTGACGGATAGGAAGGCAGATCATGTGTCGAGGAGTAAAAGCTTAAGGGTGTCGCTGGCGTTTTTGACGTCGCCGAACTGCGGATAAATAAGAATATGATTAGTACGGCGCAGATTATAATACAAGAGGGAGTTTAAATTGTTATCGATGAGGATATTTACTTTTTCTTTTTTCAGAAAATTAGCGAGTTCGACCGGCTTTTTGTCCTCTTTTGAGAGTTTTTTAATATAGGAGTTGTGAATTTTGTTATTTTTGATCTCCGTAAAAAGATAGGCGTTGGTGGATTTTAAGGTGGGAGCCAGTTCAGAATTTAAAGTGGTGCCTTTTTTAATCGGAACGGCGACGCGGATTTTCTCGGATTTTGGAACACTGGTATAGATAGAAAAGTCTTTAAAATAAGGATTTAGTTCGAGAATCTTTCTTTGGAGAAGTTCCAGCTCCTCGCGAAGGTCCTGAAGTTCGGCAAAAGGGTTTAGTTTGATAAAAGCTTCACCAAAAATGAAAGTTCCGGCACGGCGGAGACGAAGTTTTTTTACCTCTAATACCAGGTCTTTTTCCTGCTCGAAGATTTTGCGGATCTGATTGTAGAGTTTGGGATCGTCCCAGTAGTCCAAAAGGAAAAATAAAGATTCTTTGGCGCTTGAAATCCCCTCTTTTAAGATAACAAGAGCGATTAAACTGGAAATTGTTCCTTCCACATAAGGGATTTCCAGATAATTGGCGACAATTGAGAGCAAAACGCCAAAACTGGCGAAGACGTCGGTTCTCTTGTCTTTTGCACTGGCAGTTAAAGCCAGAGAGTTTACTTTTGCGCCGGCTTCAGCAAGCTTTTTTGAAAGCATTATCGAAGCAATAATCGAAATTAAGGTCGCAAGAATACCAAAAGCATAAAAACTGCCGGGAGTTGGCGTTGTAAAACTTTCGATGCTATCAACTAAAATAACATAACCGACATAGATAATTCCCAGGGAAATAAGGAAGGCGGCGAAGGTCTCTATCTTATAGTAACCATACTCAAATTTGCTGTCGGCGGTCCTTCTGGAGAGTTTTAGACCGATGTAGGCGGCGAAAATCCCCAAGGTATCAGCGAGGGTGGAAACGGCGTCGGCGACGATAACTGTCATGCCGGTAAAAATGCCGGCGGCTCCTTTAATCAACGAAAGCAGAAATAGCTTTATAATTGATTGCTTAGCGATTTTTTCACCTTCGAGAAGATAAGTTTTGCTCATTATTATTTATTGTAACTGATGTTTTTTGTTGAGCAAAAGCGAAATTGTCGCTTTTATAACAAAAAATATTTTACTCAAACGTCAACAATAAGTTTGAACTTCTTTTTTACATTTGGCTTTAACTTAATATAATTAGACACAGCTGTGACTCAAAGTCACTGTTTATATCTCTAACAAAAAACTTATGAAGAAGTTTTTCTTAGGTCTAGCTATGCTAAGCATGGCATCACTTCTTTTAGCAGGATGTGCTAAAAAAGACGACGCAACTGTAGAAGAAACAGCTACTGATGAAGCTGCTGTTGAAGAAACAGTTGAGCCAGTTGCTACTGAAGAAGCTACTACTGAAGAAGCTGCTACTGAAGAAGAAGCTGCTGAAGGTGAAGCTACTGAAGAAGAAGCTGCTGAGTAATTTCAGTTCACGCTTTTAAAAAAGGAGGTCCATTTGTTTGGGCCTCTTTTTTTTTGCAGAATCCGGGCTTTTCGTGTAAATTTCCTCTGCTTTAAAAAGGGACTATGAAAATTTTAATTACCGGGGGCAGCGGTTTTATTGGCGCAAATTTGGCAGAGAGGCTTCTGATAGAGAGCCATGAGGTGGTTTGTCTGGATAATTTTTATAGTTCTTCGAGCCGGAATATTGAGAACCTGAAGAAATTTGAGAAGTTTTCTTTTGTTGAACACGACATTATAAATCCTTTGCCGGCGGCGCTGGGAAAATTTGATGAGATTTATCATCTGGCGTGTCCGGCTTCCCCACCGCGTTATCAGAAAGATCATATTTATACGTTGCGTGTGAATTTTGAGGGAACTCTTAATGTGTTGAATTTTGCGAAGGAAAATGGCTGGCCGAAGTTTTTGTTTAGCTCGACTTCGGAAGTTTATGGAAATCCACTGGAAAGTCCGCAAAAAGAAAGTTATTTCGGCAATGTAAATCCGAACGGTTTGCGTAGCTGTTATGATGAGGGGAAACGCGTTGCAGAAAGTTTGGTCTTTAATTTTTGGCGGGAATACAAATTTCCTTTGAAAGTTGTGCGAATTTTTAATACTTACGGACCAAAAATGGATCCTTATGACGGGCGGGTGGTTTCGAATTTTATTGTTCAGGCTTTAAAAGGCGAAAATTTGACGATTTACGGCGACGGTAAACAGACACGCAGCTTTCAGTATATCGATGATTTGGTGGCCGGAATGATCAAGTATATGGCGTTTAATGAAGATTTTCCGGGACCAATCAACCTTGGGAATCCAAATGAGATTACGGTTCTGGAATTGGCGGAGATTGTGGCAGGGAGTTTTGGCAATCTAAAACTGGAATTTTTGCCTTTGCCTTCAGATGACCCGATGCGCCGATGTCCGGATATTTCTCTGGCAAAAGAGAAACTTCAATGGGAGCCGGTTTTTGATTTAAAAGATGGACTTATTAAAACAATAGAGTATTTTAAAACCTGTGACTTAAATTAATGGGCAATATTTTCATTTTAATTAGTATCGGAATTAACGTTGTCGGCCAGAGCGTGCTAAAGCTTGGTGTGAACAAACTTGGAACACTTTCACTAGGTTTCGACAGCATTTTGAAGGCTTTTACCAGCCCTTTGGTTTTGGGCGGCCTGGCATTATATGTAGTGAGCAGTGTGTTTTGGATTTTAGGCCTTTCTCATAAAGATTTGAGTTATGCTTATCCGATGTTGAGTTTGGGTTATCTGGCCATTGTGTTAGTTTCGTGGTTATTTTTGGGCGAACAAATTACGGCCTTGCGAATTTTGGGCGTTGTTTTCATCTCTA